>ENA-ORDC01000396-ORDC01000396.1-marine-metagenome-genome-assembly--contig:-NODE-396-length-44144-cov-7.985477_pt1 | contig 44144 bp, 38 predicted proteins | sample MGYA00237783_ERZ508515 | MGnify/ENA primary metagenome ERZ508515 (study PRJEB26186, sample SAMN06268792) | marine metagenome | isolation source: Eden Landing Ponds, San Francisco, CA, USA | place... | reverse complement strand
AATACAGGTCGGTCTCTTGCGCCCCATATCTTGTTTCACGCTCTCATGGAGTAGCAGCGTTTCCATCGAGTCAGCACGCCTCAGCAAACATCATCTGGAGATGATAGAATCCTCGGTGTTAGGTTCGCCATGCGAACTGACCGCCGAGGTTCCTACTAGATTCACATACGGTTCGGAACACTGTGCGAGATACACAGCGCGTATCTTGCACCTCCTACGGGAGAGGATCCGCCGGTAACTACACTCGCGTAGTCACAGCGAAAAATTTCCGGCCAATGTGAATCCAAGTCCACAGAACGGGCTGAATGCAATCAGATGAACCTCCGGTATCGACTTGAGCCGAAGCTTACGAGTCGGATGGCGCAATGGGATCCACGACTGTTTCAAAGATGGGCTTTCCTCGGGAGTCGGGGAGGGACCGCAGAGCAGAATTCGAACCTGCAATGTCCCGCCTTGGAGAAATGGATCTTAAGTCCATTGCCTTCGATCCGCTCGGCCAACTCTCCATCAGGAGGGCTGGCGCGAGCGCATCGATGGGGAGCAACTGATCCACTACGACGGCTGGGACGCCAGCAATACGCCGGAAACGCCTTCACAGTCGGAATCCTCTGCACCGAACTGATCGACGTCGAGGTGCCCACTAGTGTCGCCAGGGGGACATATCAGTCAGACGTAGAATCTCACGAGGCGAAACTATTCCTGATTATTAAATATGTAGGATGCGAATGGCGGTCCGGGATGAGTACCGACGAACCTACCCACAGTACGGAGCACCACGGCCACGAACACCACGAGGTCGAGGGGCCGGGCTATCCGACGCCCGCCGCGATGCGAACCGAGAGCGGACGCGAGAAGACGGCCTACGTGATGGCCCCACGCGTAGGCATGGCAAACGACGGCCCCGACTTCGTCGGCGTCGTCGACATCGATCCCGAATCGGACACCTACAGCGAACTCATCGACACCGTCAACATGCCCAACAAGGGCGACGAACTCCACCACTTCGGCTGGAACGCCTGCTCGTCGTCCTGCCACGCCGAGGGGCTGAGCCGGCAGTATCTGGTCGTCCCCGGCCAGCGATCCTCGCGCATCCACATCATCGACGCCGAGGACCCCCGAAACCCTGAGATGGTGAAGGTCATCGAACCGGAGGAGATCTTCGAGCACGACCTGTCGGCCCCACACACCGTCCACTGCGTCCCCGGCGGCAAGGTCGTCATCAGCATGCTGGGCGACAGCGAGGGCGAACTTCCCGGCGGCTTCCTACAGCTTGATCAGGACGACTTCAGCATCGACGGCCACTGGGAGGCCGACCGCGGGGAGATGGAGATGAACTACGACTACTGGTATCAGCCACGCCACGACGTCCTCATCTCCAGCGAATGGGCCGCCCCGAACACCTACTATCCCGGTTTCGACCTCGAAGACGTCGAGGCGGGAAACTACGGCGACAGCATCCACATCTGGACCTGGGAGGACCGCGAACACGTTCAGACCCTGAACTTCGGCGAAGCCGGCCAGATTCCACTCGAAGTCCGGATGAGCCACAACCCCGAGGAGACCCAGGGCTACGTCGGCGCGGCGCTGTCCTCGAACATCATCCGCTTCTACGAGGAAGACGACGGCGCGTGGGACTGGGACGTGGTCATCGACGAGGAAGCTCGTGAACACGAGGACTGGGACATGCCTGTCCCGCCGCTTATCACCGACATCGTCCTCTCGCTGGACGATCAGTACCTATTCTTCTCGAACTGGCTACACGGTGACGTGCGGATGTACGATGTGAGCGACTCGGCTAACCCGCGGCTAGTCGATCAGATCTGGGCCGGCGGGCTATTCAGTGCCCGACAGGAAGTGCAGGGCGAGCCGATTCGGGGCGCACCGCAGATGCTCCAGCTGTCCCGTGACGGACGGCGGCTCTACTGGACGACGTCGTTGTTCTCCTCGTGGGACAATCAGTTCTTCCCCGAGCTCGCCGAGGAAGGCTCGCTGATGCTGAAGGCCGACGTCTTCCCCGACGAGGGTCGGATGGAACTGGACGAGGAGTTCCTCGTCGATTTCGGCGACGCACCTGGCGGTCCGGCGCGCGCCCACGAGATTCGCTGGCCCGGTGGTGACTGCACCAGTGACGTCTGGCAGTGAGCGCGACCGATGAGGCCGCCCACGCCGTCGAACTCCGCTGGCCGGACGGACGAGTCGAGACGATCCGCGTCGGGAGCGGCGAGACCGTCGTCGACGCCGCCGAAGCCACTGGCGTCGCCATCCCCTACGGCTGTCTGTACGGGGCCTGTGGAACCTGCACGGCCGAACTGCTGGACGGAGAGATACGCCACCTGAAGCCGGTGCGCGCGCTGAAAGAGCGTGCGCTGGACGCCGGGTACGTCCTGCCCTGTATCGCCACGCCGGAAACCGACTGCCGACTCCGTATCGGTCACGAGATTCAGGCCGAAGTCCTCGGCACGCCCTGGAAATGAGCCACGGACGAGGCCATCGAAGACTGCTGCTCGTGGTCGCCTGCCTGCTCTCGGTCATCGGCACGGCCAGCGCCCACGGCGGAACCGCAGGGAGCGGCATCTCGGTGTCGCTGGTCGTGGGACTGTCCGCACTGGTCGGGACCGCGACCGGACTGGGCGCCGTCGTCGTCGGTTCCAGACGAGTAGTGGCCGTGTTGACACACAGACGATTCACCGCGGTACTCGGCGTCGGGCTGACGGTGCTGGGACTGTCGTTCGTCGCACCCGTCGCCGGAGAGACACCGGCGTTCGCGCTCCTCGGCGCAGGCGCCGGGATCGTGCTCGCCCGACGGGTCCCACACAGCCACGCGCCGACTGCGACGGACGGACACGACGTGCTCGTGGCTGGCGTCGTGGGCGCAATCGGGCTACATCGCCTCTTTGAGGGCGTCGTGCTGGCGGCGGGCTTTCTCGCCGGGTCGACGGTCGGCTTGATGACCGCCGTGGTCATCACCCTTCACGCAGCGGCCGAAACCGTGCTCTTGGCGACGCTAGTGACGCTCGACGGGCGTACACGCCTCGCCGTACTGGCCGTCCTCGCCGTCCAGACCGGCTTCGTCCTCGGAGCCCTTACAGCGACCGCCGCGACCGTCACTGTCCCCGTTACGCTCCGGTACGTAGTCGTCACCGTCGCCGCCGGCGTGCTGGTCTACTTCGGACTTCACGAGTGCAAGCAGTGCTACGTCGACTGGCGACGGACGGCGTAGTTCGGATCGGCACGTACCGGAGCCAGAACGCTCGCGTCGTCCGCAGAATGGTATACCCAACGACAGGCCTTTGATTCCTGAATCGGAACGTTCGGTGTCATGCGATACGTTCAGGCACGATCACGCCCATCACAGCGACTCGCCATGACGCCATCATCATCACGCTCCACACCGTCGTGCTGACTACATGCTCTGCATTCAGCAGCCGGAATCTGACAAAATCCAGGGAGAACATCCGCACCTACGGTGAGTAGCTCACCTGTATCTAGCAAAGTGGGTGGGATTACACTCTGTAGGAGAGTGTAAAACGGGGCGTCGATTGATTTCAGGGAAGAGGAGCCTGAAACAGTTGATTAGTAGGACTGCGAATTGACCGCCATGGCTCTTGCCAGATCCACATACGGTCCGGAACACTGTGCAAGACATACAGCGCTTATGCAGCACCGATTCGGCCGGAAATACTGGGTTCCAACGCAACGCGGAGTGGAAATCTACGGCTCGGGAATTTCTTCGGTCAACTCCTCCAATTCGGAGTCATCCCAGGCCCGCTGAAATTCGGTAGTCACTGTGCCCGTACCGGAAACAGCCAACTCTAACTGTTTTGCTGTCTGTTCATCAGGAGCGTCAACGATGACAGCGGAGTCGTAATACCCGTTCACAAGGAAATACTCGACCTCACAATCCATTGAGTCCGCAAGCTGAGTAGCTTGCTCAAGTCGTTCAGGTAATTGTTTTATGGACTGTGCTCCCTCCGTGTTGTGCTTGTGAAGCGCGAGGTATGTTGGCATCTGACAACCCAATCATAGCTACAACACCTGGTTTCTTAATGATTGTTTCAACACAAAGGCCCTCTAAAGCCGTGGTATCTATCATCTGTTCCTTCTTTGGGAACCAAGAGCTCAGGTACAGTAGGGTGGGGGATAGATCCTCTACATTCAGCAGCCAGTTTCTGACAGAACTTAGGGAGAATATCAGCACCCACGGAGAGTAGCTCACCTGTATCTATCACCCTAACCGAGGATCTTTTGAGACCAAAATGTGCTGTGTAGGAAGGACGAATCGATGGAACATCACCACCGGGGGCGTACCCAAGGCCCATTTTTTCCTGAAACGTTCTCGGAAACAAGAAAATCTACCTAAAACCCAGAGACTGCGGGGGAGTCGACGTCGATTCGATACGAGTCCGGAATTCCGGAATCCACACGCCGGCGCTTACCGGTGAGGCACACGTTCGTGGACCTATGGATGGGAACCGAACGTCACTATCGACGGCGCTCCGCGCCGACCAGCCGACGCGGGGCGCTGACCGAAACACCACCTTGGCCCGAGAGGATTCGGACCTCTCCGCCAACGGCATTCTGTTTCCGGACCTCGATGACGGGATCACCCTGCTGGATATCGAGGGCGGCCGAGGCGTCACAGCGCTCCAGGCGTTCGTCCTCGATCACGTACTTATGACCGACGGCCCCACGTTCTGGGTCGACGCCCACGGGTACGCGACGACGACGACGCTGGCCCGTCTCGCGCCGAGTCAGCGACTCCTCGATCGCATCCACGTCGCCCGCGGGTTCACCGCCTACCAACACTTCGGCGCCGTCGCCGACCTCGCCGACGCCATCAATCACCACGTCCAGCAGGCAGGTCGCGAGGATTCTCTCTCTGCTCGACGGGCCCGACGCCAAGAACGGCCGGATCGCAAGCCAGAGAGTTCCCCACTGACGCCCTCGGTGATCGTCGTGCCAGCCGTCGACGCCCTGTACCGGGCGGACGATACCCTCGGGTCCGACCAGGCGCAAACGCTCCTCACCCGCGGTCTCGCTCGGCTCAGGCGGATCGCCGACTCGTACGACGTCCCAGTGCTGCTCACGTGCACCGATATTGACGACTTCACGGCGCCGATCGAGTCGATCGCCGACCATACTCTCACCTGTGAACAGACGCCGATGGGCCCGCGGTTCGTCGGCGACGACTTCGAGACGTTGGTCTATCCCGTCGATGACGGGGAATACTACCAGACGACGTTCGCTTACTGGCGTGAGATCCTCGCGACCAGGGCCGAACAGGTCGGCCTCCAGCCAACAGGGCCGCAGACACCTGGGGGATCCGTAGCCGATGCCGGTCAGTCGAGTCCCCCGCCGACGCCGAACCCACTCCTCGACGCCTGGGGTGGCTGACCGTGGGCCGCACAAATCCCACCTACCGCGACGCGCTCCGGGTCATCGAGGAGCGCTGGCAAGAGTACCGCCGAGCGCTTCGACGAGCCCACCAACCCCTCTTCGATCAACTCATCACGTACGCACGGAACCACGCCGACGCCAGTGGCCTCCTGAACCATCAAAACCCCCTGCTGCCGGCCCTCTTCAGCATCGATCTCGAACAGGAACGCCGGCTCGAAGAACTCGAGGATCGCCTCGACGACCTGGAAGCCAAGCTCGTCGACGACGACTCAGCCGAGACCGACCACAGCCACGAGTGATAGCCGATGCCGTTCACCATCGACTTCCTCGAGGATCGGGTACTTGAGTGGACTGCAACTGCCGACGGAGCCGACGTGACCGAACGCGCCGACTACACGCCCCGGTTCTACGTCGGCCCCCGGTCGCCCACCGCTGACGTCGATCTCGACGCCCTCTGCGCACACTACGACGCCCACCCCGACGTCGTCGCGACCGATATCGTCACCCGGCGTCCCGGCTTCCGCCGGGACGAAGAACCGGTCCTCGCCGTCGACGTTACCCACGTCGACCGCGTGGCGTCGCTCGCTCGACAGGCCCGACAGCATCCCGCCTATCCCGTGGGCGAGCTCGCCTGCTACAACGTAGATTTCTCCCGCGAATTCCGGTACTGTCTGGAAACGGATACCGACCCGACGCCGGTCAACGAGTTGTCGAGGCTGTCACTGTCGGTACCCGTGACCGAGACCGCAACCGACACCTACGGCACGATCACCATCGACGGCGAACTAACGACGGGCGACCCAGAGACGATCCTCACCGCGGTCCAAACGGCACTCGACACGCGCGATCCCGACGTCCTCGTCTGCTCGACCAGCGATATCATCCCGACGCTGTACGACATGGCGCGTGCCGAGGACAGGCTCGACTTCGACCTTGCGCGGTCGCCTGGGGCCGGCTACCAGCAACTCGCCGGCCGATCGACCTATTCGAGCTACGGTCGCGTCGGCCACTCGCCGGCCCGGTACAACGTCCCTGGCCGGGCGATCATCGACGAGTCGAATACGTTCTTCTTCCGCGAGACGAACCTCGACGGCGTCCTCGACCTCGTCTCTCGCTCCCGAAAGCCCGTCCAAGAACTCGCGTGGGCGTCGATCGGCAACGTCCTTACGGCGATCCAGATTCGGGAGGCACAGGCCCGTGGCGTCCTTACCCCCTGGAACTCTTGGCGTCACGAATTCTTCAAGCCGATGGGGACGCTCCACGATGCCGATCGGGGCGGATTCACGTTCTCGCCCGACGTCGGCCTGCACGAGGACGTCTATGAACTCGACTTTTCGAGCCTCTACCCCAACATCATCTGCCAGTTCAACGTCTCACCCGACGTGATTCGCTGTGACTGCCATGCCGATCGTGAGGATGTTCCCGGCCTCGGCTACTCGATCTGTGACGAGCAGGGCTACCTCGTCGACGTCCTCCAGCCGTTGATCGACGCCCGCGATGAGATCAAGGCCGAGATCCGCCGTGAGCGGGCTCGCGATGCTCCCGACGCAGAGCGCCTCGCCGACCTCGAAGGCCGGTCGGGAGCGATCAAGTGGATCCTCGTCGCCTGTTTCGGCTACCAGGGATTCTCGAACGCAAAGTTTGGGCGCATCGAGTGCCACGAGGCCATCAACGCCTACGCGCGGGAGATCCTCCTCGACGCCAAAGAACACTTGGAATCTGGGGGGTGGACCGTCGTCCACGGCATCGTCGACTCCATCTGGGTCACCCCCGATCCCGACATCGCGGCGGACGAGCGTGTGCCGCTGCCCCAGCTCGCCGACGAGATCACCGAGTCGGTCGGCATCCGCCTCGAATACGAGGCCGATTACGAGTGGGTCGCCTTCGTTCCGCAGGTCGATTCCGACGCTGGGGCGCTGACGAAGTACTTCGGGAAGGTACGGGGCGAGGACGAGTTCAAGGTCCGTGGCATCGAAGCCCGGCAGCGGTCGACGCCGGCGTTCGTCGAGGCCGTCCAGCGCGAGTGTCTCGCCGTCCTCGGCGAGACGCGATCACCGGAGGCCGTCGTCGATAGGCTCGCCCAGGCGATCGCTCGTCTTGAGCGTGGGGCGGTCGATCCAGCGGACCTGGTCGAAAAGAATCGGGTTTCGAAGACCGTCGAGGTGTACACACAGTACACCCAGAACGTCGCTGCCCTAGAACGGGCTCGCGAGCAAGATCTGGCAATCAACCCGGGACAGAACGTGGAATACGTTGTCGTCGATGACACGAGGTCCTCGAGGGACCGAGTCGCGCTGGCTCATGAAGAGCCAGACCGCTACGATGCAGGTTACTACCGAACCTCACTCATTCGAGCGATAGAAAGCATCCTCTCCCCTCTCGGATGGGACAGAGATGATATTGCTCAACGGTTGGCTGCAGACGCCGACAGCACGATTAGGGCTTTCATAAACACACGGTAACTGTTGAACTGAATCATCAATTAAATTCATTCGGTGTGTTTATTGGCCATGTTCAATAGTGGTGTTCATTAGGTGTGTTCATTGGTTGTGTTCACTACATTCATTCATCAATAGATTTGATGAATGCGTCTGACGAACTTTCTTAATGAATGGGTTGCATGGTGGTCTCATGCTCTCATACTGTACATACAGTGAGGCCGGTGGCGTCGGGAAAACGACGACCGCCGCGAATCTGGCGGTGGCTCACGCCAGGGCGGGCTTGAAACCGCTCGTGATCGGTCTCGATCCGCAAGACGGCGATGTCTCTCACTTGTTCGGCGTGGACGACGAGCGAGATCAGCCCGTCGACAACATCCCTCGCCACGTGATTCGACGTCCGAAAGGGGAGTTCGAGGACCTGATCCGAACAGTCGAAGGAATCGATATCATCCCGGAGCACAACCAGCTCGCAGACCTCGGCGAGTGGTTGGAACGCGAAAAGAAACAGGCCGAGGAGATGGGTGAGGCGTTCGGCAAATTTAGCGCCCTCCGCCGAGTGCTGAAAGAGGCCGACGTCCCGGAGCAGTATGACGTCCTCATCTGTGACCCGCCTGCCACGGAAGGCCCGCATCTCTACAACGCGATCGACGCGACACGCTCACTCGTGATCCCGGTCGAGCCATCGGCGAAGGGCGAGGCGGCGGTCCATGGCCTCGAATCGCTCGTCAGCGGACTTGAAGAGCAACTCGACTTCCAGGTTGGCGTCCTCGCAGCCGTCCCGATCGGGTTCAAAAACACCCGCGATCAGCGAGAGATCATCGAGAAGCTCGACTACGCCCATCCAGAGGTAATTGGTGACCGGACGTCGTTGATGGAGGGCTGCTGGCGGCAACGGTGTAGTGCATATCGATATGTCAAGGAACATCGCGACCGCATCCGGGACTACGAAGTTGAGACGCTAGCACAGTTCGACCGCCTCGCACGCTACCTCGAAGAACAGACTGGCATCGAAGCACCGAATCCGCCTGAACCCGGTTCCCTTGACCACGAGGTGGTCGCATGAACGGAATGAAAGAGGGTGCCGGCGACGATCCGTTTGCGGACGACGAGGACGACGATCCCCCGAGCAGTCGCGATGCTCCAGTCGTAGAGGCGGAGCGGGATACTGAGGCCCGATCATCGACTCCGAAAATACCCTACAAATTCCGCCGTGATGGCGTTCAGGACGGACGCGATCGTGTCCCGCTCTTCCTTCTCGAAGAAACAAAAAGCAACGAGCGGACGTTCAAAGCCGATGTTGAGAATACACTCGACGAAGACGTCCAACTCACTGATCTGCGGGAGGCGGCCTACCGAGTCGCGATGAATCACGTAGACGAGGTGGCCGATGAACTACGTGAATGGGGCTACGATTACGATTCGCCTCAGTAACAGAGGTCTGCTGAAGGCCGTTGCGCAACGATGAAATCATCTGATATATGCCTAAATTTCATTACTACTGAATCGAATCAGTCGTTTAGTAGGACTGCGTACTGACCGCCGAGTATTCTTCCAACTCGACGACAGTTTCCGACATTCCTGCAAGATACAAAGCGTGAGTCGGTTACTCGCCTGTCATCGTTTGTGACGAGAACAGAGTGGTAGCGTAGTCCGGAGCTCCGTTCGGGCACCATAGAGCGGTCGTTCTCGGCGTTTCTCTCCAGCTACGTGAGGATGTAAGCGTATGGAATACTGGTCCCAACAGTGATGACGACGCCGAGAAAGACCACCCACTGGGCCATCACCGATCGTCTCGAGGCGGTTCCGGTCCACGCCGACGAGTAGCGGTGGATGGTGTAGGCGAACAGTGCGCTCGCCAAAATGAACACCGGCGGGTGGAGCGCGACCGACAGGGTCGGCTCGCCACGGCCCGGGAACAGTCCCAACTGGCTGAACGGGATGAATAGCGCGAGAAAGGCGAACCCGTATACGATGCCGAATGCGATCGACAGGGGGAGATATCGGGGCCTGAGGACCACTCGCCAAGACGGCGTCCCGTCGTCCGGCTGGCCACCTGACGCGTGGACGAGAAATCGGCGGACGTCCGGGGGCACGTACAGTGCTGAAACGGAAAGGACGCCTCCGAACAGTCCGATGCCGCCGGTTATCACCAGCCAGTTCCCGACCGACAGCAGGAACAGAATGATGCCGAGGACGCCCACCACTAAATCGAATACTTGCATTAGTATGTCATATCCCCAGAGAGTAATAAGAGATCGCCCGAGGGTTGTGTGGGGCTTCGGAAGCCTATCCACCCCGAGTCTGACACTCTGCTGACTACAGACTCTATATAATCAGTTAGACGGATTCTTGAGCGTGTGATGGCCAGCATCTCGTAGTGGCTGCGACCTGTAAGTCACAACGTACTGTCTTTCGCCGAATCGCCCAACAGCCGCACGTTGAGTGGCCAACATATGACTCAACGCCGTTGTACGATCACACCTCGCTCACCGGGTTAGAATCGGACATTCGAGTCGTCTCGGAAGTCTGGTTCAGCCACCAAGAACACGACTCACTTGAGCGGTACGTCTGCGAACTTCCGATAGCCTACTTCCGCTTCGAAGTCCACGACTGCTATGGGAGTTCGACACGCTACCAGATGGATACCCTCTTTCGGGTGTTCTTACTGAACGAACTTCACGGGTGGGCGCACGAGACAGTTCTCGTTGGTATCTCGAAGCCATCCCGAACACTGTGAGCGTGTTGAACTGGAGACAATCCCCAACCAATTGATACTCTGGCGCAGTTGGCACACACGCTTCACCGATGAGCTTCGCGAGACGGTCCAGAATGTGGCTCGAACAATTCTGATCGAAGCACAGAACGCCGATGTCACAGTCTCGCGCGAACCGGAACGAAGCCTTCTGCCTCAAGGCTCATTATGCTCAACGGGCGAGTTCGATGGCGCCACTTCCCGAGGATGACGGTCGAAAGCCAGGTGACCAGCGGGCGTGGACATCCGAGCAGCGCCATGCTATTACTCGACACGTCGACGAACGAGCCCGCGACGCTATGGAGACGTACGCGACACTCTCAGAGGATGTTGATCCCCTCGACAGGCAGCGACTCCATACGGGTCATTGAAGGCAGCGCGTGACCGTGCGCTCGTGTTCGTCCTTGCGTACACAACAGTCCGAGTTGGTGAACTCCTACGGGACCCCAACGATCCCCGTCGGCGTGGGGTTCGGTGGGAGGATATTTCACTCGATGATGGGAGCATGAATGTCTATCGGAAGAAGCAGTAGTGGGATGCCGCAAACCTTCCTGACCCAGTCATTTCTCCGATCCGAAGCTATCGCAAACTCATGGACCCGCCGGCGGATCGTTGGCCAATGTTCCCCAGGTTCGACCACCGAACGCTCGCGACTCGCGTGCGGGAGGAACTTGCGGACCGAGGGTTCCAGCCCGCGGCGATTGACGACCGACGATCAGCGTACGCTCGGGATCTCTTGTTGGCTCTCGACGAGGACATTCGGCCGCCGTCGACCACAACGGATGGGGCACGGTCGATTCTCCAACGACTTTCGGATGCGGGAGCAATTGACATCGATCATCCGAAACACGAGTATCTCGTTCCCCATGACGGGCGACGAGGGACGGGTGAAGTGCTCGTTCGTGCCTTCGGCTAGACGCTTGCCGCCCGCAACCTTTACAAATCCGAGGAAATGGTCCGTGAGCGGTATTCCATATCGAAGCCGGGGAGCTGGGGGACGCCGCGACTGAACCACTAGAAGAGGTTGACTACGATGAACGTTCTATCTCTTCGAGATCGATAATTGACGAGATAACACGTATTATTGATTGTACTGCGTTTCGAATTCCCCGAGGACGTTGGATTATGATTTGAGTGACTCGTCGAGGGCATAGACGGCAGCGGCAACTAGGATTTCGGGAACTCACGGTATCACGCGCTCGGCCCGCCACCGGATTCGAATCGCTGATGACCGAAATGGCAGTTTCGGCCATCCAGCGCTGGCCGTAAGGTCGCTGTCCAACTGGGCGCTGTGGGTGTGGTCGTAGTGGCGAACAGGAAGTGACGGATCAGCGGCCGGATGCCCTCCGATCGGAGGGCACCCCGGAGGATACGTCCAGACAGACGACGTTTCCGTGGTGACCGTCACGCCCTCCCCGGACGCCTCCCAGCCGGTGGCACCCTCGCCGAAGTGGAATTCGATTCCCAGGTTCTCGGCGCGCGAGCGGACCGTCCGCTGGACGTCGTTCTCGTAGTTCGGCAGCACCTCGTCGAGCATTTCGACGACGGTTACGTCGGTGCCGAGTTTCGCGAGCATCGTCGGCAGTTCTATTCCGATGTAGCCCGCGCCGATGACGACGAGGCTATCCGGTAGCGACTTCATCTGGAGGAGTTCCGCGGAGGAGAGCACTGGATCGTGGTCGTCGAATCCCCTTCTGGAGGGACAGCAACACCTCCGTTCTAGATCTCCCCACATCAACTGTAGGCTTAGGTTGGCACTCATCCACCGAAGGTAGAACATTTAATGGGGTTCACGATCGATAATTCGGGTATGACCAGCCGTCTCGTCGGATCGGACCAAACGCTCCTTCAAATAGTCGAGGAGATGGCTACGTTGCAACAGGTAGGCGTCACGGAACTCGCGAACCGATTAGATCTTACTAAGAGTACGACTCATAGACATCTTCAGACCCTGGTCGCCACTGGATATGCAGTCAACGACAACGGAACGTACCGACTTTCTCACCAGTGGTTTCATCTCGGGACTATCGTTCGGGCGCAAGGACGCTTCTACAACGCTGCCAAATCCGAGATAAGGGCTCTCGCCGACAAGACGGGACAGACAGTCTGGTCCGCTATCGAAGAAGATCACAAGTTGATGTTCGTTGATGGAGCGGGGGAAGATCTGACGCACAACCCAGAACTACTCCTCGGGCGCTGGATGTCACTTACCAACACTGCCGCTGGAAAGGCGATACTCGCTCATCTCCCCGAAGGAGAGGTTATCGAGATGCTCGAAGCAAACTCTTCGACCACAGAGAGAGAGACGTCGACGATTCTCAAGGAACTCGAGGACGTTCGAACTCGTGGATACGCAGTCAATCGCGGTGAGTATATCTCTGGTACCTATGGTCTCGGGATGCCGGTCATCGGTGATGATCGAGTCTTTGGTGCGATTTCCGTGGCGAGTTCGTCTTCCGAAGTTATCTCCGACGACCGAGAGTACATCACCGATTCACTCAGCACTACGATTGAACAAGTGAAACAAACCCTGTCTACAGCCTAAGTTTGGACCAATGGTTGTCGCCATCCACGGTTTCTACTGATCGTGGGTGGAGGAGTGGACAGAGAAGTACGAGTAGCAGTTGTGACTAGTAAGTAGAGGTGGAAAGCGTCCCGTAGCACGGAACAAACTACTAATGTTTTTACGTTATCGTTACAAGTGTAGTGATGTAAAGGCGGTCGCAGAACGGGTCATTATAGGAGTCTGTCCCACGTGAGCGAACGCCTGAGGGGGATGAGTTGGTTGCTTGGTTCGGAGATCGGGAGCGGCGCTGGCGGATTTCCTCGGTCTCCAACGCCTCGATCGGGTCGCTCTCGACGATGATCGCCCTGCGGCTGATATGACAAGGGAGGCGTCTTCGCACATCGGCTTCAATCAACTCCCGACCATGGCTGACGGGGGCACAAAATATAAATAGGTGCGTTTCAGAAGTAGGGTTGTATGCCACCCACTCCCAGCTTTGATCGTCTGATTCACCAGCGTCCGCTATCGACGACGGTCGAACCAACCGGAGGCGTGCGGCGATGATCGACCCGACCGAGGAGCGCGTCATCGACTGCGACTGGCACTACCAGGACTCGTTCAAGGAGATCGCCGAGTACATGCCCGAGCCCTGGCGCACCAAGTACAAGCGGAGCGGCTGGGACGACGCCGGGGTGAAGCAGAACGTCAGTTCGTTCTTCCCGACGTCGACGGGCGATCGGCAGAACTACGGGAAGGTCGTCCGCGAGCACTCGAACTATCCGGACGAGCCGGAAGAGCCAGAACGGGTACGCGAGGGGATGGACTTCCTGGATATCGACGACTCGTTGCAGATTTCCCACCTGGCGCTGGCGATGGGCGGCGTGACCGCAGACGACGAGCGCGTTCAAGCGTTCACGAAGGGCTACGTCGAGTACATGCGCGAGGAGGTGCTCGATCCGGACGACGGCGTCTATGGCCTGGCGATGATCCCGTACGACGACATCGAGGCGTCCCTGGAGATTCTGGAGCGCGTAGAGGACGACGAGGCGTTCGTCGGCGCCTGCTTCGTCACGGCGGGCGCGCCCCCGCCGCTGGGCAACCGGAAGTACGATCCGATCTACGAGCGCTGCGAGGAGATGGACTACCCCGTCGTCTACCACACTGGGGGTTCAGGGCTGGACGAGTACGTCCGGGCGGGCTATCAGGAGATGATCGAGACCCACACGCTCGGGTTCCTCGAATCGAACATGTCCCAGATTGTCAGCGTCGCTTGCCAGGGCGTTCCGGAGAAGTACCCCGATCTAGACATCGTGTTTATGGAATCCGGCGTCACCTACATTCCCGGGCTGGTGAGCCGTCTCGACGAGGAGTACCTCAAGCGGCCCGAAGAAGCTCCCCTGCTGGACACGCGTCCGAGCGAGTACATCACCGACTTCTACTTCGGCACCCAGCCACTCGAAGTTTCGGCGCGTAACGATCTCCTGGAACTGTGCTTCGATATGGTCGGGACGGATCGAATGCTGTACGCGTCGGACTATCCGCACTGGGACTTCGACAGTCCATCCATCATCAACGACCTCCCGATGCTCGACGACGACGACCGGCGGGCGATCCTGGCCGGCAACGCCGAGGAGGTGTTCGGCCTATGAGCGGCTCCGACAGCTCGCTCGTTGAAGTCGGTCCAGTCGAGGAGTTCGAGGACGGCGAACACCAACTCGTAGATGTGGGCCGCGCGGAGGTCGGTGTGGTCAAAGCCGACGGGGAATTTTACGCGCTGCGCAATCAGTGCCCCCACGACGGCGGGCCAGTCTGTCAAGGCCCCGTTCAGAAGGAACTACTCGGCGAGTTCACGGGGACCGGCGAACGCATCGAGCAGTACTACGGCGACGAGAGCATCATCTCCTGCCCGTGGCACGGGTGGTCCTTCGAGCTAGAGACCGGTAAACACATCGGCGACGATCGAATCCAGGTCCCGACGTACGAGGTCGTCGTCGAAGACGGTGTCGTCTACGTCGACGGCGGCGACTAGCGCCCCGCCGACTGATTGCGGGAACTCCGGCTTGCCCTGTCGTTCGTGGCGGCAGTGGTGAAGCGCTACCCCCCGAGCTTTTCCTCGGCGAATTACGCGAGAAACGCGACGTCTCCGACGCCGTGTTTCTCGTCGATGGCGCTCCGTGGCTCCAGAAAGCCTCTCTCCACCACCGTCTCCGATTCTAACATGAATCACAGGGGAATCGGATTGCCACCGAACGCCTCTTCAACAACTCAACCGCCGAACTGACCAGTTCGCCACTCGCTTCCGCAACGTTGAACCAACAGCCGCCGAAGCGCAGGTGATCGTTCAGGCATTCTGCCAACAGTAGCTCATCTGAACAATGCCGTCCGACCCGGGATAATCTTCTTACGTACGGCTGGTGAGAGAGAGGTATGCATGTCGCGATTATCGGCGGCGCGAGTACGATTGCAACGACGGTGGCCCACACGCTGGCCGGAGTGACACCGACCGTTGATGTCTCGCTCGTCGACATCAACGAGGGAGCCGCCTGGGCCCACGCGAAGGATATCACTCATGCGACCTACCACTTCTCGAACGCACCGGAGTCGACTACCTCGGGCGACGAAGTCGGAACGATCCGGTCCGCGACGCCCGACGAACTTGCGGAGCTCGACCCGGATTTCATCGTGTTTAACGCTGCGGCCTCGCAACCCGAGGACGCGACCGATCGCGGGGCCCGGGAGGCCGAACTGGGCCGAAACCTACCGATCGTTGAGTCCGTTGTCGAGGATCTCAAACCGCTCGATCCGACGCCGCTCCTGGTCGTCACGAACCCCATCGACCGCCTCGTTTACCAGTTCTACTCGCTGCTGGAGTGGCCGCGGCGATGCTTCCTCGGGTACTCGCTCTCGGAGACGGCACGAATGGCCGACGCCATCGGATCCGAACTGTCGGTCCCCCAGAACGACGTCTACTGTCCGATGATGGGCGAACACGGCGAGAACGTCGTCCCGATCCTCTCGCGGACGCGCGTCGATGGAGAGACAGTAGAGACCGAACACCTCGACCGTCAGGACCTCCTGGAGTACGTCCGCGACATCCCCTTCGAAATCGCGAAGGAGCGAGGCGTCCCCGAGACGTCGCGATGGGTTACAAGCGCCGGCATCACGAGGGTGATTCGCTCTGTCATCGCTGGGAGTTCTAACGGCGGCGACAGCCACTACGGACGACTCGGAGGGCCGTTCTGTCTATCGACGCCCCTGCTGGGTGAATACGGCTACGAAAACCTCGCGCTCAGCGTCCCTGTCGACCTCGACGCCGACGGAGTTCGTGAGATTCACGAGTGGGACCTTGCTCCCGAAGAGAGCGACGGACTGGCGGAGGCGGCCGACGCTGTCCGGGTGGATCTTGAGCGAATCGGTGCAAAAGGGTACGGAGGCTGAATTCCGGTGTCAATGAACGCAGCAACGGATAGAATGTCGCCGAATTAGAAGCACAGCTCCCTGAGCGAAAAACAAAGGGAAGGAACCGAAAAACCTGAGCAGTCGACTGAACGGGTCTACTCTGAGAGATAGCGGTTACGAGGGAGTCTGTCCCTCCCGCACCGACGATACCAGTATCAAGCATGGACTGTCCCGGTTCGACTGTCTGGCCCGGTCAACCCTGTTCGGCTATATACACGAAAATGTAGAATTGTCTAGCGATTCACCACAGTCGAAGGTGACGTCAGTAAGTCCTAATTTCTGAAACTACGTTTCTGCTGACTCCGAGATGGAACTTTCCGGGACCGTCCCGTCGTTATTCCAGCCCCGGAGTTCATAGTACTCGTCCAGGGCGGCCTCAAGATCGTCGAGCACCTCTGGATACGGAACCGTATCGTCCTCACGATCCACCCCTCGCACGTTGTTGAAGTGACGTTCAAGTTCGATTACTCGTGATCCGACTTCTAATAGCTCCTCTAGATCCGCATCGAGGAGTTCCTCCATCTGCTCGTCTGTAACGTATTCGGCGGAGAAGGCACAGAAGACAGCAGAGTCGCGGATTGCGTTGCGATTCTCCTGGTCGACGAGTACCTCGGGTTTCCCGTCCAGGCCTTCGGGGTCGAGCACGCCACTGTACTCGAGGGCCATTACTTCAGCATAGAGGTGATCCGCCCCACGGTTCGAGACAGCGTAGGAAAGCCCTTGGCCGTGACAGACCCGTCCGTCGTGTGCCGCGAAGTCCATCCCCTTCACGGTCCAGTTCTCGACGCCGAGGTCCTCGTGGATCCGGTCGATCCCCTCTGCCAACTCTTCGCCGGTTCCCTCACGGTAGGCGATCTGTTCGACGAGGTCGTGCACCAGCTCGCTGTTGCCGAACTCGTCTTCGCTCGCGAGATAGGCAGCGACGGTATTGCCGGTGGAGATGGTGTCCATCCCGAGTTCGTCGCAAAGTTCGTTGGACTTCATAATGTCGACGATGTCGTCGACCTCGCAGTTGCTGCCGAACGACATAACTGTCTCAAACTCGGGGCCTTCCGTCTCTACCCCGCGTTCCTCATCGCGAGTCGGAAGCTTACAGGCGAAGGCACACATCGAACAGGAACCTTTCTTGTACTTCTTCTCCTCGACGCGGTCGCCGTTGATCTTCTCGGCGTGTTCGAAGGAGGTCTTGGAAAAGTACCGGGTCGGCAGCGAGAACTCGGCGTTGATGAATGCCGTCCCGCTGGTCGTGCCCTGGCGCTTCATCATGTCGTCGCTCGTCGCCGCCTCCCGGTGGATCTCCGATTGGACGTCGGGGAGATCGATCTCCGGACGAGAGTCGCCTCGGAAGGAGACCGTCTTCACGTTTTTCGACCCGAGTACCGCGCCAAGTCCGCCGCGACCGAACGCCCGGGTGTCGTAGGTCATCACGCTCGCGAAGCGGACCACGTTCTCGCCTGCCGGGCCGACGGTGATCAGGTTCTCTGATTCGAGACCGTGTTTCTCGTTCATAGACTCCGTTACCTTCGAGACGACCGTCTCTTCGAGCTCTGGGACCGCCTCGAATTCGACTCCCTCGTCGGTTACGTGTACCGCGAGCAACTCCTCGCTCTGGCCGACAATTTCGACCGCGCTGTAGCCCGTGTCGGCGAAGTTCCGGGAGAGATAGCCGCCCGCGTTCGAGGAGAGGATCCCTCCGGTCAGGGGGGACAGACCTGTCATATTCATCCGCCCGGTGAAACTCATCTGTGACGTCTGCAGCGGTCCCGTCGACAGATACACTCTGTTCTCCGCATCCAACGGGTCAGCGTCGAAGGGAATCCGGTCGTGTGCTAGTTTCGTTGCCACGCCCCGCCCCCCGATGTACGATTCGAGGACGTTGTCGATATTCGATTCATACGCCTCGCGTTCGCCAACGTCGATGACCAAGAGCGGACCTTCTGTGTGCCGCATACATCCGGATTCCGTCCTAATTTATATAAATGTATTTCTTAGAATATGTGTTGTGTTCGACTCATCACATCAGAAATCCGGTTCGTGCCGACGCCCTCTCGTCGAAGCGAGGTTCCATCATCGGCAACAAGCAGACGGTGAGATATTCGGGAGCAACTTCTTCCTTTCCCCGTCTGCGCGGTGCTAGATTGTTCCTCTGCGTCCTAGTATCTTTTGTCACATTCCAGCGTATATTCGTTGACCACTACTGTGGCCGAGTGGAAACGTGCGACCAAGATACCGTCATACGAAAGTCGGCGGCTTCTCTTTACAGTAATAGGTTCGTAAGGGGAAATCAGATACACTCTACTATGTGTAGAATGAGGTTTTTCTCCATACGACGAGCAAGCTAGTAATGTGCTAATATGTACCAACCACTGTGTCCTATTGGAATTTCGACCATTCGCCAGGAGGGAGGACCGATTTTATCAGTCTACAACGTGGGTAATCTACTATGTATGGATTCTTCTAGAAACCCTCTCCTAGTGCGTCTCGCATTCGATTGCAAAATCGATTCGACTGATCGATAGGCTCAGTTATCTATCGAACATTTGGCCTGAAGTCTGTTTCAGGCCCCATTCACGCTTGATGCAGGTAGTTGGCAGGAGTCGCAGTCTGCGGGGGAGTAACAATTATCCCTTCAGCTAGCACAGGCCAGATATGCCCAACCACTCCGGTCAAACGGTGCAAACGACCGCCAGATCCCTGGCGATAGTCGATACTGTCAAAACGTTGGACGGGGCGACGGTCGCAGAGCTACGTCGGCACAGCAACATGGCAGAGAGCACGCTCTACAAGCATCTCAAGGTCCTGCTGGAGCACGGCTATCTCATGAAACGCGGCGGCCGCTACGAAGTCGGACACGAGTTGTTCCACCTCGGAGAGTACGTCAAGAAGACCGTGGAACCGTACCAGGCAATCCACCAGACGGTCACCGAGCTGCGGGACGAGATTCCCGAACAAGTGGAGTACGGCGTCGAATCGAACGGCCTTCTCGTCGGATACATTCCCTGCACCGACTACGATTCGAACATATTCAGCGAGTTAACGGAAGATCCGACATCGGGCATCGTCGACTACGCAGGGAGCAAGACGTACCTCCACACGAACGCAGTCGGAAAGGCGCTACTCGCCGAGATGCCGGACAGTCGAGTCAGGGAGATCGCCGATCGCTACGGCCTCGAGAAACAAGCACCGAACACGATAACGTCCGTCGACGCGCTCCTCGACGACATCGAGACGATCCGTGAGCAAGGATACGCCACCACCGACGAGGAGTGGGAGGATGGACTCCGCGAAATAGGGATGGTCGTCGCCCCCCACGAAGACGCCATCGGTGGGCTCAACGCCTACGGCCCCTCCTATCAGATCTCCGACGAGCGTCTGTATGACGAACTAGCCGACATCCTCGGGTCGGCTGTCAGAGACCTCGAAGCGCGGATTCGTGCCGAAGACGAGAGATCCAACCGCGGGTGACGAAACCCGTGGTTCCAGAGAGATTTCATTGTAGAGCGAAGCATCCTGCCTCATGCTCTCGTCTCAGACGAAATATTTCGTCCATTACTCGTGGTTCAGGGACCGGTAAATCTCTAAACAGCCGCGACAGCAGAACGCTCCCGTGACGTCTTCGGCGGTCACGGGCGACCCGGATAGCGTCCCCCCGCAGTGTGTGCACTCGTTCATAGGAACAGCGGCTGGTATATCGGGAGAGGCATGTGCGGGACGTCGACCCCGAGAATCGCCAAGCCGTGCGAGAGCGGGAAGTATCCCATCAACAGGAATACCGCACCGAGTGCTCGCCGCGGTAGCAGACCGAGGCGCCCACGCTGCCCATTCGACCGGACAACCGATAGCCACCGACACTGATGATGAATGCCCCCACGACGACCCCGAATACGGCGCGGACGAGTGTCCCGTAGCGGCTAACGGCAGCGACATCGTAGAGTGCCGTCCCCAGTAGCCCGAACGTGAACCCGAGCGCGACGTAGGCGGTCGTCCGCCCGAGGTTGAACACGACCTGCTGCCGGACGAGCGGGGCGGACCCGACACCGTCACGCCGGTCGTCGTAGCGCTGGGCGTACAGCGACGCGAGCGGGCCACACATCCCCACGCAGTGCGCGCCACCGAGGAGGCCGATGAGTGCGAAGACTCCCAGTTCGATCGTCACTGTCGCAGTGACCGCGCTCATCGGTCCCTCGCTCGCTCGTCGCCGACCACCAGTCGCAGTCGAGGGATAGTGGCCATCTACGGCAGGGGTCGAGAGATCGTTTTCGCGTCGGTCGGTGTTCGGCGTGGGGTTGCCGTCAACTCGGGTCGACAGCTGTGACGGGGCATTTGTTCGGGCGCACGTAATCGTGTCAGTCGTCGGTCCGGCTTACTGCGTCGGGGTCGTCGTACTTCTCCGCGCGGCGCTCGTGGACGTTCTTAATGGCATGCTCGGGCGGGACGTCCATCGAGGGGTTCTCGTCGAAGAAGTTCACCGGTTCGAGCTTGAAGCTCGCGATGTGAACCGGGAGGATTGGCCAGTCCTCCGGGCGGGTGATGTGATTTACGCCAAGCGTATACCAGAGCACGATGTCCTCGCCGTCGAGGGAACGGTCGGCCTCGGTCCACTGGGGTAGCCCCTCGTCGCCGCTGTACTGGTTTGGATACTCACCCGCGGGGAACCGCTCGTCATCACGATACGGAGTCGCCCAGATGTGGTTGTCGATGAAGGACGCACGCTTTTTGACGCTCGAGCCAGGCTGCGCACACGCCTCGACGTTCTCTCCAGGCGCGAGCTTGTAGCCGACCGGCCTGTCGACACGGTTCGTCTTGTTCGGGTTGACGACCTGCCAGTATCGTCCTTTGTGCGGGTCGGTCAGCTCCTGGGCTTCCTGTTCCGACTCGAGCTGGGTCTTCTCCGCGTAGAACGACTGTCCGGTTGGATTCATCTGTTCGGGGTCGCCCGGCCAGTCGTGTTGCACGCCGTCCGGGCCGGCGGGGATGGTCTGGTTCTGGACGCGGTAGAGTTCGTTCTCCGTGCCGTCGATGTCGACGTCGAGACGGAAGTTGAAGAAGTGCTGGTGGATCATCCCCTTCACCTGCGGGGCGATCATTTCGGCGAACCCCTCGCAGTCCTCGTCGGGAGCGGTCAGCCCGACGCTGTCGATACCGGTCAGTCGAACCTGTCCCTCGATAGACCCGTCCTGGTAGAGATACCAGTTGAACTGGTAGTCGTAGTTGCCTACCGTCGCGACGAACGAAATAACCAGCCGACGGTTCCGTCGGACTTCCGTATGTTCGGTCCGCCAGTCAGTGTGTTTCCACAGGGTACCGTAGTCCTCCTCATGGAGGCAGATGGCGTTCGGGACGACGTTGACCTCGCCGTCGCCGTTGTTCATGACGGCGTCGAAGTAATGCATGTACCCGAGACAGTCACAGCCCTCCATGAGGGAATTGGCGAGCCGTCCGATGTTATACTCGCCGAGGTCGAATGCGTTCTTCCAGTTGTGGTTCGGATCCCGGCTCCCGTAGGGGACCGACATCTCCGCGCAGGACGCGCGGTTGATTATGGAGCGGACCTCGCCGTCGTCCTCGTAGCCGAGGTCGTGGAGGACGAGTCCTTCGCGTTGCGTCCAGCCGACGCGGAAGTGCCAGTTTTGCCACTCGACCTTCCGGTCGTCGATTTCCCAACTCGGTCCTTCGGGCTGGTCCACGTTGTACGGCTTCAGGTCGTCCCGGAGGTCCCGTTTCTCGGCCCGATAGGTCGCTTCGTCTTCGATGTTGTCGATTACGTTCGACTCACGGACACCGGTGTCGACCACTTTGACGACCTCCATGTCGTCAAGGTCGACAAAGGCGTGAATGCCGTCGAGGGGGCGCGCGTAGCCATTGCCCTCCTCGCTCGTCCGGATCGAGGTCATCGCGTGTGCGAGACGACGGTCCGAGTCGATGTCGTCTGGGACAAAGTGATACCCGGCCGACCACGGGTCGATGATCGCCAACTCGAAGTTCTCGACGCCGCGCTTTGCGACGGCCTCTCGCCACTCCTCGTTGGCCTTGACCGTCTCTTCGCACTGTTCGAACTCCTCGAGAATGATCGACGGCTGAACGTTCTCGATCTGCTCCCAAGAGGTGAGTTCGCCGTCGGTGAGGGAAACGTACGCTTCGTACGTCGTTTTCTCGACGGGATCTCGGAGAATAATGAAGGCCCTCCGGTGCGGAGCGGTTCCGTTCTCCTCGTAGTCCTGGAGAGCGTCCTTCGACGGCTCGTCGAGCACGATCTTCACGTAGCGCGTCGAGGGATCGATGTCTTTCTCGGATTCAAGTATTTCCCGTGCAGCCACGATTTCGTCCCGGGTTAGGGGATCCACTGGATGGTCAACCGTCGCTTCTTGCTCGGTTGGCATAACAGAACACTCGTTCTGACCCGAGTAGTATAAATGCTTCCGAGAGGGGTGTCTTCGTTTCAGAACGGAGGTCCCACAGTCGATACCGATTGAGTCACAACTTTCGTACGAGGATTCGGTTGAGACCAGATAGACCGCAATGGATCCGATAGTCCGGAGAGTCACCTTCGTTCTACAGCATCTCGTCGAGTCAAACCTCGGCGATGTCTTTCTTCCCACTCTTTGGACGCACGTGATCCAAAGAGTGCCTGCATAAGCCTGTGCTGCCAAGGAGGGTGTTACGGGAACTGATTAAAACGACACCGCTGCACCGTCTTTGCGCGGGTCAGTCGCCGCCGAGAGCACGCCGTCGGCGTTCCGTGCAATTTGTCCACCGCCGAACAGGTCCGGTATATCGATATCCACGTCGTGACCGCGCCGAGCGAGACGGGTCTGAAGCACATCGTCAAGCCGTGACTCGACAGACAACCTCCCGGTTTCACGGTAGTACCAGCGTGGGGCATCCATCGCCTGTTGGAGAGTCAGGTCGTGGTCGATCAGGGCCGAAAGGACCTGGAGATGGCCCTGCGGTTGCATGAATCCACCCATCACGCCGAAGGCGGCCCAATCGTCCTCGTCAAAACGAACGAGTCCCGGAATGAGGGTGTGGAACGGCTTTTTTCCGGGCTCAAACCGGTTCGGGTGGTCGGGATTCAAGGAAAAGGAACTCCCTCGGTTCTGGAGGACAACCCCAGTATCACCCGCGACGATTCCGCTCCCGAACAACTGAAAGAGTGAGTTGATGTACGAGACGACGTTCCCTTCTCCGTCCGCAACTGTGAGAAGAACTGTATCACTGTCTGCCGAAGCGTCTGTACCCGGCCTTCCAATTTCGACATCCTCTCTCGCAGTCTCCGTTATTGTATCAGCTCGAGTGGACGCGTAGCCTTTACTGGCCAGCGCGGGAACGTCCTCTCTTGAAGGATCTGTGATGTAGTGATGGCCGTCGCGGTAGGCCACCTTCAGCGCCTCCACGTATCGATGGACACCACTAGCAGATAGATACGGATGTGATCCGGCGTCGAGTTCCTCGGCAATGTTCAGTGCCTCCAAGGCAATCAATCCCTGATTGTTCGGTGGAAGTTCGTAGACCTCCGCACCGTTGTACGTCGTCGAAATTGGTTCGAGCCACTCCACCTCGATGTTGTCCAGGTCAGCCTGAGACATCGTTCCGCCCCGGCTGGAAACCTCTTCGATTATTGCCTCACCGACGGGACCATCCATGACCGCATCCGAACCGTCTTCTCCGAGTAGTTCTAGTGTCTCGGCTAACTCTGACAACTCCATCAGTTCGCCTGCTTCCGGGGAGTGCCCGTCAATAAGGAACTGGTCACGGGCGTTTTCCCCTCGGAAATTCTTTGCTCCGGTTGCCCACTGGCTGGCGATTACTTCTGTGACCGGGAACCCATCTCTCGCGTACTCGATAGCAGGCTGGAGAACCTCGTCAAACGACCGGGTTCCAAACCGGTCGATGGTCGCTTCCCACCCGAGTGCCGTACCAGGTGCGGTAACCGAATGTGGACCGAACTCCGGAATTGTCGGGTCCTCGCCGCAAAACTGTTCCCGAAGCGATAATAGATCCGTGTCGACGGGTGCACGCCCACAACTCCGCATACCACCGACCTTACCGTCGGCCGTCCGGTAGAGTGCAAACACGTCGCCACCGATGCCAGTACTGAATGGCTCGACGACCGAGAGGACGGCTGCTGTTGTCACTGCGGCGTCGAAAGCATTCCCTCCGTCGCGGAGTTGGTGCAGCCCTGCTTCTGCGGCGAGAGGTTGACTCGTCGCAACGACACCTCCTGTCCCGTACACAGTCGACCGCCTGGAATCATAACTGTCTATTGCGTTTGGCATGATCACACACCCATTCACTCCACTGGGATACATAAAGCCCGCATATCGATGTTGCAATCCCCTGCCCGATAAGTCGAAAGGAAAAGTCAAGGTTAACTACGTTGCTCAGGAAGTAGCAACAATCATATGGATCGTAATGACCGCTCGATTACAGCGTTCACCATGATCGCCCACGCGTTGGTCCACACGTACGAACTCTCGGTTCCGATTCTGATGACTATCTGGTTGACGGAGTTTTCGGTGACGACTGCGACGCTGGGCATGATCGTCACCGTCGGCTATGCGCTCTTCGGTATCGGCGCGTTGCCTGGCGGTATCCTGACCGACCGTTTACGGGCGAAAGACCTGATTCTCCTCTGTCTCATCGGGATGGGGGGGTCGTTCCTCTTGTTAAGTTTCGCGCAAAATGTCGCCACGATCGCGCTCGCACTTGCGATTTGGGGCATCGTAGCCAGCGTCTACCATCCTGCCGGTCTCGCGCTCATCAGTACCGGCGTTGAGGACCGCGGAACCGGGTTCGCGTATCACGGAATGGCGGGCAACATTGGAATCGCGTTCGGGCCCCTGGTGACGGCGATACTCCTGTTTCCGTTCGAGTGGCGGACCGTGTCCGCCTTGCTCGCCGTTCCTGCTGTAGTTGGCGTCCTCTATGCATTTACCGTAAGTTTCGACGAAGGTCGCGCTGACAAGTCGACTGACGGCGGAGACACGGGGTCCCGGCAGTCCCTTGGGGAGATATTCACCAATATGAAACAGCTATTTGCAGCCGGTTTCGGACTCGTCCTCTTCGTCGTTCTCTGTAACGGATTGTTTTACCGCGGCACGCTGACCTTCCTGCCGGATCTCCTCGGCAGTTGGCTCACGGTGGACCTCTCTGGAATCCCGTTCTTCGACGCGAACAGCCGAGTCGCCCAGGAGTTTGACGCAGCGCGGTACCTGTACGTCGGGCTACTTATTTCCGGTATCGGCGGCCAGTACGCTGGCGGAAAGTTATCGTCCCGCCTGCAGGTGGAGAAGGCACTCGCTGGGACGTTCCTGCTGCTCGCGGTGATCGCGACCGTCTTCATCCCCATCGCCAATTCGGGTACCGTTCCGCTCGTCCTCATCGCGGGCGCTTTCGGATTCGTGATGTTTGCGCTCCAACCGCTGTACCAGACAGCCATAGCAGAAAACAGTCCAGAGAGCGACCGTGGACTGTCGTACGGGCTCACCTACTTCAGTAACTTCGGCGTCGGGGCACTCGGTGCCGCACTGACCGGGATTCTGCTCACCCGGTATGTCCCCCAGACGGTGTTCTGGATACTGGCTGTCATTCCGCTCGTCGGCGTGGTCCTCTCGCTCTACCTCCTCAAAAGGTCCTGAGGGGTGATTTGTAAGCGTTGAGCAGAGGTTTGAAAGGCGCATCGGCATCGATCAGCCAAAGGACGTCGATGTCGGGAACCGACATCGACCGACGAGAGAGCGCACCTCAGGGATTTCGGTCGATGGGCACAACGTTTATGTGTCTGCTTCGTGACGTGTTCAAAGACACGGTCGCTGTAGCACGGTGATCGCTGCAGACGTGTTGGACAGGTACCTCCTGCCAGCGGGGCAGGGCGTCTGGACTCCCGAGGGAGTCCAGACCGAACGTGCAACCACCGATCGCTGAACACAGAGGACGCTAACGATGCCAGACGTACCCAATACGCCTCAAGGCGACGCAGATCTCGTCATTCACAACGCCGAAATCAACACCGTCGACGATTCGAATTCCATCCGAGAGGCCATGGCCGTCAAAGACGGCCGTATTCAGGCCGTCGGCGACGACCGACCCGTCCGAGAGCAGTACATCGGGGAGAATACCGAGGTCCTCGACCTCGACGGCCACACGGTCGTCCCCGGGCTCCAGGACTCGCACATCCATATGCACGGGCTCGGTGACGAAGCGAACAACTTCGCCGTCCTCACAACTGCGGTGACCCACGACGACGTCGTCGAGCAACTCGAGATGGCAGTCGAGGAGAACGGCTTCGTGGTCGACGACGAGCGGGACGACCTCTACGAGGAAACCCGCGAAGACGTCCCTCCCGAGTGGGTTCTCGCTCGGCGCTGGGACGAAATCAACATCCAGAGCGCCGGGGTTGACGACGGGATGATTCCGCGGTGGGAACTCGAAGAGCGGTTCGAGCACGGCGACCATCCGGTTCACGCCGCTCGAAGTTACAAGGGGGTGTACGTGAACACCGCGGTCTTCAACCTGATGGGTATCTACGACGACGATCCGGACACCTGGCCGGACTGGTGGACCGAGGATCCGGACCACTTCACCTCCGAAGAACGCATCATCCGCGAGGAACGGACCATCGAGACCGTCGATGGGGAAACGATCACGGAGCGCGTTCCCACGGGCGTGTTTATCGGACAGCGCCAGCGGCGGCCGGAGCTTCTCGACCCCCCCGAGACGGACATCGATCCGATAGAAAGCCTCGCCGTCGGCTCCGACGAACTGCTCCGGCACGGTATCGTCTCGATCTGCGACGCGTCGGCGTTCGACGGGGAGAGCTTCCGACTGGCACGAGAGGAGCTATTCCCGCTCCGCATCAACCTCTGGCACGGCACGTTCTTCGATGCGGATGAGACACCTGCCCCGGTCATCGAAGACGTCCTGGGTGGACTCCAGGACCGGGGGTGGTTCGGCGGGGACCGCTGGTTCCGACAGGACGGCTGTAAGTTCCACACTGACGGCGGCGACGTGGTCCGGAGCGCTGCCGTCTCCGAGCCGTACGAAAACTGGCGGGAGTTGGAGGGGTATCCGCCCTACGGTGAACTCTTCGAAACCGACTGGGTCCGCGAGTCGATGCTGCGAGTCCCCTTCGAGAGGGGGTATAAACTCCACTGTCACGGGGTGGGAGACGTGGCCGCCCGCCAGATCGTGGACATCTACATGCGATACTACGAGGCGCTGGAGGAAGAACAAGAGGACATCGACCCTCGCTTTAGCGTCGAACACGCGACGCTGGCGGCGGAACGCGACGTCCGGGTCACGCCGGACGAGACGAACAACGTCCTCGAAGACATGGCCGAGTACGACATCGTGGCGTCCGTTCAGGGGATACTGCTCTGGCAGTTCGGCGACTCGTTCATCGAGCAGAACGGAGCCGACCGGGCCGAGCGGGCAAAACCAATGCAGTCGATGCTCGATGCGGGCATCACCGTCGTGAACGGGACCGACTTTTTCGTCGCCGATTTCAACCCCGGCTATTCGCTCTTCGGCACGATAGAGCGGACGGCGCTCGGGAGCGGGACCGTCTTCGGCGAGGAAGAGCAACTCAGCGCCACCGACGCGTTACGCACCTACACCTACAACGGGGCGTACTTCATGCACGAGGAGGCGATTCGCGGAAGCCTCGAGCCAGGAAAAGTCGCCGACTTCGTCGTCCTCGATCTGGAGAGCTGGCAGGACCTGGAAGACGATCCCGACCGACTCTTCGACTGGGAAGACCTCGTCCAGTGGACGGTGGTCGAAGGCATCACCGGCTATCAGGACGAGTCATTCGTCCGCGACGCGGACGGCGACCCCTCACGGCCACGGGACGGGGACCTCCCCGACTACATCGTCGGCGACGCCGGGTCGACCGACCACGTCGCGGGACCGCTCGACCCCATCGAGGAGGGGACACTCGCCGACATCGAGCCACCCTTCCTCGGCTACGGCGGCCCGGGGGACCTCGATACTGGATGTTACCTCGACGGTCACTGCGGAGAACACGATGAGGACTGACGCCGACCACACCCGTGTACAGGGGCGTAGACCGGGCGGCTAGCGACCGGGGACACTCCTCACGGTCGTCGACGGGGGAGAAGTGCATGATCGAACCACCCGGCCGAGAGTATGAATGTAGTAAATACACTCGACACATCGGGTGCCCCGAGGGTCGGCAGTCGGGGAGCCAACTCGCGAGTCGACTCGACCCTCCCATACATTAATTATCCAACTCGCCCATGTCGGAAGCATGCCACCCAGGCACCGCCATTCAGCAACGAGGCTCGCGTACGACATCCGAAACGGGGAAACCTCACCCGTCGAGGTCGTCGATGCCACCTTCGAACGGATCGACCGGCTCAACGAGGGGCTCAACGCCTTCGTCCACCTCAGAGAGGAGGACGCTCGAGAGGAGGCAGCCGAGGCAGCACGAGCGATCGATGCGGGTGAACCGGTGGGGCCGCTCCACGGGGTGCCAGTCGCGCTCAAGGACCTCGGCATCCACATCGAGGGGATGCCGTACACGCTCGGCGGGACGAAACCACTCGGTGAACTCATGCCAGAGGAGACCTCGATCATCGTCAGACGCTTGCGCGAAGCGGGAGCAATCGTCGTCGGGTCGACGAACAGTCCAGAGTTCGGCGCATCTGCGGACACCACCAATCCGATGTTCGGATCGACGGGGAACCCCTTCGACGCCGAGAAGACCGTTGGCGGCTCCTCGGGTGGAAGTGCGTCGGCGGTCGCCGCCCAGATGGTCCCTCTCGCGCTCGGGTCCGACGTGGCCGGTTCCCTCAGGATACCCGCGAGTGCCTGCGGAACGTTCGGGTTGAAACCGACACCGGGACTCGTCCCGGACGCTTCGAGGCCGGACCTGTTTCAGTCGGAAGCGCCCTTCCTCTGTAAGGGGGGAATCACCCGGACCGTCGAGGACACGGCGCTGCTCCTCGATGTCATCGCGGGAGAACACCCCCGTGACCCGTTGAGCGTACGCACCGGCGACAGTGACTACCTGGGAGCGGTGGGACGGGCGATCGACGACCTCTCGGTGGCGTACAGCCACGACTTCGGGATGTTCGAGGTCGAACCCGAAGTCGTCGATCGGATCGAGGGCGTTTCCGAGAAACTCCGTCAGGCCGGGGCGACGGTCGAGCGCGTCGACGTCGACTTCGGACTCCCGTTCGAGGAGGTGCTGGGTGCGTACAACGCGCTCATCGAACCGGCCCTGGCGGCGAGCTTCGAGAGCATCGAACGGGGGATGGGAATCGATCTACTGGGTGACCACCGAGACGACCTCTCCCCGCACATCGTCGAGTTCGTCGAAAACGGACGGGAGTACAGCGCCGTCGACTACAAACTGGCCAACGTCGTCCGGTCGCAGGCGTACGACGCAGTCCAGAACGTTCTGGACCGGTACGACCTCTTGCTCACGCCGACGACCGCCGTCCCGCCGTTCGAGAAGGGACGACGTGAACCGACCGAAATCAACGGAAAAACGCTCGATTCCGACAAGGAGTGGTTCCTGACCTGGCCGTTGAACCTCACCGGACACCCTGCTGCCTCGGTTCCTGCTGGTCTCTCCCCGGAGGGACTCCCAATCGGGGCACAGCTCATCGGATCGCGGTTCGGTGAAGAGACGATTCTGGCGGCGAGCGCGGCGATCGAACGTCGCAACCCCTGGAGGGACACGTACCCAGAGTTGTAACGCGACCCGGTCTAAACTGGACTCGCCTCCGTCGAACCGGTGTCGGCACGCGGCGACGGAGTACGGAGACTGAGCCGGTCGGTCGTCACCGGCCACCCCGTCGACGCTCGTTGACGCCTTAGAATCACGCGCCAATCGCCGGTCCTCCTTCCGGAATCGTCCGCGACCCGCCCACCGATCCAGTCGGAGCGACGTCCGGTGGTCGATCACGATACGCGTACCCAGCGGTTCGGAATCCCTCGGCCATAGCTTTATTGTCGACTCTGATGTCGTACCTGTCATGGCGTCGAAGATGCCCGTATACTGGCACGACTCGTTCCTCGAACACGAGGCCCCAGGTGGCGGCTGGGTGATACCGAAAACCGACCTGCACGAGGTGTTCCACGACTGTCCCGAACGACCGGAGCGGGTCGAAAATGTCAAGCGAGGAATCGAGAGCGCGCTGGCCGATTGGGCGAGCTGGGAGCCGGTCGAAGGGGCGTCCTGGGAACAGATCGAGCGAGTCCACGACCCGGGGTACGTCGAGGCGATGCGCCGGCGCTTCTGTGAAGAGGGTGGCGGCTACGTGCTCCACGACGGTGAAACCGGGCTGACTGGCGGCAACGAGGGAACCTGCGAGGCGCTCCAGATGGCTGCCGGGGCGGCCGTTCAGTCGGCCGAAACTGCGGTCGAGACGGACGTCGACACCGTTCCGTTCGCCCCGGTACGCCCGCCAGGACATCACGCCCTCTCCGATGAGGCCGACGGGTTCTGTATCTTCAACAACGTCGCGGTGGCCGCAGAACACGTCATCAGCGAGGGGGTGGTAGAGAACGTGGCGATCGTCGACTGGGACGTCCACCACGGAAACGGGACCCAGGAGATCTTCTACGACCGAGACGACGTGTTGACCGTTAACCTCCACTACAACCACGGCCGATTGGCCGAGTGGCACACCCAGACGGGGCATCCGGACGAGATGGGCGTCGGCGCGGGCGAAGGCTACTCCGTCAACGCGCTCCTGCCTCACGGCACGGGCAACGAGGGATACGCCCGGGCGTTCGATGAAATCGTCGAACCAGTGGTCGCCGAGTTCGACCCGGACCTGTTACTCGTCAGTAACGGGCTCGACCCTGGCCGATACGATCCGATCGGTCGGAACGTCGTGACGAAACCGGGGTTCGTGGAGATGGGTCGGCGCACGCGAAACCTGGCGAAGACCCACGCGGATGGATCGCTCGGTGTGATCCTGGAGGGTGGGTACAACATCAGTCACCTCCCGTTCGCAAACCTCGGCGTCTTCGAAGGTCTCCTCGACGTGGATACGGGGATCGAAGATCCCTACGATTTCGAGGAGTTCCACAACGAGAACATGGGCGTCGTCGAGGACTGGCTGGACGACGCACGGAAGGAACTCTCGAGCCACTGGAACCTGGCCAGCTAGAAGACGTCTCGGCGATTTCTGAGTCTGTGTGCTCGCGTGCGGAGCGACGCCAGTCGCGAATCGACCGTAGGGATCGGGGCCACGCCGTGAGTGCTTCGAGAGGTGTTTCACCATAGTAAATAAGTGGGTGGGTGTCAATGTCACGCCATGGCCGAAACGTCCCAACTCGTCTCCGACGACGCGCTGACCATCGGCGCGGTGGAGAACACGATCGGCATTCTCGAAGCTATCAAGCAACTCGACGGCGCGAGGAACGTCGACATCGTCGACCGCACCGGGATGTCGAAAGCATCCGTACACAAACACCTGAACACGCTTACGCGAGCGGAGTTCATCACCGAGGAGGCCGGCGTGTATCGTCTCGGGTTCCGATTTTACGATATCGGAGAGTGGGTGAGAGACCGAATTGAGGGGAAAGAGTACATCCAGACCGCCCTCGAGAAGATCGTCGAAGAGACGAACGAGATCGCCTACTACATGGTGGAAGAACACGGTCGCGTCGTCATCGTCTACCGCAAACAGGGACGCAAGGGCGTCAACACGCGGTCACGCCGCGGCAAGCGAGACCCGATGCATCAGAACGCCGGTGGGAAGGTAATACTCGCTCATCGGTCGGACTCGTTCGTCGAAGGAGTCATCGAACGCCACGGACTGCCGGCGGCCACCGAGTTCACGATCACGGACCGTGACAACCTCCACGAGGAACTGGCTACGATCCGGGAACGGGGCTTCGCCCTGAACGAGGAGGAGAGTTCGATCGGTCTTCACGCCGTGAGCGTTCCCGTGATCACCGACGACGAAGTGAGGGGTTCCTGTAGCGTCGTCGGCCCGAAACGCCGGCTCTCGGGGAGTTACTTCCGGGAGGAGATTCCGGACCTCCTGTTGACGATCTCGAACGAACTCGCGCTCAACCTGAAGAACGCGTGAGGCTGTTATCCCGGCTAGAACGAGAATCGGGGCGTTCGGACGGGGCGGGTATCGTGTGCCACCTCCCTAGATTATATATAACCGGGAGTGTATCTGGTGACGTATGTCACGCGACACCGCCATGGAAGAGCGGTTTCCGTACCCGGAAGAGGTGAATCTGCCCGAGGAACTGGAGGGGTGGAAGGAGATGTACCCCTCGTACTATCATTTCAATCGAACCGAGGAGCGAGGGGAGTACGAGAAGTCACTGTGGTGGGTGTACGACCTGGCGACGACCGACCCGATCACCCCGTGGGACGCGACGATCAGCGTCGACGCCTGGCAAACCGGGTGGGCCCAGAACACGAGCCGGGTCCTGCCGATCCCGACGGCGATGTCGGTAGAGATTCGGTTGATAGCGGGCTACGCCTACACTGCTGGAACGGTCTGCAACGACGACGCACTCGTCGCCGAGAGAGAGGAACTGTTCGAGGAGCGATTCGAGTACTGGGTGGACAATTTCGACGAGCTCTACGAGGAGAAATGGAAACCCGCGATAGCGGAACTGAGCGATCGAGTCAGGGGGATCGACGTGCCTTCGGAACTCCCCCGGTACGCGTCCGATACGGTCGTCAGGGAAGCACAGGGACAGGTCCCCATCGTCGACGTTCTCGAGGCCTACGACCGTCTCGTCGAACTCGCGCTCAAAGCCTGGCAGCGCCACTTCGAGTTTCTGACGTTCAGCTACCTCATTTACGCCGAGTTCGACGAGTTCTGTCACGAGGCGTTCCCGCAGATTCCGGGCACCAGCGTCACCAAGATGGTGGCGGCCACCAACGCGGACGTCTACAAGCCCGATAAGGAGTTGAACAGGCTCGCCGAACTGGCGGTCGAGCTCGGTGACGACGTGACCGAAGTCCTGCGATCTGATGTATCACCCGACGAGAAACTCGACCGGCTGGAGACGGTCGATGGTGGGGACGAGTTCGTCGCTGCCTTCGAGGAGGCTGAGGACCCCTGGTTCTACATGTCCAACGGGGACGGGCTCCACAGCTATCACGGGTCGTGGATCGAGGACTACGAGACCCCGTTCCGGTCGATCACGACGAAAATCGAGCGCCTCGAAGAGGGAGAGTCCCTTGACTCCGAGGGGGAGTCGAGGGAGGAAGAAGCCGAGGCGCTCTTTCAGGAGTATCGATCGTACCTGACCGACGAGGAGGACCGAGAGGAGTTCGAACGTCTCTTCGAGCGGTGTCGGGAGATCTACTACTACGCCGAAGACCACAACTTCTGGATCGACCATCGGTTCAACACGCTCGTGTTCATGAAGATGCGGGAGTTCGGGGAACTGCTCCAGACGCACGGCATCCTCGACGACAGCGAGGACGTGTTCATGTTCACCCGGTACGAGGTGTCGGAGATGCTGGAGGAACTCCTTCACACGTGGGCGCTCGGTCCGACCGGGTACGTCCCGACGCACTGGAACGAGACCGCGAGCCGACGGAACGAGATGTTCGAAGCCGCCAAGGAGTGGGACCCAGTTCCGGCCATCGGGGAGCCCCCGGAGACGATCGAGGACCCCGTACTGGAGATGCTAAACGGGGTTACCGAGGAGAAGATCGACAACTGGCTCGGGCGAGGTGAGGGGACCGGAGATGCATCCCACATCGAAGGCCTCGCGGCGTCAGACGGTGCCGTAGAGGGCACGGCTCGCATCGTCTCAAGCGTCGAGGAGTTCGACCGGCTAGAAACCGGAGACATCCTCGTCTGTCCCCTCATCGGTCCATCGTGGGCTCCCGCCTTCGACAAGGTTTCGGGCGTGGTAACCGACCAGGGCGGCGTGTCGAGTCACGCAGCCGTGGTCTGTCGGGAGTACGGGATTCCTGCCGTGGTCTGTACCGGGACGGGGACGAAAGACATTCACGAGGGCGATCGCGTCCGCATCGACGGATCGGGCGGGACAGTCGAAGTTCTGTCGAGGGCGGAGTAAATCCGTCGAGGGAGTTGAAACGGGACCACTCCCGCGTTGTCACCTGGGTAGAGAGGGACATCTCCGCGTTCACACGGCAAGCGCGGGACGACCGTCGATCGTCCCCACCACAACACATAATATCCGTACTCGTGTCTCTCCGACCAGCGTCATCCAATGAGCGCCCTCAGTAACTACATCGACGGTCAGTGGACCGAGAGCGAGGACGGGGGAACCCGAAGCGTTTCGAGCCCGTCCAGACCCGACGAGACCCGGTGGGACATCCCCGACTCGACGGAAATCGACACGAGATCCGCGATCGCAGCGGCCGTCGATGCCCAGGGAGAATGGGCGAGCACGCCTGCCACCGAACGTGGGAGGTTTCTGGTCGATGCTGCGGACGCACTCGAATCTCGCAAGGACGACGTCGCCGAGGTACAGGCACGGGAGACGGGGAAGACGATCGCGAACGCGACGAGCGAAGTCGGCCGCGCGATCGACACGCTCAGATACTACGGGACCATCGCGAAGGATCACGAGGGCATGACGAGGCCGAGCAGGAAAGCGGACGCTCTGGTCTACACACGGCCCGAACCGCTGGGCACCGTCGGCATCGTCACGCCGTGGAACTATCCGATCGCCATCGCGGCCTGGAAGATCGCTCCGGCCCTGGCAACCGGGAACACGGTCGTACAGAAGCCCGCCTCGGCGTCCGCGCGCACGAACGCCGAACTGTTCGAGGCGTTCGAATCAGTCGGGCTCCCTGACGGCGTAGCGAACCTCGTGATCGGGTCGGGAAGCACCGTGGGCGAGGCGCTCGTTTCGAACGAATCGATCGACGGCGTGTCCTTCACGGGGAGCGTCGACGTGGGCGAGCGAATCCGAGATACGGCGACCGCCCACGGGGCCCGCGTCCAGTGCGAGATGGGGGGGAAGAACCCGATCGTCGTCGACGACACCGCCGACATCGATCTCGCCACGAACCTCACCATCAAGAGTGCGTTCCGTAACGCCGGGCAACTGTGTGTCGCCATCAGCCGGGCGATCGTGTTCGAGGACGTGTACGAGGAGTACCTGGCGTCGCTGGCAGACGCCGTCGACGACTTGGTCGTTGGCGACCCACTCGATAGCGAGACGACAGTGGGTCCGAAAATCTCCGAGTCGTCCATGCGATCCGACCTCGAGTTCGTCGAGGAGGCTCGCCGGGACGGCGGCCGGTGCGTCGTCGGGGGCGAGCGCACCGGCGACCAGGGGTGGTTCGTGGAACCGACGGTGATCGCGGACGTGGACCCCGACAGTCGCCTCGCACAGGAGGAGGTCTTCGGGCCGGTTCTCGCGGTCGTCCCGGTCAGCGGGTTCGAGGATGCGATCGAGATCGCGAACGAGGTCAGATACGGACTCGTCGCCTCCATCTGTACGAACAGGCTCGACCACGCGAAGGAGTTCGTCGACCGGGCGGACGCGGGCATGGTGAAGGTCAACCAGACCACCGGGTTCGAGAAACAGTTCCCGTTCGGTGGCTGGAAGGACTCCAGTACGACGACCTACCGGGAGCAAGGTCGGGAGGCGTTCGACTTCTTCACCAAGGAGAAGACGGTCTACGTTTCTCATTTCGACGCGGAATAGGTCTTGGTCTGGCAGTCACTCCCGTCCGCGCTGTTCGACCGGGCCGGTTGGTTCACCGTGATCGACGAGCACGTACGCCGACAGCAGGGCCCCGACGAGGGTAATCACAGCCGACACCCACCCGTCGCACCCGGGGGGACAACGTTAATTGCCCGAGCGTCCGGACGAATGTCATGGCTGACAATGCAGACAGCCGAGACGACTCGCCAGTACCGACGCTCGGACACGCGTTCGACCTGAGCGTGACAGTAGCCGAACCGATTGAGATCGGGGACACTGGCGACGGCTACCGTCGAATCGTTCCGATCACTGGCGGGACGGTATCCGGAGCGGTATCCGGAGATGTCCTCCCCGTCGGCGCGGATTTTCAACGCCTCCGTCTCGACCGACCGACGGAACTCGTCGCCAGATACGCATTCGAAACCGAATCCGGCGCGATGGTGTACGTGGAGAATCGGGGGCTCGCCGTCGCACCACGGGAGGTGAACCAGCGAGTCAAGGAGGGACTCCCCGTCGATCCGGCAGAAATCTACTTCCGAACCGTGCCATCGTTCGAAACTGCCGACGAAGACCTGTCGTGGCTCACCGAGCGGGTGTTCGTCGCCACCGCCGAACCGAAGGGCGGCGTCATCGACATCTCGGTGTACGAAGTCGAATAGCGCCGTCGCCGTGGGGACGAGTCGCCGAGGCAACCCGGCGTGAATCCACGTGCAGTTCGCTCGATCCGCTCCGGGCGACTATCTCCGGAAGTGGGCGAGCGGGCGGCGGTGGGTGTGCGAAGCGTCCCAGGTCACACGCCAAGATAGCGCTGTCGAAGGTCCTCGTCTTTGCGGAGCCGTTCGGTCGTGACCTCGTCGACGATTCGTCCCTCGTCGAGGAGATAGTGCCGATCGGCGACGGCCATCGCCACGGCGACGTTCTGTTCGACGAGCAGGATGGTGACGTCACGTTCGGCGTTGATGTCCTCGACGATGGACTCGATCCGTCGGACGATAAAGGGCGCAAGCCCCTCACAGGGCTCGTCGAGGAGCATGAGATCGGGGTTGGCGACGAGGCTGCGCCCGATGGCGAGCATCTGCTGTTCTCCGCCGCTCATGTTCTTTGCCGGACGCTCGCGCATCTCCTGCAGTTCCGGGAATACGTCGAGGACCTCGTCGATGCCGAGGGGGTCCCTCGCATGGTTGTGGGCGAGCCGGAGGTTCTCCTCGACGGTGAGTTCCCGGAACGTCCGCCTGGCCTCGGGGACGAGGCTGACGCCGAGCCTGGCGATTTCGTGGCTCGGCCGACCGAGGAGTTCCGTCCCGTCGAACTCGATCGAGCCGCCGAGCACCCGCGGGACGTCCGCGCCCATGACGGCGTTCATTGTCGTGGTCTTCCCCGCACCGTTACGGCCGAGCAGGGAGACGACCTCTTCCTCCTCGACCATGAGATCCACATCGAAGAGGACCTGCCCAGTCTGGTAGCCCGCCTCGAGTGCAGAGATCGAGAGTAACGCCATCCTCAGAGTTCCTCCTTCATGCCGCCGAGGTAGGCCTCCTGAACGCTGTCGTCCGCCTGGACTTCATCGGGCGTCCCGGTTTTCAAGACCGTCCCCTGGTTCAGCACGGAGATTCGGTCGGCGATCGAGAGCACGATGTCCATGTCGTGCTCGATCAGGAGGACCGTGAGACCCAGCTCCGAGCGCACCGCGTCGATGAGGTCGGCGGTCGCCCTCGTCTCGGTCGGTCCCATGCCGCTGGTCGGTTCGTCCAGCAACAGCACGTCCGGATCGGTCGCCAGCGCCATCGCGATACCGAGACGGCGCTGGTCGCCGTGGGAGAGGTTCGTCGCCTCGACGTCGGCGTTCCCTTCGAGGCCGGTCCGCTCCAGCAGGCGGGTGGCTTCCGCCTCCGCGACGGACTTTCCCCGTCCGAGGAGATCGAGGCTGAACGGGCCGGCCTGGGCCGTCTGCGCGACGATGCGAACGTTCTCCAGGGCAGTGAGGTTGGTGAACAACTGGTTGGACTGGAACGAGCGTGCGAGCCCGAGATGCGGACTTCGCTGCTCGGAGGTGTCCGTAATGTCCCGACCGCCAAGCCAGACGGTCCCGTCGGAGGGGTGGATCGTGCGCATGATGAGGTTGAACAGCGTTGTTTTGCCGGCGCCGTTCGGTCCGATGATCGCCCGGAGTTCGCCCTCGGGGACGCTCATGTCGACGGCGTCAACCGCGACGAGCGCGCCGAACGATCGCGTGAGGCCACGGGTCGCGAGTGCCGCGTCCTCGGGTCGGCTCTCGGCGGGGTGATCTGGCCGCGCCTCACCGTCCGACATGCGTCCGTCGCCGTGTTCAGACACGGTAGATCAACCCCCCGATCACTCCGTAGATCCTGTTGCCGGCTCGTCGTACGAGTCCCCAGATGCCCGCCATCGGCGAGAGCAGGACGACCACCACGAACAGCACCCCGAGGAAGAACTGCCAGTACGTGAGGACGCCGGAGAGATCGACGCTTACGACGGAGAACTCCGTGAGCGGGAGGTGAAGCGTCTCGAAGTCGGTGAGGAGCTCCTCGGCGAGGAGCCACACGAACGCCCCGGCCGGCGGACCGAAGAAGTAGACTGAACCGCCCAGGATGGTCATCAGGATGACGTCGCCGGAAACGGCCAGCGAAAGAAGTTCCAGCCGCGTCCCCTGGATGTTCAACTGGAGAAGCACGCCTGCCAACCCGGCGAACAACCCGGCGAAGGTGAACGACCACACCTTGTACCGGTCGACGTTCACCCCCATCGAACGCGCCAGTGCGTCGTTCTCGCGGATCGCGATAAGTGTGCGGCCGAACGGCGAGCGGACGACCTGCCAGATCGCCAGCATGCCGAGGACCGTGGCGATCCCGAGCACCCAGTACCAGTCGAGTTGCAGACCGCCGACCGCGACGAACTTCTCGCCCCGATCGAGGACGAACCACGCTGGCGTAGCGCCGGAGATGCCGGCCGAACCCCCGGTCAGGTCGAAGGGGTTCTGGTTCGCCACGTACTGGGCGGCCTGGGCGAACCCGAGTGTGAGCATCGCGAAGTAGATCGCACCCTTCTGAACGATGAGTCGTCCGATCAGGTACGCCACCCCCGTGGATACGAGGACCCCGATCGCAGCGACGACGATCCAGGGGAGGCCGAAACGGGTGTGTCCAGCCGCGGCCACGTAGGCTCCGAGGCCCAAAAACAGCGCGTGACCGAAGGACAGCAGGCCAGTGTATCCGAGGAGGAGATTGAACGACGCGGCGAACAGCATCCAGATGAGGATCGTGTTGGCGATCTGGTCGTAGCCCGCGAGCATCGGGTGGGAGATGACGGGCCGAAGCAGGAGGACGACCAGCACGAGTCCCACCGGCACGCGGAGGTCCGCCGTGGGGATTCCAGCGATGCGGTCCGGGATGCGAGCGGCGATCCCGTCGGGGGACGTGCCGTCCGTCATTCGAGGAACCCCTCCTGGCCGAAGAGTCCACGGGGGCGCACGAGGAGCACGACGATCATCACGAGGTAGGGCATGAGCCCGCCGATGGACGGGACGTCGAGCGCGGGGATGCCCGTCAGGATCGACAGCGACCGGAGCACGGTCGGGGTGAGGTACACCGCCTCCCCGATGAGGATGCCGGCCACCACGCTTCCAAAGAGGCTCCCGACCCCGCCGACGACCACCACGACGAACGCGAGGATGACCATCGACTGACCCATCCCGATGCTCATCGTGACCTCGGTGCCCCGGAGCACGCCACCGAGGCCGGCGATGGCGGTCCCGAGGAAGAACATCGAGACGAACCGGACCGGCATGTTCACGCCCAGGAACTCGGCCATCTCGCGGTCCAGGACGCCGGCCCGTACCGAGAGGCCGAAGTCGGTCCGGCCGATGAGCAGGTAGACGGCGACGACCGTGACGACGCCGACGGCGACGGTGAACAGCCGGAACTGGGCGACGGACGTGACGACGAGGTCGGCGCCCCTCGCGAGCGCGGCGGGCACGTTCACCGACAGCGGTGACCCACCCCACTGGGCCCGTATCGCCTCGGTCAGCATTAGCGCGATGCCGAAGGTGGCGAGAAAGCCGATCAACGGGTTCTCGTCGTAGACGTGGCGGAGGACGAGCCGCTCCATCAGCACGCCCACGCCGCCGACGACTATCGGGACGGCGACGAGGGCGACGACGAACGGCAGGCCCCACACCGACATCACCTGGAAGGTGAGGTACGCGCCGAGCATGAACAGGGCGCCGTGGGCGAAGTTGACGACCCCCAGGAGACCGAGGATGATGGAGAGCCCCAGCGCGACGAGCACCAGAATCATCCCGTACACCAGCCCGCTGACGGCCTGGTCGACGAACAGCCCGGGGCGAACCGAGAAGGAGATTCCGAGCAGGGCGACCACGATACTCCAGACGGCGAGCCAGCCCGTCGAGAACCGGCGTCCGCCAACGGAAATTGACCGCATCGTTGTGCCGCTCATGGAGACGTTGGGTACTGAACCTACTGACTAGAAGCTACAACCCGTCTCCTCGCAGGTCCGGGCCACGTCGTCGCCAGCGACCGCCTGGTCGACCTGGAACCACTGCCGGTAGGGCGCGTCCGTCATGTCGGACTGGGCCATCCCCGAGACGATGTAGGTCGGCTTGATGAGCTGGTGGTCACACTCGCGCCAGTAGAGCGTGCCCCTCTCGATGTCGTTGATTCGGGAGTCGGTAATCTCGTGTCCCTCTAGCGAGTCGCGGACGTCTTCGGCCCCCTTCGAACCGGCGCGGATGGCCGCTCGGACGAGCTGATCCATCCCGGTGTAGGCCGTGACGTGGCGGACGAACGGGTCCAGGTTCCCCCGGTCGGCGACCTGCTGTTTGAACTCGCTGCCGCCGTCGAGCGTGTTCACCCAGCCAGTCGGCGCGACGGCGAGCGACTCGGCGGCCCACTTGCCGAGTCCCCAGTAGGTCGGGTCCTCGTTCTGGTGGACCATGACCTCGAAGTCCCCGAGGATGCCCTCGTTCCGGGCCTGGCTCATCGCCTGGGCGGGTTCAGCGCCCGGCATGACGAGCGCCAGTCCGTCAGCCTCGGAGTTCGCCGCGTTGTTCAGGTACTGCGTGTAGTCGCGGCTCGTCGGCGGCCACGGCGTGGCGTCGCTGCCGACGACGGAGGACCCCTCCTCCTCCAACAGCCCACCGATGATCTCCTGGGCGTTCTGTCCCCAGACGTAGTCCGCGTACATGATGTACCACGAGTCGGCGATGTCCGCCATCGCCGGCGCCGCGGCTCGCGACATCATGTTGTTCGAGCTGTAGGTCCGGAACATGAACGGCTGGCAGTCGGCCCCGGTGAGCGTTCCGGAGGCGCCGTCGGCGATGTAGACGACGCCGTTGTCCGACGTCCAGGAGCCGATGGTCGAGCACACCGCCGAGGAGATACCGCCAAGCGCGAAGTCGATGCCGTCGGCGGTCACCGCGCGCTGGATGCGGTCGGACGCCGCGCTCGGGTTCGTCTCCGTGTCGTAGGTACTGATCTCGATCTCGACGCCGTGTTCGGCCTCGATGTCCTCGGCCGCGAGCGTCGCACCCAGTTCGTGGGCCGGGCCCCAGTCGGCGAACGGGCCGCTGAACGACGAGAGCACGCCGACGTGGAACGAGGTCGGCCCCGACTCACCGGGCGTCCCGGTTGAGCCGCCATCCCCGCCGTCACCGCCACCATCGCTCCCGTCGCCGCCGCCATCTCCGCCCCCACCGTCGCCACCACAGCCCGCGAGCCCGGTGATGCCAACGGCCGAACCGGCGCCGATCCCCCTGAGTGCCTGCCGCCTGGTAATTCGTTGCATGCTACGTCGTGTCGCATCGGACTAAACAGTTATATTTCTTTCTAAGTTTTCTAACAAACGATGTGGGAATCAGAGGTTGCAGATGAGAATGATATCTGATGGGCTATTTCACATATTTCGTTAAATGATTTATCTTCGGGGGTCGCCGGTCGCCGAGGACCGGTTCGCCTCGCCCCCGTCCGGTGAATCGTGACCCGACGACCGACCAGGAGTCTATCCAGAGCGGGGTAAGGGGAATCCTTTTTCAGTAAACGAGAGCAGTCTCGAAACGAGATGACGGACACGCGGACCTTCAAGCACGCCTTCAACCAGGTCGCGCGGTGGTACCCGGAGAAGACCGCGTTCGTGCAAGCCTTCGAGGACCGTCGGGTCACCTTCGAGGAGGCGAACGCCCGGATGCGACGTATCGCGGACGGGCTGGCCGAGCGCGGCGTCGAGCCGGGCGACCGGGTTGCCATCCTCGCCGACCCCTCCATCGAACACGTCTGCTCCTTCTTTGCCTGCCACAAGCTCGGGGCCGTCTCCTCGACGCTCCACGTGCGCGAGTCGACGAGCGTGCTCAAGGAGATGGTCCGGGACCTCGGGGCACGGGCCGTCGTCTTCGACCACGCCTACGCCGACATCGCCGAGGAGCTGGCCGAGGACGACAACCGGGTCGAGGCCTGCATCGAGTACGGACGGGAGTCGGGCACGTCGTCGTTCGCCACCTCGCTGGCGGACCTCGAGGACGGGGCGGCCGAGACGGAGCCTGACGTCGACGTGTCACCAGACGACGTCGCCTTCGTCAACTTCTCGTCGGGGACGACCGGCCGTCCGAAGGGCATCGTCCACACCCACGCGGAGGCCGTCGAGGCCTGCCACAGCGGCCAGTACATGTTCTCCTCGACCGACCGGGACACCCTCCTGAACGCGTCGACGCCGTCCTTCATCGCCTGGAAGATCCTGACCTTCCCCATCGTCAACGTGGGCGGCACGGTCGTCTTCATGGGCGACTGGCAGCCCGAGCGGGTCGCCGACGTCGTCGACGCCGAGGACGTCACCCTGTTGAACCTCGTCCCGACCCAGTGGAAGATGGTGGCCAAGCACGGCCTGGACGAGGAGAAGTTCTCCTCGCTCCGGATGGCCGGCTACGGCGGCGAGCCGATGGGCGTCGAGTTGTTCGAGCAGATACAGGAATCGGTCAGCGAGAACGTGACGGCCCAGTTCGGGACGACCGAGACCATCAACTCCGGGCTCTGTCTGCTCCCCAACCGGGTCACCGAGGAGACGCTCACGAGCATCGGCCGGCCCGCGCCGAACGTCGACGTCCGCGTCGTCGACCCCGAGGCCCACGACCCGGACGCGCAGGTGCCCGACGGCGAGGTCGGCGAACTCATCGTGCGGGGGCCGGCGGTCGCCGAGCGGGTGTGGAACAACCCGGAGAAGACCGCCGAGATCTTCCACGAGGACGGCTGGTGGTTCTCCGGCGACCTGGCCGAACGGCGAGAGGACGGCAACGTCTACCTCCGCGGCCGCACTGACAACATGATTATCAGCGGCGGCATCAACATCTTCGCCGAGGGCGTCGAGGCGGTCCTCGAGGCCCACCCGGACGTCGTCGAGAGCGCCGTTGTCGGCGTCCCCGACGAGGAGTGGGGCGAGCGCGTGACGGCGTACGTCGTGGCCGGCGACGAGGGATTGACGGCCGAGGACCTCGAGGCGTGGTGCCTCGACCACGACGACCTGGCGGACTACCAGCGCCCTCGCGCCTACGAGTTCGTGTCCGACCTCCCGCGGACGAACACGGGCAAGCTGAACCGGGCGACGCTGAGGCCGGAGGACGAGTAGGCGCCAACGGCACACCGACCTCTAGCTGGTCCGCCTCACTCCTCCGCCGGCAGCGTCCCGACCTCCGCGGCGAACCGCTCGCGGAGCACCTTCTTATCGAACTTCCCCGTCGTCGTCCGGGGGATGGACTCGACGAACTCGACGCGGTCCGGGAGCCACCACTTCGGGAAGCGCGAGCGGAGGTGCTCGCGCAGTTCCTCTACCGTCACGTCACCGCCCGCGATGACGTAGGCGACCGGCCGCTCCTGCCACGTCTCGTGGGGGACGGAGACGACGGTCGCCTCCTCGACAGCCG
>ENA-ORDC01000392-ORDC01000392.1-marine-metagenome-genome-assembly--contig:-NODE-392-length-44339-cov-5.694185_pt1 | contig 44339 bp, 53 predicted proteins | sample MGYA00237783_ERZ508515 | MGnify/ENA primary metagenome ERZ508515 (study PRJEB26186, sample SAMN06268792) | marine metagenome | isolation source: Eden Landing Ponds, San Francisco, CA, USA | place... | reverse complement strand
GGACTGGTAGTAGGCTTCGAGCGCGACGGCTTCGCGGAGTTCGCGCGTGCGGGTACGGTCGTAGCCAGCCTCGTCAGCCAGATCGAGGTACGCGTCGGGGGTTCCTTCCCAGTAGCTCACGGCTGGCAGGTGCGAGAGGTCGTCCGTGACGTCGGCGTTGACTGCGGCCGCGAGGTTCGCGCCGAGTGCGCCGGTCGAGAGGTCGGCCACGTCGGTGTCGGTCAGGTTCGGCGAGACCAGAACGCTCGCCTCGTCGACGACTTCGCTGTCGACGGTGTCAGCGTCGACGACGACGCGCGAGGCCCCGTAGACGCCGAGGAGGCCGAGTCCGTCGAGAGAGTCGGTCGTCCCGCCGACGCCGACGAGGACGACGAGGGGGAGTTTCTCGTCGTGGCGCTCGTTGTCCTGCAGCATCCGCGTCACGTCGTTGGTGGCGGCGTCCATCCCGTAGACGGGGTCGTCGAGGGGTCGCCGGGTGAAGAAGTGGTACTCCGCATCGGCGCGGGCGTATTCCTCTCGGATGAGCGGCAGCACCGCGCGTTCGATGGCGGCACCGGCGACGTAGCCGTCAGCGGTGGCGGCGTGGCGGACGACGATCGGACGCGACTGCAACACGGCGGTCCGGATCGCCTCCGCGGCGTCCGCGAGCTGGTCGGTGACGGCCTCGACCGCGTCGTCCTCCGCGAGCGGCTCGACGGTTTCGGGACGGGCCTTCTCCGAGAGCGCGTCCGCGAGTCGCGTTTCGACGGTCTCGGCGTCTTCGTCCGAGAGAACCGTCAGCTCCTCGGTTTCGACCTGCAGTTCGTCGCGTCGGAGTTCGACCTCACCGTCGAGTCGAACGACGTCGCCCTCGTCGACCTCGGGGTACGCGCGGACGCCGGCTTCGACGAACGCCGCACAGTCCACCACGGCCGTCTCGTCGCGGATCTCGAAGATGGTCGGCCCCCCGGTCTGACGCGCGCCGACGATCTCACCCTCGATCCGGACGAGTTCACCAACGCGGTCGCCGAGCGAGTCGACGGTGACACGTTCCGGCGCTTCGGCTTCCGTCGACGCTTCCGTGGTCCCCTCTTCTTCCGAGGTTGCGTCGGGCGTCTCCTCGTCGAACTCGAAGTCACTGTCTGTCGCCCCGTTGCCGGCACCTTCCGCTGAGACGGCGTCCCCGTCGTCGGACGCTTCATCGCTACTGGCCTCAGAAAGCGCCTCTCCCTCGGCGGATTCGAAGTCTTCGGATACCTCGTCGGTGTCTGTCTCCTCGGCCTCCGTAGATTCAGTACCGTTTCCGACCCTCGATTTCGTCGAGACGCCCTTCGGCGTCTTCTTGACGGCCGTGGGACCGTCGTCCGACGAGCCGTTGTCGATCGGTTCGCCGTCGTCGTCGCCGTCGGGGTCGTGGACGCGTGCGCCGCGGAACTCCGACTCCGACTGGCGGATCGACCAGCCGAGGTCGATGTTACCGTTGCTTCGGACGTTCTTCACTTGGACGAAGACCGTGTCGCCGGACTCCCAATCGAGGCTCTCTAGGCGACGGTCGAGTTCGCTACGGTGCAGGAGCCCGGTAACCCCGGGCGCGAGGTCGACGAAGACGCCGAAATCCGCGAATCCATCGACGGTACCCTTGTAGTACCGTCCCGGCGTGAGCTGCTTTGGGGAATCTCCCCGGAAATCGAACCAAACGTCCTCGTCGTGCGTAATCCAATCCATTAAGAGAGTAAAATGCGTCGCGCCTAAAACGATTGTCGAATTCCTGCTCACCGATCGAGCGTTCGTCACACGGGCCTACTTCGTCCGTCAGATCAGTCCAGCCGCCCGGAGGACGGCCTCCCCGGCGTCGAGGCCGCCGAGAGCCGAGCCGAAGAGCAGCGTCGCGGGAATCGCGCCCGCGACGAGGGCACGCGCCGTCGTGGTACCGTGCACCTCGCGCAGCCCGATGACGAGCAAGGCGGCCCCGTACACAGCACAGAGGAGTCGCAGCGGTGACGAGGGGAGGCCGGCGAAGACGCACGGAGCGGTGGCGTACGCGATCACCTGGACCGTCTCGCTGACTCCCGCCCGGTCCCGGACGGCGACCATCAGGAGGACCGTCTGCAACGCGGCGGTCAGATGCAGCGCCGCGGGCGCGACGACGAGCGCCACGGCGGCGAGTGCGATGGCGACAGAAACCGTCTGGCCGCCGGCCAGCGCTGGAATCCGATCGGGCGTGAACGCGAAGAGCCCGACGGTGTAGGCCACGCCGACCACGACGGCGAAGATCAGCCCCGGGGCCTGATCGCCCGGCGCGACGCCGTTCCGAAAGAACTGCCGCGGTCGGACGAGGACTTCGAGCCACGCGCGCAGGAGTCCGCGCGGTCCGCGCTCGCGCCCCCCTTCCGGATTCTCAACCCAGGTCGTCACGGTCGATCTACCGGTACTACTCGCGGCGAAGCGTATGACAGTTCCGGCACCGCGCCTCGTACGACTCCGCCGCGCCCACGACGATGGTCGGTTCGTCCACGTGGGCGGGCTCGCCCTCGACGAGCCGCTGGTTCCGCGTCGCTGGCTCGCCGCACTGCGAGCAGATCGCCTGCAGTTTGTCGACGTACTCGGCGACGGCCATCAGTTGTGGGAGGGGTTCGAACGGCTCCCCTCGATAGGTCTGGTCGATTCCGGAGACGATGACCCGGCGGCCGTCGTCGGCGAGGCGCTGACAGACGTCGACCAGTCCCGAACCGAAGAAGTTGGCCTCGTCGACGGCGACCACGTCCTCACCGTTGAGACGGTCGCGAATCTCCCAGATTCCCTCGCCCTCGCTGGGGACGACGGCGGCCGTCCACTGCCGGCCGACGTGTGAGCCGACCGTCGTCTCCCCGAAGCGGTCGTCGACTTCCGGTTTGAACGCGGCGACCTCCTGTCCGGCGATCTCTGCCCGCCGGAGCCGACGGAGGACCTCCTCGGTCTTCCCCGAGAACATCGACCCCGTGACGACCTCGATCCAGCCGCTGTTCGTGATCGCGTGCATACGACGTTCGAGCGCGGTCGAGGCACAAACAGTTGTCCCTTCCGCAGAGTGGGTGGACCGCTCGGCTGCCGTCCTTCGACGGACTCACCGCTCGAAAGTGGGAGCCGCCGCTCGAAAGCCGATCCGCTGACCGAAAGAGGGGTCGCCGCTCGAAAGCCGATCCGCCGTCCGTTAGCCGTCCGGTGTGATCCACGCGAGCGTGTCGCCGCGCTCGAACTCGTCGTCCTCCCCTTTGACGATCTCCGAGAGCGTACCGCTGACCGGCGCGAGCACGTCGATGCTGACCTTCTCGATCTGGATCTCGCAGATGCTCTCGGATTCCTCGATCGTGCTCCCCTCGCGGACGAACCAGTTGGCGACGATGCCCTCGTCGCTGTCGGCGTCGTCGGCCCACTCGTCGGCCGTCACCGGGACGCGATCGTCGGTTCCGCTCATCGGATCACTGCGTCCTCTGGACCGCGGCTGCGATGTCCTCGGCGTCCGGTACCACCTCGTTCTCCATCGGCCGCGAGTACGGAATCGGCACGTCCGGGAGCGCGACCCGCTCGACCGAATCGAGAGCGGCGAGCGCCTCGTCGGCGACGCTCGCGACGATCTCGCCCGTCACGCCGTACGAGCGGTAATCCTCGTCGACGACGACCAGGTTCCCGGTCTTCTCCACCGACTCCACGATGGTGTCGGTGTCGAGGGGAACGAGCGATCGGAGGTCTACGACCTCGGCGTCGATGCCCTCCTCAGCGAGATCCTCGGCGGCCGAAAGCGCCCGGTGGACGTGTAGGCCGAGCGTGACGACCGTGACGTCGTCGCCGGTGCGCTTCACGTCGGCGCTCCCGAACGGGATCGTGTAGTCCGTCTCCGGAACGGGCGTCTTCGGCCCGTCCGGGGCGGGGAGCCAGCCGATCCCCATCAGGCGCTTGTGGAACAAATAGAGGACCGGGTCGTCGTCGCGGATGGCGTTGTGCATCAGTCCCTTCGCCTCGTAGGCGGTCGAGGGGACGACGATCTTCAGGCCGGGAATATGAGCGAACGTCCCGTACAGCGTCTGGGAGTGCTGGGCGGCGTCGTTGTAGGTGCCGCCGACGGCGGCGGTCAGCACCATCGGCACGGAGACGTTGCCGCCGCTCATGTAGGTGTTCTTGGCCATCTGGTTGTAGATCTGATCCATCGCGACGCCGAAGAAGTCGACGAACATCAGTTCTGCGATGGGGCGCATCCCCTCCTGGGCGGCACCCACGGCGGCACCGAGATAGGCCGTCTCGCTGATCGGGACGTCCATCACCCGGTCGTAGCCGAACTCCTCGCGGAGGCCCTCCGTGGAGTCGAAGATGCCGCCGTAGTCGGCGACGTCTTCGCCCATGTAGAACACCTCGTCGTTCTCCCGCATCTCGTGGGCGATGGCCGACACCATCGCTCTGCTCATCGTCAGTTCCCGGGTCTCCGCGCTGTTCTCGGACATCAGTCGTCACCCCCTGCGAACTCGAAGTCGGGTTCGCTGTCCGTCACGCCGCTCGGTGGGTTCACGAACATATCCTCGTGGGCGTCGGACGGGTCCGGTTTCGGCTGCTCTTTGGCCCACTCGATCGCCGCCTCGACGCGCTCGTGCGCCGCCTCGCGGATCTCCTCGATCCTCTCGTCGTCGACGCCGTGGTTCCGGAGGTCACGCTCCAGTCGCTCGATGGAGTCGCGCTCGGCGGCCGCCTCCTGGTCCTCTTCCGGGCGGTACGTCTGGGGATCGCCCATAAAGTGGCCCATCCGGCGGTGCACCTGCACTTCGAGGACCGTCGGGCCGTTGCGGTCGCGGGCGCGGCCGATCGCCTCGCCGGCGACCTCGTAGATCTCGACGGCGTCGTCGGCGTCGACGCGAGCGCCCGGCATCTCGAACCCGTCGGCGCGTTTCGCGCCGTTCTCGACGTCGGTCACGCGCTCTTTGGGCATACTGATCGCCCAGTCGTTGTCCTCGATGACGAACACGACCGGCAGGTCGAAGACCGCAGCAAAGTTCAGCGACTCCAGGAACGCTCCCTGGTCGATCGCGCCCTCTCCGAGGTACGCCACGGCGACGCTGTCCTCGTTCCGCTTCTTCGCGGCGAGTCCCGCGCCGACGGCGGGCGGACAGCCCTCCGCGATGATCCCGCTGCAGGCGAAGTGGACCTCGGGATCGAACAGGTGCATATGTCCGCCCTTCCCCTTTCCCAATCCGGTCTGTCGACCGAAGATTTCCGCCGTCATACGGTCGAGATCGACGCCCTTCGCGATGGCGACGTGGTGGGGCCGGTGCGGCGCGGTCACCGTGTCGTCGTCTCGGAGGTGTTGACAGACGCCGGCGGCCGCCGCCTCCTGCCCCGCGGCGAGGTGTAACTCGCCGGGAATCGGCCCGGCGGAGATGTCGAAGGCCGGCTGTTTGCCCTCCAGATACTCCTCCTGCAACCGCTCCTCGTAGTGACGCGCTGTCACCATGTCGCGGTACATTTCTTGTAGGTCGTTAACTGGTACCATAGAATCCACCCAAATGATGGTCTACGTACTATTTAATCATGAGGGTAATTCCATTCCAGATCAGGGTTGGATGGTCCTGGATTGAGAAATAACGCATCCCTGCCCCGCGGCTACTGGTGTATTTATGGGACAGTCAGGTAGGACTGCTGCTGGCTCTTCCTTGGCGTCGGCGGCGATGGTGCAGCGCATTACTGGGACAGCTACGAGTTCGCCGTGGCTGTTGTTTCGAACGACGGTGACGGCGAAAAGGTTGTGTTAGCCGAGACAACCTTCGAGACACTCGCTGAGTGGTTCGAGTACACTCGCGGTGAGCGTGGCTGGGATATCGGTCCGCACGTCGGTGGGTCGCTCGTTGGCCATCTTGTTCGGGCGGTGGAAGCATGAACTGCACCGTAAAAGAACGGCAGGGTGTTCGTCAAGTTGCTCGGGCGATTCGGGAGGAGGTGGCTATTGAGTCAGTGGATGTGCTTGCGCCGAGTGCGAGTCAGTACGACGCTTGGACGCTCGATGCTGTGTTGCGCAGTTCAGAGGGTGTCCCTCCAGAGGTCTTGCGGGAATTGGCATTGGCTGGGTTGACGTTGCAGCCGACGCCATCGTAAGCTGAGTATCAGTACGTCACGGCAACAGTGTAGAGTAGCAGAACGCTAACCGACAATAGTTGACCGAAACCCATACTGGTGGTTAGCCGATTATCGATTGATTTCTGAGCGTCGCTTGTTGCTCACGATCTCACCAGAAATATCCAGTCAGTGAGTATGTGAACTGACTCCATGCCCACCTATCAAACAGCAATGAGATTCTGAATAGCGTGCAAGATGGAGGGTGCGTATTCATATTCCAGCCAATGCCTAGTCTGAGATCCACCCAATCGTGTCGGCAGTGTCTTGGACTGTCACACCGATGTTCTCCAACTCCTCAATTCCCTGTTTATATATTCCGGAGGTCGCGTCAGGAACGAAAACTAACCGGTAATCCCGCTGGCTCGCTTCGTAGACGGTCGTTCGCGGGCAGTTCGGGAAGTTACACCCACAGAGGACGATCGTATCTACCGACGGTCCAGCGAGAAAGTCCTCCAGCCCGGTTCGATAGAATGCGCTCCAGCGGGGTTTGTACATGATCCATTCTTGTGGGCCAATCTCCTGAAAATCACCATGCAGCAGTGTCTCGGCATCAACACGCACGTCTGGTGATGGTTTCAATTCCTCAACGAGCTCGGCGCCGTCAGTTCCGGGCCGGACGATTTCAGCCCCGGATTCGATCATTGCTCGCCTGCACTGATCGACGTTCGACCCGTCCTTTTTGTACAACCGGATGACATTGACGATCGGCGTGTCCGCAGACCGAAACGCCTCAGCGAGACGCTTCATCTGTGGTACTGCCTGAGCGGTCCCCTTGATTTCTGCCGGAGCACCGGGCAGCGTGAAGTCGTTTTGCATGTCGATGGTAAGCAGAACCGAACTTTCCGGACGGGGCTTAATATACTCGTCCATTCCTGACAGTTGTATGCCAGTTCGTTTAAATCGAATCTGCCGGGTACATTCCTTGTACTGACTAGTTAGATGGATTCTTGATGAGGTGGGGACGGAATCGGTGGACGTGCTTGCGCCGAACGCCAGTCAGTACGATGCGTGGACGTTCGATACAATGCTTCGGAATGTTGAGGGTGTGCCGCCAGAGGTGTTGCGGGAGCTGGCACTCGCCGGGTTGACGCTGCAGCCGACGCCGTCGCAAGCCGAATATCAGCACGTCACGGCAACAGTGTAAGTTGGCAGAGTGATAACCAAGGAACAATATCGTCACGATTGTTGGTTAGCTAACTCTTACTCCAATCTCTGATCGTCATTTGTTACTCGGCTGGCCATCTGAAACAACTGTTCGATAGGTGTGCGTATTGAGCGTCGAGGTTTCTACCAGCTCAAAGAGGGGTCCTGATAGTCGTGCGAGATACAGAGCGCAAATTCATCACGGATAACTCGGCTCAAGCCGCATAGTGAGCAAATGATACAGAGCATCTCCTGATCCGAATCGTGATCGGATTACAATATAGCCCACAGTATGAGAAGGGCGATCCCACTGATCTGGTGAGAGCGCTGACGAGTAATGTACTACCGCCGTCAGCAATATTGTCATAGGACTGCTCCGAGAGTCGGAGCGCCGTCTCGTCTGTCTGCATAAACACCAGATCACGTGGGTAGGCTGCTGATTCCATACCCTCACGTCGCGGCACGGCAGAGCCAATGACGCTAAGTTGGTCTCCCGGTTCCAGCGTCTGTTCGAGATACTTCTATCTACTATGATCCACAATGTAGTCCTCGAGATTTGTCGCCATCGGATCTACAGAGATGCCGTCAGTGTTCTCCACGAATTCCGAGACGCGTCGGGGTGGCGATTCCTCGTACCCAGTCTCAATGTGATCGTCGAATGTTTTGAACTCACACCGCAGACCCTCGATAGACACGCCCTTTGATATAACAGCGCCGAATTAAGCACTTGAACCACAAACTCTCCCGTCGCCTCATCACGTTCGCGGAACAGTTCGAGAACCCCCATCATTCGGATAGAAGACCTCGGAGGCATCCGCAAGAACAGTTCGTGGTCGGGCATCCACTCGTGGCACTTCCACCAACTCCAACAGTTCATCACGTACAAAGCCGAACGTGCTGGTATTCGCGTCGAGAAAGTTGATGCGTACCATACCAGCCAGCAGTGTTCGGAGTGTGGTTCGATGGGAACCCGTGATGGCGACCACTTCTCGTGTTCGGAGTGTGGCCGTGGACGTCACACCGACCTGAACGCTTCGGAGAATATCGCTCAACGGGAGGGAGAACCATGCACGGGCTAACGTCTTCAAAAACGTCGATCGTTTTCAGGGGTACGGAAATCAGAGATTTCCGCAGCCTTCGGGCGAGTCGAACCGTGCTCCCTCGCTGGTTGAATAGCTAGCCGTCTTCGACGCCTGCTGTATGCAGGGGGAAGGTCCCATTGACAGGGCTGTACGCGCTATAACGCACGTCCTTGGTCACAACTGGACGGCTACCTTCGACGTTCCACGCGAAAGCGTACTTGAGAACCGAGGAAACGCGCAACCTGAATATCCCCTTCGGGGAATCCTCGCGCTTTAGCGCGGGGAGGTTGTCAATACACGCCGCTGAAGTTTCGGATACGACCGCCCCAGTTCGGCTGCCGCCTTATGCATCGCCCCGGACCGGTCAATCGCATCAAGCATGTCGATGTCTTGCGTTAATAGAGGAGCCGAATTCCGTTACGAGTACGTCCCAGTTCATCAGTGGGTGTTATCAGTCGTCTCTATTTTGTCTCTGCTGAGCCAACTGCGCCTGCGTGTCGACATCGATTTGGATTCCGTTATCTTCGACTGCCACAAGTGCGGCCTCGTCACTCTCAAGCAAAACACGTCTGCCACCTACGTCGCCCTCGATTCGGCGGAGTTTATCGAAGTGACGACGGTCGAATAAGACAGGGTTTCCGCGGCGACCGTCGAACGCTGGAGCGAGAGCATCGCCTACGCCGGCATCGTACACGCTGATGAGTGTTCGAATCGTCGCTGGGTCGACGAACGGCATATCACCGGGGAGGAATACCGCGGCTACGGCATTCGTCTCCGCGGCGGCGGCGGTTCCAGCCCCGACGGATACGGACTGACCGTGTTCGTATTCGGGCGCATCGATAACTGTCGCACCGGTTCCACCGACCGCTTCCCGAACAGCCTGGGATTCGTGCCCGACTACGACGAAAACGGGGGTAAGTCCCGAGTCGAGGAACGATCGGAGAGCATGCCTGACGAGCGGTTCGCCATCGATCATGGCGAGAAGCTTGTTTGATTCACCGAACCGCGAACTCATTCCGGCGGCAAGCACGACACCTGCGACCGGGGGCAGGTCAGAGGGTGAGTTGGTGTGTTCCGTCACGGCAGATGGGTCCACTATAGGGAGGTCCGAATCGTCGGTCATTCAATCACCTCGAATGGCGTGACTTGCACTAGTTCGCCCGCGGCGATCGAATCGGTCGTAACGATGATCCCGTCTGCAAGTGTCACCCGAGTGCTTGAGGCAACACGACCGGGCCTGAACCGACTCCCGTACAGGTCACCGGTGTCATCCCCTTGCCCGGTCGGGACTGCACGGCCATCGCAGAGAGCCACCGGGACGGCATACTCGGCGTCCTGAGCCGGTAGTTCGACATCACTCGTCGCCCGCACAGTCACCGCTGGATCCTCTGCAACCGCTGTCTGCGCGGCGAGGGCGGGACGGAGAACCAGTGTGGCTGCGGTATGCGCCGCGACTGGCTTCCCGGGAAGCGCACAGACCGGCGTCCCGTCGACAACGGCTGCGGTCGTTGGCCGGCCTGGTCGAAGCGCCACACTGGTGAAAAGCGGCCCGTGTTCGGCAAGGACGCTGCCGACGTGATCGCCAGCACCGACACTCGTTCCTCCGGAGGTGATGAGGAGGTCGTACTCGGCAGTTGCCCGTTCGATGGCCGCAGTGACGTGAGATTGGGCATCGGAGACAGGTTCGAGTATCGTCGGTTCGGTACCCCACCGACGCAGCAAGTTCGCTAGCATGGCGGAGTCACGGTCGGGTTGGTCGCCCCGTGCGATTTCTGTTCCAGTTGCGAGAATTCCGACTGCCGGACGGGATCGGACGGAGATCTGGTCGATCCCGACGTCACGGAGGAGAGCAGCATGCCGGGGTGCGAGTTGGTCGCCCGGGTCGAAGATCCTCTCGCCTTGGGCGGCTGTCGCCCCCGCTGGATACAGATTTCGACCCGGAGCCGTTGTGGACTCAATGAGACACCCATTCTCGACAGTGGCCTCCTCAACAGGGACGACTGCGTCAGCTCCTTCCGGTAGCGGCGCTCCAGTCGCTACCTCTACTGCAGTCCCATCAGCGAGTGGCTCAGGATCGTCGGCGGTCTCCACGCTCCCAGCTATCGGCCGCGGCGAGGAGTCTGCGGTATCAAGTGCATATCCGTCCATCGTAGCGAAGGGATGGTTGGGAACCTCCGTCGGGACGACGACGGCATCCGCAACGGTCCGCCCCGCGATTTTGTCGGGCGTGACCCGTACCGTATCCCACTGGAACTGTGCGCTGAAACTGGATCGGAGTCGCTCGGCAGCGACGGCCCGGTCCATCCAGTCCCCCATCAGGGCACCTCCGTCGATAGACCTGCAGACACGAATATTTGCATCAGCCCTGCCCCGAAGGTGTTCGGTTGCATTTCCATCCATCTTGGTGTGTTAACCGAATCTCGTTTCAAATAGCCGTCTTTCCTGATTATTGCAAACATTTATAATAACATAGGTTCGGTGTCATATGTATGTGTCTCACACGCACACATGGGGGTAAGCCCGACGGATGAACTTCGACGGCACGTTCCAACTGGAGGACACGAGTGTCGAGGAAGTGTGGCTGGCGCTGTCGGACCCGGTTCTGATCGCGGACGCGCTACCCGGCTGTGAGTATCTGCTCCACGTCGAGAGCGACGATGTCGATTTCGACGAACTCGCCGACCGCGCGGACGAACGGGACGCCGAATTGACCGGTGACCCAGAGACGATAGCGGAACGCGCTTTCCGGGAAGGGGAGTGGTACGCCGGCCAGATTCAGGTCAGCGTCGGTCCGGTGAACCCGACGTTCGAAACGGTCGTCCGTATCGACGAACGCGACCAGCCCCGGATGGGTGCCTCCGGCGAAGGCAGCTCTGGCGACAGTTCCTTCGAGATGTCGTCGGGAATGGCGCTTCAGGAGACGGACGACGGCGGTGTGGCCGTCGAGTGGGAAACGGACGCAGACGTGTTCGGCAAGGTGGCAGGCATGGGACAGCGGGTGATCAACCCCGTCGCTAATCGCCTCGTGAAACGGTTCTTCTCGGATGTTCAGTCGACGCTGCGGGAGCTCCAACTCGCGGAGGCAGCCACACCGGAGCCGGAAGAGGATGCGGAAGGGGGTATTGTCAATCGATTGCTCGGGCGGTCTTCATCTGAATCGTCATGACAGAACACGACATCACACTGACGGTCAACGGCACAGAGCACGACCTCACGGTTGAGTCACGGACGTTGCTCGCACACGCGTTGCGAGACCAACTGGGATACACGGGGACGAACATCGGCTGCGAGAGCAGCCTCTGCGGGGCCTGTACTGTCCACGTGGATGGGGAAGCAGTGAAGTCCTGCACAGCGCTTGCGGTACAGGCCGACGGTGCCGATATCCGGACGGTCGAAGGGCTGGCTGACGGCGACGAACTGCACGCGATCCAGCAGGCGTTCCAGGAGGAACACGGGCTCCAGTGTGGCTACTGCACGCCAGGCATGATGATGACGTCCGTGGAGCTGCTGAAGGAGAATCCGAGCCCGACGCGAGAGGAGATCAGAGAGGGACTTGAGGGGAATCTCTGTCGCTGTACCGGCTATCAGAATATCGTCAACGCCGTCGAGAACGCCGCCGACTCCATGCAGTCGGGGGCGGTCGCCGATGGGGGGACAGTGGCGGATGATGCAGTGGCCGACGACACGGCAACGGCCGACGGAGGTGACGCCGAATGACGATAGAGTCCGTCGACCCCGAGGATGTGACCGCAGCGGACATCCTCGGCTCCGCAATCGAACGTCGCGAGGATCCGGCACTGATCACCGGCGATGCGGAGTACACCGACGACATCCAGCTCGCCGATATGGCGCACATGTCCGTCGTCAGGTCTCAGTACGGTCATGCCCGGGTTGAGGATATTGACACGAGCGAGGCGGAAGCAATGGACGGCGTGATCGGGGCCTACACACATGACGACCTAGCCCGCGAGGATACGCCCGGAGAGGCCCCGTTCCATCTTCCGGTTGGCTGGCTCCTCGAGAGCCTGAACAACGTGGACCATCCGCTCCTCGCCGACGGGAAGGCGCGGTACCAGGGCGACGCGATTGCCATCGTCGTCGCGGAGGAACGGTACCAGGCCGCGGACGCGGCCGGTGCGGTCGATGTCAGTTACGAGCGTCTCGACGCAGTAACCGATCCCGACGAGGCGATAGGAGGCGACGCACAACAGCTCCACTCGGACGCGGACGACAACGTCGCGTTCGACTGGGAGATCGGCGACGAGGAGAAGACGGCGACAGCGTTCGAAGACGCGAGCCACACGGCGAGCATCGAGCTAACGAACCAGCTAGTCATTCCGAACGCGATGGAGCCACGAGCGGCAGTCGCCAACTACCACCCGGGAACCGATGAACTGGAGGTGTTCATGACGTCGCAGAACCCGCACCTCCACCGACTCCTGATGTCGGGAGTCATCGACCATCCCGAACACAAACTCCGCGTGAAAGCCCCCGAAGTCGGCGGCGGGTTCGGGTCGAAGATCCACCACTACGCGGACGAAGCGCTCGTTGCGTGGTGCGCCAAGCTGCTGGACCGACCTGTCAAGTGGACCGCGACGCGCTCGGAAACGTACCAGACCGACGCACTCGGGCGTGGCCACGAAACGGAAGCCGAGATCGCGATGAACGACGACGGCGACGTGATCGGACTGCGGGTCGACACACGAGCCAACCTCGGGGCGTATCTCTCGACGTTCGCACCGGCAGTACCGACGTACCTGTACGGGACGCTCCTCTCAGGTCAGTACGACATCCCCGCTATTTACGGGCACGTAACTGGGGCGTTCACGAACGTCCCGCCGGTCGATGCCTACCGCGGCGCCGGCCGCCCCGAAGCGTCGTTCGTCGTCGAGCGGCTGATGAACCGCGCCGCCCACGAGATGGGGATGGACCCGGTCGAGTTCCGGAGACGGAACTTCGTCCCCGACGACGCGTTCCCCTACGAGACACAGGTTGCCGTCGTCTACGACAGCGGCGAGTACGAGAAGCCGATGGAGGAGGCGCTTGACCTCCTCGACTACGAGAACTTCCGTGACCGGCAGCGGGAAGCCCGTGAGGAGGGCCGCTACCTCGGCGTCGGCTTCTCTTGTTACATCGAGGCGTGTGGACTCGCCCCCTCCGAACTCGCGGGACAGCTCGGCGCACAGGCGGGACTGTGGGAGTCGAGCCTCGTGCGCTTCCACCCGTCGGGCACCGTGACGGCGTTCTGTGGCACTTCGGGCCACGGACAGGGCCACGCGACGACGTACGCGCAGATCGTCGCAAACGAACTCGGAATCGACTACGACGACGTCGAGATCGTCGAGGGGGACACCGACGAAATCCCGCACGGCATGGGGACGTACGGTTCGCGCTCGGCAGCGGTCGGCGGTAGCTCGCTCGTCAAGAGCGCGCAGAAGGTCGTCGACAAGGCGCGAGAGATCGCCGCACACGATCTGGAGGCCGATCCAGATGACATCGAGTTCGAAAACGGTGAGTTCCGGATCGCCGGCGCACCGGACCGGTCGATCGGCATCCAGTCTGTCGCCGAGCAGGCGTACCTCGCGCACGACATGCCCGACGACATGGAACCGGGACTGGAGGCGACATCGTTCTACGACCCCGACAACTTCGTGTTCCCGTTCGGGACACATGCCGCAATCGTCGAGGTCGACCCCGAAACCGGCGAGATCGAGTTCGAAACGTACGTCGCCGTCGACGACGTCGGGAACCAGATCAACCCGAAGATCGTCGAGGGGCAGATCCACGGTGGCATCGCACAGGGCGTCGGCCAGGCGCTGTACGAGGGGGCCGAATACGACGACAACGGGACGCTGCTGACGGGGTCGATGCAGGACTATGCCGTCCCGAAAGCGGAACACGTCCCGGAGATGGACACTGCCTCGACCGTGACCCCGAGTCCGCACAACCCACTCGGGGTGAAAGGCGTCGGCGAGGCCGGGACCATCGCCGCACCTCAGGCCATCGTCAACGCCGTCACGGACGCGCTGGAGCCGTTCGGCGTCGACCACGTCGAGATGCCGATGACGCCCGAGCGAGTCTGGAACGCCGTGGATGCGACTGCGACCGCCGACGGGGGGCACGCCCCCGATGACGATGCGGCCGACGGAGGTGATCAGTGATGTTCCCCGACGAGTTCGACTACTACGAGGCGGGGACCGTCGACGAGGCGCTCGACCTCCTTGCCGAGCACTCCGATGCCGAAACGGATCTGCTTGCGGGTGGCCATAGCCTGCTTCCGGCGATGAAAAGCGGGTTGTCGAGCCCGGACGTACTGATCGACGTGAGCGGGATCGACGCCCTCCACGGTGTGACTGTCGAGGACGACACACTCGTCATCGGGGCGATGACCAGTTACAGCGATCTCCTTGCTACGGATGTGGTCCACGAGCACGCGCCAGCGTTCGCGGCCGCCGTCGGACAGGTCGGCGACGAACAGGTCCGCAACCGGGGAACGGTCGGCGGCAACCTCGCACACGCTGACCCCGCCTCCGACCTGCCGGGGGCGGCGCTGGCGTCGGACGCGACGGTCGTCGCGGCGGGGCCGGACGGCGAGCGCGAGATCCCGATCGACGACTACTTTTTCGGGATGTACGCGACCGCGCTCGACCCTGAAGAGATAGTGACCCGCGTCGAGATCCCGTCGGCCGCCGGGGCTGCCGGGGCGTACGCCAAGAAGCCGTCACCGTCGTCCGGGTACGCCATGGTCGGTGTTGCCGTTCTCGTCGAGATGGAGGGAGACACCGTAACCTCGGTCCGCGTGGGTGCCAACGGTGTGCTCGACCACGGCGTCCGACTCGACGCGGTCGAGGAGGCACTCGTCGGTGGATCGCTCGACCGGGAGTCGATCGAGGCAGCGGCCGCGGTCGCACCCGATTGCGTCGACGAGATGATGGTCATGGCCGACCTCCAGGCGTCGGCGGAATTCCGCGTGAATCTGCTTGCGGCGTACACGAAACGGGCGCTCGCGGCGACCGCGGAGAACGCGGCACCGCAGGCTGCAGACTGACGTGTCGCCTCCCGATTCGCGGCCATGGCCAACACCGCCGTTCGGGGCTCACTCGACCAGATTGTCGACTATGAACCCACAACACCGATGACGGACCGACAGACGACGGCGTTCAGCGATGTGACCGACGAGCGTCTCCGGACGCTGTTCGACGAGGAGTCGTACGTCGCCGACGGGGACGTGGTGACAACGGTGCTACTCGCACTCCGGCTGGGCAAGCCGCTCCTCGTCGAGGGTGAGCCGGGAGCGGGGAAAACCGAACTCGCAAAGGTTCTCGCGGCCGGCTTTGACACCGAGCTTGTCCGGCTGCAATGCTACGAGGGGCTGACGGCCGAGAGCGCGCTGTATGAGTGGAACTACACGAAACAGCTGCTGGCGGTGCAGTCAGGCGACGACGCGTCGGTGTTCGCCGAGGAGTATCTCCTCGAACGGCCGCTGTTACGCGCGCTCCGAGGAGGATCGCCGCCACCGGTACTGCTGATCGACGAGGTGGATCGCGCGGACGAGGAGTTCGAGGCGTTGCTGCTGGAGGTCCTGAGCGACTATCAGGTGTCCGTACCGGAGCTGGGGACGATCCGCGCCGAGACTCCGCCCATCGTGGTGATCACCTCGAACCGGACGCGTGCGCTCAGCGACGCGCTCAAGCGACGGTGTCTCTTCCTGCACGTCTCGCCGCCATCGTTCGAGAAAGAGCGGGCGATCCTCGCGCGAAAAGTGCCCGAACTCGACGGTGTCGTCGCGGCCGAACTGTGTGCGATGGCCGAGCGCCTCCGCGAGGAACCGCTGCGGAAACCGCCCGGTGCCGCAGAGACCATTGATTGGGCACGGGCCGTCGCTACCCTCCGGGCCGAAGACGACGAACCGCTGACGCCCGAGGAGGTTCATGAGACGCTCGGCTGTCTACTCAAGGAGGTCGAGGACGTCGAACGGGTGGACGACTCCCTGTTGGAGACGCTCATCGAGGCAGCGGCCGAGGCACGTGTGGAGGTGACATCGTGAGTCCTGACGGGCAGGACCGGGACGACCGGTACCCAGACAATCCGGACCAGGGTTCCACTGGTCCGGACGTGCCAGCGTTCCGAGCGGCACGCGACCACGTCCGCGACGAGATCCTCCGTTTCGTTCGGGCGCTCCGTCGTTCGGGCGTGGCCGTCCCCGCCAACGCTGAGATCACCGCGGTCCGTGCGCTCGTCGAAGTCGGATTCGACGAGGAGGCGACCGTTCGGGCGGCACTACGAGCGTGTCTCGTCCCCGATGCAGAGGACCTGTCGACCTTCGACCGACTGTTCCCCGAATTCTGGCGGCGACTCACGGCCGGACTTGATCCCGACGGCCCGGCACCGCGGAGGGACGACGGCCCGGAGGGGACGCTCGCGCCCCTCGGTGACGACGCCCCGGGAGAAGGGCCGGAGTCGGAGGCGGCGGGGTCGAGTGGCGAAACGGATCAAGAGTCCGAGTCAGAGACCGTGGCGGCGTCTTCGGCACTCGACGCGATGGTTACTGATTCCAGACCAGACGTAGACGCCGAGGCGGTCGAACGGTCTTGGTTCAGTCCGACGGGGAGCCGAACGCGTGTCTCAGAGGGTACCGGTGTCGGAGCGGCGGGTAGACTCGCGCCCGCGTTCGATGAACTGACACGCGGACTCGGTACGCTTCGGGGACGACGCTGGCGGCAGGGCGACGAGCGGGCCGATGTCAGGCGGTCGCTCCGGTCGAGCGTCGGGACCGGGGGCACGATCGTCTCCCTTCCACGTCGCGAACGAAAACCCGATGATGTGCGTGCAGTATGGCTGGTCGACGTGAGTCAGTCTGTCCTCGATACGGTGGACCGTTCGTTCCTGTTTGGGACGCTCCGGCGGGCTCGGGTGGAGTGGCGTGACTGTCGGATCGTCTTCTTCGATGAGTCTGCCCGCGACGTGTCAGCGGCGTTCGACGAGCCGACAGCGGCGGCCGCCCTCGACGCGCTTCACGGTGCGGAAACGGAGTGGGGTGGCGGGACCCGGATCGGCGAGTCGATCGCCGGCTTCCTCGCGGACTCGCCGGAGGCACTCGACCGTCGAACCGTCGTGTTCGTCGTCAGTGACGGACTGGAAACGGGTGACGTCGCTACGCTAGAGGAGGCACTGGCGACGCTCTCGCGCCGAACCGCGGGGATCGTCTGGCTGAACCCGCTGGCGGTGGCGTCGGCGTACGAGCCACGGGCGGATGGAATGGCGAGTGCGCTCCCGTTCGTGGACGGACTGTTCGCCTTCGGCGGAGCTACCGATCTCGCGGCAGTCGGTCGGCAACTGCGTCGCCACGGACTCGGTGGTCGGATCGGCTACGAGTATGACCCACGGCGGGGGGGTTCCAAGGCCCGCCGGACCAACGTATGAACACAAACGAGTGGAGCTTACCCGAGACGGAACTGTTCGACCGTATCCGTTCCTCTCTCGACGAGGGCGTCGAGGCTGTCCTCGCGACCGTCGTCGATGTCGAGGGGAGCGCGTACCGCAGGCCCGGTGCCAAGATGCTGCTCCGACCGGATGGCGGTGCCGGAAGCATCACTGCCGGCTGTCTGGAGGACGAGGTCAGGGAGCTCGCGACCGACGTGCTCGATGCAGGCACGCCCCGTGTCGAGACGTGGGACCTCACGGGTTCGGACGACGTGTGGGGCATGGGGGTCGGCTGCAACGGTGTCATTACGGTTCTTCTCGAACCGCTGACCGACGAGTACGCGCCCGTTGTCGCCGCCCGCGACCGTGGCGACCCGGTCGCAGTCGCGACCGTCGTCAGTGGGGATCTCCCAACTGCGACACGCGGCCGCTACGCAGACGGGGAGTTCCACGGCGACCTGCCCGCATGGGTCCGCGAGAGAATCCGCCAAGCGACGGATCGCCTACTCGCAGACGGCGGAAGCGACCTGCTCACTGTTACACGGGGATCGAGCGGGGATGCGACCGGCGAGAAGCAGCCGGCCGTGGAGGTGTTCGTGAACGGGATTCAGCCGCCGCCGGAAGCGGTCGTGTTCGGCTCCGGGCACGACGTCCTCCCGGTCGTCGAACTCGCCACACTCGTCGATTTCCGGGTGACAGTCGTCTCCTTCCGCGGTGGACACGTCGACGACGACCATCTCGCCAGGGCAGACGAGGTGATATCCGCCAGTCCGCGCGAGGTGGCTACCCTCCGTGAATGGGACGACGACACCTACGCGGTCGTGATGACCCACAACTTCGTGGACGACCGGCTGACCCTCGACGCACTCCTCGAAACCGCGGTGCCGTATATCGGATTGATGGGTCCGCGCAAGCGCTTCGCGGAGATGCGCGAGGCGTTCACAGAGGAGGGCCGGACGTTCACTGAGACCGAACTCGACCGGATATACACGCCGATCGGCGTGGACCTCGGCGGGGACAGCCCCTACCAGATAGCGTACAGCATCGTCGGCGAACTGTTAGCCGTCGCGAACAGCCGCGATCCCGGCCATCTCACAGAACGCGCGGGACCGATTCACGACCGAGTGGAGGTGCGGTCCTCGTGACTGAAGACGACACGGGGGCCTCGTCGATGCTCTCTCGGACCTGGGCGATTGCGGCGAACTACAAACGCCCAGAGGACTTCGACATCCCACACGCACCGCGGTTCCTCTCGGAAACGACGGGTGAGGGAGCTACCAGACTGGTCAGCAAAGACGGCACCGTCATCTTGGAAGCGTCAGTCATGAGCACTGTCCGACGGTAGCTTTAGTGCCAGCACTCGGTGTCCTACAACACTTCATTTCGTGACAGCAGGTTACGATATTTCCACGTAGTGGGTGTCGGCTGCCGCCGTGCCGTTGACGGGTTCTATTCGCAAGCGGAGCCCCTGTCTATCGGCCGGGATGTCGAAAATAACCACTCCGTCAATAGTCACGCCGGGGCTGGGTCTCCGGAGGACCAACGCTTCGTCGAGGAAGACCATGGCCTGATTATCCGTAGCGTACGTCTGTCCCTCACCATCGACGAGTGTGAACACGTCGCTGGTGAGTCGCGTTGCGTTCTCTCCGAGGTTCGTCACCTCAAGGCTGATAACCACGAACTCCTCGTCGGCACTGACGCCGAACTCCCCGCCGACTTGGTCGGTTCGATTGATCTCGGTGACAACGTAGCGGAGTTGAGACGTTCCGGTCCCGACGACGAACGACTCACTTGGTGTGTGTTCCGTGGATTGGGGACCTGCTGTATCGGTTGGTCTGGTCGTTGGTGTCACGGCTGACGTTGCAGTTGGCGTCGAGACTGCAGTTGTAGTAGTCTCTGTCTGACCGGTCGAGCCGTCCGGTCCGCCACTGGGACACCCAGCGAGAAGGATGACAAACGCCACCACTAGAACTCGGTAAGCCATACACCACATATTGAGCCATCCGATAGTAATGGTTGGCACCTGACAGTTTCTGAGAACCAATGTCGCCACAGTTCTCGATGGTCGAATCGCAACCAGGGACAAATAGTGAAGGTAGCTGACAGCCGCGTATGCGGGTCTGTCCTGGATGGTGACAATAGCGTCTCCTTCACGACGCCGCCGAGAGCGATTTGTTATAGCGGTGGTGGTCGCAATCGGAAAGTATGACTGGGAGACACGTCCGTAAAACGCACTGGCCCAGTGGACCAGTGACATTCGTCATCGGTCTGCAGGGCCGATCATGGTGAGCCGCGGCCCGTACCGCCCCCGTTCGACGGTCGCTTCGACGCCGAACACGTCGGCGAGCAGTGCCGGTGTGAGCACGTCTTCGGGACCTCCCCGGGCACGGATTCGGCCATCCCCCAACACGACCATCTCGTCGGCGTATCGCGCGGCCTGTTCGATGTCGTGTAAAACGAGCACAACCGTCGTCTCGTCGTCCTCACGAAGCGTTCGTACGACATCCATCACGGCGAGCTGGTGGCGGAGGTCGAGGAACGTCGTCGGCTCGTCAAGCAAGAGAATGTCGGCGTCCTGTGCGAGCACCATCGCGAGCCATGCCAGCCGCCGCTGACCACCGCTGAGGTCAGCCAGCGGTCGATCACGGAGGTCCTCGATGCCGACCGTCCCGAGCGCCCTGTTGACCGCGGCAACGTCCACATCCTCGACCGTATCGAGGAAACCGCGGTGGGGGTACCGGCCGTGGTAGGCGAGCTCTTCGACCGTCAGGCCGTCCGGGCCGGACGGCTCCTGGGCGAGTCTGGCGAGTCGACGGGCGCGCTCGCGGTCACCGTACTCGTCAAGGGACCGGCCGCCGAGTGTTACCGACCCGGACACAGGGTCCAGCCGCCCGGAGAGTCCCCGCAGGAGTGTACTCTTTCCGCTGCCGTTCGGGCCGATGAGAGCGGTGACCTGTCCGCGAGGGACGGTGAGTGTGACTTCGTCGACGACGGGTGCTTCGGAATCTGGGTACTGCAGCGTCAGGTTCGTCGCCGTGAGCGCCGCGTCGATGTCGGGTCTCGCTGCAGCCGCCGCTCGGTCTTTACCGTCGCTCATCGGAACCCCCCGAATCCGCCGTGTTTTCGCATCAGATACAGGAAGTACGGACCGCCGAGCAGGCCAGTGACGATACCGACCGGAACCTGCGCGGGGTTGAGTGCCAACCGGGCACCCGCATCGGCGGCGACAAGCAGCGCCGGGCCAGCGAATGCACAACCTACGAGCAGTCGCTTATGATCGGTGCCGACGCTCCGGCGGACGATGTGGGGGACGACAAGCCCGACGAACCCGACGATGCCTGCGGCGGCGACGCTGGTCGCTGCCGCGAGCACCGCGACCGCTGACAGGAGGAACCGCACCCGCTCGACTGACAGCCCCAGTGAGTCGGCAGTTTCCTCGCCGAGCGTGAGGACGTTCAGCTCTCTGGCACCTGCGAACGCGCTGCCGACGGCGATGACGGTCCACGGCAGGAGCATCCGCACCTGCGCCCAATCCGCCCCGACGAGTGACCCCGCTGTCCACGCGACGACGCCCTGCGCGACCCCGACGTCCTCGATGAGGAGGAACAGCCCAGTCTGTATCGACCCAAAGACGCTGGAAACGATTACCCCAGCCAGCACTAACCGGACAGGATTGGTGCCGCCCTGCCATGCAATCGCATAGACGAGCAGGAACGCGATACCGCCACCGAGCGCGGCAAATAGCGGAAGGAAAGGGAGCAGCCCCGCGAAGACGACGACGGTAAGCAGGACCGCCAGCCCAGCGCCGGACGACACCCCGAGGACGAACGGGCTCGCAAGTTCGTTTCTGGTGATTGCCTGCAGGATCGCCCCCGAGACGGCAAGGTTCACCCCGACGAGCAACGCGACCAGCACCCGCGGGAGTCGGATCGTCCACACGATGAGCGTCCCAGTCTCGTACTCCGGCACTGTTCCGCCGAGAAGGAACGCCCGCCACGCCGCCTCGTTACCGAGGACAGCCGGATTCGAAAGCGTTCGCCAAGCGTCAAGCGGTGCGAGGGGGTAGGCACCGAAACTGAGTTGCAGCGTCATAGCGACGAGGATCACGCCAACACTCCCGGCAGCAATCACGACGAGTTCACGGGAAACCCACGCAAGCCGCCGGGTTGGCGCCGGCCGCTCGCCGTCCCCAAGTTCACTTGCCATCGGTACCTCCGGAGACCGAGCTGCAGGGCGACAGGCTGGACTCGAAGGTCCGGCTCATCCGCCCTCAGTGACCATCCGAGCGACGCGTTCACGGTCGAACAACTCCTCCTCACCAAACTCGTCGGGGTAGGCGATCCGGGCGGCCTGCTCCGTCTGGAACAGCGAAATGAGCGGGCCTTGGTAGTTAATCCCGCCCGCATGGACGCGGTCGTTCTCGACTGCTGTTAGGTTCCGTGCAACCGGGTGCTCCCGCATGTGCCCGAGTACAAACTCCCTGAACGACTCTTCGAGAACGAAGTCGTCAGCGAACTGTGTCTCCATGACGATTACCTCCGGGTCAAGCCGCGCAATCGTCTCGTAGTCGATTCGGGTCCCCCACTCGGGAATTCCACTCCCCTCCAGGGCATCATCAACCTCGACGACCTGCCACTGAAGGTCCGAAACGGAATCGCCGATGTACTGCGGGAAGAACGACCGCGGTGGGATGCCCTGTGGCCGCAACAGGAGCAACTCAACCCTGTCGTCGGGCAGGCGCGACTGGATGTCATCTGTGAGCTCTGATTGGATGGCCTTCCACTTCTCGTACCGGGACCGCCGACCGAAGAGGCCCGCGACCTTCCCGAATACCTCCGATAGCGAGTAGTACTGGTAGGTATGCCAGGCGTCGTGTTGCTCGCGAATGTAGTTCCCGAAGAACGGACCGACGTTCGTCGCAATCTCTTCGACATCAGTCTCCGTCCAACCGAACGTATTCGTCAGCCAGACAGGGTCTATGAGGTGAATGTCAGCGTCGACTGCGTAGAACGGTTCCTTCGGCATCCGGGTGCCTCGCGAGAGGGCCGGATGATTGGTTTTATCCAGTGTTACGCCAGGAAGTTCCTCGTAATAGCCGGTGTAGTAGCGTCGCGGCGAGCCGATTCCTCCGAGCCGGTCGGCCAACCCCAGCGCGACGCCTATGTCGCAGTAGATACCGTCGTTTGCAACCCACCTCCCCGGGGGCTCGTCGAATGTGAGACAGCCCACTGGCTCCATGCACGCCTCGTAGGATGTCGATGTCGTCACTTCGCTTTTCGGCGTTGCTGAGTCCGTCGCTCTGGCTGGGGTATCCATTGTCTCCGTTTCGAGCGACTCCCCCTGGTCACTCCCGTCAGTGAACCCGCAGCCAGCCAGCCCGGCCGCAACGGTGCTACTGAGGGCCCCGAGCACCTGTCGACGCGACCGCACATCTCGATTCATTGGTGGCTCACCCGCCAACGACTCGGTGTGTTAATCGTTGTCTCATTCTAGAAACAACGAACGGTCTGGCCCGCCATATTTTTGGGGGTCACTGACGACAAATACCGAGGGCGAGAAACCACATTCGCTATATACCTGCCCCTCTCAGGCCACTATCCGGTTGACCTCACCTGAGGACAGGGAATGTACTTGCAGTCTCAGTACTGTTTCACAGAGGGGCGATCCGATAATCCGAACCTGAATCTCTCTGCATCATTTGTGGTTCGATGACGGTGAGAGCAGTCATACAGAATCAGTTACCTTGTAACTTATTATGGTTACGTTCTGAAAGACAAATATGGAGCGAGACGAGGGGGAGAGCCCCGACGAAGTCGGCGGCGACGAGCGGGCGGCGGCCATTGGGGACTTCGATGTCGAGGAATTCCTCGACACAGTCGGATTCGAGGAAACATCTAACATCCTCACTCGCCGCCAGGTGGAGGTGCTGGCGCTGCGGGAACGGGGATTCAAGCAGGCGAGCATCGCCGATCAATTGGGGACCTCGCGAGCGAACGTCTCCGGAATCGAGACCAGCGCCCGTGAGAACGTCGCCAAGGCCCGCGAAACAGTGCGGATTGCGGATCTGCTATCAGCGCCTGTCCGAGTCGAAATTGGTGCCAACAGCGATCTCTACAACGTTCCATACCAGGTTTTTGATGCGTGTGACGACGCTGGCGTGAAAGTGAACGAGGACGCCCCCGAACTTATCAGGCGTATCAGCGACGCCGCTGATGACGTAATCGAGGGGCGGGAAATATGCGAACGGCTCGTCGTAACCATCACTGGTGACGGGGACGTGTGGGTCCACAGACCCTGAGAGCGACTCGCCGGACGCTCCGAGAAGTTCCTGACTGGACCGCATCCGTGAGTGCAGCCGGTGGTCAGGCACACAAGGGAAGCGCGCAGACTTGCCGTTGTTTCTGTCCATGCGTATTCGGGTACAACAGTTGAATGTCGTGGACGACAATCACCACAGCTCGTAACGACGGACGAACAGGTGGACGACGATGCCGACGACGAACGCAACTCCGAGATTCACGAGGAGTCCAAGGATTCCGATGCCGATCACCAAAGGGTACTCGTCAGCCTTCTCAATGCTGGTTCGCCCCAGTTGGAGCGCAATCAGGGCGAGTATTACGCCGAGCATTGCGACGGGATACGCGGTTATGATCCCGACCGCCAGAAGAGCCACGCTAATGTAACCCAAGCCGAGGATAACGTTCGCGCCGACTGTCCGGGCTCCGAAGGCGTACTTCCCCGCGACGCCGCCACTACCGTGACACATTGGGAGGGCACCGAACGGGATCGCGACCAGGTTCATGAGGCCCATGCTCGTCGAGAGTTCGTCAGCCGAGACATCACGGTCGAAGTAGTCTGCCAAGAGAACCGACGTTGCTAGTGCAGCGTTACCAAGCGTCATCGCTAATTGGGCGACAGCCGCCTCGAGGGCGGGGAGTGTGAAGTTGCCCGGGCCAAATAGCGCCATGCTGTCCGTCGGCGGGAACGACGGCGACGGGAGCCCGGTCGAGAGAACTGCCAGCGCACCACCCAGAAGAAGGATGACGAATCCACTCATGTTCCAGTACCCAAGTACGATCAAGACAGTCGCGACCACGGCCGCCAACGCCGCTAGCTGGAGGTTCGTACTGCTGAGCCTGATACCGGTCTCAACGAGAACGAGTGCGACACCGAACTGGATGCCTCGAACTACCGGAGAACCGATGTACTGGCCGAAGCGCTCCAGTGACCCTGTTGTCCCGATAGCCAGCAGGACCACCGCGAGCAACAAGCCAGCGACGAGTAACTCCCCTGTGGTTATCGAGCCAGCAATGACGAGCGCTGCGACTGCCTTCATCGGCTCGACGGATATTGGAGCCCTGTAATAGAACCCCCAGACGATTTGGAAGACGCCGAACCAGACGAGCATTAGGGCCAGTGAGAGGTCGGTGAGGACGGCGACGGAGACGACAATCGGAAGTACCGTAACTGAATCACCTATCGCGCCGGTGGCCTCCGACCAGGACAACGTAAACGCACGGTCGTCCCTGATCGTTACGGTAATCGCCATTGACCCGGTAAAATGCGGCTATATACAAAATTCCCACGAGAAACTGGCTTCCATTACCTCAGGCAAGAAGTAACTATATTAAGTTACGTCTTCTGTGCCAATTTCCTGTTCTCGTGAGCCGACAACAGATACTTATATCAATGGAGTAACATTCGAACATGGGACTAAGTGCTCGAAACAACCTAACCGGAACCGTACAATCGGTGAACAAAGGCGACGTAGTAGCAGAGGTTGTAGTTGAACTTGGTGATGGACAGGAAGTTACCTCAACAATCACACGAGCCTCCGCTGAGCGGCTAGAACTCGAACAAGGCGACGAAGTCTCGGCAGTTGTCAAAGCCAGCGAAGTGATGATCAGCACCGACTGAAGTACTTCTCTTTTGGACCGGCTGCCGGACACTTCGTCGGTGCGTGAGGCTCTGGACCCAGTTGTTCTTCGACTGGTGGCGGTGGTCCTAATCCATCAGTGCCTGCTTCCGATTTTCGCTTTCGCAGTTGTTGTGACCGTCGTACCCTGACTATTGGGCCGATCCTGGCAGAACAACCCACCGCTCCTGACAGATGCTCCCATCGCGAGAGCCAGTACTGGAGCAGACAGACTCACCAGCAACCGACTGTCCCGCAATCTGGTCTCACAGGACATAGAAGAAATACGGTGAGATATGACTTCAGAAACGGAATATAGACGTTAAGTATCCATGATGAGTATTTCGTACCGGACGAAAAAGAGGTGCTCTCTGTGATAGTCGTCCACAGTTGGGATTGCGCCACATTTCGCGATCACTTGGCCGATTAGCCCGCCGTCGTGGTCGCACAGACGCCCCAAAGTATCATCGAATCCGGCCAGATTTCCATTCAACAGGTCCGAGAGAGGGAGACGCTTCGGCAACGCGTCCGCCAACTCATTGTAAAGCGGGATATTGAGGAACACAGAGAAATCTACGATCGTCTCGCCGAAGTCCTGATAGGTTTCAGCGATCAGTGTCAAATGCCGCGCTCAGCTTCTCTCGCATGAACTCTCGCCGCAGTTCCCGCTTTCGCTCGTCGGTCAAGTAGTCCTCGAACACAACCTTGGCGCTCGCGCTGCCCTGTTCATCAGCAATATCCTGGACATGCGCCAGTAGGTCCTCAGTCGTTCTAGAATATGCGTCGTACCAGAACCGTCGGCCCATGTGGGGCTTCCGAGCGACGCCGTCGATCTCCTCGGGCACCCCAGCCGTGTCGGCGAGGTCGTCCAGGGCGTCGACGGCCGGCCCCGTCTCAGCGGTCGCGCTGACCGTTCCGGCCTCCTGGTCCCACTGAACCAGCCCGGTCTCATCGAGCTTCGAGACGTGCGTCTGGTACAGCGAGACGTACACGCGCTTGCGCGCTTGCGAGCAGAGGTCGTTGCGATCCTCGTGCTCTTCCATCGACGCCACGACCTCCGCGAGGTCCGTGAGGTCGATAGTGTCGAAGTCGGTCACGACGCCCAGCGCCCGTCGCCGGCGCTCGGACTTCGCGACATCCAGCAGGTCCGCCAGCGGCACGCCCACCGGCGTCGGCTCCGGCTCTTCGGGTTCCGGCTCGTCGTCGCTGCGCGAAAGGAGGCTTTTCAGCATCCTGCCACCCCCGAAGCAACGGCGCTGGTTTCCGGGTCGATACTGTTATCCGGGGCCCCAGACAAGTCCAGGGCGCGGTCGTTGGTTCGCTTCATAGCTTCTGGACGACCGCATTGGGTCGGTGTGGCCGCACCGGCCCGCTTTCGTAGACGGACCTTACTGACCCTTGAGCAGTCGTTATGACTATCATTATAGTTGCTGGTATTAGTACCTGTGTTACTACTAATTAGCTTCTGAATACTAGTCTCTATATGTGTAGAAACATCGAACAAATGATATATATGAGCATAGGGAGATTCGTACGTAAGATGGCTGGCCGAAAGCCGACTGTATCTGACTCCGAAACACTTCAATTCTTTGTCAACTCTGACGACCCATTCCTCACTACAGCAGAGGTGGCCGATTTGGCAGGATTTTCTACCAATTCGGGAGCGAATAAGCGGCTTACCGAGCTTGAAAAACAGGGATACGTACACTCCAAAACTGTTGGTCGGGGCCTCGCTTGGTGGATCACCGATGCCGGCCGCGAGTACTTGGAGACGGACGACAGCTAGGGACTGTAGAAGCCGTCGCGGTGGCCGATCCGCCGAATAAAGAACACATCGTCGCCGTCGTCCCGCCTGCGCCAGTCGACAACGAGCCTGTACTGCCCGGCTTTGAGTTTGTAGTACGGGCTGTTGGTATACGGTTCGAGGAAGTAATCGGGCTCGTAGAACGGTTCCTGTGAATTCGCCCGAATCTTTTCGACCTTCGACCGGACTTGCTCTGTCGCTGTATTGTCTGCCTTCTCCAACCAATCGACGGCCTGCGACGAATACTCGAAAACGACCATCCGACGTGTCTACTCGTCCCCGAAGAGTTCGTCGTGCGAGACCGTTTCGCCACGCTCCAGTTCGCCCTCGGTCGCCTCGATGTCGGCCTTGACACTGTCCGACAACTCGGGAGCGACGAGTGCGGTCCAACCCACAGCAGACGCACCGAATTTCTTGCTTGCGGCTATGCCCGCATCTTCCATCTCCCCTAACCGACGGCGAACTGTCTGGCTGCTGACTTCGATATCGAAGTGTTCGGCCAGCGCGTCGGTGATCTCGGTGGCGGTCAGCATGGGTTCTTCCGGCGTGGTTTCGTAGTCGAACGCCTTCAATACGTCCTGCTCGGTCAGTTTGTCCGTGTACTTGCCAGAGTCGTTCCGAGTGCGGTTGCTCATAGGGTCTAGAAGCCAGTGGGGGCTGATAATGTTTTCCTCACCACATGGTCCGGAACACAACGCTTACCATGTGGTTCGGAAAACATGGCACGGAAGACCGGCCACTCGGGGCACTTGGAGTGTAGAAGTGCCCGCGTGTGTCCACCACGCGGGCTGGGCTTCCGTGGTGCGAAAACCCATGAGCAAATCTGCGACACCGACTAGTAAATCTATCGGCACGACCGGACCGAATCCGCAAGAACGTACCGCCCGCGAACTGCTCACCCAGAGCCGCCCGCTCTTCCTGGGCGTCGACGGCAAAGGCGCGGCCCACTACTGGGACTCGTACGAATTCTCTGTGGCCGTCGTTGCGACGGACGACCAAGCCGAGAAGGTCCCACTCGCCGAGACGCCGTATGAAACACTCGCAGGGTGGTGCGAGTACACGCAGGACGAACGCGGCTGGGCCGTCGGCCCCCACGTCGGCGGCAACATCGTCGACGATCTCGCTCGGAGGCTGAATGCATGAGCAAGACCGTTCGCTGTACGGTCGAGAGTCGCCAGCGTGTCCGGCGGGCCGCTCGGGCACTGCGAGAGACCGCCCCGACCGCCGTGGTCGAAACAACGCCGCCGGTGAGCTCGGAACACGACGCCTGGACACTCGACGCCGTGCTGCGAGAGACCGACGGCGTCCCGCCCGAGGTGCTTCGGGAGCTGGCGCTGGCTGGGTTGACACTCCAGCCGACGCCCGCCCAAGCCGAGCACCAGCACGTCGTGGCGACGGCCTGAGCGCGATAGCGATACCTCTATCTTTTTGACGACTTGCGTACCTGTTTCGCATGGGTTGCGATGGTCTCCGAGACTACTCCTGACAGCTCGCGACCCCGCGCCGGGGCCTGGTGAGGCAGGTCCCATGATGGCGCGAGTAGTGTAGTTAGTGCTGACGAGCGAGTTGCATATAAACCCCCCTTGGACTTCCGGGAGGCGATGGATATGGCGAATATAAGCGCCGTTGCTCGGTCTCGCCCTCGAAGGTTGAGACAGCCTCGGTATGCAGTTCAGCCGTTTGAGCCGCTGTCGGTGGCGTACGCCGACACTGTGTCAAAGGGAGTAATAAAGATAGCTTGTACTTCCGGAGTGGTGGCTCGCTAACCAACACTCGGTGGTGAAAATGGGCCAATGTTGGTTAGTCATGAGAGTGTTGTAGACCAGTTCACAAGGCGGCTGATTGCAGAATTATTGCTGGTGAATTGGCTGGTCAGTAGGCTGCTTAGTTACCGTGGCAGATCAGACGGCACCTAATTAATCAAATCAATTCTGAGGGGACAGTCACTTTTCAGATAGTTACATTTTGCATAACATTTATACTATTTCAGATAGCCAATTGTTATTGATGCCCACTGGAAGATGTTATTTCTGTGAAGGTAAGGTGAACAGTCCGGGTGATGGTGTGCATTGTACCAAGTGTGGTACGTTTATGCACGGAAAATGTGGTAAGAAAAAAGAGCTCATCCGAGAGACAAGTGGAGGACTCCTAAGTAGCGGGGGAATTGAGGCTAAGTGTCCGAACTGCGGTCACGTCGGGAGTACCTGAAAATTTAAGAAGCTCATAACGCCCTCTGCTCAGTACCACAATGAGGGCATTTCCAAACCGCTCCTCCATCTGCCATAAGTTCGTACTTTCTTAGACACTGGATATGTACAGCTCTCCCACAATTTTTGCACTGGAACGCATCCTGATTCCCACTGTTGTAATCAGCGTATCCCTCACAATAATAGCAGTATTCATCGTATCCGTCATTATATCCCATACTGTATTCCCGTGCTATTAGCTTTGAGACAGGACGACAAAATAGAATTTACGGAGCGTGTAAAATATGGTACATAAGACACTAAAATCAAATCGCTCATCGGCAGAGGATTGTTGATGGTATCACAGCGTAGTTTTGAGTGTTTTGTCGCCGAGTTTGCGACCGACGCGCTTCCGAAGCGGTTCGTCAGGATACGTAATATAGCCCACTCGCAGAGAACTGGTTAACCTCGAAACGCAGCCGGCTAACCAACTGCTAGGGCGCTAATCCCCCTGTATTGGTTAGTTACAATCCAGAGAACTGTTCACTCCCCAACCGCGCCTTCCACAATCTCGATTTCCTCGTCGGTCAACCCATACAGCTCGTAAACGATCTCATCAATCAGGTCATCAGTCCGCTCGATCTTCGCCTCCAATTCGTTAGCTCGCTCGACCGTCTTCATGTAACTTGCCAATCCATCGCAAACGTCATCGACGGCGGACCATGATACCTGATCACTCGATCCCATGCTGCAGAATCGTGATGGGCTGCCGACTGAGGTTCTTCGAGAGCTCACGTTAGCTGGGTTGACGTTACAGCCGACGCCGTCCCAAGCTGAGTATCAGCACGTGGTAGCGACGGTGTAGCGAAAAGCGCTAACCAACAATGGCTGCTCAATACCCACGGCTGTTGGTTAGCTGATGACCGATTGGTTTCTGACCGTCGGTTGTTGTCCACAATTTCACCAGAAATACCCGTCCAGTGGTTATGCTTGTTGTCGATACGTAGGGCGTTACGTGTGCTGATGCCAGTAGTCGATGGACCGATACAGAATGAACATAGCGGCGTTAAGCACCCCTGTCACAGCGAGAAGTGCTCCAATTTGCGGCCCCAGCATCTCAAAGAGGCTTCCAGTACCACCGATCTCACTCACGGCGTAAGTAAAGAATGCCGCGATAACACTCCAAATGAGCAGTATTGCAGCAATTCGAGCGCCATCGGCGATGTAATCAGCTATCGAGTGCGTTTCTGGAATGGAGGGCAGTGTTGGCACGATTCTACAGTCACGCAATCCATTATTAAAATTCTCGATAATTCAGCACAGCACTATATATCACTCTGTGAAGCTGTATGACGATCCGGATATTGAACCAGCCCGAGGGCGGGTAAAGGAGACAGGCGACTTCCCGCCGCTGTCGCGGGTGGCCCTCAACCTCCCTGTAAATTAGTGCATTGCGCAGTGAGAAACACACCGAAACCGGTATTTGAATCCCTAAATAATCACAGATGTGTCAAAGCTGTCTCTGATAAGTATAACACTGGGGGTTATGCTGCTCGGAGCTGCTGGCTATATGGCATACTCCCAACAGCAAAGCCTCTCATCAGGAGTACAGGTTGAAGCCACCGTAGAGAGCAAAGATATCACCTATTCCTCAGACAAAGGAGGTAGGTACACACCCCACGTTACGTACAGCTACGCGTACAACGGAACCCAGTACACTTCTGAGAACATCAGACCGGGGACAGGAACGAAAACGTCCAACACAAGGACTGCCGCCGAAAACAGAATCGACCAGTATAATGTCGGGGAGACAACCACGGCCTATGTTGTGCGAGGTTCGCCCTCGAAATCGTATCTTAAAAAGAAGAGTAACCCGCTGCCAGTTATGACTAACCCTCTGCCCGCTATAGTCGGCGTTTTAGGCCTGGCCTTTGTCGGATTACCAGTCTACAAATCCGCGGCTTCTTAATCCCGAACTGCCCTGTTGAGGTGACACCCGTCCACTCGGATACTGAATCTCTGCTTTATGTCTCAAATGTGATTCGGAATAAGATTATCACATCCTGTGGTCGTTCACATATGAGCGGCACGTATCGACCCATTTGAGCGGCACTGACCCTCACATCTTACGATGGCTGATGCGGGTGTTGTATTCAGCAGGTCGTTTCCAATACAACCTTGATCTGACTGCTGTGTTGAATAGCGCCCTCTGAGCGAGGATGATGATCCCCTCAATCTGTGGCGAGTGGTGTCAGCTCCTCACCCCCGCTCAGCGAGCGACCGGGCACGAAGAAACCACTATTCAACAGAGCACTATCACCGGCTCTGTGACTATCGGATAGGAGATTCCTCGTCAGTCGGTGTAATCGACACGCGTTCTTTGCACCCAGCACGAGGGGGCGAGGATACCACAACTCAAACACTACCGATAACCTGTAATATCTCAATTAGACTGCCGAGATTGGTCACGAAAGCGACTAAGCCGATACCACTGAGTAATATGCCGAGAACCAGCAGAAAGAGTCCTCGAGCACCCGTTCTCAACGCGACACTTTCTGGCTCATCGTTTGCCACTATCAGGCGTCCCTCCTTCGGTGTCATGACTGCATCTGCACCTGCAGCCCTTCGTTCCGGCGCTGTGCGTGCTTTCCCGACGATGTGTACCTTCTCGCCGACACCGAGTGTTCCCTCCACTAGCTCGATTGGACTATTGAACAAGCCGGAGTCCGTGTGCGTCGACGGCTCCAGATCGAGTCTTGCTTCGTCTACCCGTTCCAGCAGTTCAGAACCTGTGACGGTGTTTATCTCGTGGTTCAGTGAGATACTCTCATCCGTGGGGTTGACATATATCTCGGCCGTCCCGTCAGAAACGATGAACGGACTGTATCCCATACCAGCGTCCATAGAAGGGTCTCCAGTCCCCTGCACCTGACGGGTAATGTTATACTCGTATGCTACGCACTCTTCTCCCCGAATCGGTGATACGAGGGTGTCGCCTGACCGAGGCGGGTGAACGGTCCCGTGGACTCGAACTAACCCGTCAGTCGCGATAGATTCACGAAGTGGCACCGACTCAGTGGTGGATAATCTCCACCAATCGCTCACGCTTTCGACTCCGCGGATCGTCGTGGCTACCCCTATTGCGGTCGCGATGACCCCACCGGCTACTCCGGGCAGAGATCCGTAGACACCCAGTGTGAGGGCTCCGAACAGGACAGTGCCAACGAGAGTTCTGTCCAGAGACACATTTCGTACCTCTGTACTGGCAGTATTAAGCGACGTTGCTTGTCGAGCCGGAAGTTTTCGACATGAACCATCGGCGGTTTCGGGCTTTCTACACATCGTCCTGACAACGAAAACCGATGTCGCCAAGTGATTCACTATCGCCTATTCTAGTCAAGGATGGGCGGAACCAGCACACAGAACAACTCACCGGACGATGGTGACCGGAACGGCTCCTGGCTTTGGGCCACCCTGCTTGCTATCCAACCACTTTTGACAACTGTTGGGTTGGTGGGCCTTCTCCTGTTTGCTCTCGTCAGTACTGCAACATCGTCGTTGCAACTCCCGAAGTTTCTCCCATTGCTCCCAGGGGCAGTGGCGCTCATTTGTATCGGACTGGTCCACCTGTACACGCCGATATATTTCGCCGGACTGGTACTGGACATACGCCAAGTGCGGGAATCCAACAGCGTCTGGCGCCCGTCGTGGTGGGTCCTGCTTGGCGGCGGTGCTCACCTCGTCTACTTCAGTATCCCTCTCATACAGGCCTACGGAGGCAAAACGTTCGAAGAACTTGTGTTCGGTACGCTCGAAGTAATGGCGCTGTTGGTCGCCGGAATAATAACGACAAAGTACCTATATGAACGCGATAGCCATCTGTCCGGCGCACCGACGCTCGTATCCTTGTGGTCTAGTGTATGGCCAGGCAGCAGTGCTTAGCTCCTCCTCCCGTAGCTTGAACCCACAAGGGGATAGCTCCAGGTATGTCTCAGACCGCTCCATAGAGGAGCCGCACCAATATGGCTGTCATCCCTGCAGCGATTACGAACGCCCAGCCGGTTATGCGGACGCGTCGGCCGTACTCGGGTAACTCGTCGCTGTCGGTCCCGAGTATCGTAACGAGCCGACTTGGATGTTTGAACGGGCTGGGCGGTGTCGGCTGGTGGAGCCGCCGCCGGAGCCGTCGGTACCGACTGAACGACTGGAGACCGTACAGACACAGTGAGAAGATCATGCCGACCCAGAAGCCGGCCGCCGCGAGCAGCGGGATACCGACCGGTCCGAGGAGGTCGGCCTCGACCGTCCGTGTCGACCCCTCGCTCAGGCTCAGGATGCCAAACGCCAACCCGACCATCGAGAGCCAGAACGCCACGAAGCAGACGAGGAGTGCCCATTTCGACAGCCGACGGAGCCTCTCATCGTTGCGTTCGACCCACGTTCGGGACGGCGGCGACCGCACCTCGCGCTCCGGGCGGAGCTCGTGTCGCCCCGGACGTTTCTCCCCCAGTCCGGCGAGCACGACGAGACCGAGCAGGACGCTCCCGATGACGAGCGCTCGCGTCGGCCACGGGGTCCGCTCCCTGATCAGGAACGCGTTGCTCGGAGCCGATGGCCGCACGTACGCTTGGACCGTCGTCCCTGGCTCGTACGACCGAACGACGGACTGCGCTTTCGACCGATCCGAGTAGGTTCGAATGGTCGGCCCCGGGAACACCTGCTCGCTCGTGTACGTCTCGCCCTGATACTCGTACGTGTACTCGATCTCCGGTTCGTAATCGATGCTTCGCCGGCTCTCTATCCGCTCCACTTGTGCGCTGTCGACCGTTGCTTGGACGGTGACTGCGTCGCTGACCGCCTGTCCCTGCTGGACGTAGCTGTACCCACCGCCCCCAGTGAGGGCGACCGCCAAGACCAGCAGGTACACGCTCTTTCGTGAGAGGTGGAGGGTCGTGATTCCCACGGGGAGTTTCATTTCGGTCGCGAGTATGGCCATCCAACAGTATGAGAGTGATGCCTGTCACACGCATATCCGATCCTCAATCTAACAGTTGTTTCGGAGTTCGGGGAATTTGTTGCACGCCGATTACACCCGGTACCCGGTGCGATGAGGGGGGTATGAGGCCTGCATGAAAACCAGGTGTCAGGCCCCCCTGATACTGGTCCACCCTGCGTCCTCTTCAGGGTCGTATACACCGCCCCATTCGGGTACTTTCACCGGGTCGACTTCACGAATCGCGTAGAGCAACTCCTCGCTGGCTTACCCACGAGCGCGATACGCTCGGTTTCGGTTATCTGCTTGCAATTACCACATGGGCTCTATCCTACCTGGTGACCAGCCGGCGACGATCGCGACACCACCTGACGCTTGGTACTGGTCCATCCCAAAATGACAACTGTGCCTGCTCAAGCGAACGGGGCATACCGAATGCAAAACCGAGAAATATGCGAGCACAGCGTCTCTGCTGCTAATTCTCTCAATCAAAAGAGAAAGGAATATCTGAACCAGTGTAGCTCCCGTATCAGTATAGATTACCGCTATGTGCAAAACCAAGACATCCATTTCACACTCTCAAGACACAATTTCGCCATGAGGCAGATTGATTAATTTTTTAATCATTCGGCAGTGTGACGCCAATATGGTCCCGCTTGAATTGCAAGCCCCCCTCCAAAGTAGTGACATCCTCGGTGGTGCCGCAGCCACTGTAATACTCCTATTCCAGTTAGCCCTTGTTGGAGTCCAAGTCGCTGGTATGTGGACGGTATTCGAAAAGGCTAATCACGCAGGCTGGAAGGCAATCGTCCCGATATACAACCTTTATGTGATGCTTCAGATCGGTGAAAACAGATGGTGGTGGCTGCTACTGCTGGTTGTTCCGGTTGTGAACCTCTACGCAGTGTATAAAATCCACGCTGGAGTGGCGCGTTCGTTCGGAAGGGGCATCGGGTTCGGACTTGGACTCGCATTCCTTGGCATCCTCTTCTTCCCGCTGATGGGCTTTGGCGACTACCAGTATCGCAACTCTAGCCAGTTAGCATAATGAACGTGCAAGCACGGCTGATTCTGGTCACAGTTGCAACGCTTTGTCTCGTCGCACTCGCCGGCTGCGGGCAGCCCGCCGGTTCGATCTCGATGGAGCCAGTGAATGATGAAGAGCTAGCTAACAACGCCAGCACACAACTCTCTGAAGAAGAGTTGGGAGATCCAGAAGAACGCGACCGCGGTATGCGAGTTCTCCGTCAGGCCGCGAAGAACGACTCAGCGACGGTCGCCGCGACGAAGCCGCCGCATAGCGCTAACGAAACGGTGTATCGGACTGGTGACCGATTCTATACCCTCTCGTACGCTGCGGTCAACACGACGACTGGCCGACAAGTGACGTATCGACTCGACAAGAATGTAACAATAAATGAGACCGACCAGACTGGCTGGACTGTCGCCGACTACGACGACTTACCGCCGATCGACCAAGCGATGCTTCACTCTCCTGTGTCGTACCTTTCGAGGGACAGTCTCGAAGAAGACGAAGTTCAGCCGGGAGGCATTAAGCAAGACCAGACCTATTCCCCCGCAGAATTGAACCGGTCGGCGATTGCCAACGGCCAGTACGATGCGGTCAGGTATGAGGGCACGCTCATTGAACTTGAGGTAGTATCGAATAAGTCACAACCGCTTACAGTGTACCGGTACCGGCCCAGACCGGTCGCAAACGGCGCTGGGCCGTACGCTGCGTGTCTTCGTGACACGTATGCGTTCGAACTGCATGGGCTTGATTCGGATACCCGAGCCGTCGTGTCCGAGGCGACTGATGGGACATACCGCGCAGAAAACACCAGTGACGCGGCATTTCGGTCGGTGCTTGACCAGTTTCACGACCACACGGCGGTCTCGGCAACTGGCCAGTCTGGGTCATGGCTCGTTCGGTACGATGGACGACTCTATTGGGCAGAACTCCGATATGCCTCATTCGACGAGTATGAACAGACAAGGACAGCTAACCCACCCACAGCTGCCTGTTCGTGATAGCTCTTCACAACGCTAGAGCGACAGTGATACCGGGCGGTGGCAAGGCAGGAATGCCGTGCCAGCGTTTCGACAATACGCTGCAGGCTACGGATATCAGTATTACAAGAATCTGCAGCGGAACTTCATATCCAGAGGCGTCGGATCGCCAAGCCACACCAGAAACCGCTCGGTCGCTTCGAAGAGCACAGCCAGCCACCGATCCCACACTATGGCTGTGTAGCCCTGTTCAGCAAGCGCCTGTTCACAGGCTCGTCACGTCAAGGTAGTGGCTGTCGAGTTTTGTCGCATCATCAGTTCGACCGTCTGTAACTCTATTGCGGGCATACAATGGTAATTAGGTGTTAGTGGGTCACTGGATTTTGTAGTTCCGGGGGCCTTGCTAACCAACATTTGGTGGCGACAGTGGGCAGGTGTTGGTTAGTCAGGGAGATGTCGTAGAATAGTTCACTAGACGGCTGATTTCAGAACTGTTGCTGGTGAATTGGCTAGTCCGTAGGTCTGCGTATTGACCGCCGAGCATTCTACCAGCCCAGAGAGTTGTTCCGGTAGCCGTATACACTACGGATCTTGCACGGGCAAAAAGAGACTGGCCTGTCAAGAGACTATAAATAGACACTCCAGAAAGACAGTGTATGCTTGTTGAAGAGGTGATGACGACTGATCTCGTCACCTGTTCAGTTGAGAAGTCTCTTCACGAAGGCGCTGAACGCCTACTCAAGAACGGTGTTGGCAGTGTCATCATCCGAAAAGAGGATATGCCGGTCGGTATCGTTACAGAGACGGATGCACTATATGCGGGATACGTCACCCAACGTCCGTTCACAGCAATTCCAATACAGAAGGTGATGAGTGCTCCTCTGGTCACGATTTCACCCCAAAAGACGCTTCGACGGGCCACACAGCGTATGTATGAAGAAAATATTAAAAAACTCGTTGTAGTCGAAGATTTAGACCCAGTCGGCATTATCACTACGCAAGACATCATTGAACATTACCATGACCTCAAAGCCGAAATTCATGACCTTGTCCAACCATATCAATCCAGCTCTCTCGACTCGTCGGCGTCAAACAGTGACGTTGAATGAGTAAAGTCGCCCGCTGTATACCGGGCTAAAACAGAGTAACTGAGAGTTGAACCACTTGTCTGAAAGTCGTTTTATAATACTGTTTTCAACGCTCTTTTCAGGACATAAATAATGAGATTTACAACCACCACGAGAGCAACAGTCAGGACTATTCCAATAGGGTCGCTTGCCCCTATCTTAAGAGGCGAAATAGGCACATAACCAGCCAAAGTGAGCCCCAACATCAATAACAACATACAAGATATAAATGAAAAATTCGTTGATTTCAGGACTCAGTATTGGCCTTGGCCGACCGATCAACCCGCAGTCTACTGAGCAGTCTATTCATCTCATCAATAGAGAAGATAACTCTAAGAGTTGAATAACCACTTGCCCAACGAGTTGTGATTCGGCCAATACAGGGAGAAACAAACCAGTTAGGGCAGTATGGGGCGAGCTCAATCAGGAAACAGCAACTCCTGGAGTGGCTGCTCAAGCCCGTTGATATAGTATGCGACAAGATCGATCAGGGACTTGGAGGCGAGAACAGTGAACAATAGTGGGACACTGGCCGCACGCTCAAGACTGACTGGCGTACCCTCTATAGATTCACGGACAGTCAGCAACACGAGTAATCCAACACCAACGATCACGAGTCCTCTGTAAAACACCCCCTTGACTGCTGTCCAGACTGATTTTTCACGGTAGCCGCCGCGGTAAAAATAGTCTGCTACTGTTTGCCACCCTTCACTTAGAAAGACGACACCGGCACCAGTGAGTGGCCATGCCGGAGTTTCGGTCATGTTCGCCGCGGCAACAACTGGGCCAGCGACTATCCCACCGAATCCAGCCCACACTACGCTGAGTAAGAAAATAACGATAATGAGCGCAGGAATGGTTCCGAGATAGATACCAACCTCGGTTCTTGGGATTGGAATCTGGCGCTCCCGCCAACTGGAGCCGGTAGATGTTGAGTCTGCATCACTATCGTCAAAGAATCTGCTTGATAAGATAACTCGTAACGTCGCCCACTGAGGTCCGCTGAACGGCTCGCGGTCAGTCTCCTCACTGGGAAGCTTACCAGCAAACGTGGCTCGTACAATGGCCCAGACCATAGTCACGCCGAGCTCGAGCCAATAGAACACTAACAGTGCTGCCGCTGATGTCTCGAACAGAAGTAACCCGGCTACAGGCACGGCGTTAGCCACGACTACCGAGAATAACTTTGCATCAGGTAGCGATGTCTGTGGAGGAAACAACTGTTGCATTATCATGCGACAATGTGTTTGACGTATCTCTCACTTAGCACACTTGCTTGACGGCGCTTTCAGTAGTGCCGTTGTGAAGAAGGGTGATATCAGCAACCAGAGGTAAATTCAGCACAGTATATATTGAATTATTGGAACCGGTGACTGCTCATTGTAGCGTTTCCCCTCCCTGACTGCTTATTTCTGAAATCGACGATATGGATGCTTTGGTTCATCCATATATAACGTATTGACGAATCATTCAAGCGGGAGAAGATTTCGTAGAGCCCTGGCTGGTTGTTAGCCGTTCAGGATGCTGTGTGCTTCCGACTGAGCGTAGTCGTGTTCTTCCTGACTCAAGGAAAGATTGAGTAGCCGTGAGAGATACCGGCGTGAACCAGCACCCTATCAGCAGGTCACGCTAAATCCAGACTCAGCCTAGTGGCGGGTACGCGAATCCCCGCAACATTTGACCGTCGCGGGAGACGACACGCTCGATGCCCTCCATCATCGATGAAACCGTGTTCGGCGACCCCTCCAGAGGGCTTGCAGTGGTGTACCTCTGTGGCGCACTTCTGCTGGCCGGGCAGCAAGGGTACTACGTCATTGTAGAAGGGGCGGCACCGTTCTATGCTGGACTGTTTCTGAGCGCCGGGATGGCCCTCTCCGGCATTGCCGAGTCCCTGCCGAAACCTCGACGACGGGCAACTGGGGTCTTGCGGGTCACGGCACTCGTCGTGCTGGTGAGTATGCTCGTAATTCTACTTGTCACACCCGACCGCCTCATCAACTAAGAGCGGTGATCGATTCGAACTCACTACTGCCGACCGAGTGTGTTCTTGAAGAGGAACTGCCACGACTGCTGACGATTCACGGCGTGAATCTGCCGTATCAGTCACACGGTTTCTGACAGAGTTCGGCCAGTCTGTAACCACACCGCTGCACGTACAGCGCTTAATTCGAAATTGAGGGGGACTACATCTAACCTTTCAGTGAACGGCCGCTTCAGTCGTACCCTGGCAAATAGAACGCGCTCGCCATGCTGCATACATCTTTGTATCGGTTACGCCACTACTGACAGATTCTAAGCGAGTCATCGGGTTAGCCGATACATGAGTCCGAGATACTGAGGAGAGGAAGCCATGGCGGTAGCCTCTTATGACCGACCACCCGAACCCACATGTGATTGGGCTGGGGACGCTACTTATAGTTCTCACAGTCTTTGTCGTGATGACTCTGACTCTCGGTCTGCTACTTCGGTTGCTGAAAGACGCTGACGGACTCTGAGCAGTCAAGTAACTACTTTTTACTCGCTTCCTGATTGCGGAGAACAGATGAGACAACATAGCTCAGGCAGAGATAGGAGAATGAGAAAATAATATTCGCTGTCAGTACGGTCACTACTGAGGAGTACCCGAATAGATGTTCCCAAAGTTCGCTTAACTCCGGAGATATGAACAGTCCAACTCTACCAGCAACTCCCAATACAGGAAGCCGTACCTACACTGGATCAAAACTAGTTACGCTACTGTATGTTTCTTTGCGGGACTCAAGCACCGAGGACACAGGCGAGAGAGGGTTCCAAAGAGAAAATATCTCCCACCTCTACTCAAGATAGCCATCATACGGTCCCATCTAGATATACGCGCCTGTATAGCGTCCATGTTCTAAGGCCAGCATACAACCGCCCATCGCCCAGCCAGAGAATTAAGCAGATCTGGCAGGCATGGATATCTGCGCATATCAACGTGGCCTAAAGAACGCTACTCGTTCAGTACCTCAACATCAAACTTCGAGTGCCAACGGTACCGTCGCCCTCCCCAAACAAATGTGTCCCGGGCAAAAGCATACAGCCCCAGAGGGACAGCGGCTGCGAGTGCTGGTACCGTTAGCAGTAGCGAGACTCGTCGAACCCCGAAGCTGGCGCTGACACCGGCTGTCAGTACCGTTAGTACCACCGCGAGGAGCGGAAAGATGACACAGCTAGTAAGAACGGCGACCAACACACCAAACGAAAGTTTCGCTACCGTTGGATCATGTGTTGTGAAAATCTTGTTGAACCGGATATGTCGTTCAAGGGTCTGCCGGAGCCTTCCACCCATTGGCACCCGGCGCACGCGTCGAACTGACGTCACATCGGTGTGTTCCCCGAGAAGACCATCGTCGCTGATAGTCTGTCGAAGCTCCGGAAGGAACCTTTCCTCGTCAAGGTCACTTCTGTCAAATATAACAGCCCCGCCCCATGCGTGGTCGCCCATGTACGTCCCGAGCGTGCCCCCAAGGATATAAACAGGCTCCAGCAGGACTGCAAGCGGATCTTGACCGACAAACACTGGCAGCTCCGTTGCCGGGCCGTATTCGTCGTAGGCCTCGTGGAGGCGATCAAGCCAGTCCGGGGGGTGATGAAAGTCATCGTCGGTCCAGACAAGACGGTCGTGGCTGGCGGCCTCCATCCCAGTAGCGATAGCATTTGCTTTCCCGGAACACCCGACAGGGTCGCCGGCGGGGATCAACTGTACGTTCTCTGGGAGCGGTTTTCTGTCCACAACCGGGTCGTCCTTACTATCGTGGATAATGAGGAGTTCGTCTTCAGGACCTACCTGTGCGGCGACATCGTCGCAAGCGGCGGTCCAAGACACCGTTGGAAGGAGGATGCTTGTTGGCGTGCGTGTCTGTCTGTTCGACATCCTACTCGAAACGTGAGCGCGGATATAAATGGCCGTTTCTGGTGACTTCACTGACCGAAGCCAGACAGAAACCCAGAACGGCACAACCTATATTGGCGAAACAAGAGATGGCCCACGTACAGTGTCCGGCGTGCGAGACCCCGAAGCGCTCGCAGATTTACTTGGTGACGAGTGTGCGCGTACGATTCTCGTCGAGGCAAAGACGGAACCTCGCACAGCAGCAGAGCTCAGCGATTGTGCTGGGGTTTCGAAACCGACAGTCTATCGTCGGCTTGAGCGACTCCGCGAGTACGATCTTGTCACGGAAACCATCCAGCCAGTCACTGACGGGAAGAACTACAAACTCTATCAGACAGAACTTGACGGTATCGAACTCAATCTCAGCGAGGACGGCTTCGAGATTACAGTTTCACGCCGGAGCCGGATGGCCGACCGCTTCACACAGTTCGTAGAGGGGACCTGATATGTTCGACATACTGCTCCAGATCGATCTCGAAACGCTCCGAACCGTCCGTCAAGCCAGCGAAATCATTCCAATGATTCTCGGATTGGCGATCAGCTATCTCGCCTACACAGCATACCGGCAGAACCAGAGCCGGCCGATGCTATACGTCGCGGTCGGATTCATACTGGTGTTGTTCGTGCAGGCCCCGCTGGCCCTGATATTTATTTATATTCTGGACCTTCCTAGCCCGGTCGTGAATACGCTCCTCCAAATCCCCGAGTTCGCCGGCTTGGGACTGATTCTCTATGGCCTGTGGACCCCACGACGAGGCTGACACCGCTTATCGAACCGAACTTGACGCGGTTCGGAGGTCAATCAGACGGGTCAGACGGGTGTTGACTGTTGAAGCGGCCACTGGACGCCGAGCCGTCAGCTGACCGGGTTGCCGTCCAGCGCGGCCGGACGACATCACGGTGTGACAGGGTTTTGGGGCCGTAGTAGACGACCAGCAGGGCGGCGAGGACCGCGAAGACGCCGGCCAGAATCGCCGCGTATGACACAGGCACCGCTGCTGCGCCACCGACGGCTTGCGCGGGGACGTTCACTATGGCGTTGATCGTCCCGTGAAGCAACACAGCACCGAGAACGCACCCGTCAGACGCGTTGTAGTACCACGTGAGGATGACTGCGAAACTGACTACGGCGGCAGCGTACAGGATCGGTGAGAACGGGTACACGTCGTAGACGAACATTGGGATGTGCCAGAGTGTCCAGACACCACCGAGAAGAACACTCGCAGTGAGCGCACTGAACCGCTGCTGGAGGTGTGGGAGCGCGAATCCCCGCCACCCGAGTTCCTCGTTCCCGCCGGTGAGCAACGTCGCTAGCAGCAAGTTGAACACGAAGAGCGGAGCCAGTTGGCCGAGGGAACTACTGTCTGGGAGCCCGACGAGCGAGAAGACGACGATAGCGACTCCGAGGGCACCGACCATCGGGATCGCGATTGCGAGTCCGTACCAGCGAAGTGGGCGTCGCCAATCGAAGACCGTCGCGAACCAGGCGCGGACTGATTCACCGCGGAGACGCGTCACGACTGCGCCCGCGGCGCCGGGGCCAAAGGCCCCGAGCCCAATCCCGAGCATTCCTAGTCCCGACCGCGGGACAGTTACAGAAAACGTTGCGCTCCATACCCCCCAAGAGAATACGATTGCCAGTACTGAGAACACTACAATCGGATGTTTATTCGTGAGTTGTGCCGGCAGCGAGCGGGTCGATTGCATCATACCCGGGCAAACGGGTGGGATACCCATCAGGGCCGCCGGCCGGCTTCATTTACTGAAGGTACCGTCCAGTTTTATATTCCCCGTGGATTGTACGCCGCTGAATCAGGTGATCCGCTCGTAGCAGTTGTTTCGGATGTTACCCACTTATGCCATGCCGATCAAGCCGGGCAACCGGATTGAGGGTGGAATCTGCTGGTATTTGTAGCAGAAGTCTTGCGTGATCAGTCGCTGTAAATACGAGTTCTTGAGTCGTCAGGAGAGAATGAAACAACTGCTTGGTAAGCTTGGGAATCCTGTATTCAGATTCCGTATTGTACTTGTTTCTGGTAGCTGTAATTTCGTCTATGCGCCCTGCCCTCCGATACATAATCTCAGTAGGCGTTGGACTCGCAGTGACGGCTCTTGCAGTAGCATTCGCCACAGCGGACCACCTGATCATGCTTTCGCTTCTCCCACTCTATGGGGCGGTAACGTCAATGATCTTGGCACATAAGCAGCAGTGGGTGTCTCTTTCTCGTCGGAACCCCACTCGGTCAACAAGGAAACTGGGGGCCATTATCGGTGGCCTCGGAGCATTCACTGGGTCACTACTTCTCCAAGCATCAGTCCCGGCGGGGTTTGCTGGGTACGGACTCATGCTTCTCGGCATGGCTGGAGCGATTGCTGACTCGGACCAAGCCAGCAGTACTGACTAGGCTACCACAAGCGATTGACTCAGGACTTGCTGTTTCTCGACGCCGCGCTTCGGGAGACCGACGGCGACTCACCTGAAGTCCTCCAAGAGCTCGCACTGTCTGGGTTGACGCTCCAGCCGACGCCCGTCCAGAACGAGCACCAACACGTAGCGTGTCATAGAACTGTTCACAGCCGGCCAAGGGAATGATGTTTTGGCCACTGGTTGATACTAATTGGGTTCAAT
>ENA-ORDC01000390-ORDC01000390.1-marine-metagenome-genome-assembly--contig:-NODE-390-length-44545-cov-9.212602_pt1 | contig 44545 bp, 37 predicted proteins | sample MGYA00237783_ERZ508515 | MGnify/ENA primary metagenome ERZ508515 (study PRJEB26186, sample SAMN06268792) | marine metagenome | isolation source: Eden Landing Ponds, San Francisco, CA, USA | place... | reverse complement strand
GACCGCCCCGCGGTCGTAGGCTTCACTCATACATCTGAGCATCCGTCCACGGGGGTAAAGTAGTTTCTACCCTGCCCTGGCCCGAAACCGAACACGTTCACACGACTCGGTGCCGATTTCGACGGGTGTCCGGATCCTCGGTTGACCGGTCTATCGGACGACAGGTTCGCTATCCATCACTGGGTTCGCACCGGCGCGTCTCACGGCGCTACCGCGGGCCCTCGGTGCCGTTCGGGCTGTGCCGGATCGCCCGGAGGGTGGCGTCGTCGAGTTCGGCGAGGTGACAGAGCGGGTTGCCCGGATAGACGACGGGGTTTTCCAGCACCCCGACGAGCAGCCCGGTGAAGGGTGCCTCGACGTTCACGGTCTCGGTCTTGAACGGGTTGGCGATGACGCAGATCGTCTCGCCTTCCTCGACGACGCCGCCGCGTTCGTGGCGCATGTCGACGATGCCGCCGGCGTCGGCACGCAGCCAGGTCTTCTCGCCGGAGTCGGCGACGAGCGTCCGCCAGCCCGGCCAGGCGACGACTTCCGAGGGGAGCATGCCGAACTCGGCGAGGACGCTCCGGACACCTCCCAGGGCGCTATCGATGAGCCCCCGCTGGAAGCGGTGGGCCTCGCCCATCTCGATGGTGATCGTCGGGGTGCCGTGTTTCGTCGCTTCGCGGCGCAACGTCCCTTCGGGTCCCTCTCCGCCGATGATGAGGTTCGAGGCGAAGGCGTTGGCGAGTCGCGAGACAGTCGTCTCGTCCATGTCAGCGCGGACGTGGAGCATGTTCGTCCGGCCGCGCGTCGAGGTGTGGAAGTCGAGTCCGAAGTCACAGGGAGCGACGAAGTTGTCGAAGATGCGCTGGGCCATCCGTTTGGCGCTGGTCGATCCTTCCTGGCCCGGGAACGACCGGTTGAGGTCGCGGTCGTAGACCGGCAGGTACCGTTCCTGTGCGATAAACCCCGGGACGTTCAACACGGGGAGGCAGACGAGCGTCCCCGCCAGTTCGGCGAGGTCCCACTCGTGGGCCACTTCCCGGACGACTTCGACGCCGTTGAGTTCGTCGCCGTGGGCCGCCGCGGTGAGGACGGCGGTCGGGCCGGGGTCTTCGCCGTTGACGATCGTCACCGGCATGCGCACGGGGTCACCGAGATACGTCTCGCTGACCGTGTAGCGGACGTTCGCTCGCTCCCCCGGGTCGACGCCGCCCCCGTCGAACGTGAACGGCTCGGCCTCGTCCATACCCCGGAGTAGACGCCACCACTGAAACGTGTGACGACCCGGGCAGGATCGCCGCGACCGGCTGACAGGCCGCTTCCCGCCACTCGGTCGCGTGCGACCGGTGACAGGTCATTCGAAGAGACCGCTTCCGCGATTTTCGGCAGGCATTTTTGGGTGCCACGAGAGCGGCCAGTATGGCAACTCCGGACCCGGAATCCGTGTCTGTGGGGGTACTGAGTCTGCACAACAGCAAGGAGACGAAAGCGATCTGCAACGCGGTCGAGGCGCTGGGTCACGACCCCGAGTGGCTCCGCCGGGAGAACACGACCATCCACATCGACGAGGGCCAGCCGACGCTCGAACCGGACGTCGACGTGCTGGTCAACCGACTCCTCCTCTCGAAGTCCACGGAACCCGAGGAGGAACTCGGCCTGGCGAACGCCCTCGACAGGCTCCGACCGATGCTCAACCGGCCCGACGAGACGCTGACGGCGATGCACAAGGTCGCCGCGGCCGTCGCGCTCACCTACGAAGACCTCCCCACGCCGGACGCGCTGATGGCGCTGTCCTCGGACCGCCTCAACGATGCGCGGGACTCCTTCGGCGAGGAGGCCGTCTACAAGACCGCTATCGGCACGAACGGGGGTGGCACCTGGAAAGTCGGCCCTGGCGAACGGGTCAACGCCCGCGTCGGCAACCGGTACGCGTTCCTCCAGGAACTCCTGGAGGGCTCGCCCGGGGACGCCCGCGACCTCCGGGTGTACGTCGTCGACGACAGTGTCGTCGGCGCGATGTACCGCTACGCCCCGGACAACGACTGGCGCACGAACGTCGCGCTCGGTGGCGACGTCGCGGACGCCACCGACGACGTCCCCGAGGACGTCCTCTACACCGCCCGTGCTGCGACGGACGCCATCGGCCTTGATTACGCCGGTGTCGACCTCGTGGAGGGCGAGGACGGCTGGTACGTCCTCGAAGTCAACCCCACCGCCGGGTTCAGGGGTCTGTTCGAGGCCACCGGCCGCAGTCCGGCCCCCTACATCGCGAAACTCGCCATCGAGCGTGCCGGCGGCGAGGTCGACGACGAGCGCGTCCGCGAACTCTCGGCGACACTCGACGACAGCGTTCCCACCTGCAAACCGAAGCGGGCGGTCCAGCGGTCCGAGGAGCCACTCGTCATCGGCTACACCGAGGAAGTCGTCCTCAGCGGCACCAGCGGTTCCGAAACTGTAGTCGCCAAATCCGACACCGGCGCGACCAGGACGAGCATCGACACGCAACTCGCCGCCGACATCGGCGCCGGCCCGATCAAGAGCATCGCCAAGGTCCGCTCTGGCAGCCAGAAGACATCCAAGAGCCGCCCCGTCGTCGACGTGGTCGTCGGCGTCGGCGGCAACCGTCACACCGTCACCGCCAGCGTCGAGGACCGCAGCCACATGAACTACCCCGTGATCCTCGGGCGCGACATCCTCGGCGACTACCAGGTCGACGTCAGCCGCAAAGCGAACACGGACGGTGACGAGGCCGAATCCGAGGAAGAAGAAGAAACCGTCGAGGAGTAGTCGACCACTCTCCGGGACTGGACTGTTTCTGTTCTCGGGTCAGAGGGAGACTACGGCTCTCTGGGCAGCCGACACGGCGTGTGCTGTCCGATCAACCGACACAGCGATTGCCGTCGGACCAACCAATACAGCGAGTACTGCCGAACCAACTGCCGTGGCGCGCGCTGTCTCGCGCTTTCATGCGCGAGTCGGAAACCGTGCGAGGGATGAGCATCGAAGCGAGCGGAGCGAAGCGAGACGCACAAGAGGTTGGGGAGGCGTGAGGCCGTCGCGGTGCTGTGCGGGGCGGAGCGGTTGCGGGGCGGTGCTGTCCTGGCGGACTGAAAGGGCGAGGCACGCTCGCGGTGAGCGGAGCGAACGGAGTCGCCTGAGCGGGCTCTATCCGACCGGAGGGAGGATATCCCGCTCAGCGACCGCGAGCGAGCCGAGGGCTTTCATCGCTAATTCCGAGTAGCTGTCACGACTCATAGCGAGCCGAGGGCTTTCATCGCTAAATCCGAGTAGCTGTCACGACTCATAGCGAGCCGAGGGCTTTCAACCCACTATCTTGAGTCCGGTTGTAGTCACGCCTACTCTCACAGCTAGCGAGCGAATCAAGAACTCTCACCAGCCCTCGTCAGACGAACTCCGGTCAGTAATCACGGTCGCCAGTTCACGCGCAGTTTCGACGTGCTCGTCGGCCGCGTCGTGACCGGTCGTCTCGACGTTCGACAGCAGGTCAACGACGTGGCCGACACGTTCCCGAATCACGGCCTCGTCGAGGTCACCGCCGACCACTCCCGCCACGACGCCCTGTGCCTCGCCGATCCACCGACTCGCCGCACGCTCGACGGGCAACTCCTCGGTCGCTACCAGTTCGGCGTGCAATCGCTCGACGAGTTCGGAAAGTGACGCGTCGCCAGTGTCTTCCGCCGGATCCTCGGTCACGATTCACCCCTCCACAGCGCGCCAGAGATACAGACTCGCGTAACTCCGGTGGGGCGCCCACTCGGTTGCTCGGTCGCGCATCTCCGCTCTGGTCAGTTCCTCGTCGAACACCGCTTGCATCCCCTTCCGGATCCCCAGGTCTTCGACGGGGAAGACGTCCTCGCGACCGAGGCCGAACATCAGAAACATCTTGGCGGTCCACGGCCCGACGCCGCGCACTTCAGTCACCTCGTCTGCGACGGCATCGTCGGCCATCCCCGCGAAGTAGTCGTGGGTCCACTCACGTTCCTGGAAGGCGCGAGCGGTCGCTTTCACGTACTCGACTTTCGCCTCGGAGAGGCCGGCGTCGTGCAACGCCGCGGCGTCCGCGGCGAGCATCGCGTCGGGCGTCACCTCGAAGCGGTCGAACAGTCGCCCCTCGATGGCGTCGGCGGCGTCCATCGACACCTGCTGGCGGACCAGCGAGACGACCAGTCGTTCGTAGAGATCCGCGGCCGGTTCGATACTGACCGGGCCGTGTTCGCTCACGACCGACCCCAGGGCCGGGTCGTCGGTCAGCGCCACTACGTGGTCCTCGACTGGTGAGTCCATTGGCTCGGCAGTCATACCGTATCTCTGGGACCGCGGCGGCTATGGGCGTTTCGACGCGGAGTCACTATCTGGACGCTACGGGGCGTACGCGGGCGCCACAGGTCCAACGCGGGCGCCACAGGTCCAACGCGGACGCCACAGGTGGTCCAGCCGGTCGATTCACCGGCTCGGGACCCAGGCCGGTTCGACGTCTACCGGCGGGCACCCCGCTTCGGCGTCACCCTCTGTCGGCGTCCCGGGCTGTTCGGGACGTTCGGGCGTGCCGGGCGTTTCCGGACGCTCGGTGGTTTCCGTGCTCTCGGGCGTTTCGCGTTGCTCGGTCTCGCTCGGGTCGTCGATCCGCTCGGCAGGGTTACCGGCGACTGTCGCGCCCGGCGGGACGTCCTTCGAGACGACCGCGCCCGCGCCGACAGTCGCGTCCTCGCCGATGGTGATGTCGCCGACGAGCGTCGACTGGGCGCCCAGCGTCGCGCCCGACTCGACCGTGGGGTGGCGCTTGACCGGCCGCGGGTCGTTCCCGCCCAGCGTCACGCCGTGGTACATGTTGACGTCGTCGCCGATCTCCGCGGTTTCGCCGACGACGACGCCCATTCCGTGGTCGATGAACACGCGCCGGCCCAGGTCGGCGCCGGGGTCGATCTCCACGCCCGTCACCAGGCGATTCAGCTGGGCGAGCGCCCGGGCGGCGAGTCGGTGGCCGCGCTCGTGCAGCCAGTGGGCGACTCGGTGGAGCCAGACGGCGTGCAGTCCGGCGTACAGCAGGACTTCGGCCGTGGACTTGGCGGCGGGGTCTGTCTCGCGTGCGGTGCGAACGTCTTCTGTGAGTGTGTCGAGCATCGTGGTGTCCGGTTGGTGTGGGGTATCCGGTCCGTGTCGGGTGTGAGGTCTGGATGGCTACGCTAGGAGCCGAGACGAAAAGAGCGGACGCTCAACAACAGCGCCGACGACCAGTCTGCTGGTCGACAGCTGTGCGACCGGACGAGCGCGAGCGCCCGTGGGACATGGTTGTGCCTCGGTCGTCCAGTGGTTTAAATGATCTGTCCAACAGTCGCTGGGACTGTCGCCACGGCTGGACCCGCTGTCGCGCGTTGAAAGTCCTCGGCCCGCTCGCTAGCTGTGCTTGCTGTCACTCTAACCGCAACTCACACTGAGTGTTGAAAGCCCTCGGCCCGCTCGCTAACTGTGACAGTCGAGTCGACCACAGTTGGCAGTGGTGGCTGAAAGCCCTCCGCCCGCTCGCGGTCGCTCAGCGACATATCCGCGCTCTCCGCACCGCCCGCGCGGATAGGGGCCGCTGAGGCGACTAAACTGGACGCGAGCGCGCCTCGCCCTTTCAGTCCGCCAGGGACCGCCCCGAAACTGCCCCGCAACCGCACAGCACCGCGAGGGCCTCACGCCTCCCCAGCCTCTTGCGTTGCTCGTCGCTTCGCTCCTGCGCTACTCGTCCCTCGCACGGTTCCGTCTCGCGGCCCTCGCGAAATTCGCTCGGGCACGCTCGACAGCGCGCGCCGTGGCGGTTGGTCGAACAGCACTCGCTGTGTCGGCTGGTCGGCGAGTCTACGCCAGCCCGGCCAATCGGATAGCTCAGCGAACAGTGGGAGACGAACGAGGAACCCTGCCGTTCAGGGTTGCTGGCGCCGACTTACACCATGCCCTTGCCGAGCAGTTCGCGGGCGATGATGTTCTTCTGGATCTCGGTGGTCCCCTCGTAGATCTGGGTGATCTTGGCGTCGCGGTAGAACCGTTCGACGTCGAAGTCGTTCACGTACCCCGCACCGCCGTGGATCTGGACGGCCTCGTCGGCGACGTCCACCGCGACCCGGGAGGCGTACTCCTTGGCCATCGACGCCAGCTGTGTCAGCTGTTCGTCCGCGTAGTCGACGCTCCAGGCCGATTTGTAGGTGAGCTGGCGCGCCGCCTCGGTCTTCGTGTACATGTCCGCGAGCTTGTGCTGGATCGCCTGGAACTCGCTGATGGGCTTGCCGAACTGCTCTCGCTCCTGGGCGTACTCGAGGGCCCGTTCCGACGCGCCGCGCGCGATGCCGACGCCCTGTGCGGCGACTGCGGTGCGGGTCTCGTCGAAAAACTGCATGAGCTGCAGAAAGCCCGCGCCGCGGGTCCCGAGCAGGTTCTCCTCGGGCACGCGGACGTCGTCGAAGATCAACTCGGCCGTGTCGGAGGCCCTGATACCGAGCTTGCCGGTGATCTTCTCGGCTTCGAAGCCATCCCGGTCCGATTCGACGATGATCTGCGAGAAGCCGTTGTACCGCCCCTCCGCGTCGGGGTCGGTCTGACAGAGCACGACGAAGAAGTCACCCACCGAGCCGTTGGTGATCCACATCTTGTTGCCGTTTATCACCCACTCGTCGCCGTCTTTCTCGGCGGACGTCGACACCGAGGAGACGTCCGAACCGACGTCCGGTTCGCTGATGGCCGACCCCATGATCGCCTCGCCGGTCGCCACGGGTCGCAGGAACTCCTCCTTCTGGTCCTCGGTGCCGAAGGCGTCGAGCGCGTCCGCCCCGAACGCCGCCGAGGAGATAGAGAGACCGATACCGGGGTCGGCCGCGAACAACTCCTCGACGATGATGACGTTCGTCAGGTAGTCGTAGCCGATGCCACCGTACTCCATCGGGACGTTCGAACCGACGAACCCGAGCTCGGCCGCCTTGTCGAGTACCTCGTGCGGGAACTTCTCCTCGCGGTCGTACTCGGTGGCGACTGGCTTGATCTCGTTTTCGGCGAATCGCCGGACCTCGTCGCGAACCTGTTTCTGCTCGTCGGAGAGTGCGAAGTCCATATGCTATGCGTTGGCATTCAACGCATATAGGGTTTCGGACACGAACGACAACTGGTTTGTAGTTTTCTGGCGAGAGAAACCTTGAAACGGGAGCCGAGCGAGTGTAGAGACGTCATGGACCTCGACGATATCGACACGATAGCCGTGCTCGGCGCCGGCAACATGGGCCACGGGATCGCTGAAGTCGCCGCGCTGGCGGGGTACGACGTGAACATGCGCGACATCAAAGACGAGTTCGTCGAGAATGGGTACGACCAGATCGAGTGGTCACTGGGCAAGCTCGCCGAGAATGGCCAGATCAGCGAGGACGAGCGCGACGCGACTCTGGAGCGGATCACCCCGCTCGTCGACTTCGAGGCCGCGGCCAGTGACGCCGACGTCGTCATCGAGGCCGTCCCCGAACAGATGGAGATAAAGAAAGACGTCTACGGAGAACTGGAAGAGTACGCGCCCGATCACGCCATCTTCGCGACCAACACCTCCAGTCTCTCGGTGACGGAGCTCTCGGAAGTGACCGAACGTCCCGAACAGTTCTGCGGGATGCACTTCTTCAACCCGCCCGTCCGGATGGCGCTGGTCGAGGTCATCTCGGGCGCCCACTCCAGCGACGAGACGCTCGATACCATCGAGGCCCTCGCAGAGGACTTCGAGAAGACGCCCGTCCGGGTCCGCAAGGACTCCCCCGGGTTCATCGTGAATCGCGTGCTCGTCCCGCTGCTCAACGAGGCCTGCTGGATGGTCCACGAGGGAGAGGCCACCGTCGCCGAGATCGACTCGACGACGAAGTTCGACATGGGTCATCCGATGGGCGCGTTCGAACTCGCCGACCAGGTCGGCCACGACGTCACGCTGCACGTCCTGGAGTATCTCAACGACGTGCTCGGCGAGGCCTACGAGCCGTGCCCCCTGCTCGTCGAGAAAGTCGAAGCCGAGGAACTCGGCAAGAAGACTGGGTCGGGCTTCTACGACTACGAGGACGGCGGGGTCGAGATCCCGGCCGACGAGGGTCGCGAGGACGTCGCGACGCGACTGGTCGCGATGATGGCCAACGAAGTGGGCAAACTCGTCGGCGACGAAGTCGCGCCCGTTGGCGACATCGACCAGGCCATGGAACTCGGCACGGGTCATCCCGAGGGTCCGGGCATCGTCGCCGACGACCACGGCCTCGACTCCCTCGTCGAGGCGCTCGAAGCTCGTCACGAGGAGACTGGCGAGCCCCGCTACGCGGTCGCCGATGGCCTCCGTGAGGCTGCCGACTCCGGTGGTTTCTACGACGAGGAGGGCGACGTGGGCGACGAGACGAGTTACGAACAGATCGCCGTCGACGTCGACGACCGCGTCGGTCACATCGAACTCGACCGCCCGACGCGAATGAACACCATCACGCCGCAGATGCTGGACGAACTGGAGGCCGCGCTCGACGCCTTCGAGGCGGACGACGAGGTCCGCGCAGTGCTCCTCGAGGGTGGCGGCGACCGCGCGTTCTCGGCGGGGTTCGACGCCGCCACCGCTGCACCAGAGGGCCCCATCGACGCGACTGAGATGACCCGGCACGGTCAGCAGGCGTTCACCCGGTTCGAGGAAGTCGGTATGCCCGTCGTGGTCGCGGTCGACGGCTACTGTCTCGGCGGCGGGATGGAACTCGCGGCGTGCGCGGACCTGCGTATCGCCAGTGAGAGCGGCCAGTTCGGCCAGCCCGAACACAACCTCGGCCTGATGCCCGGGTGGGGCGGGACCCAGCGTCTCCCGCGCATCGTCGGCGAGGGTCGGGCCAAGGAGATAATCTTCACCGCGAGAAACGACTACGACGCCGAGACGATGCACGACTACGGCTTCCTGACCGAAGTCGTCGGGCCGGACGAGTTCGACGACCGCAAGTGGGAACTCGCCCGCGACCTCGCGGCAGGGCCACCGATCGCCCAGAAACTCACCAAGCGCGCGATGCTCGCCGGACGCGACGACATGGAAGCCGGCCTCGAACTCGAGGCCTCCTCTTTTGGCCACCTCTTCACGACCGACGACGTCTGGGAGGGGCTGGCCGCCTTCCAGCAGGACCGCGAGCCCGAGTTCGAGGGGAAGTGAGCCGACGGTAGTTCGCCGAAACACGTTCGCTTCTCGAATACATCGTATGCAGCACGAGCACGTCTATCTCGACGAACTACTCGATAGACTGGCCGTGAGCCGGACAGCCGAGGACGTCCGGGAGATGGCCGGTTTCGGCGGCGAAGGGGTCGCCGAGGGGATGAATGAAGCTCGTGAGGAACTCAACGAGTCGCTCGAAGAGCGAAGCAATCGGTAACCGATGCTGTGTCTCGACAACGATGTCTTCCGGAAGTACACCAACGAACCGCCCGATCGAGACGTCGTGAGGTACCTGGCGAACCATCACGAGGAGCCGTGGGGATTGCCGGCCATCGTCCTCTTCGAGTGGTTCCAACTGTACGATAGCCACGCCACGATTCGCACGAGACGAGGCCAGGCAGACGAACTGATCGACGAGATTCTCGCTCTCGACGACGACGTTGCCGTCGAAGCGGCGAATATGCGAGCGCGGCTCGCCACCACAGAGTCGAGCCTGGATCTGGCTGACCTTCTCGCCGCGGCAACCGCCCGACAGGCAGGAGCGACCTTCGTGACGGCGAACAAGACCGACTTCGACAAGGCCCCGATTCACCAGCTGCTGGACGTCGAAGTTCTGGACCTGTAGTTCTGTCCGACGACTATGGACGATCAGTACGCGAACAGTTTCCAGACCCACTCCTGGGGCGTCCGCGGCCCGGGCGCTCGGGGGGTCTCGACGTCGACGTCGGTCCGGACCTCGAACCGTATCTCGACGCTGAGGTTCCGCTCAGGTGTCGTCGCGTTCAGTCGTGCCCGCCCACCAGTCACCACACTCGTGTCGCCGTCGACCCGCATCCGGATCTCGGCCGTCTCGTAGGTCACGCGCTCGGGCCGGGCGGGAAACAGGGCCGTGAAGACGGCGTCACCGTCGGTGAGGACGAGCGTTCGCGTCCCCTCGGACTCGTTTCCCGTCTGCCACTCGCCAGTCCCGGCCTCGGGGAGGCCGAACTCCCCGGCGTCGACGTCGTAACTCGGGCCTGCGAGTCGCCAGTAGCCCGGGTACGCGAGCGCGTTCCAGCCCCTGTCCGTCCGCTCGGCGAGGCCGAACGGTCGCGTCCGCCAGGCCAGACTGGCTGGTCCGTCACCCCGCTTCGCGTAGACCGCACCAGCGTCGGCGTACAGGGTGGTCCCGGGGCCGCCGAAGTCGACCCGCTGCTCGAACTGCCTGTGCGTGCGGTCGACTGTCGTGACGACGCGCGCACCGTCGTTTCGGACGTGACTGATCGCGTGGTCGGCCGATTCCGTGTTCTCGACGGCCACGGCGTAGGCCGCCGTCGGATCGTCGGGGAGCGGTTCTGGCCCGTCGCCCGGTCGCGTCTCGGTCGCGCGGACGGCACTCGCTCCGGCCACGGCCGGGACGAAGACCACCGCCACCAGCGCGAGTCGCCCGGCCGGTACCGCTTCGGGAGGTTTCACGCGCTCGGTGAGCGCCGCGACGACCGGGTAGCCACAGACGACCGCGAGTGCCAGCAGCCCGCCAGCGACGCCGGTCGCGACACCTGGGAGGATACCGGGGGTTCCCGGTCCCGTCGCGACGAGCGCCGAGACCCCGCCGAGAGCGGCCAGCACGCCCGCGCCGGCGAAGGCGAGGAGTGTTCCGCCGGTCCGTCTCGGTGCGCTCAGTGCGACGAGCGGTGCTCGTGCGACGACCTGCCACTCAGCGCCAGAGGTGGCCCGGTCGACCGCGGGGACGAACAGCCCCCACGCCGTCGTCGTCCCGACCGCGACACCCACGAGCGGTGTCCCGAGGACCACGGCCATCGACAGCGGGTCGTAGCCAGCCCAGTAGAGCCAGTAGCGAACCGGCGTGTCGACGGCGAGGAACAGTCCGGTCCCGACGAATAGCGAGCAGACGTGGCCCAGCACGGCGAGGACGAGTAGTCCGCCGGCGCGGTTACGCAGGGTCGAGACGACGCCCGCGCGGAGTGGTTCGGGGGCGTCACCGGTATCCCCAGCGAGTCGTCGCACGGACGGAAGGGCGGCGCCGAGTACTGGGACGGCGACGACTGGCGGGACGAGGACCGCGAACACCGGATGGACGAGTCCGGCGAGGATGCGGACGAACGCCTCGCCGGCGACGGCGAGGAACCCGAGCGCGAACACTCCCGGACTCGTCGTGGCGGTCCGGAGGCCGCGTTGGAGGGCGGTGGACACGACTCACCGTCCGCAGGATGGTCCCGTCAATCTTTCCCCGGCGTTCCCGACCTTCACCACTCCAGGCTGATCCTGTCACCGACGCCGACGCCGAACGCGTCGTCGCCCCGCCCCTGGTTGACGGCGAGTTCGACGTTGCCGTGACTCCCGACCGTCACGAGTCGGTCGCCGACCGCGAGTTCGGCGTAGGCCTCACGGACCGGGGCTCGCTCGCCGTTCACTTCCACGGCCGAGACGTCGGTGACCGTCTCGCCCGGGACGTTCGTTATCGCGTTGCCGAACCCGTCGACGACGAGGATCTCGCCCGTTGCGGCGCTCTCGTCCACGTCGGGTTCGGGGAACCGCAGGTCGACCCAGTCGTCTGTCGGGACACAGCGGTCGACCGCCCCGACGGTGTCGGCATCGTGGACCTCTGTGGCGGCCGGGGCAAAGACGTCCCGGCCGTGGAAGGTGTTGCTCGCCGTCTCGTCGTCCTCGTAGTCGTAGCGCCAGACGCGCAACTCCTCCTCGGGGGCGGCGGTCAGGTGACGAGCGACCGGGACGACGACACCGTTGTCGGGTGCGACGAACTGGTGGTCGCCGGCCTCGACGACGACGGCCGCGCGGTCGGTCCCCACGCCGGGGTCGACGACGACGCAGTGGGTGGCCGGCGGGAAGTACGGGGCGACCTCCCGCAACCAGAAGGCGGCCGCGCGGACGTCCTGCCTGGGAAAATCGTGGGCGATGTCTTCGATACGGGCGTCCGACCGCGAGGCGATCACTCCCTTCATCGCCGCGGGGTACGGACTCGGGAAGTCCGAAGCGAGCGTAATCATGGCAGGACCTCGCCCCGCGAGCGTGTTAACGCTCCGGGTTCGGGATCCGGGTTCGGGACGACGCACTCAGTCCAGCAGGCGGGCGTCGGTCGGGTCGAACCCCAGCGAGACGCGTCCCTGGTGGCCGGAGTCGGGCGTGCGGAAGACCACCGTCCGGTCGCCCCACTCGGCGTAGTAGCGAGTCGTCTCACCGAGGTACTCGCCCGTCTCGACGTCCACGTCGAACCTGTTAGACTGCTCGTCGGCCGAGAGCGTCGTCGGGCGCACGCTGAAGGTCACGGAGTCGCCGACAGCAGGCAGGTCGGCACCCGTCCCGTCGTCGGTGGCCGCGCGTTCGGCGGCGACCTGGAACGCGACGCCGTCGACGTCGACGGTCACTGTCGCGCCGTCGTGGCCAGCGACGGTCCCCGAAAAGAGGTTGTTCTCGCCGACGAACGAGGCGACGAACTCCGTGGCGGGGCGCTCGTATATCTCCTGTGGCGTCCCGACCTGTTCGACGCGGCCGCCGTTCATCACTGCCACCCGGTCGGAGATGGCGAGTGCCTCTTCCTGGTCGTGGGTCACGTAGACCGTCGTCACGTCGAGTTCGGACTGGATCGATTTCACCTGCCGACGCAGGGTCTCGCGCAACCGGGCGTCCAGCGCCGACATCGGTTCGTCCAGCAGGAGGATCTCGGGCTCGGGGGCGAGCGCCCGGGCCAGCGCCACCCGCTGTTGCTGGCCCCCCGAGAGTTCGTCGGGGTCGCGCCCACCCATCTCCGGGAGGTCGACGAGGTCGAGCAACTCGGCGACGCGCTCGTCCGTGGTCGTCCCCGCGGGCGGGTCGGCGAACTTGAGGCCGTAAGCGACGTTCTCGGCGACGCTCATGTGCGGGAACAGGGCGTAGTTCTGGAAGACGATACCCACGTCCCTGTCCTCGACGGGGACGCCCGCGACGTCGCGGTCGTCGAATCTAACGCTGCCGCCCGTCGGTGCTTCGAGGCCAGCGATAGTCCGGAGTGTGGTGGTCTTGCCACAGCCCGACGGCCCGACGAGCGTGAAGAACTCGCCTTCCTCGATAGCCAGTGAGACGCCGTCGAGGGCGACGGTGTCGGCAAAGGACTTTCGGACGGCGTCGAGTTCGAGACTACCCACGCAACTCACGCTCCTCGTGGCGTTTTTGCCTACCCATTCAGACCACGTCCGTCGCCGAGTCTATCGATGAGGACGAAACTGACCGCGGTCACGGCGAGCAGGACACAGCCCATGGCGGTCGCGGGGCCGAGCCGCCGCCCCCGAAACCGTTCCATCGCGACCGGCATCGTGTACTCGGTGCCGCCGGTCGCCAGTATGATTGTCGAATCGAACTCGCCGATAGACAGCGCGAACGCGAAGGCCATCCCCGCCAGGATCCCGGGGACGACGATGGGCAGTTCGACGTCCAGCAACACCCGGGTCCGCGAGGCCCCCAGCGACCGCGCGGACTCGAGCATCGAGTCGTCGATGCCGGCCAGCGCCGGCGCGACGGTTCGCGTCACGAACGGGTAGGCGCCGACGGCGTGGGCCGCGACGATTGCCAGCGCGCCCGAGACGGTAAAGCGGTACCCGAAGGCCTCGAAGCCAAAGACCAGTCCCCGGAGGAGGCCGAGGCCGACGACGACGCCACTGACCGCGAAGGGTGCCATGGCGAGAGTGTCGACGAGTTTGCGGCCCCGGAAGCCCCGCGTGCTGACTACGGCCAGCAGGACGCCCATCGGCACGGCGAGTACGAGCGTCCCCGCGCCGAACACGAGGGAATTCTGGATCGCGGTCAGTGGTTTGACCTGGAAGCTGTACGCCTCCGTCTGGCGTTCGACGAGGAAGGCGTAGTTGCGCAGTGTGAACCCCTCTGCGCCCGTGACACTCGCGAGTACCATGCTCGCGATCGGCAAGACGAAGACGACGAGCGCGACCGCGCCGTAGCCCAGAACCGCCAGTCTGTCGAGCGAGACGCCGCCGAACAGCGGTTTGCGGGCTGGTGGTCTCGCGGCGCTGCTCGCGCGCTGGCGCGCCTCGTACTGGAGGTAGGCGTAGGTCAGGGCCAGCGAGAAGACGATCTCCAGGACCGCCAGTCCGGCGGCGGTCCCGTACTCCAGTTGCTCGACGCTGTGGAAGACCCACACTTCGATCGTCGCCTTCTGCAGTCCCCCGAGCGCGAGGACGATGGCGAAGGACATGAACGAGAAGATGAACGTCAGGAGCGCACCGGTCAAAATCGCGGGGAGCAGTTGCGGGAGTGTCACGTCACGAAAGGCCCGCAGGCGCGAGGCGCCCAGGCTCCGGGCAGTCTCGGGCATTCCGGCGTCGACCCCCTCCCACGCGGCGGCGGTGATGCGCGCGATCAGCGGCGCGTCGTAGAAGGCGTGGGCGAGGACGATGATCTGGAGCGTCCCGAGCAACTCCAGTCGTGGGAGTCCGACTGCGAGCAGTGCCTGATTGACGATACCCTCCCGGCCGAACGTCGCGAGGAAGCCGATGGCGACCATGATCGTCGGCATGACGAAGGGGAGGGCAGTCAGCGACCGGATAGTCCGCCGACCGGGGAACTCGAAACGCGCGAGGATCCAGGCACCGGGGAGGCCGAGGACGACGCTCGCGAGCGTCGAGAGCAGCGCCTGCCAGGCGGTGAACCCGAACAGTCCCAGTCGGTAGTCCGGGAACGACCGGACGACCACGGCGGGGTCAGAGAGCGCGGCCGCGAACGTCCCGAAGTAGAACTCCGAGGTGAGTATCGAGGTGAATATCTCCAGGGAAAAGCGCCCGTCGACGCGTATCGACTCGACCAGTACCGTGCCGACCGGATAGAAGAACATCACGACGAGCAGGCCGAGCGTCGCCACTGCTGCGACGGGAACACCGACGCGTTCGACGACCTCGGGGCGTTCCATGGCCGTCAGTTCGGACTGGTGACGTTCACGGTCAGTTGCTGGCGACCTGCTGGGACCAGTCGTTCAGCCAGGTGTCCATGTTCCCGACGAGGTCGTCGTAACTGTAGCTCACGACGGTCTCGGGCTCGTAGACGAGGTCGTCGTAATCGCTCGGGAGTTCGGCGTTGCTCACGGCCGGGAGCGCGACGTTGCGCTCGGCCACTTCGGCCTGGATGTCGGGCTGGAGGATGAAGTCGATGAAGTCGGTCGCCACGTCCATGCGGTCGGTGCCGGCGAACGGGGCCACCCCCTCCAGATAGGCGTAGCCGGTGTCGTTGGGGAACCCGACCTGGTGGCGGGCCATGTCCTGGTCGTAGCGGTCGGCGAACACCTGGTCGGTCGAGTACGAGACGACCATCGGCGCCTCGTCGCTGGAGTACGCTGAGTAGGCCGCGCTCCACCCCTCCAGGATGCGCGCCCCGTTGTCGATCAGACGCGACCAGTAATCGAGGTAGTTGTCCTCGCCGAACTGGTCTACGGTCCAGAAGAGGAACTCCAGACCCGTTTCGCTGTTCTGTGGGTTCGGAACGAGCAGGCCGTCCTCGTATGGGTCTGCGGCGAGGTCCTCGAAGGTCTCGGGGGCGCCGACGCCACGCTCGTCGAGTGCGTTCTGGTTGTAGACGAGGCTGATGTAGGAGGCGCCGAAGGGAATCGCCCGGTCCTGCGGGTCGAAGTAGTAGTCCTCGACGACGTTCGAGACGTTCGACAGCGCCGACGTGTCGACGCTGGTAAACAGCGAGTCGTCGCCCTCGACGCCGGTGTCGGCGGTGACGAGGTTCTCCGGGGTCAGTCCCAGATAGAGGTCGGTGTCGATTGTGACGCCCTGCTGGCGACGCTGGAGGAAGTAGTTCATCCCGCCGTCGGGTGCGAACCACTGGATCTCGGCGTCGTACTCGGACTCGAAGCGTTCTTTGACCCACCCGCCCGGACTCGTGCTCGGCGCGTCGACGAACGACCCGTAGGTCCCGATTCGCAACGTCGGTGTTCCCGAACTGGCGGTCCCCGTCGGCGTCGTCGTCGCCGTCGCCGTCGCCGTCGAATCACCGTTCCCGGGGGTCTCTGTCGGCGTGTCGGCCGACCCGCCGTCGCTCGACTCGTCGGTCGGCGTGTCCTCGACCTGTTCCGCGCTACAGCCCGCGGCGAGACCGGCGAGTCCGGCCCCGGCCGCCTGGATGAATCTCCGTCTGTCCATGTCGTGTCGAAGGGTATTCGCGAGTAATATAACCCGTGATTCGTCCCGCAGACTGGCGGATACGCCAGTTTCGTTGACGTTTCGAGGGGCGGTGAGGAGGGTGCCCCGCCGAGTCAGTCGTCGTCCTCGGCGGCGTCGACAGCCTGCTGGGCCACGCGTTCGCTGGCCTGTTCGACGAACTCGTCGGGGAGCTTCTCGATTTCGCCGGCTTGCACCCGCCAGAGGTTGGCGTAGAGGCCGTCCGCCGTGAGCAGGTCGTCGTGGGTGCCGCGTTCGACGATCTCGCCGTCCTCGATGACGAGGATGACGTCGGCGTCTCGCACCGTCGAGAGTCGGTGGGCGATGATGAACGCTGTTCGGTCGGCCGCGAGCTGGTCGATAGAGCGCTGGATGAGCATCTCCGTCTCCGTGTCGACGGCCGAGGTCGCCTCGTCGAAGACCATGATCGCGGGATGCTGGAGGATGGTCCGGGCGATCGCGACACGCTGGCGCTGGCCGCCCGAGAGCTTGACGCCGCGCTCGCCGATGTCCGTGTCGTACCCTTCCGGGAGTTTCTCGATGAACTCGTGGGCCTCGGCGCGCTTGCACGCCTGGACGACCTCTTCGCGGCTGGCGTCGAACTTCCCGTACTTGACGTTCTCCTCGATGGTGCCGTCGAACAGGAAGTTGTCCTGGCCGACGTAGCCCATCGAACCCCGGAGACTGGAGAGGGTGACGTCCCGGACGTCGTGACCGTCGATCTTCACGGCGCCGTCGTTCACGTCGTAGAGCCGCAGGAGCAGTTTGATGATCGTCGTCTTCCCCGCGCCCGTGGGACCGACGAGGCCGACAGTCTGACCGGGTTCGACCTCGAAGTCGACGTTCTCCAGTACCGTGTCGTCGGCGCCGTAGGAGAACGTGACGTCGTCGTACTCGACGTAGCCATCGACGTCCTCGAGGTCGATCGCGTCCGGCGAATCCTTGATCCTGACCGGGAGGCTCATCAGCCCGAGGATGCGCTTGGTCGAGGCCTTGGCGTCCTCGTAGCGCTCCATGATGTTGGCCATCTGGGCGAGCGGGTTGACCAGTCGCTGCGTGAGCAGGAGGAAAGTGACGAGCGTCCCGACGGTGAGTTCACTCGAGAACGGACCCGGTGGTCCCTGCAGGATCCAGACGCCGCCGACGATGAACGTTGCGATGAACGCCAGCGACGTCAATACCCGGAGGCCGGGTCGGTAGACGAAGTTGAGTCGCAGCGCGAGCCAGTCCAGCCGGAAGTAGCGGTACGAGTGGTCCTTGACGCGTTCGTCCTCGTAGTCTTCGGTGTTCGAGGACTTGATGACCTGGATCCCGTTGAGGTTGTTCTCCAGCCGGGAGTTCAGGTCGCCGACCGACTGGCGGATGTCGGCGTAGCGCTCCTCGGCGAGTTGCATGTACCAGTAGGTGAAAATCGCCGAGAGCGGGATGACCGTCAGCGTCACCAGCGCCAGTTCGGGCTGAATGGTGACGAGGATAACCGCAGTGCCACCCATCAGGACGATGAGCTGGATCATCTCGCCCATCATCGAGTCGAGGAACTGCTCGAGCCTGTTGGTGTCGTTCGAGAGGATCGAGATGAGTTCGCCAGTCTGGACCTCGTTGAAGAAATCCATGTCCAGGCGCTGCATCTGCTGGTAGGTCGCGGTCCGGGCCTCGTGTTTCACCCGGTGGGAGAAGAGGTTCAGTGTCGACGACCGGACGAAGATGAGGACCGCCTGGCCGACCATCGCGACGCCCATGGCGGCGATGGAGAACCAGAACTGCCCCATCGTCGTCTGCGGGAGCCACGCGGTCGGGACGAACGGGAGTTCGAACGGCGCGTCGTTCCGGAAGACGGCGTCGATGGCCACGCCGAGGATGACCGGCGGAACGAGCGCGAAAAAGCGCGACCCGATGCTCGCCAGGACACCGACGAGGAACCACCGCCGGTTGCCGTGTCCGAACTGCATGAACAACTGCCAGAGCGGGTGTTCTATCTCTTCGCGGTGTTTCGCTATGTACTCCGAATCTATCGCTGGCTCCGAGCTCATTAGAGGGGTAACTAACACGGGCGTTAGCCGAGGGTACGTAAAAAGAAGCCGGTCGGCCACAGACTCGCCGCTTGTTGGGCGATTCCGGCACTCGTCCATCTGGGCGGCTCAGTCCCAGAATCTCTGAGTCAGTCCCAGAAGCTCCGCGTCCGGGCGTACTCGCGTTCCCGCCGGAGGATGTCCCGGTAGAACTCGTCTTCGTCCTCGCGGAGTTTGTTGATGATCCGGGCGGCGTTGTGTGGCCCGACCCCGCGAGCCGCGAGTGCGACCACGGCCTGTTTGCCGTGGCTCTGGACCAGGCTCGCCGACTGGTAGGCGCGCTCGGTCTGTTTCTCCTGTTCGTCGTCTTTCTCACTCGCCTTCACCGCCGAGACTACCTCGTCGGCCCACGGATTGAGCGCCGCGATCCGCGTCGACCCGCAGTGGGGACATTCGGGCTGGTCGTCGACGCGCCGCACTTCGATGCGTCGTTCCCAGTCCTCACAGTGCAGGCAAAAGAGGATCACCCGGTCCGTCTGAATGCGCTCGCGCACCGTCTCGATGACACTCGCGTCCGCGTGTTCCGGCGACAGGAGTTCCTGGCTGCCAGAGCGCCCGCCCAGGCCGATAGGCGTCCGCTCGCCGACCACTTCGACGTCGAGTTCGCCCGACTGGACCTGCCGGAGGACCTCGGCGGCGCCCTCGACGTCGAGTTCCTCGTGGAGCATTTCACGGAGCGCCTCCTCGTAGGCGGGGGTGTCTTCGAGCGCCGCCATGAGCCTGTCGCGGCCGAACTGCCCGTTCGGTGCAGAAGGGCCACCGCCCTGCCAGCGCTTCAGGGCCCCGAACTTCGTCGCCACCTGTGCGAGTTTGAACTTCAGTGCGTCGGCGTTTTTGAGACTCAACTCGATGAGGTCACGGACGTGTTCGGGGTCGGTCTCCTCCAGGACTCCGACGACGTCCGTTCCCGCGACCCCGCGGGGGACTTCGAGTTCGATCCGGTAGGGGTCGACTTCCAGACCCACCGAGGAGCCCGTCTGCTGGCCCAGCAGTGCCGAGAGCAATCGCCCGAGCGTCTCGTTCGTCTTGTGCCCGAAGCAGGCGTTGACGACCACGTCCCGTCCCTGGAACTCGACCACGACGGTGTCGTCGGTCGGGAGCGGCCCCTCGTAGTCGAGTAGTTGTTCCAGGCCGGTCTCGGTCGTCGCCGCGTCGCCGTCGTAGCGGGTCTCGAACTCGGAGACCACGCGTTCGACCGGCGCACCGGCCTGTAACTGCCGGCCGGCGACGCCGCGCATCTCGCCGACCTCCCCTGCGACGGCCGCGGGGACGGGGATCTCCTGGCCGGTCCAGGAGGGGACCTCGCCGGCGGGGTCCTCGACGGGTGAGACGGTCACCGTCTCCTCGTCCTCGTCGATCTCACTGATGCGCCACATGTCCCCGCGCTGGATGAACACTTCCCCAGGGGCGGCGAAGTTGACTACGAATCGCTCGTCGAGGGTGCCGATATCGCGGCCGCTCGCGACGTCCTCGACGGTGTAGGTCGCCTCGTCGGGGATCATCGAGAGGTTGTGATAGAAGTACTGCCACGTGCCGCGGCGTTTCTCGATGGTGTCTTTCTCCTCGTCGATCCAGACGACCCGGTTCTCGCCGAGTTCGCGGACGACCGACTCGAACTCCGTCTCGGAGAGATCGCGGAACGGGTAAGCCCGCGTCAGTATCTCGTAGGCGCGCATCGCCCGGATCTCGCCGAAGTCCATGACCAGCCCCGCGACCTGGTTGGCGACGGTGTCGAGGCTGCCGTCGTGGATAGCCGCCGGTTCGACGCCGCCGTCGCGGGCCTGCCGGGCGATGGCCAGCGCCTCGAGTGTGTCGTCGGGATGGGTCGTGACGACCGTCCCGCGCGAGACCTGGTCGCGCCGGTGGCCCGCCCGCCCCACCCGCTGGAGGAGTCGCGTCACCTGTCGCGGGCTGTTGTACTGGATCACGTGGTCGACGCGACCTACGTCGATGCCGAGTTCCATCGAGGACGTACACAGCAGCGCGTCCAGGTCACCGCTCTTGAACCGGTCTTCGACGTCGATGCGGGCGTCTTTCGAGAGCGAGCCGTGGTGGACGCCGATGTTCGACCCCAGCTCTTTGAACCGCGAGCCCAGCGCTTCCGCGAACTGGCGCGTGTTGACGAAGATGAGCGTGGACTCGTACTCCTCGACCAGGTCGTCGATGTAGCGGACGTGGCTCGCGAACTCCGGTTCCGTCGCCAGCTCGCCGGCGAGTCGCTCGTCTCCTTCCTCGATTTCGGGCGACCGGACGCGGACGTCCAGCCGACTCCCGACGTCGACTTCGACGACGGAACAGCCACGGTCGCCGGTGAGAAAACGCCCGACCTCGTCGGGGTCGCCGACCGTCGCCGAGAGGCCGACCATCTGGACGTACCCGGCGAGTTCCCGCAGGCGTTCGAGCCCCACTGTCAACTGGGCGCCGCGCTTGGCCGCGGCGAGTTCGTGGACCTCGTCGACGACGACGTGTTCGACGTCTTCGAGCGCCGTCCGGAGTTTCGACCCGGTCAGCATCGCCTGGAGCGTTTCGGGTGTCGTCACGAGCACGTCCGGCGGGTCGTCGGCCTGCTTGCTCCGGCGGTAGTCGGTCGTGTCGCCGTGACGGACCTGCACGTCCAGGTCGAGTCGTTCGCCCCACCACTCCAGGCGCTCGCGCATGTCACGATTTAGCGCCCGCAGTGGCGTCACGTACAGCGCGCCGATCCCGAACCGCTCCTCGCCTTCCAGGGCGTCGAAGACCGGGAGCATGGCCGTCTCGGTCTTGCCAGTCCCGGTGGGTGCGACGACGAGGACGTGCTTCCCGTCGACCAGCGGCGGGATCGCGTTCCGCTGTGGTTCGGTCGGCGTCTCGAACCCTCGCTCCGAGAGCGCTGCCCGGACCTCCTCGCCGAGGTGTGCGAACGCCGCGGCGGTCCCGACGCCGTCCGCGTCTGTCATCGGCGCCTCTAGCGGGCGAACCCGATTAAGCGCCGCGGTCTCGGGCGGTCGCACTGGCGGACGACACACTCGCCCTGTCGTCTAATCCGACAGTTCGACTGTCTTCAGGTCCTACAGTTCGACCGTCTCCAGCGACTCCGAGATCTCGGTGATGTGCTCGTTGAAGGCGTCGACGAACCCCGGAAAGCCGTCGACGTTCGCCCGCAGGTCCCGGGGGGCGGGTGGCTGGTACTGTGAGATGAGATAGACACCACCCGACCCGCCGACGCGGAGGTAGCTTGCCCGTCCTTCTTCCCACTTGAGTTCCCAGCGCGACCCGTCGACGCGGGCGGTGAACGTGCCGTAGTCGTCGCTCGCACACCGGTGGAGTTGCGCCGCCATCGCGTCACAGGTCTCACGCAGGCGGTCACAGACCCGCTCGCGCTTGGCGATCGCGTCGTCGGCACTCGCCACCTCGGGGAAGTCTATCGACACGTCGTCCAGGACACCTTCTTTCGAGCGGACGTGTTCGTTGAACCCGGCGACGAAGGCGTCGTAGTCTTCCAGTGCGTCCGCGAGCGCCTCGGGGTCCGGCGGTTGCTGGGTCGAGACGACGTACGTCTCGCGGCGGCCCCCTTCGAACCGGAGATACTGCACGTCGCCGGCCTCGTACTTGAGCGTCCACGCGCCGACGTCGGTCTCGATCGTCACCTGGCCGTAGTCGCCACCCTCCAGTCGAGCGAGTTCACGGGCGACTCGTCCGGCGTGGTCGGTGACCGCCGCTACCACCTCGTCGCGGCGCTCTGCGGCGGCGTCTGCTCCCACGACGTCGGCGTCGAGTCCGGTGGTCATCTCCCGGTGGAAAGCGCCGCTGGATGATAAAGGAGGTGCGTTCGACGCGTGGCTGTCGACTCCTGTCTCCCAGCACGGTGGTCCTGTTCCCCCAACGATAACTACGCGGGCATCGAAGGCCCTGGTATGGACCCCCGCCTGGCCTGGGGGAACGTCGCCGCCCTCGGCCTGTCCATCGCCGCCTTCGGGCTCGTCGCCCCCGGAGCGACGGGACCGCTCGGCATCACGCTCCTGGGCTGGGCAGCCGTCGCCACTGCGCTCGTCTGTCTCGCAATCGGGCTGTGGGGGTATCGCACCTGTGACCCGGAGTCCGAGACGGTCGCGTTCGCCGACTCCGCAGTCCTCGCGCTCGCGACACTGGCCGTGTTCGCGACGATCGTCTCGCTGTCGCTCTGAACATGAACAGCCATATGCCGTGGCCGGCCCGAACACGGATATGGCTCTCTCGGACCGCCAGAACTGGATCCTCTCGGGAGTGGTCGGTGTGCTTCTCGTCGCCAACGGTCTCGCGCGTCTGCCCGGAGCGTCGGGGTTCGTCGATTACGTTCTCGCCGGTGCGCTCGCTGTCGGCGGGTTGCTGGCGGCCGGCAACGCGGTCAGTGCGGTCCGGGACCCGGCAGCCGTCGAGGACGTCGAGTGGACTCGCGGGAAGGCACTCCTCAACGCGGGGGCTGTCGTCCTCCTCACGCTCGCGCTTATTGCTGTGCTCTATCCACTGTTCGCGTAGGCGGTCCACCTCGGGCACCGCCGTTCGGACAGCCAACCGGGCGAGTCGACCCGCTCACACCCGTCGGTACTCGCCCAGTCGCGTCCCGTCCAGCAAGTACGCCTGGCCGTCGGCCAGCCCCTCGGGGAGAAAAGGTGAGAGGAACTCCTGGCCCTGGACGTTGACCCACGTCCCGCCCGAGAGGTCGTTGAAGCCCGGACAGACCACGAGTTCCCCGTCGATAGCGAGGTCGGCGTCGTGGAACGTCTCGAAGGGCTCGGGTGCGAGTCGACCACGGAGCCAGACGCGTTCGACTCGGCGTCCGCCGACTTCGTCTTCCAGCCTGACGACCGGGTGTTCGTGCCCGACACAGACGACCTCGGCCCGGAGTACGTCGGGACTCGGCCAGGTGTGACCGTGTGCGAATCCCACCGCCCCAAGTCGAACGCCGTGGCCCGGCGTCACATCGACCGACTGGTCGATATCGTCGAGCGTCTCCGCGACCTCGCCGTCGTGGTTGCCCTTCACCAGCGTCACCGCTAGCTCGGCGGGGAGTGCCTCGAAGAGAGCCGTTATCTCCTCGCGTTCCTCGCGCCCTGGAGCGCCGATAGAATCACCGAGGTCACCGAGCACGAGCAGTCGGTCCGGTCGCTCGCGTTGGACCAGCGAGACGAGCGACTCGCGACGTTCGTCGGCGCGGTTCGGCAGTTCGACGCCCTCACGGCGTAACCCGGCCTCGATGCCGGCGTGGTAGTCGGCGACGACGAGCACCCGCTCCCCGTCGCAGTCGGCTATCGCAGCGGGTTCGCCGGGGACCGGCTCGACGGCCATCAGATGGGCTTGTAGACGCCGTCCTCGGGCTCGTAGCACTGCCCGCCCATCAGCGCCTCCTGCAGTGCCTCGCGGACCTCGTCCTCGCCGGCACCCAGGCGGTCGGTCACGGCCGCGACGATGGCGTCTTCGGGTGCGCCGTCCCCGTCGTCGTTGTCCTGCATCGCCTCCATCACCGCCTCGTCGAGGTCGACGTCCGCGGCGTCAGCTGTTTCTGCGGTATCCGCGGTGTCTGTGGTATCCGCGGTGTCTGCGGTATCCGCGGTGTCTGGGGCGTCAGCGGTATCCGCAGTATCTGGGGCGTCCGTTTCGGTTGCTTCGGCAGCAGCCGTCTCACCAGCCGCGTCGGTCGTCGTCTCGACCTCGGTTTCCGGTTCGGTCGCCGCTGCCCCGTCGGCGTCGGTCTCGGTCTGTTCCGCGTTCGGTTCGGGCGTGTCGATGTCGGCTTCCCCGGGGTCGTCGACCTCGTTGCCACTCTGGAAGCCGGTGCCGTACTCCTCTTCGATGGCCTCGCGCTCCTCCTCGTCGAGGTCGAACTCACCGGGTTCGAAGTCGCCGATCTCGTCGGCGTCTCCCCCGGTCGCTGGTTCGGTGTCGACCGACCCTGTCTCCTCGCTCGCACCACCAACTTCGACGGGTTCCGCCGTCGACGTCGGCGGTTCGGCAGTCGCGTCCGTCGGTTCTGTGGTCCCGGACGTCTCTGGTTCGGCGGCCGCTGTTTCGGTGGGTTCGGTCGTCTCGGCTGTCTCAGTGGGTTCGGTCGCTTCGGTAGTCTCAGTCGCTTCGGTAGTCTCAGTCGCTTCGGTAGTCTCAGTCGCTTCGGTCGTCTCGGTGGACTCGGATGCGGTCTCGACCGTCGACGGCTCCGTGTCGTTCGACGTCGCCGTTTCGGTGGTGGTTCCCGCCGCACTGGTCGTCGACTCGGCGGTCGTCCCGGAAGCGCCGACCGTGTCGGCGTCGACGTCCGGTTCGCCGCCCGCGCTCGCTGGCACGTCCAGCGTCGCGAGAGTGGCCAGGTCGGCCGGGCCGCTCGCGTCCGGCGCCGTCGAGAACGGGTCGACCTCGTCGCGCTCGTCGGTGACGACTTCGGCAACCTGGACGGACAGATCACGGACCGCTTCGAGGTAGGCGCCGGTCGTCCCGTAGTGGTCGATGGCGAGTGGGACCCCGGCCGCGAGCCCGGCGTCGACGCCCTGGGATTCGAGCAGCCGTCGGAGTTCGTCGCCGCGCTCCTCGCGGTCGATCGCACGGGCCATCGTCGCCACGCGCGAGAGGGTCTGGCGGGCGGTCCCGACGCTCCAGCGGTCGCGCGTCTCGGCGTCGACCTCGTTGACGTTCTCCGGCCGAACCGACGTGTAGGTCACGTCCGAATCGTCCGGCTGGAACGTCCGGGCCTTCCCGGTGACGGCGACGAACGCCGGCGGTTCGGCCCGGTCGAAGAAGGCCTGGGCCTCGGGCTGGTACTGGCCGGCGTAGACGACGAACGCGCCCGTCGGGTCGACGACACGCGCCCGGAGGATATCTTCGCCGGCTTCCTCGACCTCCGTCAGGACGCCGACGAGGAAGAGGCGGTTCACGCGTGCCCCCGTCGGCGTCACGACGTAGTTCGGGGCGCGCTCCTCGTCGCTCTCGGAATAGGAGAAGTCGGCGTCCTCGAACTCGGCCGCGAAGAGTCGATAGGCGACCTCTCGGCGGCCCGCACCGCCCTGGTCGTCGGTACCCGAGTCGGAATCCGACCCCGAATTCGAATTCGAATTCGAACTCATGGCCGGACCTCCGCGAGCAGGTCACTCGCCAGACTCGTCGGGTCCTCCTCGTTCGCGACGAACGAGCGGGCGTTCAGGTTGGCCCCGTACTCGTCGACCGAGAGCGACCCGCGGACGACGAACTCCCGACCGACGATCTCCTCGCGGATCGCGTCGGCGACGGCCTCCTGGTCCATCTCGTCGCGGGCGTGCTCTTTCGCGTCTTCGACGTCGCCACCGTAGACTGCTTCGGTGATCTCGTCGTCGAGGATCGCCGTCACGGTGCCAGTGCCGTCGTCCAGGACGGCCTTGACGCGCAGGTCGTCGACGCCGTCGACGGCGCCGTGGCTGCGACACTGGCCGTTCTGGACCAGCCGGCCACACTGGGGACAGCGCTGGATCAGTCCCGAGCCGTCGCGGACGGCGATGACACTCCCCGCGAGTTCGACGTCGAAGAGCCCACCACTGGTGACGGCGTCCCGGACCGACATCCGGGGGGCGTCGTCGGTCACCTCGACCACGCGGTCGAGCGTCTCGACCGTCGAGAACTCCGAGACGTTCACCGACGGCGCGCCGCGGAACTCCCGGACGTAGAGGTCGCTCAGTCGCACCGACGCACTCTCTGTCAGTTCGGGATGTGGGTCCCAGTCGGTGAAGGGCAATCGGCCGGTCTCGTCGGCGAGGACGCCGCTCAGGATCTCCGTCTCACCGTCCCGGCCGTCGATTATCTTCTCCTCGATCTCCGTCACCGTGACCTCGACGGTGACGCCGCGGTCCCCGGGTTCGAGTTCGACCAGCGACGCCTCGCCGCCGACCTCGTAGGGCACTTCCAGCGACTCGTCTTCCCGGGAGGCGGACGTGCTCTCGCCGAGGTTGAGTTCGGGTTTGCCCTCCCACTCGCGGACGCCGACGTTCCCGAGGGTCACCGTCTCGCCGGGTTCGAGCGCGAAGTCTTCCCACGCGGTGTAGGAAATCTTGCCCGTCTCGTCGGCGAGTTCGCCTTCGTGGATGACGTGGTCGCTGCCCTGATAGCGGATCGAGCGCTTGCCCGCCGTCAGGACTACCGCGGTGACGTTGACCGAGGAATCCTCGGTGGTGACGTCGGCGATGGACTTGGTGGTCGGGCCACCGCCGCCGCCGTCACCGCCGTCGCCGTACTTCCGTCGGAGACTGTCTTTCGCCTCCTCCAGCGGGACGCTGTAGGAGACGAGGTTCTCCAGGTCGCGTTTGACCTCCGTTTTGTCTACGCCGAAGCTGGAGGCGAGGTCTTCGGCATGGTCGTCTAAGCTCATCATCGGGGGTTGTGCTGGCGGCGTTAAAACCGTTCCCCGTCCCGTTCAGTCGAGTCGCGACCACGTATCGCTGGATGCCTCGCTCCACGTTTCTTCGAGACGGGCGGCACTCTCTGATGCCGCCCGATAAGCGGCTGCCAGTCCACCTTCGTCCGCGTCGTCCGGGTTCCGTGTCACCGTCGACCTTACCGAGGGCTTCGAAATAAAACCATTCGACGCCAGGACAGTTCGGTCAGACGTCACGTCGCACCGAAAGCGGTATTGGCGGCCTGCCGTTTCTCGCGGGTATGCACGTGGTCGTCAACGCGGCGATGAGCGCCGACGGCAAGCTCTCGACCCGCGAGCGCGAGCAGGTCGCCATCAGCGGCCCCGAGGACTTCGACCGCGTCGACGAACTCCGCGCAGGGAGTGACGCCGTCGTCGTCGGGGTCGGCACCGTTCTCGCGGACGACCCCTCGCTCACCGTCGAGGACCCCGACCGGCGCCGACGCCGCGAGGAACGTGGCGACCCACCGAATCCAGCCCGCGTCGTCGCCGACTCGCGGATGCGAACACCCGCCGACGCCCGACTCCTCGACGACGCGGCGCGGACCTATCTCCTGACCTCGGAGGCGGCCCCACCGGACTTCGTCGCCGAGATCGAGGACACGGGAGCCGAGGTGATCACCGCCGGCGAGAACCGCGTCGACCTCGCGGCGGGGTTCGCCGCTCTCGACGACCGCGGGGTCGAACGGATCATGGTCGAGGGCGGCGGTGAACTCATCTTCTCGCTGTTCGAGGCCGGCCTCGTCGACGAACTCTCCGTGTTCGTCGGCAGTGCCGTCATCGGTGGCCGCAACGCGCCCACGCTCGCCGACGGCGACGGCTTCGTCGCGGATTTCGCCGACCTCCGACTGGACGACGTCGAACGCCTCGACGACGGCGTCTTGCTCTCCTGGACTGTCGTGTAGCGGCCGCTCACGGTCGAACCTGGCGTTGGGCCGGAAAATCCACCGCTTCAGTGGTCGTGACCGGTCAGTTCGGCGAACGAACTGCCGAAACGCTCCTCGAAGAGGTCGAGGGTCTGGGCTTCGACGTCCTGCAGTTCGGGACTCGGTTCGCCCTGGCCGTGGGCGACGGCGCCGTGGATGCGCTGGGCGAAGCCGAACATGGCGATGTCCCCGACGATCTCGGGGTCGCTCTCCTCGCCCTCCCGGAGCATATCGAGCAACTGGGGCGGGACGGCGAGTTCGTCGGTGTCGTCCCCGGATTCGAGCGTGACCGTGACGGTGTCCGCGTCTTCGTCTGCCATGGCTCCGCTTCGACGAGGGGACGTAAGGGTCTGGCGGGTCAGTGTCCGACGTGTACCGCCGCGAAAACGCGCTCCAGTCGGGTCGCGAATCGTCTCGTTCTCAGTCGTCCGCTTCGGCCGCGGCGTCGCTCTCGACGTCGGCGCCCGCGACACCGAGGTCTTCGAGGTAGCTGTCGGCGTCCATCGCGGCCTTGCAACCCATCCCGCCCGCGGTGATCGCCTGCTGGTAGTGGAAGTCGACGACGTCGCCCGCCGCGAACAGCCCGTCGACGCCCGTCGCCGTCTGGTTGCCGCCCTCGCCGCCCGCGGTCTGGACGTAGCCGGTCTCGTCGAGTTCGACGCCCGTGTCCTCGAGATACGCCGTGTTGGGCGTGTGACCGATAGCGACGAAGACCGCCCCGACGTCGAAGTCGAAGGTCTCGGTGTCGGGGTCGTCGAGCTTCTCGGAGGGGTGGCCCGACTCGTTCTGTGCGAGCGTGACGTGGTCGACACCTCCCTCCTGCTCGCCGTGGATCTCCAGGAGTTCGGTGTTGCGCATGATCTCGATCTTCCCCTCGTCGACCTTGTCCATCACGCGGTCGACCCAGTAGTCCTCGGCGCGGAAGTTCTCGCGGCGGTGGGCCAGGTAGACGGTGTCGGCGAACTTCGTGAGGAAGTCCGCCTCCTCGAAGGCCGCGTCGCCACCACCGACAACGAGCATGTCCTCGCCGCGGAAGAAGGCGCCGTCACACGTCGCACACGTCGAGACCCCGAATCCCATCAGTTCGTCCTCGCCCGGCACGCCCAGCGTCCGCGCGCTCGCGCCGCTGGCGGCGACGAAGGCGTCACACGTGTAGACGTCGCCGTTTTTCAGTTCGACTCTGAAGGGGCGCTGACTGTCGTCGACGGATGCGACGATGCCGTGTTCCGTTTCGGCACCGAACTGGGTCGCCTGTTCTTTCATCTCGTTTATCATTTCGGCACCGCCGATCCCGTCCGGGAACCCGGGGTAGTTGGCGACGTCGGAGGTGAGGGTGAGCTGGCCACCCGGTTCGTCGCCCTCGAAGACGAGCGGGTCGTTGTTCGAGCGGCCCGCGTAGATGGCCGCTGTCAGTCCCGCGATACCGGTCCCCGCGATTATCATCCGCCGGTGTTCGACTGCCTCAGAACTCATTGGGACTCCGTATGCTATCGGGCGGCTTGTAGGTTGTGCTGTCGCGTGGCTTTGCTGGGTGTCTAGAAGAGGAGTCCGGCGACCCAGAGAGGGGTGGTGAGCGTGAGGCGGACGAAGACGTCGACGATGTTCCGGTCGTCCCGGGACAGGTACGGCATCGTACTGGTCACGAGGGCGCCACCCACGAGCGGCACCGAGACAGCCACGTCGGACAGTCGGTACAGCCAGGTGAAGAGTGCCGGGAGGTGGTAGTTGAACAGCACGCCCGCGATGGCGAGTGACGCGATAGCCAGGCCGACGCGGGCGTAGCGCGTTCGGGCCGACTGGCGTGTCCTGAAACTCCAGCCGAGCCCGCCACCGACGACGAGGAGATGGGCGGCGGCGAACCACTCCGAATCGTCGGGGTCGGTCTGACCGCAACCGGGTGTGTCTCTGAGGTACCCGCGCCGGTAGCCGGTGTGTTCCCAGGCCGGGGTGTACTGGGCGATGCCGCCGCCACGCGAGAGGACCCACCACCCCCCGTCGGGTCCGCGATGGAGGCCCTGTGGCTGGTGTAACTCGCGGCCGATGACGTTCTCCCGGGACGCGGCCGCGACGGGTCGCCCGTCTGTGACGTCGTACTCCGTTATCGTCCCGGCCTCGGTGATCGTCCACAGGGAACCGTCCGCGGCAGTCAACCCGACGTGGTTCCCGTCGAGCGGGAACGCCTCGCCCTGTCTCCAGGTGTCGTTGTAGGCGACGAGTTCGTCGTCGCGGAGCACCCACCACTGACCGTCCAGACGAGCGATGCCGTCCAGGCCCGTCCAGCCGTCGTACTCGTAGAACTCCCCGGTGAACGTCCAGTTCTCGGAGAACCGGACGACGTGGCCGTCGTCACCGACGACCCACCAGCCACCGTCCGGGTCCTGGACGAACGATTCGATCGTGATGGCAGTGAATCCGCCGACCGGCCACTCGCCGTCCAGACCGACGTATTCGGGTGGGTTCCAGTCCTCGCCGTCGGCGTGGACAGCGACGTTGTGTCCGCCGTTGATCACCCAGTGGCCGCCCACTCGCTCCAGGTCGTAGCCGTCGTCGTCTTCACAGACCGCCCCGTCGACCGGGACGGCGACTATCGACGCCAGCACCAGCACGACCAGACAGAGCGTGACCCCCGCACTTCCCACCTCGTGTCCCCGCATACCCTCCCTATCCAGACAGATCAGATAAAAGAATTGTCCCGAGTTCCTTCACAGTCGGTTCCCGACCCATGACGGACGAGCAGATTTACCCGCTCGCCTCCCGAGGACCCGGACATGCCCGCCGACCTCGCCGAGAAGACCAACCGCTACGAGGAGTTACTCGCCGAAGCCCTCGACGCCGCCGAGATGACGGCGCCGGAGGGGACACCGCTGGCCGACGCCGCCGCCGAGTACGAGGAGATGGCTCGCTCCTATCTCGAAGACGGCCGGCACTTCCGCGAGGACGACGACCCCGTCAACGCCCTCGCGGCCTTCTCCTACGGCCACGCCTGGCTCGACGCCGGCGCTCGTATCGGCCTGTTCGACGTGCCTGAAGAGGGACACCTGTTTACGGTCTGACCGGCGGGGCCACGGCCCCGGGAGTTCGCTCTCTGGGAGTCCCGGGGACTCACTTACTGGGAGCCCCAGGCGCGATGAGTTCGACCGGATGCAGCGGTTCGTCGCCCAGCAGGTCGTCGATCTGCTCGGTGCAGGACGTGCCGCTGGCGAGGACGTGGTCGGCGTCGGCTTCCTCGAGTTGCTCGCCGAGGTTCTCGCCGACGTCCATCGCCAGTTCGTAGTACTGCTCCTTGTAACCGAAACTCCCGGCCATCCCACAACACTCCGCGTCGCTCGTGGTGACGTCGTAGCCCAGTTCCGTGAGGACCGCGAGCGTGTGCTCTTCGAGGCGCATCGTGCGCTGCTGACAGTGGCTGTGGTAGGCCACGGATTCGCCGTCCCCGCTGGCGCCCGAGAGCGCCTCGACGTCGGCGCCGTTCTCCAGCAGGCCGTAGACGTACTCCAGCAGTTCGTAACTGTTCGCGGCGAGGCGTTCGTGGCCGTCGTCGGGGAGCAGTTTCGCGTAGTCCTCGCGGAACATCGCCAGATCCGACGGTTCGACGACGACGACGTCGTAGTTCGCGTCGAGATAGGGGTCGAGTGCGTCGGTGAGTGACTCGGCTTTCTCGCGGGCCGTCGCGATCATTCCCTGTGACAGGGGTGGCCGGCCGCTGCCGGGCATCGCCGGGACCTCGACCCCGACGCCGAGCGCTTCCAGCGTTCGGACGGCCGCTTTCCCGCGCTCGACGAGCGTGTAGTTCGTGTAGAGGTCCGGGTAGAGGACGACCCGCCGGTCGGGGTCGGTCGGTCCCGACGCCTCGCGCTGGCGGGCCCAGTCGACCAGCGTCTCCCGCCGGAAGGGCGGTAACTCGCGACGGGAGTCGACGCCCGCGACGCGTTCGAGGAGTCGCTTCGACGGCCCGGCGTTCGCGGCCCAGTTCGAGAGCGGCGCGGTGGCGCTCCCCAGTTTCGCCAGCGTCTCGAAGTTGCCGAACAGGCGCTTCTGGAGGTCGGGCGTCCCGTCGCCGCCGTCGCCTTCCCCCTCGGCGTCGGGCGAGAGGCCGTCGACCAGAAAGTCCAGGTTCCCGCCGTCACCCTCGCGGTTGACCCGGTCGCGGACGACGGTGTTGATCCACGGGATGTCGATCTTCACGGGACAGGCCTCGACACAGCGCGAACAGCCGGTACAGAGGTCGTTGAACTCTGCGGCGGTGTCGAGTCCCTCGATGCCGGCCTCCCACCCGGTGGCGATACCCCCCGAGTAGGTCTCGCCGCCGAAGGCGTGGCCGCCGACCGACTGGAAGTTCGCGCAGGTGTTCGAACAGGCCGAACACCGGATGCAGTACAGCGTCTCGCGCAGGTCGTCGTCCTCGCGCATGGCCATGCGACCGTTGTCGATGAGAACGAGGTGGAAGTCGCGGTCGACTTCACCGTCGGTGATCGGTGTGTCGGGGTCGTCGAAATCGACAGTGGGAGAGTCGACCGGTGGCGTCAGGAGGGAGATGTAGCTGGTGATGTCCTGGCCGGTGCCCGAGCGACCGATGAGCTCGACGAACGGCTGGAAGTCCTCGACGCTCGGGACGACCTTCTCGACGCCGGCGACGGCGACGTGTGTGTCGGGGACGGTCACCGTCTTGCGGGCGTTGCCCTCGCTCGTGACGAGCAGCATCGTCCCCGAGTCGGCCGCGAGGAAGTTCGCGCCCGTCATGCCGACGTCGGCACCCTTGATCCGGTCGAGTAACTGCTCGCGGGCGAACATCGTGAGTTCCTCCGCCGTCTCGAGGGGTTCCTCGGGGTCGAAGCGCTCGTTGAACAGGTCGGCGATGGACTCGCGCGACCGGTGGATAGCCGGTGCGACGATGTGGCTGGGGGACTCCTCGGCCACCTGCAGGACCCATTCCCCGAGGTCGGTCTCGACGACGTCCACGCCGTCGGATTCGAGGTGTTCGTTGACCTCGATCTCCTCGGAGGTCATCGACTTGCTCTTGACCGCCCGGTCGGCGTCGACCGCCTCGCAGACGTCGGCGATGTAGCGGTTCGCGTCGGCGGCGTCCTCGGCGATGTAGACGGTGCCGCCGTTTGCCTCGACGCGCTCGGTGAGTTCGTCTATCAGTTCGGGCAGTCGTTCGATGGCGTCTTCCTTGATCGCACGGGCCTCGTCGCGCAACTCCTGGTAGTCCGCGAGGTCGGCGACCGAGTCGTAGCGTCCCTGGTTGAACCCGCGGGTGTTCTCGGCGATGGCTTCGCCCTCGGTCTCCAGGAGGTGGCGGATCCGCGCGGCCTTCGCCTCGCGGGAGTCGAGACTCACGGGACCACCACCCCGTAGACCGCCTTCGGACCGTGGGCTCCCTGGACGAGTGCGCCCATGTCGGCCGTCGCCGAGGGGCCGGTCGCCAGGATCCCCGACGCCCGGTCCTCGCGGAACCGGTCGCCGAGGCGGTCGAACGCTGCCACCATGTCCGGGACGACGTCGCGCTCGCGGAGCACGAACACGTGCCGGTCGACGAAGAGGCTGACCGGTTCGGCGCCGTCCGGCGTCCCCGGGAGGAAGACACTCCCGTAGTCGGCCACCGCGAGTTCCGCCCCGGTGACGCCCGTGACGGCCGAGTCGAGGGCCGCTGGCGTCGGATCCGTGGGGACGTTCTCGGGGAGGTCGACGTCGTCCCACGGGAGCGCCGTACCGACGGCAGGTTCTGCGACCAGGTCAGCGATGGCCGCGGTCGCCTCGTCGGCCGGAACGCGGGTCAATTCGACGCCGTACCCGGCGGCCGTCGCCGCGAACTGGTCGTACGCCTCGGTACTCGCCGCCGTCATGAGTCTCCCCACACGTGTTGCGATTGCATGTGTTGTGGACCCCGCCGTGTCCGAACTGGTAGTCTACCGACCGCGTCGGTCGCTGTCGGTTCTGGCACTGATCTAGTACCGGGGCGGGGCCGACTTATGTTTTCCCCACACGCGTGGTTGAGCTGTCCAATATGTCGGTCGATCACGGGATTACGGTGGGATTTCGCGTCACAGTGGACGTCGCACCACGCGCCCAGGACCACTCGATGGATGCGGAACTGGGCGGAGATCGGTACAGACGTGTACACCCTGTTCCGACGTGGCGGCGCCGACTGTTTCGGGGGTCTCTCTGTGCTCGGCCCCGCCCCGCGAGTCGGGTCCCGACAGACGACCGCGGGACGTCGTCCGGGGCACCGCGCAACGTTTTTACGGCTACTTCGAGAATCACTGACAACGATGGCACGGGGCCCGGAATCGAACGTCGAATCCACGCAGGAGTCACGGGTCCCGGTTCGCGACGTCCACGAGGTGTTCCGGCAACGCGAGGACCGGGCGCGTCCGCTGACGGCCAGCGACATCATGGAGGCCGTCGGCTGTTCGCGACGGACGGCCCACAACAAACTGAACGAACTCGTCGACCGCGACGTTCTCAGGACGCGGAAAGTCGGGTCACGCAGCCGTGTCTGGTGGGTCCCGATCGAGGCTGAGGACGGGGAGCCGGGAGTCGAATCCGAACGGACGGACCTCGTCGAAGACGTGGACCTGCCGGGGACCGGCAAGACGCTGAAGTCACGAGAGGCAGCGCTGGTCGCTGCCTACGAGTACCTCCAGGAGTACCCCGAGGCCAAGAAGTCGGACTTCCTCCAGGACGTCTACTCGGAACACCCGGCGGGGTTCGAGACAGCCGAAGGATGGTGGAACGCCCTCCAGCCCGCGCTCGCGGACCTCCCCGGCGTCGACCCGCCCGAGGAACGCGGTCACATCTGGCACTTCCTGGGCGGGTGACCGCGAGCGCGCCGTCCGGCAGGTCGCGGCGTCGGTGGACGGCCCGGTGTCGTCGCCCTGCCGACGCACAAACGCTTTTGGTCGGAACGGCCGTGGGACAGCGCAGACGACCGACCTGGCGGCGTTCACCCACATGACAGACTGCACTCGAGTGAGTCCGCTGGTATGACCGACGACAGGCGCGAGGTCCCGGACGAGGACGTCTACACTACCTCGGAGGAGGGCCGGAGTTACTACGGCAGTTCCTACATGCCGACGGCCTACGACAACCTCGACCTCGCGCCGGAGACCGACGACTACCCGGACCGCGGGCGACCGGACCGTCGCGGCGACAGCGACGCCGGGTTCAGGGTTCTCGACCTGCCTCGCGTCCCGAAACTCTCCCACGTCGTCGGACCCAGCGCCATCCTGCTCGGGGCGTCGCTGGGCAGCGGTGAGACGCTGTTCTGGCCGCTGCTCGTGGCCACCAGCGGGTGGGGTATCTACTGGCTGTTCGTCGTCGGCGTCCTCACGCAGTTTTTCATCAACACAGAGATACAGCGCTGGACCGTGGCCACCGGCGAATCCGTGTTCAGGGCGTTCGAGCGCGTCGGATGGTGGTGGCCGCTGGCCTTCCTCGTCGGCGGGTTCGTCAGTCTCGGCTGGCCGGGCTGGGCCGCCAGCGCGGCGCGCATCGGGAGCATCGGTCTCGGCATCGAAGCCGACGCCGTCGGCCTCGGCGGCGTCGAACTCGCGACCTGGAGAGTCGCCGGGATCGGCCTGCTGGCGCTCATCTGGCTCTCATACCAGGTGACGCCAGTCATGTACAACGTCGTCGAGCGGGTCCAGTTGTTGCTCGTCTCGCTTTCGGTCGTCGTCGCGGTCGTCCTGTTTCTCGTCACGGGGTCCGCCGGCGAACTCGCGGCCGTTCCGGGTGCCGTCGCGGGTGGGGTCACGCTCCCGGTCGAGAGCGACGTCGCACTCGTACTGGGCGGGATCGCTTTCGCCGGTGCCGGCGGCTATCTCAACCTCTCCCAGAGTCTCTGGGTCCGCGAGAAGGGGTACGGCATGGGGCGCTACCAGGGCCGGGTGAAGAATCCGATCGTCGGCGACGAGCCCGAACCGGTCCAGCGTGACGGGTTCACGTTCCCGGCGACGGCGGCGAACCTGCGACGGTGGCGGGGCTGGTGGCGACTCGTCCAGCTCGAACACCTGCTGACGTTCGTCCTCGGCCTCGCGGTGACCGGCACGATGTTGATGGCGCTGGCCGCCGCCCACGCGCCGGGGACGACCGACGACGCCGTCGTCATGTGGACGGAGAACGTCGTCCCACAGCTCGGAGCGCTTCCCAGTGTCCTGCTGTTCGTGGCACTGTTCGCCGCGCTGTTGACGACGGAGTACGGCATCGTCGAGTCGGTCGTCCGCAACAGCGCCGACGTCGTCTACGAACTCCACGGCCGCCAGGCGGGCTGGAGTCTCCCGCGGATCTTCTGGACCGTCCTCACGGTGTTCGTCCTCTGGGGGATCGCCATCCTCGCACTCCCGCTGCCGTACTCGCTCGAACGGCCCTTCGGCCTGCTGGTCGCGGGTGCGACCTTCTCCGGACTGTTGATGTGGCCCTACACCGCGCTCCTGACGGTCGTCAACACGACGCGACTCCCGGAACACACCCAGCCGGGGTGGCCCCGACTGGTGGCGCTGTGGTGGGCGAGTGCGTTCTTCGGTTACTTCAGCGCCCTCCTCGTGGGCAACTGGTTGCGCGCGGTCGCCGGCCCGACGTTCGCGACCGAACTCGCCGTCTTCGGGAGCGGTCCCGGCGGATACGTGCTGTTCGGTATCGTCGCCGCCGTCCAGACGGTCGTCGTCGTCCGTTCGGCACGTGGAAAGATCGCCGCCACCGACACCGTTCCCGGCGCCGACGACGCACGGGGGTTGCTCGGCTGAACCCATGCCGAGTTCGCCCGCCGACTTCGACCCGGCCGACCCACCGTCAGAGCCCCGCGGTGGCGTCGCCGACGTGGACGTCGCCGTCCACGTGCACGTCCACCTCGCCGTGACCGGCGCGTTCCCGCTCCGGGTCGCCGACGTCCTGTTCACCGACGAAGCCGTCGTGATCCCGGAGTACGAGTATCTCACGCCGCTGTTCGGGATCGCACGGTCGGGCGTCGAGACCGCTGGCGAGCGCGCTCGCGACCGGTACTACGACACAGGACTCGCGGGGCTTCTCGACCTGGCGGAGCGAGTCCACCGACTGCCCCACGACGAAGTCGAGGCGGTCCGCCTCTACCACAGCAGGGTCGGCCGTCCGAAACTCGCAGTCGTCACGGACGCTGGGCCGCCGTACGCCTACCGGATCCACGCTCCGGTCGACGTCGACAGTCTCGGGAGTGCGCTCGAATCTCTCGGGGACCGCCGCGGGTTCGACGTCGAGCGACACGCGACGATCGGGTACAGCCCCGTCGCGAGCCTCCGACGGTTCGTGGCCGGGCGGTGACTGGGAAGGTTCGTATGGCCGCCCCCTCCGCGACAGCCCGCCGCTACAGTGCCGCGGCGAGCATCTCGACGGGATGGGGTGGCTCCTCGTCGCGGTCGCCGTAGGGAACGAGCTGTGAGCGACAGGAGGCGCCGGGGGCCACTGGCCGCTCGGCGGGAGACTCCTCGAGCTGGTCGAAGAGGACGTCCGCGATGGTTTCGCTCATCGACCGGTGTTCGGCCTCGTAGCCGAAGGAACCGGCCATGCCACAGCAGCCCGAGTCGAGGGGGTCGACCTCGTAGCCCGCTCGCCGGAGGACGCCCACGGCGTGGTGGTCCTTCCGGGTGGCCTTCTGCTGGCAGTGACCGTGGTAGGCCAGCGACTCCCCGGGTGCGTCGAAGCCGACGCCGCGGTCGAGACCGTGGACGTCGAGGTACTCACAGACGCCGTAAGTGTTGGCGGCGACCGTCTCGACGTCCCCTCCCCCGAGCAGGTCGGGATAGTCGAGCTGGTACATCACCGCGTCCGAGGGTTCGACGGTCACGACGTCCCATCCTTCTTCGACCCGTGGCGCGAGCGCGTCGACGTTCGCCTCGGCCGTCGAGCGGGCGTGGTCGAGCATGGCCTTCGAGAACGCCGGTCGCCCGCTGTCGCTGACGTCGTCAGGGACCCGGACGTGGACGCCCGCTGCCTCGAGGACGTCCATCGCCGCCACCCCGACCGCTGGGTGGCTGTAGTTCGTGTACGGATCTGCGACCAGGAGCACCTTCCGTTCGGCCTCCGTCTCGCCGACCGCTGGTGTCCGGTCCTCGACACGCTTGCGGAACGTGTCGCGGTGGAACGCGGGGAGGTCGGGCTCGCGGGCGATCCCCAGCGTCTTCTCCGCGAGCCAGCCGCTTCCCGGGACCGAAAGCGCCCAGTTCGAGACGGGCGCGAACGCGCTCCCGAGGCCCAGTAGCGTGTCGACGTTCGCGAACACACGGTCGCGCAGCGAGACGCCCTCACGCTGGTGGTACTCGTGGCCGACCTCGGCCTTGAGTTTCGCCATGTCGACGCCGCTGGGACAGTCGTTGCGACAGCCCTTGCAGCCGATACACAGGTCCATCACCTCGGCGGCGAACTCCTCGCTGAACACGTCGTCGGGGAGGTCGCCACTCATGGCCGCCCGGAGCATGTTCGCCCGGCCCCGCGTACTCGTCACCTCCTCCTCGGCCGCCCGGTAGGTCGGACACATGACGCCGCCGGTCGTCTCCTGGTGGCCCGTACAGCCAGCACAGCCGTGACAGAGTTCGACCATCCCCTGGAAGCCGTTCTCGTTGTCCCACGAGAGGACGGGGTCGAAGTCGGCGTCGAAGCTGTACTCGGGGTCGTATCGCAGGTTCTCCGTCGGTTCGACCTCGCCGCAGACGTTGCCGGGGTTGAGCAGCCAGTCCGGGTCGAAGGCCGTCTTCAGGTCACGGAACCGCTGCCAGAGCTCCTCGCCGTAGAGCTTGCGGTTCCACTTCGTCCGGGCCTTGCCGTCGCCGTGCTCGCCGGAGACCGACCCGCCGTACTCGACGACGAGGTCGGTGATGCGCTCGGCGATGGCGTCCATCTGCTCCACTCCGCGTTCGGTCTTGAGATTCAGGAGGGGGCGGATGTGCAACACGCCGGGGCCGGCGTGGGCGTAGTAGGCCGCGAACGTGTCGTAGTCGTCGAGTATCGCCTGGATGTCGGCGACGTACTCCGGGAGGTTCTCCGCCGGGACGGCCGTGTCCTCGACGAACGGCCAGTGTTTCTCGTCGCCGGTCCGCGAGAGCAGGATGGGGAGGCCGGCCTTGCGCATCTTCCAGAACTCCGCCTGCCGGTCGGCGTCGTAGGCCTCCAGGGCGTCGACGGCGTTGACCGGCTGGTCGGTCCTCTCGGCCGCCCCGTCCCGGGGATTCTCGGCCGCTTCGTAACTCGGGAGGCGGTCGGCCAGCAGGTCCGCGACCTTCTGTCTGGCCTGGCGGTCCGACTCCGCGTAGAACTCGACGAGTAGCGTCGAGTCTGTTCCCTCGGGGAGGGTTTCGACGAGGTGTGCGAACTCGCCCGTGTCGCGTGCGAGGTCGAGGAACACGTCGTCCATGACCTCCACGGCGGAGGGCTCGTGTTCGAGGATAGGCGCGACGTCACGCATCGCGGGGAGCACGCCGTCGTAGGTCAGCATGACGACCGACGTCGTCTCCGGGACCGGTTCGAGCGAGATCTCGGCCTCCGTGACGATGGCGAGGGTCCCCTCGCTCCCGGCGAGGAGTCGACCGACGTTGACCTCGCCGCGCTCGCGGGCGTCGGCGACGAGTCGGTCGAGGTTGTACCCCGAGACGTTCCGCGTCAGGTCCGGATAGCGGGCCTCTATCTCGTCGGCGTCTTCCTCTATGACCCGCCGCACCTCGGCGTAGATCCGGGCTTCGAGGTCGGGATCGGTCTCCCCATCGCTGTCGCCTCCGTCGGTGCCGTCACCTCCGCCGGCGCTGTCGGCTCCGGTCGCGCCGCCACCGCTACCGGCGCCGGCTGCCAGCTCGTCGAGGTCGTCGATGTCGACCCAGCCGAACGTGGTGACGGTGCCGTCCGCGAGGACGGCCTCGACGGACTCGACGTAGCCGTCGGCCTTCTCGTATTTCAGCGAGTGAGCGCCGGTGGAGTTGTTCCCGATACACCCGCCGAGGACGCTCTTGTCGCCCCAGGCCGGGTCCGGGGCGTATTTCAGCCCGTGGGGGCGGAGGTTGTCGTTGAGATTCGCGAGCGTGATACCGGCCTGCGCGCGAGCGGTCCGGGCCTCGGGGTCGACGTCGAGGAACGCGTCCATGTGGCGTTTGAAATCGAGGACCACCGCCTCGTTGACGGCCTGTCCCGCCAGCGAGGTGCCGCCGCCGCGGGGTAACACAGGGATCTCGTGGTCGGCACAGTACCGCATCACCGCGGCGACGTCCTCGGTCGAGGCGGGCGCGACGACGCCGATGGGCAGTTGCTGGTAGACACTGGCGTCGGTGGCGTACAGCTGTCTGCTGTACGTGTCGAACTTGACGTCCCCGTCCACGCGCGCTTCCAGTGCGCTCACCAGGGTGGGCTGTTCGGCGCCGTCACCGGCGTAGTCGTAGTCCGCGCGCGGGTCCGTCGCCGGGTCGCGGTGCGTTTCGCTCGGCGGCTGTCGCGAATTCCGGGACATCGGTGGCGGTGCTCAGAACGCCCCCGGTGCGACGACGTACCCGAACAGCAGCGTCAGGAGGCCGGTGGCCGTCGCGTAGTAGGCCAGTGGTATCAGTTCGAGTCGGATCACCCTGCCCTCCTCGCCGACGAGGCCGACGACGGCCAGCGCGGCGACGACGTTGTGGATGGCGACGAGGTTGCCGATCGCGCCACCGACCGCCTGTGCGCCCACGACGATCTGTGTGGGGACGCCGATGTTCTGTGCGGCGTTGAACTGGAAGGTCCCGAACAGGATGTCACTGACCGTGTTCGACCCGGCGATAAAGGCGCCGAACGCGCCGACCAGGGACGCGAAGAACGGGTACGCCCCGCCCGCGACGTTGGCGGTCAGGTCCGACAGGATGACGAGCATACTGTCGAGGTCGCCGGCACGTCCGGAGTTTATCATGATCTGGACGGTCGCGACCGCGAACCACAGCGCGATGACGGCGGGCAGTATCTTCCAGAACGTCTCCGACCAGGAGTCTTTGATCTCCTCGCGGTCCATCCCGTGCAGTCCGTAGGTGACCACGCTGACGACCACGAAGATCGCACCGGGCAGGTAGAGCGTCCGGAACGACCCGGAAAGGCCCTGGATGCCGAAGATGTTGGTCCACGCGATGACGAGATTCGACTGCAGGAACGTCTGGAGAGGACTCCAGACCCGCGTGACGACGAGTAGCGCGGCCGTCAGGATGTACGGCAGCCACGCCATCCCGAGCGACATATCGCGTTCGGGGGTCGCCTGGGCGGTGCCGCCGTCGGCCGCGACCGTCCGTCCGCCGCTGGTGCTCTCGCCGGGTTCGATGTCGCCGACCCAGTGGTCCGGCCACCCCTCGCGGGGCCCGAAGTCCCACTCCTCCTCGGGCAGCAGGTAACCAGCCCGCAACACTGCTGCGGTGACGAACAGGCCGACCATCGCCCCGAGCAGTGCCGGGAACGTCGGTCCCAGGAAGTAGGCGGTCAGCCAGTAGGGGACCGCGAAGGCTGCCCACGCGAACGTCGTCAGCGGGAGCACGTCCAGTGCCGGGCGAATGGAACGTTCCTCGCCGAAAAAGCGGGTCATCATCGCGACGCCGATAAAGGGCAACACGATGCCGACGACCGCGTGTATCGACGCTGCCCACAGCGCGACGTCGGCGACGTACTCGGTCACGGTCAGGCCCTGCGCCTGGATCGCCGAATCGATCGCGGTGTTCTGGCTGAACACCTCCTCCAGTCCGATGATGAGCGGGGTCCCGACGGCGCCGAACGTGATGGCCATCAGGTTCCCGGTCAGCGCGATTACGACCGCCGCCATCGGCGGGAACCCGAGTCCGACGAGCAACGGGCCGACGATGGCTGCAGGCGTCCCGAACCCGGCGGCACCCTCGATGAACGACCCCATGAGGAACACGAGCAACACGACCTGGACGCGCCGGTCGTCGCTGATCGACGAGAACCCGTCGTTGATGACGTCGAACGCGCCGGACTGTTTCAGCGTGAAGAGCAACAAGATCGCGCCGAAGACGATCCAGAGGATCTCCGTCGCGGTGAACACCCCGGCGATCGTCGCCGCACCGATGAGTTCCGGACTCATGCCCCAGCCGACGTAGCCCACGACGACCGCGATCAGCCACGCGACCGGCATCGTCCGCGTCGCGGGCTGGTACAGGATGACCATCAACACCGTGATCGCGACCAGCGGCAGGAGCGCCATCCCCACCAGCGTGGCGTCAACCATCGTCGTCCTCCGTGTTTCGCCGGTGTGACTCTAGCCGCGAGCGGTTGCCTGTCTCGGTGCCAGTCCGACTGCCGATCCGTTTCTGATTCCTGCCTCGACCTGGCATGACTCGAACGTCAAACTGGGGCTATTTATAATTACTGTCCGTTCCAGCCGACTGGGAACGTCGGCACGTTCCTCGACAGCTACCCACGCAAAAACAGTCGGAAATCACCAAATAATCGGCCTACGGGCGTTCTGTCCTGGGTCTGGATGACTGGGGGCCGGGCCAGGCGACGGACGGAGTAAAACTGGAATCGAGAGCAGAATACACTCGAATGAATGAGCCTTTCTACGAGTACAGGTGGGGTACACACCACTGCAACTCGGCGTGAGAGTGGTACGTCGCAGGGCAGGACTCGTCGGCTGCGAGGGGATCAGTTGGCCGCGACGGGACCGGTCGGCCGGTCAGTACAGTCGGTACTGTCGGGCGGGCGGGATCACCGGGTCGCAGTCAGGTGTTCGGTCGCGATGGCGTACACCTCGTAGGCGAAGACGGCGAGCACGAGCGCGACGTTGGCCCACACGAAGAGCGTGAACGCGGTCTGGCTCAGCGCCATCAGTCACGCACCTCCTCACCGTCGCTGGTCGGGTGGACGGTTCGACCGCCGTCGGTGGCCGCCTCGTCGAGGCGACCGACCTCGGTGTCCAGTCTATCGAGGTCGAACTCGGCGGACGAGAGGCGCGCGAAGACGACTGCGAGCCCGCCGGAGACGACGAGCGCGCTGACGAACGACCCGAAGAAAGACGGCGTGGGGAGCACGCCCGCCACGCCCAGGTCGGCTAGCAGACCCGCCGCCGGCGGGAAGAGGCTCGCACCGACGGCCAGCCCCGCGACGCTGGCGACGAGCATGCCCGGTCCCGACGGGCGCGGCGAGTAGAGGCCGTAGAGCAACGGGACGAACGTCGCCGTCGCGAGCAGGTCGGCGGTGAAGAAGATCTGGAGGACGCTGTACCCCTGCGCACCGACGACCGTCGCAGCGAGGGCCACGACCACAGTCAGGGCGCGGGCCGCGAGCGTCAGTGTCCCGTCGTCGGGCGCGGTGAGCAGTCGCCGCAGGTCCGCCGTGGCGACGCTCGCGATCGCGTTGAAGAGCGTGTCGGCGGTGCTCATCACGAGCAACACGGCGACGAGCACGACCGCGAGCGTCACGGGTTCGGAGAACGAGGCGTTCACCACGAGGAAGAAGGCGACGTCGGCGTTGTAGCCCGCCCCCGAGGTGACGAGTTCGTCCAGTCCTGTGGCGGCGAGGCCGAACAGACCCGCAGTCACGACCATGGGGACGACTGCGACGGCGGCTATCAGAAACGAGCGCCGGACCTCCCGGGTGGACGAACCGGCGTAGATGCGCTGCCACCACGCCTGGTTGAGCATCTCCGCACCGAGGATGGCGACGACGACGTACGCGCCAAAACGCAGTCCCGGGACGAATCCCGGATTCAGGAGTGAAGGGTCGCTGGCGAGGACCGTCTCGTGGACCGCGCCCGCGCCGCCCAGCGAGAGGATGGCAGCACCGAATCCCACGGCCAGCAGCGGCAGCAGCACCAGCGTCTGGAGGGTGTCGGTGAAGATGCTCGCCTGGAGGCCCCCGTAGACCGTGTAGACGAGGACGAACCCGCCGATCACGGCGGCGGTCTGCCAGAGTGGCACGCCGGCGACGAGCGCGAGCGCGCCGGTGATGCCCGTCATCTCCGCGGCGAGGAAGACGAACATGTACGCGACGCTCACGAGCAGGACGTAGACGTACATCGCCGTCCCGTAGCGAGCGTAGGCGTACTCGGTGATCGAGTGGCCGTCCGGGACGTACTCGCGGATCCGCGGGCCGACCCAGGCGTAGACCACGAGCGGCGTCGCGCTCCCGAGACCGTAGCCGACCAGCGCCGAGATCCCCCCGAACGCCGCCGCGGCCTCGACCGGACTGAACAGTATCCAGGCACCCATGCTGGAGGCGACGAGCGTCGCCGTCAGGCGCCCGCCGCCCGTCGTCGACCGCGCAGCGATGAAGTCCTCTGTACTCCCGACACGACCCCGGGCGTACCACGTCCCGAGCGCCGCAAACAGCGCCAGTGTCGCTACCGTCGCACCGAGCGCAACCGTCGAAGTAACCATGGATGTCCCGAGATGCTCGCCCGATATATATGTTGGTGGTACAACTCGGTAATATCGGTCCAGAGTGTGGATGGAGTCAGAGCGTTCTGGGGTATGAAGGGGGTCAGTCAGTGTGCTCTGGGCTGGGGATGGAGTCAGTCAGTCCGACTCCGGGACGCGGACGAGTTTCAGCGATGATTCCTGGGGGTCCGAGTTTAAATACGAGGGAGCGAAACCGAGGGTAACGACTGGCCACGACGGCCGAGTGACACGCATGGCAGGCGAGGAGACCGAGACGGGACGGTTCGCGGGGTTCCAGGCGTGGCTCTCGCGGGCCGCCTCGGCGGTCACCGGGACGCGGATCCACGTCCCCGACTACGACCCGGGCCGACACGGCGCCCTCGTCGGCCCGCCCGACCTGGGCGACCGCGAGGAGGTCGAGCGCTACTGGCTGAACGCCCCGTTCGCGTACGTCTCGCTCACCTACGACGACGAGAC
>ENA-ORDC01000389-ORDC01000389.1-marine-metagenome-genome-assembly--contig:-NODE-389-length-44566-cov-6.379487_pt1 | contig 44566 bp, 41 predicted proteins | sample MGYA00237783_ERZ508515 | MGnify/ENA primary metagenome ERZ508515 (study PRJEB26186, sample SAMN06268792) | marine metagenome | isolation source: Eden Landing Ponds, San Francisco, CA, USA | place... | reverse complement strand
TTCGAGGGTTTGTGGGCGGTACTTCTCGATCCAGACTTCCTGTCGACCCGCCCGGGTTGACTCGGCCTCGCTCATGGGGGAAGGGAGGGAGTGTGTTGGCATAAAGGCGGGGATAGCGAGGTCGCGCGACCAGCGGGAGCGCGACCTCGATGAATGCGAGCGGGGAACGGAGTGACCCGCGAGTTGCGAGAGCGGGGTCGAGTGAGCGAAGCGAACGGGGAGCGAGACCTCGATGGCTCGAACGGCGAAGCCGTGAGAGCGAAGTGACCCGTGAGCAGCGAGGCCGAACGAAGTGAGGCCTCGGAATTGCGAGCGGGGAGTGAAACGACCCGTGAGCAGCGCGGTCGAGCTGTAAGTGGATGGAGCCCCGAAGGGCTCATGTCCACGCACGCGAACGGACGGACATGGAGGTCACGGTAGAATTGGTCGGCGAGGACACGCGCGAACTCGACGTCGAGTCGGGGGCGACCTACGGCGAGTTGCTCGCGGATTTCGACGTGAGTCCACACGAAGTGTCGGTGCTCGTCGACGACCGGCCGGTTCCCGAGGACGAGGCGGTCGACGCCGAACACGTCCGCGTCGTCCGGCTGATCAAAGGTGGCTGATGGCGGTTCGTACAGCCCGGACGGACGACCTCGTCGGCGTTTTGAACGTCCTTGACGGGGCAGACCTGACGACCGACCACGATCGGGTTCAGGCGGCCATCGAGCGTGGGAACGTCTTCGTCGCTGTTCGGGACGAGGGGCGGGACGATTCGCCAGTCGTCGGTGCGCTGGTGCTCGACAGTGACGAGATCGGGAACGTGGCCGTGCGTCGTCGGCGACGGGATCAAGGGATCGGGACCGCACTCGTCGAGCGGGCAATGCGAGAGCGTGACCGACTCGTCGCTGAATTTGACGCGAGCGTGCGGCCGTTTTACGAGTCGCTGGGGTTCGACGTCACGGCGGAGGGTGACGGTCGGTGTCGTGGTGTGTGGCAGGCAGGTGAGGGTCGGTAGGTGGCGGGGCGGCGTCGTGGCATTCGGAGACGGTACAGTTTAGTTCGCGGACGGGAAAGGCCGGTGTGAGGGCCCGTATCTCAGTCTGGTTAGAGAGAGCGGCTCATAACCGCTTCGTCCTTGGTTCAAATCCGAGCGGGCCCATGCTTCTGCGAGGAACGGACGTGACGAGCGACGCATGCAACCCCGAGGATTTGAGCCTTGGAAGACGAGCGAACGCGAGTCTTCCTCCGGTTCACAATCCGAGCGGGCCCATCTACTAACTGACCGTTTTAGAGCTTTTTCGAAAACGGTTCGCTGTGGCCGCTACGCTCGGAAATCGAGTAGTATAGAATTTTCAGCAAAAATCGGAATTTCGGATCGCGTGCAACTGCTGAACGGGCCCCGACGCCGTCGTGCGGATTTCGGAGCCAAAGAGCGGTGGTCGGCGTGATCACCAAAGCGGCACGCCGAAAGCCGCCGTCGATCACGCAGACCGGTCACGGGGACGCCTCGTACCACTGGAAAGATATGCCGTCCGCTCCGTCTCGTCGAGTCCGTCACGACGTCGTTGAGGAAGCGGCCTTCGGCGAGAATGGTGACGTGGCCCTCCAAACTACTGGTGATCGACCACCACCGAGTGTGGATGTTTGAGCCTCGCTAGTTCAAACGGTGCGGATCGCTACGACCGGTAGAGTCATCACTGTAGCAACGAGGCGAGAACGAATAGAAATCCAATAGTCGCGAGAATAGCGCCACCTGCTCTGTTCATCCATACTTTCCAGTCCGCTGGTTCAACTCTTCCTGCAGGCTTTCGACCAATCGCATCGAGGATTTCGCTCCATCTGGCCAATTTGTATGGCCATGTTACGGATGCCAGCCCGACCAACAGCAAAAGCAGGGCACCCAGTAGTGCGCCGGATTCTGCCATATCCCTACTGTTGACTGTTATCTTAATAGATTTTCTCATTCAGCTGGATTATATTAGCGCCCGAGCGGGCCGACGGGCAAGGGGGAATCCCAAGGCGAAAGCCCGGCAACGGAGCGACCTTTCGGAGCGGAGTCGCGCGGTACGTCAATGCGGTGCTGTGACGGTACGCTCACGGCGGGTACGTGTCCGGCCGGAGGACTGCGCGCGCTCGCCGACAAGCGCCTGCATTTTCGCGAAGGTCGCCTACGCGGCATGGGCTACTACGTGGTCGCGGGCGTGCAATAAAAACGGAAAATTTGGTTTCTACGGCGCTACGTCAGGCTCCCCAGGTCGCAAGGACGTCCGATTTGTCCTCTTCGGCAGAATTCCAAACGAGCTGAACTTCGACGATATTGTTGTCAAAGTCGTTCCCAGCAGAAACGGCACCAAGGCCTGAAACGTCCTGACCAGGTGACGGTGTAGATGATGCCGTACTCAGAACGGCTTTGTCAGAAGCAGACACTTCATCACCGGACGTTAGGCTACTGGCGTCGGTGAAGTCGTAGGATCCTGTATTCCCGTTCGAATCCTCGACTTCCAGAGTCAGTTCGTCGACTGAGACGCCCTCACCACCATCATGCGTAATAGTAACTACCCGCCAGCTTAACCGGCCAACACGCCCCAGATCGACCTGGGCCGGCTCCCCCGCCGCGGTGTTTCCCTGCCGCCACCTGGTCGGCAAATCAATTGCCACCGGGCCTCCCCCGGCCCGGTGAGTTCTCTCATCTGTCCCCAAGCCGACCGAGTAAGTGATAGAGACTCTGTAGTCGTCCAGACACCGGCGCATGAGCCACTCAAGCGCTCGAAATCAGCAGAGTCGGAATCCCATATCCGGAAATGAGAGCTCGGCGTCGGGCGGAACAGTACGTCCCCGTCACGTCCGGCGACCCCGGAGTCGACGGTGTCGGCCGGTGACCCGGTCTGTATCGGCCTCGTTCCCGAAATCGGCGGGCCGAGCGAACTGGCTTGGGTGAACAGTTATGTGCCACTGCGGCGAACAGAAATACATGAGAACGGGTGGAACCAGCGACGAGGGGCCGGCGGGTCGGGATTCGCCGGACGCAGCCGGGCGGTGCGGAGACTAACGTGTCGAACCCCTACGAGATCAGGCGGGTCGACCCCGACAGGACGGCGGACTGGGGGCAGTTCGTCGAGGATCACCCCGCGGCGACCGTCTTCCACAGTCGGGCGTGGCTCGTGGCCGTCGAGTCCGCGTTCGGGTACGACCCTCGACACGTTCTCGTCTACGAGACCGGCGGTACCGATCCAGTCGGGGCCGTTCCCGGCTTTTCGATCCCGGGGATCGCCGGTCGGTCAGTCCTGAACCCGTTCTGTGAGTACGGCTTTCCCCTGCTGGCCGCGGACGTCGATCCGGTCCCGGTACTGCAAGTGCTGTCCGCCGACGTGGGGCCGCTTGGGGCCCGGATCCTGAAGGACGCCGAGTGGACGGACATCGGCGGGTATAACCCCGCAGGGTACGGCGCGGTTCCGACCGGCGAGGTGATCCGCCTCGACACTGCTCGACCGTTCGAGACAGTCCGCGAGACGTCGTTCTCCGCCGAAGCGCGGCGGTGCGTCCGGTCGGCCAGGGTCGATCTGACGGTCCGGCCGGGATCAATCTCGGCGTATCACTCGCTGTACCTGGAGACGATGCGTCGCCTCGGAAGCCCGCAGTTCCCCGAGGCGTTCCTGCTGGACCTCGCGGCGGAACTCGGCGACGATCTGCTCGTGTTGCTCGCCGAACGCGAGGGGGAGGTCGTCGGCGGTCTCTTGGCACTGGATCACGGTGAGACACGTGTGATCTGGGGCAGCGCGTCCAGACGGGAGGCCTGGGATCTACACCCGAACCACCGCCTGTACGCCGCTGCCATCCGGGACGCGTGTGAGACGGACCTCGCGGTGGTCGACTTCGGGCGGTCGCGTCCCGGGACGGGCGTCCACGGATTCAAACGACAGTTCGGTGGTCGGCGTTCGTCGCTCGTGAGCTTCGTCGCGCCGCCCCACCGCGCCGGTCGTGCGTCGCTCTCCGGATACGGTCGGGTGGCGAGTGTCGCCGAGCGGTTGGGACCGCTCCTTACGCATCCGGCGATCGGTCCGCGCCTCAAACGCTTCGTCCACGAGTAACACACGCACCTATCATGACTCGAAATCCAACACGAACGGCGTGGTCGCCGTGATACGATGATCGGACACAGAACACGCGAACTGGTTCTCGCGCTCGCACTCGTCGCCGTCGCGTGGTACTACCGGCGACGCGAACGGGCCGTCAGGGAGAGCCTGACGCTCAGCCAGCAGTGGGCCTCGAACGCCGGGGATGCGCCGGCAGCGGTCTCGAACGACACCTCGACGCTCGCGCGGGTCGGAACCTTCCTCGACGCCCGGCCCGAAGAGGTCCCCGACCGGGTCGAGACGCTGGACCGGAAGGTCCGGGAGCTTTCGACCGACCTCGAGAAGACCCGCGCGTCCTGGGCCGACCGCTGGTGGGAGGCCAGGGCGGCCGCGCCGCTCCCGGAGGACGAGCGCCACGTCACGGTCGTCACGCTCCCGGACGGCGTCCTCACCGACGCCGAGTCGATCGCCAAGCGCGCTCTAGACGATTCCCTCGGCGTGACTATCGTCACGGCCCAGAGCGACGGGACGCTCGCCGTCGCGGTCGGCGAAGGGATCGACGACCAGCGCGCCGACGAACTCGCCAGCGAGGTGGCGACCGGCGCGGGCGGGGGTGCCGGTGGGGGCGAATCGTTCGCGACCGGCGGCGGCGACGCGGCCGACCTGCCCGCGGCCGCCCGCGAGGTGGGCGACCGACTCCGGGCGGAGGCCGGCTTCGACGCGTAGATGACCGCCGCCCCGATCGCGATCTACCTCCCAGAGTTCACCCCAGGCGGCGCACAGCGCGTGACGGTCGACCTCGCGAACGGACTCGCCGCGCGGGGCCACCGCGTCGAGATCGTGGTGTCCTATCCCGGGGGACACCTCCGCCCCGAGGTCGCCGAGGATGTCACGATCGTCGACCTCGAAACGCCGGTCGTCCCCGGAGTGGGCATCGCGGCGAGCCTGCCGGCGCTCGTGGGCTACCTGCGGCGGGAGCGACCGCGGATCCTCTTCTCCGCGATGACCTACGCGAACGTCGTGGCGACCGTGGCGACCCGTCTCTCGCATTCGGGGACGCCGATCGCGGTCGTCGAGCACACCACCGTCGGCATGGAGACGGGCGGCAAGCGGGATCTGACGACTCAGCTCGCCAGTGTGACGTACGGACTGGCCGACCGAGTGATCGCCGTCAGCGAGGGCGTCGCGACGAGCGTCCGCGAACGGACGCGGGTCGATCCCGACGATGTCGTCGTGTTACACAATCCTGTTCCGGTCACAGCGATCCGCGAGCGTGCCGCGGCGTCGGTCGAGGAGCCCTGGCTCGCGGACCCGGACCTGTCGGTCGTCCTCTGGGTCGGACGGCTGGCCCCGGAGAAGGACCTCGGGACGCTCGTGGCGGCGTTCAATCGACTGCGGGAGCGGCGCTCGGACGTCCGGCTGGTGATCGCCGGGACGGGTCCCGAACGCGACCGGATCGAACGCGTCGTCGCGGAACGGGACCTCGAAGCGGTCGTCCGCTTTCCCGGCTACGTCGACCCCGCGCCGTACATGCGTCGGGCCGCGGTGCTCGCGCTGTCCTCGACGTACGAGGGGCTGCCGACCGTGCTCGTCGAGGCGCTCGCCTGTGGCTGTCCGGTCGTCTCGACGGACTGTCCGAGCGGTCCCCGCGAGATTCTCGCCGACGGCGCGTACGGCCGTCTCGTTCCGGTGGGTGACGCGGCCGCACTCGCGGACGCGCTCGCCGAAACCATCGACGAGGAACCCGACGCGGAACGCCTCCGTGAACGGGCCGAGGTGTTCGCCAGCGATCGGGTGCTCGCGGCCTACGAGGCGCTCATCGAAGAGGTCACGCCGCCGTCCCGTCGACCGGCCACTCGAACGTGACGCGATACGCCCCCTCGTCCGTCTCGGTCGTCCCGACTGTCACGGGAACGTCGAGCGCGTGAGCGAACCCGACGGCGAGAAACGACGACACGGGATGGTCAAAGCGCGTGACCGGACCGAAGCGCGGCGCGCGCACCGTCACGGTCGCCGTCCCCTCGTCCGCCTCGACCACGGCATCGACCGCGTCCGCGAGTTCGAGACCGCCGACGACGCCAGTCGCCAGTTGCTCGCCGAGCGCGGTCGGTTCGTCGGTCAGTTCGCCGACCGACCGGCGCTCGTAGGTGTCCAACAGCGCTGCGCCCGTCGGGTAGAGCGCGATCCCGGTCGCGTCCGGTGGCCACTGGCGACGCTCCCGACGCACGGTGCCGATTTCGTCTCTCTCGGGTGCCTGCTCGACGGCGTTCCCCTCCCCGCCGTCAGTTTCGACGCCCGCGACGCCGAAGACGGGGCGGCGAGCGGCCACCTCGGGGGGTGCTCCCTCGCGTGGGACGACAAGGTGAACCGGTGTGAACCCGTCGTCGGCCGCGTCCGTCGGGACGTAGACGTGGCGGTCGGCGAGTTCGAGGTCACGTGCCAGTGCCGCTCCGGTCGCCGCGTGGGCCGCGTACACGCGGGCCGCCGGATCGGCGTCGGCCGTCGCACCGGGACGGATCCAGTAGGTGAGTACGGCACCGAACAGCCCGACCCCGGTGAAGGCGACGAGGATCTCCCTGACGCCCGCGGTCGGCGCGAGATACGCGGCGACACCGGCGAGCACACCGAGGCCGAACAGCCCCAGCCCGGTCAGTCGGTAGCGGCGACCGGCCCCGAGTCTGTCTCCGCTGTTCGACGCGTCTTTCCCGAGTCCGTCTTCGCCTGCCACCGGGCTCTCGTCTGGACCATTCGCCCTCGCCGAGTCTCCGCTGTCACTGGCGCGTCCCACCCCGCCTCACCCACCCTCTGTCCGGAGTGCTCGCTTACGCGCGTCGTTCATGCGGTGAGGAAACGCAGGGAGCGAGTAAAGCCTGCCGGCGGGGGACGCCCTGCGACCCGAGAAACACCTGCCGGCGGGGGACGCCCTGCGACCCGGACGGGGCTTACCGATCGGGGACGCGTCGATCGGCCTCCTTGGCCTTCGGGGTTCCCCGGTCGACCGTCACGGTTTCGTCCCCGTTCCTGCCCGGTCGAGGATGGACTCGAACGCACCGAGGTCAGGGGCCGCACCGCTGTAGGGCCGGCCGAGGTCGACGCCCGCGTCGATGGCGGGACTGTCCGCCGAGAGGTGCAGAAACGCCGGATCGTCACGGTCGCGACTCGCGAACCTCGCGTCGTCGATGCCCCGGCCCCAGGAGTTGACCGCGGCGTCGACAAGGGGCGACAGCGCCACGCGACCGTTCTCGCTCAGGTTGTTCCGGAGCCGGTGGGCCGGACAGCGCGGCGGCAGCGACGTGTGACAGCCCAGCCGGAAGTTGACGGGGTTCCGCCAAGCCGTACAGTGGACGAGCGTCAGCGGCCGGGTCGCGCTGTTGTCGTCGAACCCGCGCTCGCGGTTGTCGAAGGCGACACATCGCTCGACGACGTTCTCGCCGCTGTCCGTCCCGCCGCCGAGTTTGAAACCGTTGCCGTCGCCGCCAGCGGCCCCCTCGGCCGTCCAGCCGTTGTCGAAGGCCCGACACTCCCGCAGCGTCACCCCGCTCGTCTGCCAGAGGTCGAACCCGTCGTCCGAGTTGCCGGCCGCGACGCAGGACTCGAGGACGGTTCCCGGGGAGGCCTCGACGGCGATCCCGTCGGCGTGACTGCCGCCGTGGCCCGGGTCGTAGTTGTTCCGCGAGACGACGTTCCGAAGGGTGACCCGTGAGGACTCGTAGACGGAGACGCCGGCTCCGCTGGCGTCGCGGTCTCCCCCGGACTCGCGGACAGTCACGTCCTCGACGAGGACGTCGCTCGACCCATCGTCGATCAACAACCCGACGCTGGGGGCGAGCGTGACCGTGAACCCCCGGAGTGCCAGCCAGTGACAGTCGGAGAACCGCATCCCCCCGGTCACGGCGTCGACGAAGTCCAGGACCGGTGTGGTGCCGGCCACGGCGCAGACCGTGATCGGCCGGTCTCTGGTCCCCGCGAGGCCCTGTACGCTGACTGCTCGCGGCGCGTAGTGGCGTCCGTCTTCGAGGAAGACGGTGTGGCCGGGGCCGACACGGGACAGTGCCGCCTGGAGGGTCCCCAGGGGAGCTGATCGCGTCCCCGTGTTCGCGTCGTTCCCGTCCGGCGAGACGTACCAGTCAGTCCGGGGTTCGGTCGCCGTCGGCGTCGGATCGTCGGCTGGTGTGGGCGTCCGGGCGTCGTCAGACGACGGCGTCGGGTCGTCGGGCGACCCCGAAGACGGGGTCGGCGTGGTCAAGACGCCTGACGTCGGTACCGATCCGTCGCGTCGGATGGCGGACGGACAGCCGGCCAGGGACGCAAAGAGAGCGACGCCACCCCCGCGAAGGACGTCGCGTCGCGTCACCGGTCGGCGAGTTCCGCTGCGCTCGTCGCCTGGCGTCGGTTCGGGCTGTTCGTTCGATCGACGGTTCATGGGTGGCTCGGTCGGTTCGACTGGGCGGCTGGTGGGTCACCCGGCTGAGCCGAGGTGGAAATCCCGTGACGCCCGCCCCGGTGAGCGACCGCGTCGGCTGCGCCTCGACAGTCGCGGTCCCCGGCTACAGGCTTCGACGGTGAGACAGGGACGAGGGGACTCTCAACGCGTATACGTGCCGGACGACCTTATAATGCGTCGTCAGTGGGTGCCGGCGCTCGGAGCCGTCTTTCCGGTCCCGCTCGGACGGCTCGCGTTCCGGATTGATTGGACCGGTACCTTTTCTCGCCCGCCGTCGTAGACTGGCCGTAATGGGTTCGGACGAATCCGGCTGGTGGTCGATCCGACCGCCGGTCGACCTGCTCGTCGTCTCGCTGCTTTCGGTCGCCACCACGGTCGCGGCCCTCCTCCCGGCACTGTCGGCCTGGGACGGGCGCTACGCGCTCGCAATCGTCGCCGTCTTCCTCCCGGGGTACGCGCTGGTCGCCGCGCTGTTCCCGCACGGACCACGGTCGCCCGAGGACCGGTCCGAACGTGTGCCGGACGTTCGACGGATCGATGCGTTCGAACGCGCCGTCCTCTCGGCGACACTTGGGCTGGTCACGACCCCCCTTCTCGGTATCGCCGTAGAATTCTCCCGCTGGTCGTTCCGTCCGGGGCCAGTACTGACAGCCGTGACCGCGTTCGTCCTCGTTGCGTCCGTCGTCGCGACCGTCAGACGCCATCGACTCCCGGCGGAAGAACGCTACACCCCTGCACGTCGGTGGGTGGACGCGTTCCGTACCCTCCCCCACGGGCGACCGAGTGTGGCGGCGAACGTGGTTACCGTCGTGGTGATCGTCGCCGTCGTCGTCGCCGCGGGTGGCGTCTTCGCCGTCGCCACGACCCCCCACTCGGGCGAACGCTTCACCGAGTTCGCCCTCCTGAACGCGACCGAGGAACGGGGGGTCGTCGCCGGTTCCTATCCGCGAACCGTCACAGCCGGCAGCGAGACGTCGGTCGTCCTCGAGATCGCAAACCGGGAGGGACGATCGCAGTCCTACACGGTCGTCCCTCGACTGCAGCGCGTCGCGACCGTCGACGATCGACCGCAGGTCATCGAGAACCAGTCGTTCGAGCCGATCCGACTGACGGTCGATGCGAGCGAGATCGAACGGGAGACCGGCACCGTTTCCCCGACGATGACCGGGGAGAACCTGCGACTCGTGTTCCTCCTGTACCGGGGCGATCCACCGGACGAGACGACGACGGACACCGCCTACCGGTGGACCCACGTCTGGCTGAACGTGACCGAACCGCCGGAGTGATCGCGTCCGCCCACGTGCTGCACGCGGCGTGGTCACGTCCGGCTGAGCAGGGCCGACGCGGGCCGTCGACGGCGGCTCACTTCCGCAGACGGCGGTAGCTCGGATGGGTCCGAAGCGTGTGATAGTCGACGGCGACGAGGATCAGAATGACGCCGATCACGCCGACGAGGGTGGCGAGATAGGTCTTGACGAACGGGAACTCCCCCTGGACCAGCCCGAGCCCGATCCCCTCCAGCGCGACGCCGATGCCGGCCGAGGCGGTCACGCCACCGATCACCCCCAGCGTCTTGAACGGGTGGACGACCGTCAGCGTGTGGAAGATGTTCCGGACGAGACTGTAGCCGTGGCTGACGGGGTCGAGCGTACTTCCGTGTTCGACGTCGTACCGGATCGTCGTCCCCACCTCGTGAATGTCGTAGCGTTCGCGGTGGGCGTGGTAGATAATATCCGTACTCGCCCCCATCCGATCGCCGATGTCCGGATCGGCTGCAAGCGAGGCGATCGCTCGGCGGTCGTACGCCCGGAAGCCGCTCTGGGTGTCGTGGATGAAGCTGCTGGGCCTGACGTGACCGAGGCTCAGGTTCGTGAGCACGTTGATCGCGCCGAGACCGATGCGACGCACCAGCGGGAGCCGCGTCCGTGAGCCCTTGACGTAGCGGCTCCCGATGACGATCTCCGCGTCGTGGGCGGCCTGGGCCTCGACCAGGTGAGGGACGTCTGCGGGATCGTGTTGGCCGTCCGCGTCGAGGACGACCAGGTGGTCGGCGTCGAGACGGTCGGCCTCTGTGAACGCCGTCTTGAGTGCGGCCCCGTAGCCCCGGTTGCGGTCGTGGGCGACGACGAGCGCGCCGGCCCGGTCCGCGACTGTACCGGTGTCGTCGTCGCTGCCGTCGTCGACGACGATGACGACATCCGCGAACGCCTCGGCCTGTCGGACGACCTCCCCGACGGTGTCGGCCGCGTTGAACGCCGGGATCGCGATGACGACGTGGGGCCGCCCGTCGGGTTCGGACCACGGTTCGGGGATCGCCGCCGTCACGAAGCCTGCGTGTTCGAAGCCCTCCCTGGTCCGCCCGTAATCGATCGCCGGTGCGCCGTCCGGCTGGATGATGACGCCGGGGAACCCGTCGTCACGGGCCCGCCGTTCGAGTTCCTCCCGAAGCGTCATCCGTCTCTCACCGCGTTCGGGCGGCTCGACGACGATAGCTCCCAGTTGCTCGCCGATCCGGGCAGTCCGCTCGCCGGCGTCGTCGTCGTAGGTCACGTACGCTCGATGCCCGCGTTCGCGTGCCCGCGTGACCGTTCGGATTACCGATTCGCGGTTCTCCGGCGTGGCGATGATCCCGACCGCCGGGACCGTCGTGACGTCGGATTTCGTCGACCAGTCCACGTCGAGCCCATCGCCGTTCGAACGCACGGTGTCGGATCGTCCTCGGTGGGATTCGGGTTCGCCGCCGTCGGGAGCGTAGGCAGTCTCCCGAGGGGTATCTGGCCCGACTGTCCAGGTCCGTGGTTCCGTCTTCGAGGGCGTCAGCGGGACGTGACGGACGCCCGCGTCCGTCCGCCACAGCGCGGTCGGCTCCGACAGCCAGTCGGTCCCGGGGGCGACCGCCAGGACGGCGGCGATCGTGACTGCGCCCGTCCGCGCCGGTGTCGTCTCGCCAGTAGTCGTGGTCGCCCCGCCCGCGTGAGTGAGCGTATACCGAACGGTCACGCAGTCCCCGGGATCGACCACGAGGTACCATTCGAGACAGTCGTGGTCGGGATCGGCCCCGCCCACCGGAGTGAGGTCGGTACCCCGAATCCGTCGATCCGTCGCCCCGGGACGGGGCGGCGTTTCGAGCAGCCGAACCAGGAGCGGGACGCCCTGACTGGATTCCACACGCACGGTCACGTCAATGTCCTCGCCCGTGGTCTCGACTACCCGTCGCACCGCCACCCCTGATTCGTCCGTCGTAGATGCTGATTTCATCACTCTCTCCGGTCGCTACCGCCGTACCCCTCCCCCCTTCGATTACCACCCGGGATAGCGTTTCGAGTCGTCCCCTCGTTGACGACAGGGAGAGTGTCTCGCTAGGTATTCGTCGAAGACGGGCTTAATCTTTTGTACAGCGGACATCGGAACTGTCCAGTATCTGTGAGATATCCCGTGTTCCGGGGTTGCAGGTCCCTCAGATCGTCTCGACGATCAACCAGATCTGGTAGGCAGCGATCGCGACGAACACGGCGAGTAGCAACGCACCCACGAGTTGCACCCGACGACGCCAGCGCGGCCGCACGCCGGCTGTCGCCGTCGCCTCGTAGACGAGGAAGAACCCGATGAGCGAGACGACGTAGAACAGCACGGCCGAGAACGCGTCAAGCGCCACGAGGACGAGGACGGCGGCCGCCATCCACCCCACGGCGAAACGGACGAACTGTAGTCGCCGGTCCATGCACGCCGGTCGACCGCCAGGAGGGTAAGCGTTTGCCGTCGGACCCCGCTGCTCGTCGACCCCGGAGAGGGATAGCGGACGGGACGAAAGCAGTATGGCCTGTGGAGTTCTACCAGAGACCATGGACACCCCGCTGGTGAGCGTCGTCGTGCCCACGTACAACCGACCCGAGCAGTTGCGTCGCGCGGTCGGGACAGTCCGGGCCCAGACCCACCGGCCGGTCGAACTCGTGATCGTCGACGACCACTCGGCGGAACCCGCGAGCACCGTCCTCGCGGACGTCGATATGGCCGCTCTCGACGACGTGACGATCGTCCGCCACGACCGAAACCGGGGGGCGAACGCCGCGCGCAACACGGGTATCCGGGAGGCGTCGGGGGAGTTCATCGCGTTCCTCGACGACGACGACCGCTGGGAACCGACGAAACTCGACCGCCAGGTCGACGCGTTCCGGCAGGGGGGCCAGGCGGTCGGGGTCGTCTACACCGGCGCGCGATACGTCTATCCCGACGGCGAACGGGTCATCGTCGGCGACGTGAGCGGCACGGCGACCCGGGACATCCTCGCCGGGGCGAGCGTGGCCGAGTTCTCGGCGGTGATGGTCCGGGCGAGCGTGGTCGAGCACGCGGGTCTCCCCGACGAGCGCTTCCCCAGCTGGCAGGACCACGAGTGGCTGCTCAGACTGTCCCTGCACTGCGAGTTCGCGGTGGTCCCCGAGCCCCTGACGATCCGTCACTGGGATCATGACGGTCGCATCGGCGAGGACTTCGAGCGGCGGCGGGACGTCTCGTTCCCACTGTTCGTCGAGAAACACCGCGACCTCGCCCGCGAGTACGGCCTCGAACGCCGCTTCGTCGCCTCGTTGCTGGAGACGCTCGTCATCTCGGCCGCCCAGAACGGCCACTACGGCGAGACGCGACGGCTCGCCCTCCGGACCGTCCGGACCGATCCGACGCTCCCGACGCCCTGGCTGTACCTGCTGTCCTGTCTCGGCGGCCGGTTCACCTACCGTCCCGCACGGCGGCTCATGGCACTCGTTCAGTCCTGACGCCCACTCAGGCACTCGTTCAGTCCTGACGCCCACTCAGGCACTCGTTCAGTCCTGACGCCAGCTCAGCACTCGTCCAGTCCCGACATCCGTTCGGCCCCCGTCGCTCCTGCTATCGTCAGTCAGACCGCGGGTCGAGGGGCTGTTCGTAGAGGCCGATCGCCCAGTGGTCGCCGAACAACGGCTTGCCCAGCCCGACGTTGCCGTCGACGGCACACAGCCACCGGTCCTCGAACAGCCAGGCGTCGAGGTGGTGCATGCGGCCGGAGTTCCACCCCAGCCCGCCGGTCGGCGCGAGGATTGGATCGGGGGACACGGGTCTATCCCGGTACGTCGACGGCGTGAGTTCCCGCACCTCGTAGGCCAGGACCCGCTCGCCGTAGCGCCGCGAGCAGTCCTGGAAGGGGACGAGGATCGCGTCCTCGCGGGCGATCGGGCGACCCGCCGGACGGACCGCGGCGGGACGCCCCGTGACGACCGGATTCGCCCGGTGGGGCGTCCAGTCGTCGCTGCACAACTCCTCGGCGTAGTAGACATGCAGTTGGCCGTCCTCGCCGGCGAGCGCCCACCACCGCTCCTCGTGTCGGAAGACGACGGCGTCGTGCAGTTCCCTGGCTGGCGAGATCGGCCTCGCGACCGGCACCCACGATCCGGGGAAGGCCTCGGCGCGGTAGAGTGTGAAGTCAGCGGCTTCGCCCGGCCGCTGCGTCCACGGATCCGGCAGCATGTATCGCTCGCCCTGCCACGCGAACACGAACGGGAACGCGAGGTGGATCCCGGGATCGAGGACGAGCCCCGAATACCGCCAGGTCGCGCCGCGGTCGTCGCTGTAGAGGTGACCGATGGCCGCCGGAGGATCGAACTCGGGCCGGTAGACCTCGACGAAGAGGTGCCACCGGTCGGGTTCGATCCACAGGAAGGGGTCGGCCACGAACGCGACGTCCGGACCGAGGTCGCTCCCGGTCAGGAGCGGGTTCGGGGCGGCCGGATCGGGGGAAACCGGCGCCGCAGTATCCCGTGCCGCGTCGTCGCTCCCCGGCACCGCGCGCTCCCCGACCCCCGGCCGACGGAAGGCCGGCCCGGACCGCCCGATCGCCGCGGGCACCTCGTGATGGAGCCACTTCCCAGCCTGCCAGCGCCATCCCCTCATCGTCGTCGGGTGCGCGGCTGGCTGTCTGCTCGCTCGGCCCTGGACGCTGCGGACACGTCACCCGTCCGCGCACGGTACGTCCGGTAGAGACGTCTGGCGACCCGGAACGCCCCCCAGCGGACCGGTGCGAGGCCGCGTTCCCAGGTGAGTACCGGCTCGACCGTCCCGCCGTACTGTGCCTTGTACCGGAACCCGCCGTCGGTCACGTCGGCGACCGACTCCCCGAAGTTGTAGGTCGCGTACCCCTCCTCGCTCGCCCATTCGACGCCGTGCTCGTGGAGTCGACTCGACGGGTGCAACCCGAAGTGTTCCGCCCGCAACCCCGAGAAGAAGTGATGCAGCGAGTCACCTTCGTCGTCCCGGAGATAGAGATGCCAGCCGACGGCCTCGCCGTCGAGGTCGGCCCGGAAGAGGACGAGTCGCTCGCCGAGACACTCGGCGAGCGCAGCGAAGAACGACCGCGGGAAACGGACCCCGTCGACGCGGTCGATCATCGCCGCGTACGCGTCGTAGAAGGCGTCCAGGGTGGCCGGATCGGGCTCGACGTCCTGGACCGTCATACCCGCTTCCCTGGCTTTTCGAGCCGTCCGCCGACGCTCCTTGTCCCACCGCTCGAAGACTGACTCGGGCGACCCGGTGAGGTCGGCGACGAGCTGGCAGGTCAGCGTCGAGACGTCGTACCCGCGTCCGTCGAGGTGGTCGGCGTACTGACTCGCCGCCGGCGCGACCGCCCGCATCCGGTGGGCCCAGACGTCGCCGGTCGCCGCCGTTCTGACCCCCTCGAGGAGACGATCCAGCACCTGCTCGTGGTCGCCGGTCACGATCGGCCCGCCGAAGCCGGGCTCGACCGAGACGAGTTCCCGGGGCGCGAGCCCGCTCGCCGGTCCGGGGAGGCCGATCGGAAGGTCGACGTCGGAAAGAACGTTGGGGAGGAGGCCGACGAGCGTCCCGTCGCGACTGACGGTGACGTGGCGGGGGGTGACATCGATCCCCCGCTCGACGGCGCGAAGCCACTCGGTCCGGTGGAACACCGATCCGAGTGGCGACCGGGCGACGACGTCGTTCCACTGGGCGTCCGGCAGCGTTCCGACACTGGTGTGGACGTCCAGCGAGCGGTCGGCGGTCATGGATTGCTCCCCTTTCGACTGTCGTGGAGATAAGCGTTCGTGCCACGGACGCCGAGTCGGCGTCCCATCGTCCGCTGCGGTCCCACCGTCAGCGACGATCCTCGTCAGTGTCGGAGACGACGGACGGAAGCGCCGAGAGAACAGGAGCACCGTCGGCGATCCAGAGCCCCACCACGAGGGCGACCAGCAACCCTTCAAGCACGAACAGGGGGCTCAGCGTGATCGTCGTGAGGTGCCAGAGGAGACTGGCTTCCCCTTCGTAGACGACGGTCGGCGTCGCGGGCCAGAGGAGAAAGGCGAGTTCGCCGTACCTGCCGGCGGTCAGGGGGCCGATAGCATCGCCGACCAGGTGCGTCCCGTATCCCACACCGAAGGCGACCGCGGGAAGCCCGAACCCGTACCGACGGCCGACGGCGATTCCGAGGGCGACGAGTGGGACCGCCACCAGCAGCGAGTGTGTCAGCGTCCGTCCGCCCGGCAGCACGCCGACCCACCACGCCAGTGGCTTGTCGATCAGATCAGGGAACTGCGTCCCCACCGCGAGCGCGAGCGTGTCCCGATCGCCAGGCGACGTGCGCGTCCCGATCCTGCTCCCCAGGGAGTAGCAGAGATAGCCGAACGCGAGGTGTCCCCAGGGCCACATACGAATCGAGACGCGTCCGGCGCGTAAATCGCTGTCGCGCCGGACGCGACGTCACCCGACGTCCGGCGTTCCGGGCCACACGACGACGGTCGAAGTCCGTCGTCTTCTCGTTCGAGTGGTCTCTCGGCGGGCGTCCGACGCCCCACCAGTGTCAGCCGTCGAGACGTCGAACGGCCGGACCTGATTAATACCCCGGACGCCTACGTGCCGGTCATGACGATCTTTCGGGTGGCCCACGTGGACAGTGATCGGGGTGCGATCGGGGACCGACGGCGGGACGGACCCGTGGCCGTGGGGGGCTGAATGCCACCTTCGGTCAGCGTCGTCGTCCCCTCGTTGCGTCCGGCCGCGGAAATCGATCCTGTCGCCGTGCTGGCGGCCCAGCCGTTCGACGATTACGAGGTGCTCGTCCGAAACGAGGCGGGTGCCTCGAGCGCCCGCAACGCCGGCATCGGGGACGCAGCCGCCGACAACATCGTGTTTCTCGACGACGACGCCATCCCGCACGGGAACTATCTGCCGTCGGTCCTGGACGCGCTGGCGGAGAACCCCATCGTCGGCGGCCGCGTCGTCCATCCGGGAAACGGTGCCATCTCGCGGTTGACCGGGGGGTACGACAGGGGGAATCAACGTCACTTCGTCGAGACCGTCCGCGGGTCGTTCCGGCGCGGCTCGACGGGCGTCGTCGGGTGTAACATGGCGTTTCGCCGCGAGGTGTTCGAGACCGTCGGTACGTTCGACACCTACCTGGAGTGGGGCCACGAGGAGACAGATCTCGTCCGACGGGCGCTCGAGGCAGGCTATCGCGTGCTGTACGATCCGGCGATGTGCGTGACCCACTCGCTGGCGACGTCGGTCCTCGACTACTGGCAACGGAGCTATCGCTTTGGCGGCCCCGACCTCCGATACGACCGCAAGTGGGACGTCCCGCTCGTCGAGCGACTCCTCGAAGTGGGGGTCCCGATCCGCATCGAATCGACGGCGGCGGCGACCGGCGTCGCGACGATCGGAAACGTCTGTCGAAGCGCCGGCTACCTCCGTACGCTCCTCGGTCGGTGACAGTGGGACGGAGCGGAGGGCGTCCGACAGGACCCGCCTCCGGTCGGGGCCGCTACGTCTCGGCGAGAACGTCCTCATACACCGCGACGAGCCGCTCGTAGACGTCGTCCCAGGCGTACTCCGCGCGGACGAGGTCGCGGTTACGTTCGCCCATCGCCGCCCGTTCCTCGGGATCGGCGAGGACGTCCCGTATCGCCGCGGCGACGGCCGCCGGCTCGGGATGCAACTCGACGACACGTCCGTGTTCGGGACCTGAGATCACGTCCGCGTTGGCACCCGCGGGGGTCGTGATCACCGGCAGCCGCGCGTTCATCGCCTCCAGCAGCACGGTCGAGAGTCCCTCCGAGGTCCCGAGCGCGACGAAGCAGTCGGCGGCGTGGTAGGCCGCCTTCAACTCGTCGAAGGAGAGGTTCGAGAGGAACCGGACCCGGTCGTCGGCGCGTTCGACGAGCGAGCCGACGAACTCGTGCTCGCCCTTCCCGACGACCAGTACCTGGAGGGCTTCCTCGGCGAGATGCTCCCCCACGGCGTCGAGTAACACCCCCGGCTGTTTGGTGGGGACGAGGCGACTCACGAACAGCACCGTTGGAACCGTCGGGTCGATCCCGTAGCGGTCTCGGAAGGCCGTCACGCGCGCTTCGGGGACGTCGTAAGCCTCGGGGTCGATCCCGTTGGGAACGACGGCGACCTGACCGTCGGCCACGTCGAAGCGGTCGGTGAGTCGCCGGCGCTCGGCCTCGCCCAGGACGACGATCCGATCGACGCGGTTCAGGATGTACTGAGCGATCGGCCGATAGACGGCCGAAAGAACCCGAGAGAGGGGGTCGTCCCCGAGGTGGACCCCGTGGATCGTCATCACCACCGGCGCGTCCTCGGGGAGCGCGACGATCGCCTCCAGGCTCGGGAAGAACCACGGGCTGTGGAGGTGATAGACGTCCGAGCGGTCACGACGGAGGTGTCGAAAGAGGTCGAGCGAGAAGGGATTGCGAACCACCGAGAACGTCGTCTCGCAGTACTCGGCACGGGGGTCGGCCTCGACGGGGCTGTCCGGCGAGAGGCTCTGATCGGTCGTGACGGTTCGCGCCTCGTGGCCGTCCTCCCGCAGGGAGACGTTCAACCGATGGACGTAGTTCTCGATCCCCCCGTAGGACGGATGATAGAGGTGGGCGACCTGTGTTACTCGCATGGTCCCCGAACGACCGCACCGCTAATGACGGTTTGGGAATGGTCGACATGCCACCGTTCGAAGAATGGTCGTCAAGTGCAGGACCGTCGGTCGGGATCCGGATCGTGGCCGTTCGGATCGTCGTCAAGTGCAGGATCATCGTCCGGAACACAGTCGGTCGAATGCAGGGTCCTCGTTCGGACCGGTACCTATTTTCGCGCTTCCGTCGAAGCGGGGTCATGGACAGGGGTGAGACCGATCGGATCGGTCTGTGGCTGTTCGTCACCGCGCTCTCGGTGGGTGGGGCCGAGCGAACGCTGGTCGACCTCGCGAACAACCTCGATCACGACCGCTACGAGGTCACCGTCTGGACGATCTTCGAGCAGAACCCACTGGCTGATCGCCTCGCCGAGGACGTCCGCCTGCGGACACTCGGCGTTGACGGACTCTCCTCGGCGGATCACGACTTCGCCGTCGAGCGGGCGGCCGACCGGACGGAGTACGTGCGTGCGCCGCTGCGGTTTCTCCGCGCCGTCCGCCGCGAACGCCCGGACGTCCTCCAGTCGTTTCTCACCCACGACAACCTGATCGCCCGCGTCGCCCGCCTCCTCGCGCCCGACACCGTCGTGATCACCGGCGTCCGTCTCGTCCCGACCGGCGAGCACGGCCTCGCCCAGCGACTGGACAACCTGACGAGTCGCTTCGCCGATCACGTCGTCTCGAACTCCCACGCCGGGAGGCGCTTCCTCGAGCGCTACGGCGTCCCGGACGAACGGGTTAGCGTCGTCCACAACGGCCGGGACCTCTCCCGGTTCGACCGCGATCCGCCGCCGGACCTGCGGTCGTCGCTCGGCGTTCCCGAGGCCGCCCCGGTCGTGGGAACGGTCGGCCGCCTCATCGACCGGAAGGGTCACGCCGAACTGCTCGACGCCTGGGTGACGGTCCGGGAGTCCGTCCCTGACGCACACCTCCTCGTGGTCGGTGACGGGCCACGACGGGCGGCTCTCGAAGCGACGGCTGCCCGTCTCGGCGTCGACGGGAGCGTCCACTTCGTCGGCCTGCGCGAGGACGTTCCCGATCTCCTCGCGGCGATGGACGTCTTCGTCTTTCCCTCCCACTACGAGGGACTGCCGGGGGCGCTCCTGGAGGCGATGGCCGCGGGCCTCCCCTGCGTCGCGACGCCGGTCGACGGCAACCGGGAGTTGCTCGAGGCCTACCAGTCCGGCCTCTTCGTCGACGTCGGGGACGCCGACGCGCTCGCGCGAGCCACCGTGCTGGTCCTCGAACACCCGACCCTCGCCGACGCCCTCGGGCGGGCCGCACGGCAGCGCGCCCGCGAACGATTCGACGTGGACACGATGGTGGCTGGCTTCGAAGATGTCTACGAGCGCCTGCTGGCCGACCGGACAGCGGAGGCCACCCGCGGCGGCGACCGGGGCCGAGACCGAGAACCTGGCGAAAACGCCGGGATACACACGAGTTAAGAGGGTTCCCGGAGTACGGTGCGTAATCGATGTGTGGAATCGGCGGCAAAGTCTCGTTCGAGTCCTCGCCCGACGCGGCCCTGGGCGAGGCGATGGCCGCCCGCCTCCCCCACCGCGGCCCGGACGACCAGGGCGTCTACGCGAACGGCCCCGCCGTCCTCGCCTTCCGGCGGTTGAGCATCCTGGACCTGAGCGAAGCCGGCGCTCAACCCATGGCCAACGACGACGGCTCCCTCCGGATCGTCTTCAACGGTGAGATCTACAACTACCGCGAACTCAGGGAGCGCCTCGACGGCTACCGGTTCGATTCGGGGACCGACACCGAGGTGTTGCTGGCCGCCTACGAGGAGTTCGGCGTCGACTGTCTGGAGCACCTCCGGGGGATGTTCGCCTTCGCCATCTGGGACGAGGACGCAGAGCGCCTGTTTCTCGCCCGCGACAGACTCGGCCAGAAGCCCCTGTTCTACCGCCAGGACGGCGCGTTCTGGTTCGGCTCGACGGTCGAGACGATCCTCGCGGACGACGCGGTCGAAGCGGCACCCGACCTCTCCGCGATCCGGGAGTTTCTCACCTATGGCTACGTCCCCGGCCCGGCGACGGGCTTCGCGGGCATCGCCTCGCTCGACCCCGGGGAGTACCTCCTGGTCGATTCGGACGGGCTGGAACGCCATCGCTACTGGGACCTCTCCTTCGACCGGCAGTTCGACGCCTCGCCGGCGACGCTCGCCCACCGGCTACGCGAGAAACTCCGGGAGGCGACGCGCCTGCGGATGCGCAGCGACGTTCCCGTCGGCCTCTTCCTGTCGGGCGGGATCGACTCGACGATCGTCGCGGCACTGATGGACGGGCTGACCGATCGACCCGTCGAGACGTACTCCATCGGCTTCGACGAATCGGCCTACGACGAACTCGAACACGCCCGGACCGTCGCGGAGACCTTCGACACCAACCACCACGAGTACACGGTGACGATCGACTCCACCGAAGTGTTGCCCGAACTCGTCTCGACGTTCGAACTCCCCTTCGGGGATCCGTCGGCCCTGCCGACCTATTACGTGGCCGAGGTCGCCGCCGACGACATCACGGTCGCCCTGAACGGCGACGCGGGCGACGAGAACTTCGCCGGCTACGACCGCTACCGCTACGACCGCCTCGCGGGGATCGCGAGCCGGGCTCCCCGGCGGATGCGGACGCTGGCGCGCGACGTCGTGGGGAACCTGCCACCCGCCCTGCAGTCCCGGACGACGGTCCAACACGCACGGCGCTTCCTCCGGGCCGCCACCGGTGACGAGGTCGAGCGCTACGCGGAGTTCGTCTGTCACGCACTGGGCGATGATCTTGGGGATGTATGGGAGGGTCCGGAGGCCCCGGACGACCTGGCGACGATGCGGGCGGCCTTCGAGGCGGCCGACGGACCGACCCGTCTCGACAAGCTGCTCGCCGTCGACATCGAGACCTACCTCCCGGACGACCTCCTCGTCAAGGCCGACCGGGCGACGATGGCCCACTCGGTCGAGGGGCGCTCGCCGTTCCTCGATCACGAACTCGTCGAGTTCGCGGCCCGCGTACCGGCCGAGTACAAGCGTCGGAACGGCGAGGGCAAGTGGCTCCTCAAGCGGGCCTTCGAGGCCGAGATCCCCGAGTCGATACGCGAACGACCCAAACAGGGATTCGGCGTCCCCGTCACGGAGTGGTTCCGGGGCGACCTCCGGGTGTACGCCCGTGAGAAGTTCGAACGACTCGGCGCGCGCGACCCCTTCGACCGGACCGCGTTGCAGGCATTGCTTTCGGAACACGCCGCCGGTACCGCCGACCACGGCTACCGGCTCTGGGACCTGACCTGGCTCGAACTGTGGTACGAGCGCTACATCGATGAGTGAGACCTCGCGCCGGAGAGAGGAACTCAGACGGGAGTGTGTGGGACAGTGATCCGACGGTACCTCCGGGCGGTGACGCGATCGTTCGCCCCGGGCGGCGATCTCGCCACGCGGACCGCACGATCCGGCGTCTGGATGACCGCGCTCAACGTGAGTCGGCGGGCCCTCGAACTCCTGGCGCTGCTCGTGCTCGCGCGGCTGCTGTCACCCGACGACTTCGGTCTGCTCGGGATCGCCCTGCTGACGCTCACCGGCCTCGAACGCTTCTCCCAGCTGGGGTTGACGAGCGCGCTCATCCAGCGTAGCGAGGAGAACGTCGATCGGTACCTGAACACGGCCTGGACACTCCAGATCGCCCGGGGCGTCCTGCTGTCGGGGGTCGTCCTGCTCATCGCCGGCCCCGCGGCGCGGTTCTTCGGCGAGCCGGCGGTCGAACCCGTCCTCCGGGTGGTCGCGCTGACGCCGATCCTGGCCGGCCTGGAGAACCCCGGCGTCGTCTACTTCCAGAAGGACCTCCAGTTCCACAAGCAGTTCGTCCACCTGATGAGCACGAGCCTCTCCTACGTGATCGTGACCGTCGCGCTCGCGTTCCTCTGGGGGAACATCTGGGCGCTCGTCCTCGGAAAGGTCCTCTCGGAACTCGTCCAGCTGGTCGTCTCCTATCTCGTCCACCCGTACCGCCCCGCGCTCGCGTTCGACCGCGAGACGGCGATCGACCTGCTGAACTTCGGGAAGTGGATCACGGCCAGCGGGATCATCTACTTCCTCGCGGACGAGGGCGACGACTTCGTCGTCGGGTGGTTGCTGACCGCCGCGTCGCTGGGGTTCTACCGGCTGGCCTATCGCCTGGCGCTGACGCCCGTCAGCGAAGTCACCGGCGTCATCTCGACGGTGATGTTCCCGACCTACTCGAAACTCCAGGACGACCTCGATGCAGTCAGGGAGGCCTTTTTCCGCACCCTGAAGCTGACGACGGCGCTGACCCTGCCGATCGGCATCGGCATCCTCATCGTCGCCCCGCCGTTCGTCGAAGCCGTCCTCGGGGACCAGTGGACGCCGATGGTGGCGGCGCTGCAGGTGCTGTCAGTGTACGGCATCGTCGTCTCGCTGACATCGCTGTTCGGCCCGGTCTGGCTCGCCCTCGGGCGACCGGACTACGGGGCCAAGATCGGCGCGGTGCGCGTCGTCGTCATGGCCGTGCTGATCTATCCGGCGACGACGACGTACGGCTTCGTCGGGACCGGCGCGACCGTCCTCGTCGCCTACCTCGTCGGCGGCATGCCCCTCGATCTCTATCTCGCCCGGACGCAACTGGAACTGCCGCTCGGGCGGTTCGTCGCCGTGCTCGTCTATCCCATCGTCGCCGCCGGCGGAATGGGGGTAACCGTCTGGACGCTCCGGGAGTCGATCACCTTCGGCTCGCCGTTGCTGGCGCTGGTCGTCCTCGTTCCCGTCGGCGTCGTGTGCTACGCCGTTTTCGCCGCCGTCCTCGTCCGGACGGCCGGGTGGGAACTCGACGACGACCTCCGACACGTCGTCGGCGCTCTCGGCGGGTGAGGGCCGATCGCGTCAGGAACGTCACGGCTTCCGGGACACCCCTCGGTGCAGCTATATGTTTTCCCGACGTACCCCCAGTATGTCACAGAGCGAACGGTGCCGACGACGGACGACGTGCCGGGTCTGTGCGGAGGAGGCGCTGTATCCGTTTCTGGACCTCGGGGAGATGCCGCCGGCGAACGCGTTCGTCGATTCTCCCGACGCCGACGAGGAGACCTTCCCGCTGTCGGTGGTCGTCTGTGAGTCCTGCAATCACGTCCAGCTGGAACACACCGTCGACAGGGAGACGCTCTTCGCGGAGTACCCCTACTTCTCCTCGGCGTCCGCGCCGCTGTTCGATCACTTCGGCGCGTACGCCGACGCGATCGATGCGACCTACCTCGAAGACGGCGATTTCGTCGTCGAGATAGGCAGCAACGACGGCGTCCTGTTGAGCCAGTTCGACGACGAAATCGCGACGCTGGGCGTCGATCCCGCCGAGACCGTCGCGACGGCCGCCCGGGAGCGGGGCGTCGAGACGATCACGGCCTTCTTCGATCCGACGGTCGCGGCCGAGATCCGCGCGGAGTACGGGAGCGCCGACGCCGTCCTGGCCAACAACGTCGTCGGACACATCGACGACTTACACGGGTTGATGGCTGGCATCGACGAACTGCTCGCCCCCGACGGGGTGTTCGTCGTCGAAGTGCCCTACCTGGTCGACACGATCAGCAACAACCAGTTCGACCAGATCTACCACGAACACCTCTCGTACTTCTCGGTCCGGTCGTTCGACCGGCTGGTCGAGCACTTCGACATGGAAGTGACGGACGTCGACCGCCAGGACGTCCACGGCGGGACGATCCGGGTTCACGTCCGTCGGCAGTCCGCGCCGGGGTCGCCCACCCGAGCGGTCAGCGACCTCCGGACGCTCGAACTCGCAATGTTGCTCGACGACGTCGAGACCTACGACGAGTTCGCCGCGGGAGTCGAGCGGACCCGGACCCGGATCACGACGCTGTTCGACCGGCTGAAGACGGCCGACGTCTCGATCGTCGGGTACGGCGCGACGGCGAAGGGGAACGTCCTCCTGAACTACTGTGACATCGGCCCGGAGACGCTTGAGTACATCCTCGACACGACGCCCGCGAAGCAGGGGACCTACTCCCCGGGCATGGGCATCCCCGTCCGCGAACCGGCCGTTTTCGACGAGGACCCGCCGGAGTACGCCTTCCTGCTCGCCTGGAACTACCGCGACGCCATCTTGGAGAAGGAATCCGACTACCGAGATGCCGGCGGACGGTTCGTCGTCCCGATCCCGTACGTCGACATCGTGTGATCGCGTGGCTCGGACGATCGCCCACGCCACCCGGGCGACGATCATTTAAGCGTCGTCCCGTCGAAGGGTGAACCAGCAGATGCCGGGGACCCCTACAGTCAGTCTGATCATGCCTGTCTACGACGGCGAGGCGTTCGTCGCGGACGCGATCGAGTCCGTGCTCGCCCAGACGTACGACGACTGGGAGTTGATCGTCATCGACGACGGCTCGAACGACGGGACCGCGGCCGTCGTCGAGGGGTTCCTGCCCCACGACGCGATCCGGTTCTACAGCCAGGACAACCGTGGGGTGACCGCGACGACCAACCGCGGGATCGAACTGGCACGTGGGGAGTTTCTCGGCATCCACCCCCAGGACGACGTCTCCTATCCGGACCGACTCGAGCGACAGGTGGCCGTCTTCGAGGAGTATCCCGACGTCGGGTTGGTCTACTCGCCGGCGCAGTTCGTCGACCTCGACGGCGAGGAGACCATGGTCTGGGGTGGCTGGCACGGTGAAGGACGGGTTCCGGGCGCGGAACTCTTCCGGCAACTGTACGTCGACGGCATGTGCATCGCCAGCCCGTCAGTGCTTTTCCGTCGGGATCACCTCCGCGGCCGGGCCGAGCCGTGGGGGGACCCGAGCCTCCGGATCGTCAGCGACTGGGAACACTGGCTCGACGCCGCCCAGTACTACGACGCCTACGAGATGGCCGCGCCGACGATCGAAATGCTCCGTGACGAGGCCCACGGTAACCTGGCCAGCCGCCGCCGGGAGGTGTTCGCGGAGGAGCGGATCGTCATCCGACGCGTCCGATCGAAACACGCCGACGGAACACCGCCGGTGACCCGACGCATGTTCGCCAAAGCGATGTCGAACCACCACCTCCGGGCGCTCCGGTATCACCTCTACGAGGAGCGCGCGCTCGCCGCCGGCCTCGCGTCGGCGCTGGGTGCCTTCCTCTACAATCCAGTCAACGCCGACCTCTATCGCGAGTTCGGCTCGATGGTACGTACACTCCGTTGAACCGCCGTCCACCGTGACCGGTCGTCCCCACACGGCTGTCCCCGTGACCCGCCGACGAACGACAGCGCCGCGAAACGGGTGCGGGTCGTCCCTGCACGACTCACCCCCGCGACCGCGGTAAAACACCTGTCGCCCTGGCCGTCAGAGCCAGTGGAACGACTGGCCACGTTTTTGTTCTCGACTGTCGTACGGACGGTATGACTGCCTGGTCATCACGGAACGTGTTGATCACCGGTGGACTGGGGTTCGTCGGGAGTAACCTCGCCCACCGGCTGGTCGAAGAAGGCGCGTCGGTCACACTGCTGGATGCGAGTCTCCCGCATCTCGGTTCCAACCCGACGAACGTCGAGGGGATCCGCTCGGCGGTGACCGTCGACGAGTCGGACGTTCGCGATCGGGACGCGGTCGAAAAGCGCGTCGAGAACGCCGACGTCGTCTATCACTGTGCCGCCCAGAACGACAGATCGCACGCCCGCAACCACCCGCGGACGGACGTCGACATCAACGCCAGGGGCACGGTGAACGTCCTCGAGGCCGCCAGGTCGGTCGAGACGCCCCCGCGAGTCGTCTACACGAGTTCGCTCGCCGTGTACGGCCGGGTGAGCGATCCCCCGGTCGACGAGTCGACGCCGGTCGACCCGATCGACCTCTACGGAGCCAACAAGCGTGCGTCGGAACACTACTGCGGGATATACACGCGCATCGAGGACGTCCCGACGGTCGTGTGTCGGCTGCCGAACGTCTACGGGCCGCGGGCGGCCCCGGACAAGGGGTACGGGATCCAGGCGACGTTCCCGGCGATGGCCGTCCGCGGGGAGACGCTGACCGTCTTCGAACCGGGGACGACCCAGCGGGATCTGCTGTACGTGGGCGACGCCGTCGACGCCCTCGAGATGCTCGGGACCGACGACCGCGCGATCGGCGAGACCTACGTCCTCGGCAGCGGGGAGCCGACGACGCTCGCGGAACTCGCCCGGGCGTCAGTCGAGATCGCGGGCTCCGGCGAGGTCGAGATGGTCCCCTGGCCCGCGGAGTGGAAGACGCTCAGTCGCGGCGACGTCTACACGGACCCCTCGAAGATCGTCGAGACGCTGGGCTGGCACCCGACCGTCGGCCTGGAGGAGGGCCTCACGGAGACGATCGACTTCTACCGGGAGCACGAAGCGGCGTATCTCTGACTGTCCGGTTCCGTTCGACCGCACCCCTGGGTCCGTTCCCCCCAGCACGGCCGCGTTCCGCTCAGCAAAGCGCCCGGAACTTGTCGGCCAGTTCCGCGACGCCCCGATCCAGGTCGTGGGCGGTCTCGAAGCCGCGCTCGCGGATCTTCGCGTCGCTGACGACGTAGGAGAGCTGGTTGAGCTGTTCGACCTGGGTGTACCCCACGTCCACGTCGGGGAAGTGCCGTTCGATCGCGTCGACGACGTCCTGCAACCGCCCGTTCTCCCCGACGACGTTGTACGTCTCGCCGTCCCCGAGTTCGCTCGCCGCGAACAGCATCGAGCGCACCGCGTCCTGGGCGTGGAGGTAGGGTCGTCGCTGGTCCTCCGCGCCCTCGTAGACGGTGAGCGGCTCCCCGGTCGCGGCGAGCAACGCGAACTTGTCGACGACCGTGTCGAAGCGCATCCCGCGCGTCCAGCCGTAGACGGTTCCCAGCCTGAGAGCCGTCACGCCCATCTCGTCGTCAGTGTGCGCCAGGATCTCCTGTTCGGCCGCCAGTTTCGCCTCGCCGTAGGGTGACTCGGGATCGCACTCGAAGGTCTCGGTGATCTCCTCGTCGGTCCGACCGTACACCGAACACGACGAGACGTTCACGAATTGCGAGGCCCCCGCCTCGCGGGCCGCCTCGTAGACGTTCATCGACCCCTCGTGGTTGACGGCCCACGTCTCCTCGGGGATGTCGAACGTCTCGGGCGCGTTCGTGATCGCCGCCAGGTGAAACACCGTCTCGACGTCCACCATCGCCGCCCGGACGGCCTCGCCGTCCCGCACGTCGGCGTCGACGAACTCGTAGTCGGCGTACGCCGGCAGGTCCCACAGCGTCTGGTACCGTGGCTTCCGGTAGTTGTCCAGGATGCGGACCGTCTCGCCGGCGTACGACGGGTGGTCGGGCAGTTCCCGGAGCAGCCGCGATCCGAGATAACCCAGCCCGCCAGTCACGAGGACTGTCATACCCGAAATACGCCCGGCAGCCCCATAAAGGTATATAATATATTTTATACATAGAGGGGCCCGACGCGGACTCCCGTCGTGACGGGCACGTCAGGGGGTCGTTGAGGAGGGCGGATCACCCGCGTGGCGTCGCACGAATGAGACAGTGTGGCGGATGCCCACCCGTTCGCGGGTGCAAGGAGCGGGCAGTATGGGTTTAATATCACAGCGGTCGTCTGTTCCGGTATGAGAGGCTTCGTGAGTCGGGGATCGGGAATCGATACGGCACCGGTGGTGGATCCAGACACCGGTTCGATCGAGCGACCGGGGGCAGGCCGTGGGTTCGACGGTCTCGCACGGCCGTCACGGACAGCGTGGCGAGTGCGCCGGGGACGTGGCCGATGAAGGGACTTCTTCTCAGCGGCGGGGAGGGGACGCGACTGCGACCCATCACGCACACCGGGCCGAAGCAGTTGATCCCGATCGCCAACAAGCCGGTCCTCCAGTACGCGATCGAGGACATGCGGGCGGCCGGGATCACCGAGATCGGGGTCGTCCTCGGCAACAAGGGCGGGGCGGCCGTCCAGGCGTACCTGGGCGACGGCTCGGACCTCGGCGTCGAGATCACCTACATCAAGCAAGGCAGGCCCCTCGGAATCGCCCACGCGGTCGGGTGTGCGCGCGAGTTCGTCGGCGAGGACGACTTCGTCGTCTATCTGGGGGACAACATCCTGGACCAGTCCCTCGCCGGGGTCGTCGAGCGTTTCGAGCAGGGGGAGTACGCCGCCGGGGTCCTGTTGCACAGGGTCGACAACCCCGAGCAGTTCGGTGTCGCTACCCTCGATGACGCCGGAAACGTGGTGAAGATCGTCGAGAAGCCCGACGACCCGGAGACCGATCTCGTGGTCGTCGGCATCTACCTGTTCTCGCCGGCCGTCTTCGACGCGATCGAACGGATCGAACCGTCCGAGCGCGGGGAACTGGAGATCACCGACGCCTTCCAGGTACTCATCGACGACGGGTGCGCGATCGACGCCCACCGTGCGGAGGGGTGGTGGAAGGACACCGGCCGTCCCGAGGACATCGTCGCGGTCAATCGGCTCGTCCTCGAGGACCTCGAACCGTCCCTCGCGGGGACCGTCGCGGACGACGCCGAGACGATGGGGCGGATCGACCTCCAGGAGACGGCGACGATCGAGTCCGGCGCGACCGTCCGGGGCCCGGTCTCGATCGCGGCCGGGACGGTCGTCGGGGCCGGGGCGTACGTCGGTCCCTACACGTCGATCGGTCCCGACTCGACGATCCGAAACGCCCACGTCGAGAACAGCATCGTCGTCGGCGACTCGACGATCACCGCCGAGGAGACGTTCGTCGACAGTCTGTTCGGCTCGGGGACGACCATCGAGAGCGGGGAGACCTACCGCCCCGAGGGCTACCGGCTCGTCGTCGGCGAGAACTCGATCCTCAAACTCTGACCATGCACATCATCACCCTGACCTGTCCGGACTGTGGGACGATCGTGGCGGCGAACGTCCTCGAAGCCGAGCGCCGCACGAAGTGTCCCGGACTGGACTGTGAACGGGTCCTCGCCTTCGAGGACCTCTCCCCCGACGAGCGGGCGATCGCGATCGAACAGGCTGCCCACTACGCGGACTGACACGGATTGCCGTCCCCGCAGGAGGGAACTCGATCCCACGCTACTGTTCCGTCTCGCCGGACTGTGCCGTCCTGACCTCACGCGGACGCTCGATCTCGCCGGTATCGTATTCGCCCGCCTCGGCCGCCTGATAGACGTCGCAGTGGGCAGCGTGATCGAAGTCGAACCGGTCGTTACAGACGTCAGCCCGCATCGGGGTACAGAACGCCGCCATGACCGTACAATAGGCACGCTCGTGGTCGAAGGACTGCCCGTCCGCCCGTCGCCGATACTCGAGGTATGGGCAGCTCATACGTCCCTCACGCACCCCGTCACCTTGAAGGTGCTCGCCGTTCCGGCGGCCGCCCGCCGGGAGCGCCGGAACAGTCACCGGTGGGTGGCCGTCGGGACGGCGGCCTCGACCCGACTCAGATCCCGAGGATCTCCCGCGTTTCGGCCGGCGTCGCGAGGTCACGATCCAGCGACTCGACGACCCTCGCCGTCCGTTCGACGAGTTGCGGGTTGCCGGTCGCCGGTTCCCCGCGCCGGTAGTAGAGGTTGTCCTCCATGCCGACACGAACGTGCCCGCCGAGGAGGACAGACAACGTCGTCAGTGGGAGCTGATGCGGGCCGGTCGCGAGCACGGTGAAGACAGCGCCCGCCGGAAGGTTGGACACGGCGTTGAGGACGTTCTCGGGCGACGGGATGGCGAAGGTCCCGCGCCCGAAGATGAGGTTGACGTAGTAAGGTTCCCGAAGCAGGCCGGTCTCGACCAGTTGGTGAAGCTCGTTGAGGTGACCGTTGTTGAACACTTCGATCTCCGGTTTGACGTCGTGTTCCCGCATCTCGCGGGCGAGCCGCTCGACGTTGGCGCGAGTGTGGGTCGTGGTGAGGTGTTTCCCGCGGTTGAACGGACCCACGTCGAGGGAGGCCATCTCCGGACGTGGATCGGTCCGGATCCCCGTGACGCGCTCCTCGTAGGGCGCCTGGCCGCCGGTCGTGTTCTGGATGACGATGTCCTCACAGCGCTCCCGGATCGCGTCGTCGACCGCCTGCAGGCGGGCGGCGCTGTTCTCACCGTGCTCGTCACGGCCGTGAACGTGGACGATGGACGCACCGAGTTTCTCACACTCGCGGGCCTGTTCGGCTATCTCCGCGGGCTGTTCAGGGACGTTCGGGTTGGATTCTTTCCCGTGAATCCCGCCGGTCGTCGCGACGGTCAGGATGACGGTTTGGCCCGCGAGATAGTCCTGGTATCCCATACCATCCACTGGGCCGGAGACGCCAAAAGCGCTCCCGCTCGGACGGGGCCCAGCCACTCGGGTCAGGCGAGCGTCCAGAGAGAAGGGGCGGCGCCACGGATGGACCGCCCCGCCAGGTCCCACTCGCTCTCGATGAGCGGTCTGATCCCGAGCGTGAGTCCGCCCTGCGTGGCGAGTTTCGACATCGGCAACCGGTCGTCCGGGAGGAACCCGTAGGCTCGCAGGACCGACCGAGGAAGGAGAGGGTTGTGAGTGCGGAGCAGGTCGGCCCCCGCGTACGCCTCGAGCAGCACCTCGACCCCGGCCGCGATCGCGTCGACGCGCTCCGGGCCGCCAGCGGCCGGTACCACGTGACTGATCGTCACCATCTCCGTGTCGTTTCGCGGGTCGTACTCCCGGTTGACGACCAGCCCCGCCACGGGTCGGTCACCCCGTCGCACGACGTAGGTGGCCTCCGGTTCGTGTCCGGGTTCGGCGAAGTGCCACTCGTAGAACGCCTCGTCGTAGACGACGTGCACGGCGTCCGGTCGGCAGGCGGCGTAGATATCAGCCAGCGTCGCCGCCGGCACCCCCTCGTGGCGCTCGACGGTGTAGGGGGCGACGTCGAAGGCGGCTCGCCGGCCGAGCGCGGCGAGTGCTGCTCGGTTCAAGGCTGTCGCGACTGCACCGCCGAGACGGCCCGGGAATCCGCCGGCACCCGGAACGTACGACCCGGCGCGCTGGACGCGGTTGTACCTGACTTGCTCCGAGAGGTACTCCCAGCCCATCTTTCGGTACCCGGGCAGGGAGTACTGGTTGGAGTGATTGAACAGGAAGGCCGGTCGCGCCTCGACCGGTCGATCGGCGTAGTGTGACAGCGCCGCCATGGTCGTCCGGGAGAACAGCCCCTTGCGACGGTGTGCGCTGTCAGTCATCGTGTCGGTGCCCAGAAACGCCAGCCGTCGCTCGTCGCCGGCGCGGACGCGGTAAGCCTTGAACGGCCGGGTGGCGACGACCTCGCCCTCGTACTCGGCGACGAACATCGTCACCTCCTCGACGTAGGGGTTGTCTCGGTAGCGCCAGTCGAACCAGTCGGTCGTTCGTTCGGCCGACCAGACCTCGTTGTAGAGGTCGAGAAACCCACGCTCGTCACCCGGTCGGTAGTGTCTGAGCGTGTACGCCTCCCCCTCCCCGACTGTCTCCTGGATCGTCATCGTGGGTGTCTCCGCAGGTGTGTCGTCATCGTGGGTGTCTCCGCGCCGTGATGCCCACCGGCGTATCGTTCGCCGCTCCGGTGACCGGTCGGCACTAGCAAGGCTCTCACTCATAGACGGGCCCCACGGATATATGGATACCCCCTCCGAGAGATGACCGCCTCGCCCGTTCAGCGTTCGTTACTGTCGACCGCGGGCCGCCCCGGTGTACGGTACCGAGAGCACGCCATCACGCGGCGGGTCGGTCACGGTCCCGTCGACGAACGACGCCCGGCCGACGGTCGCCAGGGTCTGGAAGGCGTGGATGTCTTCGCGGCCACTGTACAGCTGTACGAACAGGTCGGGCGGAACGATCCCGTACCAGCCGAGGGGATGGTCGCCGTACGCGGACCGTCGCCGCTGGAGACGCCAGTACAGCCCCCGAAGGAGCGGCGCGATCGGGCTGTCGACGATCCGTTCGGCCGCGCGGTCGACGACCCGGCCGGCGAAGGTGGGCAGGTTCGTCTCGGTGGTCATCGCCGTCGCGGTCGCCCGGTCGAGGCCCGCGACGGCGGCGAACCGCCGGTCGACGAGCGCCCGGAACAGCTGCTTCTCGCGGCGCTTCGCGGACGGGACTGCCGCCCACGCCGCGACGACCTCGCGGTCCCACAGGGGGAGCCACCACGCCAGGTCGTGGAAGTCGTACTCCCGGACCTCCGCGAGGAAGTACTTCACGTGGCGATCGGCCCACTTCCAGCGCTCGAAGCGCGCGAAGGCGTCGGCCGCCGAGGTGATCGCCTCGCCCGAGAGCATCCCCGTGATCCGGGTCCGCACCGCCGCCTCGAACGCCGGGTTCTCCCACTCCCACCGGCTCCAGTACCGGACCAGCGCGTCTATGAGGTCCGTCTGGGTCGGCGTCCCCGTCTCGAGTTCCCGTGGCGGATCCTCGCTCATGCCGGCGACCGTCTGTCCGGACGTACAGACCGCGTCGGCGTCGATCACGCCCCGTCCCCGGAGTTCGCTCAGGGCCGGCAGCGCGCCGTAGTTGGGGATGCTGTCGTATGTGAACGCACCCTCGACGTAGGCTTCGCGCTCCGCGGAGCGATACCACTGCCCCCACCGTTCGGTCGAGTACTCGGCGAACGCCCAGGGGACGTCGAGCGCCGTCGCCACGTCGCGAGCGATCCGGGCCTCCTCGACGTCCGGACGGCCGAAGGAGTACGCGAGGACGTCTAGATCCCGCGCTGCGAGTTCCGTCACGACGAGACGCGAGTCGTACCCGCCGGACAGCGCGACGGCGACCTGGCGATCACCGATGACCCGCGCGAACCGGTCGAATGCGGCGTCGACGGCTTCCGCCAGGCAAACACCGGCGTCCCCAGCCGCCCCATCGGCCGGACGGGGCCGGTAGTCGGCGTACCGCCGCGTCGTGGCCCCGCCGTCGTCGAGTCTGACGGCTTCCCCGGGGCGAACGGTCAGCAGTCCGGAGACGAGTGTCCGGTTGTCGAGGACGCTTCCCGAGACGAGCAACTCGCTTTCGGCGAGTGGATCGTCGGGCTCTGCCCCCAGACGGTCGACCAGAGCGGCCGCGTCGTCGCTCGCGATCCCCGCTGCCGGGGCGTACAACAGTGGTATCGACCGGACGTGGTCGACGCCCACGAGGAGGGCGTCGGCCAGGTCGACGGCAACGGCGAAGAAGCCGTTCAGGCCGTCCAGCGCCGCCGCGAACGCTTCGAGACTTCCGACGGGTTCGAAGTGGGCACACAGAGCGTCGCCGGCGAGCAACTCGTCGTCGCGGAAGGCCCGCCCGCGGACCGATACGGGTCCGGAACGCGTCCACCGCTCGTCGTCGACGTGTATCGTCGGCGTCACCGACGTTCACCCGTCCGGGGCGACCGTTCACCCAGCCGGGGCGACTGTCCACCTACCCGGGGCGACTGTCCACCTACCCGGGGCGACTGTCCACCTACCCGGGGCGACTGTCCACCTACCCGGGGCGACCGTCCGCCGACGCTCGTTCCGCCGCCGTCGACCCCCCCGTTCGCGGTGACGACCGTCCGGTCTTCGGGGACGGTCCACGCGTTCCAGCCGGGTGACCCCACCGTCGTCTTCACGTGGCGTCGCTACGCGATCGATGGGTATAAAGACCGCTGGACCGCGCCACAGGGTAGCACCGTCCCGACCGAAAGCACTGATCGACCCAGGCCGCGTTCCGCACAGATCGACCACGCGTCCGGCACAGACCCGTGGCCGGGAACAGTTATCTGTCTCGCTTGGGTAGATCGGGTATGATCTGCGGTCGCCGGGAGGGAGCGTGAGGACCGACACGTCCGGCTGGACGAGGCGTCTGCAAGGAGCGCTGCTGGTCGTGGCCGCGCTGGGGGTCGTCGTCGCGACCGTGCTGTTCGTTCGGGTCGGGCCCGCGACCGGCTTCGAGACGTCGCTCGTCGAGCAGTTCCCTGACGCGTTCTGGATCGCCTTCTACGGCGCGCTCGTCGCGTCCCTCGTCGTGATCGTGCTCGCCGGCGTGGACGGCTCGGGCTACTGGCGACACGCGACGGCCCTGATCCTCGCCGATTACGCACTGTTCTTCTTCCTGCCCATGGCCCGCGGGTATCGCCTGTACGGCCGGGGGTCCTCTGACATCCTCGTCCATATCGGTGACGTGAAGGGGATCCTCGAGTCCGGGGCGCTCGCCGCCGGTTCGTGGTACCCGATGCAACACACGCTCGTCGCCGAACTGGTCTACTTCGGGTTCCCACTCCAGGGTGCGGAGTACGTCGTTGCGTACGCGTTCACGGCGGTCTACGTCGTCTCGGTCGGCTATCTCGTTCGGACGGCGACCGGTCGGACAACCGCCGCGGCGTTCGGGATCGCGGCCGGAGTCCCGCTCGTGTTCAGTATCTTTCATACGACGATCATCCCCTCGTTCCTCTCGCTGTTGCTGTTCCCGGCACTGATCGCGGTCATCGAGGCCTACCGGCGGAGCGGCTCGCGGACGTTCCTCGCGCTGTTCGTCGTCTTCGGCGTCGGTATCGTGTTCTTTCACCCGATCACCGCGGGCTTCGTCGTGGTCCTCGTCCTCTCGACGGTGGTCTTTGGCTACGTCTACGAGTGGTTGACCGGGACCACCGTGCGGAAACTCCGCCCGACGCTCGCCGTCGTGGTCGCGGCCGCGACCTACGTCTGGTACATCAACTTCCGGGAGACGCGCTCCTCGATCGAGCAGATCCTGGGGGCGTGGCTGTACGGCGGGGAGTCTCCCGGACAGGCGGTCGTCGAGAGTGCCGCCTCGGCACCGCTGTCGCCCCTCGACCTCCTCGTCCGGTTCGTCCAACTCTACGGGATGGCGTTCGTCGTGCTCGCCGGTGCCGGCCTGTTCGGCCTGTACGTCGGCTATGAACTCCTCCGTCGCCGGGCCCGCTACGTCGAGTCCTTCGCCACGGCCCAGTTCGCCACCGGGTTCGTCCTCGCCGTCGGCTTCTTCGCGGTCTATCTCATCGAGTTCGAACCGCTCCGCGTCGCCCGGTATATGATCGTCATGGCTGTCTTCCTCTACGCGCTGTTGCTCGTTCGCGCGACGGAATGGCGTCCCCGACGGCGTCACGTTGCCCTCGCGGTCCTCGCCGGCGGTCTCGTCGCCGCGTCGGTGCTCGGGGCCAACGCCGCCTACTGGCCGAACGAGCACCTCACCGACGCCGAGTACGAGGGGGCCGAGTTCGCCCTCACGAACGCCGAGGACGGTGTTCCTGTCAAGACGTACGCGATCTCACACAAGATGGAGTGGTACGTACTCGGGAGCACGTCGCCGTCGCTGTGGCCCCCGACGTTCGAAGCGACGCTCCGACCCGGCCTCGGCTACGACGAACGCAACGACACTGCCCGCGAGAGCTACGGCCACGCCTATCTCGTGACCCAGGACTTCGACCGGGAGTTCTACACGGCCTCGTACTTCACGGCGGAACAACGAGCCACACTCGTCCCCTTCGAACCCGAAGACGTCCGTCGGCTGCGTCACGACCCCACGACCGATCGCATCTACGACAACGGCGGCTTCGAACTCTGGTACGTGTATCCTGCCGAGGACGCCGGGTCCGGACGGTGACTGCTGCTGCGACATCGAGTAGCACAGTGATTATCGCTGTGGCGTCGGATAGACAGTGACTGTCACTGTGGCGTCGGACAACAGGGACGGTGCGACGAGTTGGACTGAAGGCAGACGGAGACGCAAGGAGCGTGCGTTACACCACGCGGAGGTGATCGAAGTAAACGGGGCCGGTACCGCCGTACTGGAGCGTGTACTCGAAGCCGACGCCATCGTCGGCACGGTGGTCCGAGGCGGTCGCAGTCCCGCTGCCGATCTCCGTCCCGTCGGTGTCGTAGCACGTGATCGCAACCTGGTCGTCGCCGTCGACACCCCAGGCGATTTCCCACTCCATCCACTCACCGGCGACGACCGCGAGCGAATCGTTCCCGATCTGTGACCAGCTTCCGTCGACCGCCTCGGACAGTTGGATTCCGCCCTCGTTGGGGTTGTAGCCCGCGGCGATCCAGTTGCTCGCCCCGCCGACGCCGAAGCGGACGATCGCGCTGTCGGCCGTGTCGGTCAGGAACACGGCCACCCTGAACGTCGAACCGTAAGGGACGTACCGCGGCAAGCCCGACATCGAACGGATACTCCGCCAGTCGGTTCCCCCGGCGGTACCGACCAACGCGTGCGTTCCGTCGGCTGCCCGGTCGGTCGTCACCGCGAAGGCGCTCGTGTCCCCGCTGTACGCGGAGAGATCTCCGTTCTCGAAGCTGTCGACCAGGTTCGGATCCGTCGATCCGCTCGGGTCCGTCGGCTCGGCCGTCGTTCCCTCGGCGACGGTGACGAAGTCGCTGCCGTCGTAATACGAGACGGGTTTCCCGACCCACTGGGTACCGTCGTAGTACCGGACGGTCGCCGGCTGGAACTCGACACCGCCGTCGCCCGCGGCAGTCGCGACCGTGAGCGTCGGTTCCGAGGTGTCGGCCGCGTCGCTCGTTCCGGTTTCGTAAGCCCCGAGATCCGGCGCGTCGCCCTCGTAGGGGAGTCCGACGTCGGTGCCCGCGTCGATCGCCGGACTGTCGGGGGACAGCCTGAGGAAGTCCCCGCTCGTCGGGTCGGTGCTCTCGAAGGACGGTGTCGTGATCCCGAGGTTCCAGGAGTTGTACGCGTCGTCGACGGCGCTGCCGAGCGAGAGGCTCCCCTGAGCGGAGAGGTTGTTCCGGAGGACGTGTTCGACCTCCGCGAACCAGAAGTTCGTCGGGTTGTCCCAGGCCGTACAGTTGTACACCTCGACCGGGATGGTGGCCTCGTTGTAGTGAAAGCCCCGGGCTGCGTTCCGGTAGGACACACAGCGCTCGATCCGGTGGCCGCCGCTCGTCGAGCCACCGCCGAGTTTGAAGCCGTTGCCGTCGCCCGCCTCGTTGCCGTCGGGGTCGTACCCGTTGTCGTAGGCCACACAGCGTCTGAGTACCTCGTCCTCTGACTCCCACAGGTCGAAGCCGTCGTCGGAGTTCCCGTGGCTGACGCAGTCCTCGACCAGCGAGCGCGGCGAGGAGTCGACGGCGATCCCGTCCGCGTGGCTCCCGCCACTGGCGGGGTCGTAGTTGTTCTTCGAGACGCAGTTCCGGATCGTCGTGTCCGGGGCCTCATAGACGTTGATCCCCGCGCCGCTGGTGCCTGTATCGCCGCCGGAGCCGTCGACGGTCAGATTCTCGAGGAGCGTGTGGTGGGTCCCACCGAACAGGTAGACGCCGTAACTGGGGGCGTTCCGGACGGTGAAGTCCCTGAGCTCCCAGTAGGCACAGTCCCACAGGCGAAGCCCGCCGTAGGTGTCCCCGCCAAAGTCGAAGACGGGGGTCTCCTCGGCGTAGCCTTCGAGGCGGATCGGGGCCGACTCGGTCCCCTGCTGGCCGGAGCCGTCGGCGTAGCCGGTCGGCGTGTAGGTCCCGCCGCGAACGTACCCGGTATCGCCGGGGGCGAGACTGTCCAGCAGCCGCTGCAGCGTCCCGAACGGCTGGGACTGTGATCCCGGATCGGTGTCGTTCCCGTCCGGCGCGAGATAGTACTCGGCCATGTCAGCTCGTGTCGATCCAGAGATCGCCCTCCGAGGGGTTGCTCGGGGCCGTCGATCCCACCGTGACGTTCGTCAGCGATCCGATCCGTTGCCAGTCCGTCCCGTCGCCGAGGTAGACGGTGCCCGTATCGGTCGCCAGGAACTTCGCCCCGTCCGTGGGTGTGTAGTTCGATCGGTTGGCGTCCGCGTCGCGGATCTCGACCTCCGTGTCGAGTCGTTCGAAGTTCTCGTTGAGCGGTACGTGCCAGTCGAGCGTCCCCTCGCTCGGCGTGTTGTAGCCGTGATTGTCTGTCATAGGTATGAGCGCACCGTCCCGAGCGCGATCAGCTATGATAGGCGGACTGACGGTATATACTTTTCAAATATTATCAATGAGTCATCCGGTTCGTGTTCCGTGACGCTGGCGCTGTGCGTCGGTACGGACGCTAATCACAGTCACGCCGTCGATAGCATCTGCGGAGTGCTCCCGGTGATCTGCACGCCCTGACGTCGGCGAAGTGTGATTTCGCCCCTCGAAGAGAGAGTCTAGCTCGCGACGCCGCCGTAGCCGTACTCGCCGTACCCCTGCTGGCCGTACTCGTCCTCGATGGTGGTCGCCGTCGGCGTCTCCGTCGGTGTGGGCGTCGCCGTCTCGGTGGGTGTGGGTGTCGCTGTCTCGGTCGGCGTGGGTGTCGCCGTCTCAGTGGTCGAGTCGGCCGTCTCGACCCGCAGCAAGTAGTCCCCGCTGCCGTCCTGGACGTCGCTGACTTCGACGTAGTAGGTGCCCGATTCGTCGGCAGTCCACGGCAGTCGGATCTCCTGGTCCGTGCCGACCTGACGGAGCGTCTCGAAGTGACGGTCGGGACCGTAGACGATCACGTTCGTGACGCCGGTCGACGGGGTTCTGTCGTAGACCACGTCGAAGTTCTCGTCCGCGGCCATGTCGACGGCGAACCAGTCGACGCCGGCGGACTCGAGCGTCCCGGGGACGGTCGTCCCAGTCGCGATCGGGTCCGCGTCGACGGCGGCGTCGTTCGACTCGCTCTCGCTCGTCTCGGTGGCCGCCAGCGAGTTCGTCGAGAGCAGCACTGCCGAGCCACCGTACCCGAATGCGAGACCCGATGTCCCGGCACGATCGGCGCTCCCGAGACACCCGGCGAGGGCGGCCGTGCCGAGTGCCGACCCGGCGAGTGTCAGATACGTTCGTCTGTCGATGTGCCCCTCGTTGGTCCCGTCGCCCGTCGATTGTTTTCGATTCATATCTCTTGGAAGTTGCCTCCACGTCGCCCGCCGTTCCGTCCCGACCGGAGCACCTCCGATCGACCGTCCTGTCTCAGGCGGTCTGTGGTCTCTCTTCTCGTCTAAGTAGCTCTCGTAAGTTGCCGGTAATAACCTGTTCGATCCGAATATCCCTCGTGATATTTGGAGAAGTATAATGGAAAATAATGATAGACGTGGCCGTTGTCTCGGAACGCCCGGAGTACCAGCTCCGAGAATGCGGCTGGGAGCGGAGACGGCTGACTACGCGCTCGTTGTGATCGGCGTGAGCGACGGTTTCGAAGACCCCTACCAGGTCAGACCCTCGTAGACCAGGCCGTCGCGGCGCGTGACGACGTGACGCCCGTCGACGACGATCGGTTCGGCCATGCGGTCGAACTCGTCGTCGAGCACGGCGAACTCGTCCCACTCCGTGACGACGAGGGCGGCGATCGCCCCGTCCAGGGCCGCCCCCGCCGATTCGGCGTACTCGAGGTCGGGGAACCGCTCGCGCATCCGCTCGGTGGCGATCGGGTCGTACCCGACGACGTGTGCGCCACGATCGCGGAGGCCTTCGATGACCGGAATCGCACGCGATTCACGAACGTCGTCGGTGCCGGGTTTGAACGCCAGCCCCAGGACGGCCACCCGCTCGCCCGCCACGTCGACGTGTTCGTCGAGCAACGCGAGCAGTCGTCGGGGTTGCTTCTCGTTGACCTCGATGGCACTCTCGAGCAACGTCGGCTCGTAGCCCACCGCCCGCGCGGCCGCGATGATGGCCCTGACGTCCTTCGGGAAACAGGACCCGCCCCAGCCGACGCCGCTGTCTAAGAACGCCCGCCCGATGCGCTCGTCGAGGCCGATCGCGTCGGCGACCTCGTAGGCGTCGACGCCGTACTCCTTGCAGACGTTCCCGATCTCGTTCATGAGGCTGATCTTGCCCGCCAGAAAGGCGTTGTTGGCGTACTTGATCATCTCGGCCTCCCTGATCCCGGTCTCGACGACGGTCGTCTCGGCGCGCTCGAGGAGCGGTTCGTAGACTGCCCGCATCGTCCCGCGGGCCCGGTCCGTCTCGGCACCGAGGACGACCTTGTCCGGCTCCAGGAAGTCGGTGACGGCCGAGCCCTCGCGCAGGAACTCCGGGTTCATCCCGATCTCGAAGTCCTCGCCCACTGTTCCGCCCGACGCCTCGGCGATCAGCGGCGCGATGACGTTCTCAGTCGTCCCCGGGACGACCGTGCTCTTCACGACGACCTGCTGTGGCGTGGACTGATCCGCAATCGCCGCCCCGAGCGAGGACGCGGCCGACTCGATGATCGACGTGTCGATCGATCCGTCCGCTCTCGAGGGCGTGCTCACCGCCAGGAACGTCACTTCGGTGTCCTGCAGGGCGCTGTACTCCGTCGTCGCCGTCAGGGTGTCGCCGACGGTGTTCGCCAGCAACTCTTCCAGCCCGGGTTCGTGTATCGGTGACTGGCCCGCCGAGAGGGTCGCGACGACGTCCTCGTCGACGTCGATCGCCACGACCTCGTGTCCCAGGTCGGCGAAACAGGCCGCCACCGTCGTCCCCACGTAGCCACTTCCGAGAACGCTGATCTTCATCAGTGTATGGAGGCCACGTTCGACTATCAACATTGTGATAGTGACACACGATCACGGGCGTCACAGCTCGTCCGGGAACGCGTTCTGCCGCATAGTCGTCCCCGGAGCGCGTTCTGGGTCACCGTGTACCTCAGCGCGCGCTGTGCGTCACAGTCCTTCCCGGAGCACGTCGTGGACGTGATCGAGGACCGAAAAGGAGTAACCCCGCTCGGCGAAGGCGGCGAGCGCGCGATCCAGACGGGAGAAACCGCCCGTACACCGCGTGTACAGTACCCTGTAGAGCGGAGGGAGGTCGTCGTACGCCGGCGGCGTCACGAGGTCGTGCATGTGGACGTTGAAGACGACTGCGCCGGGTGGCCACGAGAGCAGCAGGTCGCCGATCGGCCGACCGAACAGATTGCAGTAGGACAGTGCCGTCGGGACACGCAGGCGCTCGCCGAAGACCGTGAAGGGGATCTCGACGATGTCTTCCTCCGGCATGTATCTCGGTACCGTCGGCTCGTCGGTGTTGTCGAAGCGGCCGGGTCGCCACGAGGGGAAGACGCTGGCGTCGAAGTCGTATCCCGCGTCGGCGAGCAACCGGTAATCGCGCCGGAACACGTTGCCGTCGGGGAACCGGTAGCCGACCGGATCGCGCCCGAAGAACGCCCGGTACCGGTCGGTGCTCGTCTCTATCTCCTCTCTGGTCGCTTCGTGGTCGCGGGCCGGGTCCGACGGCGTCCGCGCCCGGTGGGTATGTGAGTGAGGGTGAAACCGGACCGCGACATCGCTCTCGACGAGCGCCTCGACAGTCTCGGGTCGTTCCTCGAGCACCTCGGTCTGGACGAAAACGGTCAGCCCCACGTCACGCGCCTCGAGGAGCGCGATGAGTCTGTCGACGTGTGTCACCGCGTCGTAGGTGTTCCTCGACAGTGCCGTCCCGTAGTCACACTCGAAGTCCAGGGTCAGGTACACCTGCCGGTCGACGGGCCACTCGAGGTGGTGACTCCCCTCGCCTACCGGCATCCCGTCGATCGTCTCCGTCGGATTCTCACGGTGGGTGCTCATGACGTCGCTTCCGCGCGTTGCTCACCGCGCTGAATCGCGTCGGCGAGCAGCGGCCGCATCATCCCCACGAGCGGCGCGGTGTCGCCGTCGGTCCAGACGGCCCGGTGCTTGCGGACGCCCGGCAGCGACGTCTGGATATCGGCGCTGACCAGCAACTGGGCACCGTCGACCATGAGGATCGCGCTCACAGCCCCAGGTTGGATCGGGTGGGAGTCCCACCACGTCCAGGTCTCCAGCACGCGGGCGTCGGGCAACGCCGTCCGCAGCCGCTCGCGAACGGATTCCGCGGGCGACCCGATCACGATGTCGACGCCGCGATCGCTGGCCGCCCGTAGCGCCGTGAGCAACTCGTCGGTCAGCAACTCCTCGACGGCGATCGCGAGCAACACTTCCTCCGTGGCGTCGTCGAGCAAGCCCTCCATGCGCTCGCTGACTTCCGCGTCGCCCTCCATGACCCAGACGTCGCCGTCCTCCGCCTCGGCCGCCGGCGACTGGAGTCGCGGGAGGAGGGTGCCGATCCGCTCGAGCACCGTCGAAAGCTGCCGGTCGAGCATCGACACCGCCTCGTCGGGGTCGACGGCCCGGAACTCACGGGGCGTCCCCTGCTGGACGTCGACCAACCCCCGTTCCTGGAGTCCGTCCATGCAGTCGTAGACGCGGGCACGCGGGACGTCCGCGACCTCGCTGACCTCCTTTGCCGTCCCCTGGCAGATCCGCTCCAACCCCACGAAACAGCGCGCCTCGTACTCGGTGAAATCGAGCGTTTCGAGCAACTCGACCACCTCCTCGACGACAGATCGATCCTCCGCTGGCGAATCAGATAGTTCCCCTGTCATTGTCGTGTGAACGCCCCGTTAGTTGGAAACAGTTGGGACTACGTCTGAATAATCCTTTGGACGTTTCTACGGTAATCGTCACAGATGTGAGGGCACGAACGACCGTCACAAGGGCGAAATATCCGCTGATCAGGCCGAGAGGCCAGGAACACATCCGATAGTACGATCGAAGTACCCCTTCTGTTTTTACTAGAGTGAAAAACAGACGTAACATCTAAATGTACCCGTCGACTACGGGGAGGTACACGAGGCAGGCGGCAGTACCATCATGTCAGGAACGAATTCGGTACGAACGGTATCCGAGCACCGGGCGAGCGAGCGGAGCGGCGAGAACGAGCGCTCCGGCCGTGTCGAGACCTGTCCGGAGTGTGGCGGGACGGTCACGACCGACGATGGGCGTGGCGAGCGCGTCTGTGAGCAGTGTGGCGTCGTCGTCGAGAGTGACGCCATCGACCACGGCCCGGAGTGGCGAGCGTTCACCCCCTCCGAGAAGGACGAGCGGAGTCGGGTCGGGTCGCCGACGACGAAGCTCCTCCACGACGAGGGGCTCTCGACGAGCATCGGCTGGGCGGACAAGGACGCAAGCGGGCGGACACTCTCGTCGTCCCAGCGCGAGAAGATGAGCCGACTCCGGGTCTGGGACGAACGGTTTCGGGCGACTGACTCCCGGGATCGCAATCTCAAGCAGGCCTTGGGCGAGATCGACCGCATGGCGAGTGCGCTCGGTCTCCCGGAGAACGTCCGGGAGACCGCGAGCGTCATCTACCGGCGGGCGCTCGACGAGGACCTGCTTCCGGGCCGATCCATCGAGGGGATGGCGACGGCGTCGCTGTACGCCGCCGCCCGCCAGGCGGGGACGCCCCGGAGTCTCGACGAGTTCGAGCCGATCAGTCGCGTCCGCCGCCAGAAGTACGCCCGCGCCTACCGGTATCTCGCTCGCCAGCTCGAACTCGGGATCGCGCCGGCCGATCCCGCGGAGTACCTGCCGCGGTTCGTCTCCGAACTCGAACTGAGCGACGACCTCGAACGGCAGGCACGGGAATTGCTCTCGGCCGTCAAGGAGACAGGGGGACACAGCGGGAAGAACCCGACTGGACTCGCCGCCGGCGCGATCTACGCCGCCGGGCTGCTGACCGGCGACCGCATCACCCAGCAGGAGGTCGCCGAGACGGCCGACGTCAGCGAGGTCACGATCCGGGATCGGTACTCCGAGTTGCTCGAAGCGCTCGAGGGCGATCAGATCGACGCCCGCAGCGAACGCGGCGGGAACTAAGAAACGTTCGTCGCCCCCGACAGCGACGACCGGCGAAGCTACAATGGTCGGCAAAGCCGGAAGTGTATCGACGAAAACAAACGTCCGAACCGGCTACCCCGCGGTGATGGACGTTCAGTTTCTCGGCGGGGCCGGCGAGATCGGGCGAAGCGCGATCCTCGTCAACGACTCACTCCTGCTGGATTACGGGATGCAGACGGGGACGCCCCCGCAGTTTCCGGTCGGCACCGTCGAGCCCGAGGCCGTCGTCGCCTCCCACGGCCATCTCGATCACGTCGGCTCGCTCCCGTCGCTGCTCTCGGGGAGCCGACGCCCGCCGATCCACTGGACGCCGCCGACCCGAGAGCTGGCGCTGACGCTCGCCAGGGATACGCTGAAGCTGCATGGAGGGACCTACGACTGTCCGTTCACCGAGGTCGACGTCAGGCGCGTCACCCAGGTCTCAGAGACCCACAGCTACCGCGAGTCCTTCGAGGCGGCCGGTCACGAGGTGACGTTCTTCAACGCCGGCCACATCCCGGGCAGCGCGCACGTCCTCGTCGACGACGGCGAGACGCGACTGCTGTACACGGGCGACTTCCACACCGACGACCACC
>ENA-ORDC01000388-ORDC01000388.1-marine-metagenome-genome-assembly--contig:-NODE-388-length-44629-cov-10.639477_pt1 | contig 44629 bp, 43 predicted proteins | sample MGYA00237783_ERZ508515 | MGnify/ENA primary metagenome ERZ508515 (study PRJEB26186, sample SAMN06268792) | marine metagenome | isolation source: Eden Landing Ponds, San Francisco, CA, USA | place... | reverse complement strand
CCGTCGTCGAGACGGAAGTCGACGGGGGGATCGACGCCCTGTTCGGCGAGACGGATGTCTTCGTCACCGTCGAGAACGAGGGTGCGGCCGGCGAGGTGGCCGTGACGCTCGAACTCCTCGACAGCGAGGGGACCGTGCTCTTCGACGAGACCCAGACGACGGATATGGAGGCCGACGAGCGCAAGCGGGTGACGTTCTCCGTGGACGTGCCGGAGGAGACCGAGGACGTGGAAGCGAGCGCGAGTGCGGCGTAGGCGTTTCGAATCCACCCGAACTACCGCGCCCCCGACACGCCAGCGCTTTTTTCCGGTCGACGCGACCGTTCACCCATGGACTACGGCACCGCGATGACCGACGAGGAGATCGGATCGTTCCTCGCTCAGCGAGGACACGGCGTACTCTCGTTCGATGGGGACGTGCCGTACGGCCTGCCGATCTCGTTCGGTTACGACGTATTGCACAATCGCTGTGTCTTCCAGTTGTTGTTCGCCGAGGACAGCAAGAAATCGGCGTACCTCGACGAATCGGCAGCGGTGAACCTCGTCGCCGACGAATGGCGGAGCCCCGACGAATGGCGGAACGTGGTCGTCGACGGCGAACTTTCCGCGATCCCGGACGAATCGCCCGAGGCGGTCGACGCCGCCGCGGTGTTCGCCGAGTTCGCCACCGCCGTCGGCCTGTCGATCTTCGACCGGCCGATCGAGGAACTCGATTCGGGATGGTACGAACTCGACATTCGGGAATTGAGCGGACGGCAGGCGCCCGGGATGGAGTGATCGGGCGGATTCGAACCACGGTCGTTTCACTCACTCCGTTCGCTCCACTCCCTGGTTCGAATCCGGTAGGAGCCACTTCACCGACACGGACGACTCGCTCCGCTCGTCGTTGCGGTGTCGGTAGAAGTGGGCTCGGGCGGATTCGAACCACCGATTTCGGCCTTGTAAAGGCCGCGTCATAACCAACTAGACCACGAGCCCTCGTCGGCAAACCGGTCCCCGACCGAATAACGGTTTCTGTCTCGATCCGCGAAACGCTTACCCCCACGGCGCCGATTCGTCCACTATGTCTCGCCGAGCGAGTCGGGTCGTGCTCGCCATCGTCCTCGTGGTCGGTCTCGTGGGCTGTATGGGTGCGCCGGACTCGACGGCGCCCGCGACGACGACGCCGACGAACGGTGACGCCGCGACGGCCGCGACGACCGCGTCGACGACTCCCACGGTGGCGACGCCCGGGAGCAACTACGACACGACGAGGGTCGTGTTCAGCGACGAGAACGGCACGCAGCTAGCGACGGTCGACGCGTGGGTCGCGGACACGTTTCCGAAGCGGTACACGGGCCTGAGCGACACGAGCGCGCTCGAACCCGGGCAGGGGATGCTGTTCGTGTTCGACGGCGAGGGCGACCGTGCGTTCGTGATGCGCGACATGGCCTTCCCGCTCGATATGGTGTTCGTCGACGCCGACGGCACGATCACGACCATCCACCACGCGCCGGTCGAATCCGACGGCAACCTGACGCAGTACTCGGGGCGCGCGAAGTACGTCCTCGAAGTCCCGATGGGCTACACGAACCGAACCGGCGTCGACGTAGGCGACCGGATGCGGATCGAGGGCCGATGACGGTCGACGCACTCGCCGACCAGGAGGGGTGGCACGCCGAGGGGTTCGCGGCGCGTGTCCACTACCGCGGCGAGGGCGACCGATACGCGGTCGAATACTACGCGCCGAGCGACTGCGTCCTCTACTGGAAGGTGAAGGGGGACGGGGAGACGGCGGTGCCGGTCGGGCGGGAGACGGTGCCCGACCCGCTTCGGGAACGCGTGCGGATCGACCTCGATGCGGCGGGGATCGATCCGACCGTCGAGGGACGGTCGCTGTAAGGCGATCGCCGGGCTGGTTCCGCTACTCGTCGGGGTCGCCCGCAGCGAGTTCCCGCATCCGTTCGAGCCGCTCCCGTTCGCTCATGCTCGGCCACCGCGCGATGTCTTCGAGCGTGCGATTGCAGGCCGTACAGACGCCATTCTCGACCTCACAGACGGAGACACAGGGGGAACGGACCATCCGACGGCCGTTCTCGCTCGCCCGGCTTAGTCCTGACGTGGGTGGAGCCAGCTGACGGTCGGCAGCCGGAAGACGAGTCAGCCTTTTGGCCGCTCGTCCCCGAGTAAGGGTGATGGACGTCCCCGCGGCCGCGGACGACGACCCCTTCGAGGAGCAGCGGGAGCGGACGGCCAACCCGATGCGCCGGCTGTTCGCCGAGTACGGGCGCGAGCAGGCCGGCCCCTTCTCCGTCGGCGTCGCCGCGAGCCTCTTTGCCCGCCTGCTGGACTTGCTGCCGCCGCTCCTCCTCGGTATCGCCGTCGACGCCATCTTCCTCGACGAGAGCGCGTTCTCGCTCCCGCTCGTTCCCGACGCGTGGCTCCCGACCGATCCCGAGGCGCAGTTCTGGCTGGTCGTCGGCATCGTCCTCTTCTCCTTTCTCGGCGGGGCCGGCCTCCACTGGGTGCGCAACTGGGGGTGGAACCGCTTCGCCCAGCACGTCCAGCACGCCATCCGCACCGACACCTACGACGCGATGCAGCGGCTGAACATGACCTTCTTCGCCGACAAGCAGACGGGGGAGATGATGTCGGTGCTGTCGAACGATGTCAATCGGCTGGAGCGATTCCTCAACGACGGACTGAACTCGGCGTTCCGCCTCGGGGTGATGGTCGTCGGCATCGCCGCCCTTCTGTTCTGGATGAACTGGCAACTCGCCGTCGTCGCGCTCCTGCCGGTCCCGCTCATCGCCTTCTTCACCTACCGGTTCGTCCAGACCATCCAGCCCAAATACGCCGACGTGCGCTCGACCGTCGGACAGGTCAACTCGCGCCTGGAGAACAACCTCGGCGGCATCCAGGTGATCAAGACGAGCAACACCGAGTCCTACGAGGCCGACCGGGTCGAGGACGTGTCGGGCGACTACTTCGACGCCAACTGGGACGCCATCGAGACGCGGATCAAGTTCTTCCCCGGTCTCCGGGTGCTCGCGGGCATCGGCTTCGCGCTCACGTTCACCATCGGTGGCCTCTGGGTGTTCCGCGGGGAAGGGCCGTGGATATTCACCGGCACCCTCCGCCCCGGCGAGTTCGTCGCCTTCATCCTCTACAGCCAGCGGTTCATCTGGCCCATGGCGCAGTTCGGCCAGATCATCAACATGTACCAGCGGGCGTACGCCTCCGCGGCCCGTATCTTCGGCCTGATGGACGAGGACGCGGGCATCGACGAGCGGCCGGACGCCGCGGACCTCGTCGTCGACGCGGGGCGGGTCGCGTACGACGACGTGACCTTCGGCTACGACGACGAGGCGATCCTCGACGGCGTCTCCTTCGCCGCCGACGGCGGCGACACGCTGGCGCTCGTCGGGCCCACGGGTGCCGGAAAATCCACCGCACTGAAGCTCCTCCTCCGGATGTACGATGTCGACGAGGGGGCCGTCCGCATCGACGATCAGGACGTCCGCGACGTGACGCTCACCAGCCTCCGGAGCGCCATCGGCTACGTCAGTCAGGAGACGTTCCTCTTCTACGGCACCGTCCGCGAAAACATCACGTACGGGACGTTCGAGGCGAGCGACGAGGAGGTACGCGCCGCCGCCGAGGCGGCCGAAGCCCACGAGTTCGTCACGAACCTCCCCGACGGCTACGACACGATGGTCGGCGAGCGCGGCGTCAAACTCTCGGGGGGCCAGCGCCAGCGCCTCGCCATCGCCCGGGCGATGCTGAAAGATCCCGAGATTCTCGTCCTCGACGAGGCGACCTCGGACGTGGACACGGAGACGGAGATGCTGATCCAGCGGTCACTGGACCGGCTTACCGCGGATCGCACCACGTTCGTCATCGCCCATCGCCTCTCGACGGTGAAGGATGCGGATCGGATCGTCGTCCTGTCGGACGGACAGGTGGCCGAACGCGGCACCCACGAGGACCTCCTCGACGCCGACGGCCTCTACGCCAACCTCTGGGGCGTGCAGGCGGGCGAAATCGAGGACCTCCCCGAGGAGTTCGTCGAACGGGCGACGCGGCGGAGCGCGCGAACCGACGGGGACGGAACGGAGCGACGCGCCGCGAAGTCCGGCGACGCCGACTATCGTACCGATTGAAACTGGTTGCACAGCCGAGCCCAGGACTGCGTGCGATCGGCGGTGCAACCAGATTCACTCGCTACGATCGGCCTCGAACTCGACGCCACTGATCTCGAATCGAGCGCCGCCGGCGGCGCTCTCGGTGAGACGAATCGTCCAGCCGTGGGCTTCGGCGACCTGTTGGACGATTCGCAGGCCGAACCCGGTTCCAGTGTCCGCGGTGGAGTAGCCAACCTCGAACACGTCGTCGCGGTCGTCTGGAGGGACGCCGGGGCCGTCGTCGGCGACGTAGAAGCCGTCCGAGCAGTCGCCGATGGTGACGGTCACGCCGTCGGCATCCGCGTCGCCGTCGTCCGTCGAACCGTGCGCCACGGCGTTTCGAAGCAGGTTCTCGACGAGTTGGCGGAGCCGGCTTCGGTCGGCTCGAATCCGCCGGTCGGCCTCGACGACGAGCGTCGCGTCGGCCGTCTCGAGATCCGCCCAGCACCGTTCGATGAGGGTCGCGAGATCGACCGGCTCCCGGTCGTCGATGACGTCGCCGCTCCGGGCGAGCGTCAGCAGATCGTCGATCAGCGCTTCCATGCGGTCGTGGGAGCGAATGACGTGGTCGAGGTGGGAGAGGTCGCCATCCCGGCGGGCCAGTTCGACGCGGTTCCGGGCGACGTTCAGGGGATTGCGCAGGTCGTGGGAGACGATGCTGGCGAACTCCTCGAGGCGCTCCTTCTGTCGCTCCAGTTCCCGCCGCTCGCGAACGTCGAGGTAGAGCGCGAGGGTGCCGACGACGTCGCCGTGGTCGTCGTACCAGGGGACGGCGCGTAGTCGGGTCTCGACGATGTCGCCGTCGACGGTCACGAGTTCGCGATCCTCGAACACGAACTCTCCGATCATCGCGCGGTCGTACCCGCCGTTTAGCAGCTTTCGCGCCGAATCGGGCGTGTAGAAGTCCACGAGTTCGCTATCGACGAGCGCGTCGCGGTCGTAGCCAAGCGTCTCGGCGAACCGGCGGTTGCAGTCGTCGATGATCGGCTGGCCGTCCTCGGCGCGGGTGACGACCGCCATGACCGGCGCCTCCTCGAAGAGATATCGGTACTGCGCCTCGAGTTCGGTCGTCAGCTCCTCGAGTTCCTCGGTCCGCCGTTCGAGCTCCTGCTCCCGTTGCTTGCGGTCGGTGACGTCGGTGATGAACCCCTCCAGCACCGTCCAGTCGTCCTCGGATCGGTCGACGACGCGACCGCGCTCCCACATCCACTTCGTGGTCCCGTCGGCAGTGACGATCCGGTAGGTGACCTCGAACGAGTCGTCGGTCGCGAGGGCGTCCTGGACGGCGTCCCAGATCACGTCCCGGTCGGCGGCGTGGAGAACGTCGTCGCCCCACGACACGTCGCCACGCACCAGTTGCTCGGCGGTGTAACCGGTGAGCACCTCGACTTCCCCCTCGACGATCTCCATCGGCCACCCGCGGTCGTTCCGACATCGATAGACGATCCCCGGGAGGTTGCTGATCAGCGTCTCCAGTCGGCGGGTCCGCTCGGTCAACAGGCGTCGGGACCGGGTGGCGTCGACGACGTTGCCGATCCGGTTGGCGAGCAGTTCGTACTGTTCGGTGTTGGCTTCCTTCTGGAGGTAATCGGTCACGCCGGCCGAGATGGCGTCACTGGCGATCGCCTCGGACCCTTTGCCAGTGAACAGCACGAACGGGAGATTGGGGTGCTCCTCCCGGACGGCTTCGAGAAACTCGATCCCGTTCAGCGCGGGCATGTCGTAGTCGGAGACGATGCAGTCGACGTCGTGCGCCGCGAGTCGGTTCAGCCCATCGCGGGCGCTCGTCGCCGTCTCGACCACGAACCGCTCGTCCGCGCGTTCGAGAAAGATCGCCGCCATCTCGGTGAAGTCCGGATCGTCGTCGACGTGGAGAATCCGGATCGTCTCGGTCGAACCGTCGGTGGCGGCGAGACGGTCGGTCATACTCGTTCGTCCGGGCCGTGGTGGCGCGAGGCCCTAACACTGTCGGCAGTGGCAGATTGGCGACAGGTGGAGTGTTGAAGGCCCTCGGCCCCGAGATGCCGGGTATGCGTCTCGATCTCAGCGACGCGACCTGGACCGACGTCCGCGACGCCGACACCGACCTCGCGCTCCTGCCGGTCGGGAGCACCGAGCAACACGGCCCCCACGCGCCACTGGGAACCGACGCCCTGCACGCCGAGACGGTCGCCGAAGCGGGGGCGGAGCGCCACGGCGAGGCGGTGGTCGTCGCGCCGACGATTTCGGTCGGGATCGCCGAGGAACACCGCCAGTTCGCGGGGACGCTCTGGGTGTCGCCGGACACCTTCCGGAGCTACGTCCGGGACGTGATCGGGAGCCTCGCGTACCACGGGCTGGATCGGGTCGTCGTCGTCAACGGCCACGGCGGCAACGTCCCCGCGCTCGGGGAGGTGACGGCGACGGTCACGCGCCACGACGACGTCTACGCCGTCCCGTTCACATGGTTCGAGGCAGTGGGCGACCACGCGAGCGACATGGGCCACGGCGGACCGCTGGAGACGGCGCTGTTGCGGGCGACCCACCCCGAACTCGTCCGCGAGGAACGGATCGAGGAGGCGCGAGCGGGGGCGAGTTCGGGGTGGGGAGACTGGGTCGACAGGACGAATCTCGCCCACGACTCCGCGGAGTTCACCGAGAACGGGGTGGTTGGCGATCCGGGCGATGGCGACGCCGACCGGGGCGAGGAACTGCTGGAGCTGGCGGCCGACGCGCTGGGCCGCCTGCTCGCGGCGGTCGCGGACCGGGACGTGTCACGGCCAGCGGACCGGTAGCTTACTCGTCGTCCGCCTCCGCTTCCTCGAACTCCTGGAGCGTTCCCCGGAGTTCGGGCACGGCGTTCGTGAGGTCGCTCACGTCGGCGTGGGCCTCGTCGATGGACGCCATCAGGGACTCCAGATCCTCGATGGCCGCCGCGAGGTCGGCGGCGTCCTCGAAGGCGTCGGCGCGTTCGCCCATGGTGTACCACTTCTTGGCCTGTCGGAGGTGTTCCTCGGCGTCGCCCACGTCGAGTGCCGACCGGAGACCGTTCAGCACGCCGAGGACGTTGTCACCCTCGGTCTCCCAGACGTCGGCCGCAGCGGGGAGTTCCGCACGCGCCTGTTGGAGGTGGTTTTCCACGTCCGCGCGCATCTCTTCCGCCGCCTCGCCGAAGAGTTCGTCGTCGCCGAGCGTCGTCTGACTCATACCCGAGGGTTCGCCGCCGTGTGAGTTAAACGCACGCCCGAAAGTGAAAGTGAAACGACGGGGTTCGAGCGGGTAACTCGGCTATTCGACGGAAACAAGCCGCATCAACGGGTAGCCGTCCGCCATCGCCATCTCCGTGCGGACGACCACGTCCTCGTACTCGATGCGCATCCGCACCTCCATGAACCGGCCCGTGAGTTCGACGTAGCCGTGGTCGTCGACTGCCTCGGCGAGTGCCGTCTCGTCGATGTCGACGGCGACCGACTCGCAGAAGGGCTGGTTCTCGATGGCGTCGGCTATCGCGCGTTCGAGGCTGTCGGCGCTGTCGGGCGAAACGGGCGTGCCCGCGAACTGGTGGTAGAGCGAGCCGAACTTGATGCCCGCCTCGAAGCAGGCTTGCTGGGGATCGGTGACCATACCGACGCGTCACCCCGACGCGTGTAATGCCTGTCGCCGTCGCGGATCGGTTGTTACTTGGGTTCGGTCGTCCCATTGACGCCCGAATGGACGAGCCGGTGTTGCTGACAGGCGCGGGCGGGCGCGTCGGGCAGGCCATCCTGCACGGGATCGGCGAGGCCCACGAGTGGCGACTGCTCGATCGGGAGCCACTGTCGGGCGATCGCCTCCCCTCGGGCGTCGACGAGGACGACGTCGTCGTCGCGGACGTGACCGACGGCGACGCGATGGCCGACGCGATGGACGGCGTCGGGGCGGTGATCCACCTCGCGGGCGACCCACGACCCGAGGCGCCGTGGAACTCGGTGCTCGAGAACAACATCGACGGCACGCAGACGGTGTTCGAGGCGGCGGTCGACGCCGGCGTCGAAAAGGTCGCGTTCGCCTCCTCGAACCACGCCGTCTCGGCCTACGAAACCGACGAGCGCACGCCCGAGATGTACCGTACCGACGACGACTACCGTCTCGACGGGACGGAGCTTCCCCGTCCCGGCAACCTCTACGGCGTGAGCAAGGCCGCGGGCGAGACGCTCGGGCGTTACTACCACGACAACGAGGGCCTCTCCGTGGTCTGTGTTCGGATCGGCAACCTCACCGAGAACCATCCGCCACGCAACTACGAACGCGGACAGGCCATGTGGCTCTCGCACCGGGACTGCGCCCACCTCTTCGACCGCTGTCTCCGCGCCGACTACGACTACGAAATCGTCTACGGCATCTCCGACAACGAGCGGCGGTACTACAGCATCGAGCGCGCGAAGGCGGTGCTGGGCTACGAGCCACAGGACGACTCGGCGGCGTACACGCTGGCGGGCGAACCGATCGAGGAGCGGTAGCGGCACGAATCCACGCCGCGATCACGACGAATCGCAGACGAAAACTACTCCCGACCGAAGACGAAGGGACGCATATGGATCGACAGCAACTGATCGCGCTCGTCTTCGTCGGCCTCATGCTGTTCTCGTCGCTCGCGTACGCCGTCTCGTTCTTCTGAGCCTCGGTCGGTGAGCGACAGCACCCGAGATGACACGCTGTCATTATCGGCAGCGAAAATTGAAGGGCAGGCATTAAGCACTCCTGTCGATCACGACGTATCGAGAGTTATCATGCGACGAACGTGTCCGTTCTGTGGGGACCGAGTCGAACTTCTGCCCGAGCATCTCGAGGACTGTGAGGAGGCGCCGAGGGACGACCCGCGCGTCCCCTGATCACTCCTCGAAGAGGCCGTCCACGTCCGCGTACTCCCGGGTCCGACGCTCGACGTGTTCCGCGAGACGCCGGTAGACGAGCGAGCGCTCCGCGTCTGCGGTCACGAACGACAGCAGGGTGGTCGTAAAGAGCGTCCGCTCGCCGCCCTCGATCTCCTCGCGCGCGAACGTGATCGCTTGCTCGATGGGCGACGTGTCGTAGCCGTACTCGTCGGCGAGGACCCGCGCGGCGACGGCGGCCGCGTCGAACCGCAGGTCCGCGGGCGTGAGCGCTGCACCCTCGTGACGGAGCGTGGGGGGTCGGCGGCGCTCGATGACTTCGGGGTCGGCCGCGAGCGTCGTCAGGGCGCTCCGAACGGGGGCGAGGTCGACGCCGCGGTACGGCGAATCGAGCCCCGCGAGATAGTCACCGGCGCGCTCGGCCAGTCCCGTCGCCCCGCTCCAGTTGCGGGTTCGGGCGTGGTAGACGGCGGCGGTGAACTGGATGAGGCCGTGCAGGAACCGCTCGTCGTCGGTGCCGTCGTCGAGGGCGAGCCACGGGTCCTCCCACGCATCGTGTGCGGCGTGATACTCCCCGGCGTTGTAGATGGCGATGCCTGCCCGAAGCGACGCGTCCATAGGTCGACTTCGGGCGGGGCCCACTAAACGCGTTCGCGGGGTTACTGCGTCACCGACGACGTGAGGAACGGGTCCCACCGCGCGCCGACGACGCCGGAACCGCTCCCGCTCGGCGTCGCTCCGGTGACCGGGTCGGTGCCAGTGCCGGAACCGTAGGTCTCGGACGGACCGCTCGCGTCGCCCCACCAGTTGCGGCGGGCGTCGATGTCGCTGCCGACGTAGTTGACGACGCCGGCCGGGGGGAAGTTGAGGTCTTGCAAGGTGTCGGCTCCCAAGTCGGTCTCGAAGTCGTTGCGGCGGGCGACGACGTCGGTCTCCGACGCCGCCAACCCCCACTGATTCGACGCCACGCGGTTCTCGGAGAGTGTGAGTTCCGCGGCGTCGAATCCGATGACGCCCGTTGCGGTGTACCGATCCCCCGTGTAGACGTTGTCGGTGACGACGTTCCGGAACAGGTAGCCGGTCGCGCCGTCCGAAACCTGAATGCCGTTCTGTCCGTTCGTGTCGGTCGGGCCTTGCCCGGTCACCGTGGTGTCGGCGACGATCAACGTGAGGCCGTCACCCTCGCCGACGATCCCGTTTTTCTGGTAGTCGTGGATGGTCGACTCCCGGACTGCGACGCGGCGGGCGACCCCGTCAGTGTTGTAGGCGACGATACCGTTGCCGTGTTGGGCGCCGGAGAACGGAGCGTTGGTGGTCCGGACGGTCTCCACGTCGACGATCCGGGCGCTCGCGTCACGGAGGCCGACGGCGCTGAAGTTCGCGTTGCCGCCGGCGTTGCGCGCGCCGTCGACGGTCAGACTGCAGAGTTCCGCATCCGTGCCGTCGACGAGGACGACGGGGTGCTCCGTCGCCGTTCCGCTGCCGTCGAGTGGGCGCTCGTAGGAGGTGCCGAGCGACTCCGGTGACTCGACGACCGTCTCGCCCGGTCCCTCGCCGACGAGCGCGAGCGGCTTGTCGATCACCACCTGTTCGACGTACGTGCCCGCGCGGAGCTTGATCACGTCGCCGGCCGACGCGGCGTCGACGACGGATTGGATCGATCCGCCGGGCGTCACGACGGCGTCGGCGAAGGGCGCGCTCGCCCCGTCGTTGTGGCGGCACTGCTCGGTGGCGAAGCCGAGGTCGAACGTGACGCTGTCGGACTGGATCTCGTTGGCGTGATCGACGGGCACCGACCACCGCAGCCCGAGGTGACGGGTCGTGTCCCCCGGGAAGCAGTCCCGGGTGTCGGTCGCCGGATCGGCATCGAGCGCGATACCGCCTCCGAGCCGACACAGAACGGTTCTGAGCGTCCCCGAGACGATCGTCGTCTCGCCGTCTTGCTGCTGGTTGTCGCCGTCGTCGTACCAGAGCGTCGCCTCGATCCGGTCGATCAGATCGCCCTCCCGCGACCTGGACGGGGTTCCGTTCGAATCCACCTCGTCGATGTCGTCGAGTTCGGGTTCGGTGAATCCGCCCTCGGCGTGGGACTGGTTCGAACTCCCGATCCAGATGTACCCCGGATTGTCGAAGAGATGCAGACTGAACGTCACCTCGCCCTCGTCACCGGGCTTGATGTCGTCCAGTTCGATCAGCGGGCGGGACCGGTCGTCGGGAACGTCGGCGAACTGCTCGCGAAACGTGTTCTCGACCGACGGACTGTCGACCGGCTGGTTGGCGTCGTTCGCGATCTCCTGGCGCGTCTCGATCGTGTCCTGCACGCCGTCGCCGTCGTCGTCCGGGAAGGCGTTGACCGGATCGCCGTTGTAGGTCTGTTGCCAGTCGACCTTGAGATCGAGTTCGCCCGCTGTGAGCTGGTTGTTCGTGAACGTCTCCTGATCGGAGAAGTAGGCCGTCGTCCCGACGCCGGCACCGGCCGAGGCGATAGAGATCGTGCCGATACCACCGAGGATCTGCCGTCGGGAGAGGGTGAAGTCCGTGGACATGATTGGGTGTCGTCAACCGGGGCGTCCGGTACCGTAGCTGACACGACTTCCCTCTCGACGAAGTGATTTAGCTAACCACACCGAAAACGAGGCTAATCGAGGATTTAGGGCGTTAGTGGCCGATTAATCGCCCCCACGAGGCATCGACGACGCCGAGCGTGGATCGACGGAGCGGCGCTATCGGTCAGCAAGATCGGCTCCCATGCCGTATGCTATCTATACTCGATACCGTCCCCGTCGTCGCCACGACCGGATCATGTACACCTGTCACAACTGCGACGGGGCGGTGAGCACGGATTTCGTGCGCGTGTTCGGGGAACGCGCGGACGGCTGTCCGGGCTGTGGGCCGCGTTCGGAGTTGGTGCGTTGAAGCGTGACGGCGGAAACGTCCTGACGGAGTCCCCACGCGAGCGTCAGCGAGCGTGGGGGCACGTCAGGGCGTGAGCGGAAGGAGTGACCTGACGGAGTCAGGTCACGACTGAAGTGAACGTCCTGACGGAGATTTGAACTCGCCGAGATGATCGGCCTCGCTTCGCTCGGCCGCTGCGACTCGTCTGCTCAGATCTCCGGGGGCGTTTTCACTCCACAGACTGCTCGCTACGCTCGCAGTGTTGCTCCGTGAAAACGTCCTGACGGAGATTTGAACTCCGGTCCCTGGCTCCGCAAGCCAAGAGGATAGTCCACTACCCTATCAGGACTCATTCATCCATACCGCGGAATCGCTTAAGACGGTTACGATACGTCGGCGGGAACGTCAAACGGTGGCTTGTGTCTCCCGAACGGATATGTCGACGCCAGCCCACGGCACGAACATGCATCGGCGAACGCTCCTTCGGACCGCCCCACTCCTCGCGCTCGCGGGCTGTACGGGTGCTGGTGGGGGCGGGAGTGGCGGCTCCCCCCGCATCACCGACCGCGCGTTCACGGACTCCGGCGAGTGTTCCGATCCCGAGACGGCGACGGTCGACGCGTCGACGACGACGGTTCGGATCGGCGGGTGCATCACCGGTCCGAACGGGTGTTCGGTCGCGCGCCTCGACTCGGCGACCGTGGAGGGCGAGACGCTGGTCGTCGCCGTCGGGACGGCACGCGACGCACCGCCGGACGTGGCCTGCACCGAGGCGCTCGTCCAACGGGGGTACGCCGCGACCATCACCCTCGATCAGCGCGTCCCGAGTGTCCGGGTGGTTCACGACGCGCCGGGTGGACGGAAGACGGTCGCCGACACGGGCGGTGGGGGCGAGGCGTCCGCCCACGACCGGACGTAGCTTCATCCCGGATGCCGACCCAATCCGGGGTGTGAGACGACACGGACACGATAGAAAACCGGCAGACTACGTCGGGGTGTTCGGCCAAGGACAACGCTTAACCGGAGGGTTCGCCTGTTGCACGGTACTATGGGCGTAATCGAGGACGTGTACGAGGACCTCGAGACGGACGTCGATTTCGAGGAGTTCGAGGCCGCCGTCCACGACAAGGTAGAGCAGATGGGGGGGCTCGCCGACGAGGAGACGGCGGCGATGCTCATCGCCCACGAACTCGAAGACGAGGAGGTGAGCGGCGTCGCCGACATCGAACCCGGGATGGACGAGGTGAAGTTCCTGGCGAAGGTGGTCGGTGTCGGCGACCTGCGGACGTTCGAACGCGATGGCGACGAGGACGAGGACGAGGTCGACGAGGGGCGCGTCATCAACGTCGAGGTGGCCGACGAGACGGGGCAGGTCCGCATCTCCTTCTGGGACCGGATGGCGCAGTCGGTCGACGACGGCGAACTCGACGTTGGCGACGTGCTCCGGATCAAGGGCCGGCCACAGGAGGGGTACAGCGGCGTCGAGGTGAGCGTCGATCAGGCCGAGGTCGACGAGGACGCCGAGGTGGACGTCCAAGTACAGGACACGTACCGCGTCGACGACCTCTCGCTCGGGGTCTCGGACGTGAATCTGCAGGGACGGGTGCTGGCGACGGATTCGGTGCGCACGTTCGACCGCGACGACGGCTCCGAAGGCCGCGTGTCCAACCTGACCCTCGGCGACGAGACGGGGCGTGTCCGGGTGACTCTCTGGGACGAGAAAGCCGACCGGGCGGCGGAACTCGACCAGGGCACGTCGGTCGAAGTCGTCGACGGCTACGTCCGCGAACGCGACGGGGATCTCGAACTCCACGTCGGCTCGCGGGGCGCGGTCGAGGAGATAGACGAGGACGTGAGCTACGACCCCGAGACGGACGACATCGCCGACCTGGAACTCGGGAAGATGGCCGACCTCGCCGGTGGCGTCATCGAAACCGATCCCAAGCGGACGTTCGACCGCGACGACGGGAGCGAGGGGCAGGTGCGGAACGTCCGGATCAAAGACGGGACGGGCGACATCCGGGTCGCGTTGTGGGGCGAGAAAGCGGACCTGGACGTCGACCTCGCGGACTACGTCGTCGTCACCGACGCCGAGATTCAGGAGGGGTGGCAGGACGACCTGGAGGCGTCCGCGGGGTGGCGCGCGACGGTGACGGTCACCGATCCGCCCGAGGATGCGGCAGGGACCGACGCGGGGGCGGACGCCACGGCGGGGCAGTCGGACGGCGGCAGCGGCAGTCCCGGCCTCGACGCCTTCGGCGACGGGGCGGACGCGGCAGCGGCCACCGACGAACGGACGGCCGACGCCGACGGCGAGACCGTCCAGTTCACGGGGACGGTCGTCCAGGCCGGGAATCCGGTCGTCCTCGACGACGGCACGGAGACCCGAAGCGTCGACACCGATGCGGACCTGCGGCTGGGTGAGGAAGTGACCGTCCGCGGGCCGATCCACGAGGGGCGGATCGACGCGGACGAGGTGTACTGAACGGGGGGAGCGGGACGGTTCAGGCGTCGGTTTCGCCCGGCGTGACCGCCGCGTTGTTCATGCCGCTGCCGTCGTTGTGGCGGCACTGCTCGGTGTAGAAGCCGAGATCGAACGAGACGCTGTCACCCTGCACCTCGTTGCCGTGGTCGGTCGGGAGCCACCACGAGAAGCCGATGCAGTTGGTCGCGGGAGTCGGATCGAAGCACCCGCGGCTGGAGGCGGACGGGTCGCCGGTCTCGTCGAAGTCGTCACCACCGTTGCCGTCGAGTGGGATGCCGTTGCCGTCGGTGAGCGCCGTCAGTGCCGACCGGAGCGACCCCTGGAAGAAGATCTCCTCACCGGTCGAGATCGAGCCGGCGATATCCTCGAACTCGCCCTGGAGGTCGGACGGGGTTGGCGCGGAGAAGTAGTCCCCTTCGTCGTCGGGGTCGTCGCCGCTGCCGCTCTCGTAGTCGGCGTAGTCCGACTCGCTGTTGGCGGTCGTCCCGGCGACGGCTTTGAGGAGGTTCTCGGCGTCGCCATCGGCGGTGAGACCGAACCCGAGCGTGATGATGCGCTTCCCCGAGCTTTTCACGTCGTCGGCTTCCTCGACGGCGGCCTCGTCGTCGTCGTCGGCGATGTCGGGGTTGTCGGTGCCCTCTATGCCGTTGTTGGCCGAGGGCGAGCCGTCGCTCAGCAGAACGACGACCGGCGTCGCGCTCTGGCGCGCCCGCGTACTATCCAGTTCGCCGTTGGCCGCTTCGAGCCCGCCGTCGATGTTAGTCGATCCCCCACTGACGGATCCCGGGTAGTTGTCGATCGAGCTTTTCACGTCGTCGATGTTGCTCTGCGTGTCGAGCTTCGTCAGATTCTGTTCGACGGAGGCACTGCTGCCGAACGCGACCGTCGCGGCCTTGTCGCTGGCGCCGAGTTCGTCGATGAACGCCTTCGCCGCGTCGATGATGTCTTGTTCTTCGGAGCTACTGATCGATCCCGAGTCGTCGAGGACGAGTGCCACGTCGGCGGTAGTACCGGAGGTTCCGCCGCTCCCTCCAGTCAGGTTGTTACAGTCGGTGTCGTACCACAGGGCCGTCTGGATCTCGTCGAGGATCTCGACCTGGTTCTGAACCGAATTCGACATCTCGTCGCTCGGCCCCGTCTCGTCGGGGTCGTCCGCTTCCGGTTCGGTCAGCCCGTTCTCGGCCGCCGAGACGTTGCTCGCGTTCATCCAGACGTAGCCCGGGTTATCACACAGGTGGAAGCTAAGCGTGAGTTCGCCGAAGTCACCCGGTTTCACGTCGCCGAGATTGATAAGCGGATCGCCACGACTGCCCTGAGTACGATCGTCCGAATCCAGCCCGCCGTCGTCGTTGCCGACATCGGCGAGGACGTTACACGCGTTCGACTCGTCGAAGTCGTCCTGAACCCCGTCGTCGCCCGTATCCGGATACGCCTCGACGGACGTGTTGTCCATGAACTGCCCGACGTCGTCGTTGTGGACGTACAGCAGCGGGTCGCCGTTGATGAAGTCGTCGCCGGCCACGCCGCCGAACGCCTCGACGCCCGGTGGGAACGCCGTGTAGTTCTCCGGCGAGCCGGGCTCGTCCATCTGGATATCGAGTTCGGGGTCGGCCGAGTTTGCCGGGTCGTCTTCGTCATCGGACCAGTCCGAGTAGTGCTCCTCCCAGTCCACCTTCATGTCCAGCGTGCCAGCCGTGAGTGAGTTGTTCTCGAACGTCTCCTGGTCACTGAAGTACGCACTCGTGCCGAGACCGGCGCCAGCCGAGGCGACGCCGATGGTGCCGAGCGCGGCCAACGCTTTCCGCCGCGAAAGTTCGAAATCGTCGTGCATGTGTACCACCCCCCGTTCGGGGGACGCCCACCGGTGGAGTCGAACCACCGCCGACCGCCGGTCACCCGAGTGAGACGGTCCTGCCATGTATACCCATACCCATAGCTAATCACCTCTTTCGGGGCGTTAACGGTGTATTTTCCCGACTAATGACGGATTATTCACTGCGTTGATGGGTTCGAAATCGGAGGACAGGACTAGTGTGCGACTAATTTGACGGTGTGACTAGAAATTCAGATTACATTTTTTCGGTCGGTCGGCGGTGACGGGCCGACGCGCGGAATCGGACACGGGCTGTCGCTCGTCCCGACGGAAAGGATTATACCCGATACGGACACCTATCGGAGTATGAGTGTCGAGTTACCGTTCGCCCCGGTAGACACGATCATCCGTCGGAACGCGGGTGACCTGCGGGTGAGCGCCGGTGCGGCGGAGGAACTCGCCCGCCGCATCCAGCGCCACGGGGCGGACCTCGCCGTCGACGCGGCGGAGCGAGCGACGGCGAACGGGCGGAAGACGCTGATGGCCGCCGACTTCGGCGTGGAGCAGGTGGTCGATCGGGACGACCTCGAACTCCCGGTGGCGCCGGTCGATCGCATCGCTCGCCTCGAAATCGACGGGCACTACCGCGTCTCGATGGATGCGCGGATCGCGCTCGCCGACATCCTGGAGGACTACGCGGACAACGTCGCCGCCGCGGCGGCGACGCTCGCCAACCACGCCGACCGGCGAACCATCCAGGCGGAGGACATCGAGACGTACTTCGCACTCTTCGAATAGATGCAGTTCGGCTACAGCGAGGCCTGTCTCGACCACGATACCGGCGACCGACATCCGGAGACGGCCGACCGGCTGCGCGCCATCCGCCAGCAGCTCGCCCGGCGTCACGGCGTCGAGTACGTCGACGCCGATCCGGCCTCGGTCGACGCCGTCAGGGCCGTCCACGACGACGACTACGTGGCGGACCTCCGCGAGTTCTGCGACGAGGGCGGCGGCAACTGGGACCCCGACACCGTCGTCTCGGCGGGTACGTGGGAGGCCGCCCTCGCGAGCGCCGGGCTCGCCCAGTGGGCCGCACAACGCGCCCTCGCCGGTGACGACGGCCGGCAGACGCCCTTTTCGATCGGCCGCCCACCGGGCCACCACGCCGTCGAAGCCGACGCCATGGGCTTCTGTTTCTTCAACAACGCCGCCGTCGCGGCCCAGACCGCCCTGGACGCGGAGGGCGCCGACCGCGTCGCCATCTTCGACTGGGACGTGCACCACGGCAACGGCACGCAGGATATCTTCTACGACCGGGGCGACGTGTTCTACGCCTCGATCCACGAACAGGGGCTGTTCCCGGGAACCGGCGACGCGGACGAGACGGGAACCGGTGCGGGCGAGGGGACGACGCTCAACCTGCCGCTCGCGTCGGGCGCGGGCGACGCCGACTACCTGCTCGCGGTCGAGCGAGCCGTCGGACCCGCGCTGGACCGCTTTGATCCCGACCTCCTACTGGTGAGCGCCGGCTTCGACGCCCACCGCCACGACCCCATCTCACGGATGCGCGTCTCGACGGAGGGATACGCCCACCTCACCGAACGGGTGCGGGCGGCGACCGACGCCGTCGACGCCGGCCTCGGGTTCGTCCTCGAAGGGGGCTACGGCCTCGACACGCTCTCCGAGAGCATCGCCACAGTCCACGAGACGTTCGACGGGCGGACGCCCGTCGATGACGACGGCAATCCGGACGACGCCACCGTCGACCTCGTCGACGAGGTGCGATCGATCCACGGACTGGAGTAGGGACGCCGACGCTCGCGTCGCTACGGCACCGGATCGAAGTAGCGCGCGAGTTCGACGCCGAAGTCGTCGGCCAGATCCGCCACCGCGTCGCCGACGACGAGTTCGTACCCCTCCGCCAGTGCCGTCTCCACCTGTGCGCCGAGCGCCACGTCGAAGATGGCGTCGCTTCCCAGGAGGGCGCCGGGCGTCGTGAACTCGCGTTCGCGTTCGACGACGTAGCGGTCGCCGTCGAGGAAGGGGCCGTACACGTCGCGGTCGGCGTAGGTGTCGTAGAAGCCCGTCGCGTGGTCGCGGACGTGGACCGGCGGCCCGGCGTGTCGTGCCACGCTCGCTAGCTCGTCGACGGCGAGTTCGACCAACAGGACGGCTCGGTCGTCGGCGACGGTGGTGGAGCGAAGCGGCGCGAACCCCCGCCGGTCGAGTTCGCCGGTGATCCCGTCGAGGGACTTGCGGAGCTGGGGGTAGAGCTGGTCGTCGACGAGATCGGGCGCCTCGAAGACGACGGCGACCGGCGTCGTGCCCCGGCGGTCGAGATGGGCGCGGACGGCGTCGGCGTCGACGGGATCGGGGTCGGTCGAGACGAACAGGTCCTCGCGGGGGTCGGCGAGGAGAGCGCGGGCGTAGTGCTGGAGACGGGCGACGTTTTCGGCGGCGCAGACGGCCGCGACGTTGCGCTCGGGATCGGTGGGGTCGATCACGACCAGCGGATCGTCGAACGTCGCGGTCCCGTGGTCCGCGGGGTCGAGACGAACCGGAGGGTGCCAGTCGGCGGCGGCACGGACGAGGGGTTCGAACCCGCCGTATTCGAGCACGAGGAGTTCGGAGAGGTAGCCGGAGAAGCCGCGGGTGCGGAGGTCGCTCCCGTAGGCGCCGATGCCGGTGAGAAAGGCCTTGAACAGACGCACGTCGCGGGCGAGGTCGGCGTCGAGACGCGTCTGCAGGTAGGCGTCGTGGAAGGGCGTACGGTCGACCGCCGACTGGATCGCGGTCGCGTCGGCCACGTCGTAACAGGGGACGAGGTCGACGTCGAACCCCTGCACCTCGCCGGTGACGTAGGGGTGTTCGGCGTACTCCTCGCGGCCGTCGGGGAGGGCCGCCCGACCCACGTCGAGCCCGTACCGTTCCAGGTCGGCGCGGTCGAGGTCCGGCGGAAAGCGGACGAAGAGGTCGATATCGCGGTCGTCGGCGAGCCACGTCCCGCGGGCCGTCGAACCGACCTGGACGACGTCGGCGTCGACGGGGAGGTCGGCGACGGCGTCGCGGACCCGGTCGGTCAAGGTGTCGACCGCCGCCCGGAGTCGCTCGCGTTCCGCGGCGTCCGGCGTCACGCGGTCGGCCACCCGCGCGGCGACGGCCTCGAAATCGCTCATGCGGCATCTATCCGACGGACCGCTGTAAGTCAGTTCCGGCTGTCGCCGATCGCGTGGGTCAGTCCACACCGCCCGGCCTGATGACTGCGTGTCGGTGCGACGGGACCGTGTGACCGACCGACGGGACCGGGTGAAAACGAAAGCCCTTTCATGCGACTTCGACTATCACCACCCGAGCCGTCGTAGCTCAGATGGTAGAGCACCTCGCTGTTAACGAGGTGGTCCCAGGTTCGAGCCCTGGCGACGGCGCCTTCTCTCGCAGATCACGTACCGAGCGACGCGTCTCCCGAGCCGACGGAGGGTGCGCACGCCAGCATATAATAAACATAACGATGAAATGTTTAAGTGAGGGGATTCCTATCGCCCTGCACGGGTATGTCTTGGTCATCCATCACGCGGCGCGACGCGTTGCGGGCGACTGGCGCAGCGGTCGTCGCCGGGGTCGCCGGCTGTGTCGGCGGGACAGGGGGCAGCGGTAACGACGCCGGCGGTTCGAGTACGAGCACGCCGACCGAACCGACCGACGTGTCGGTGATTCTGAACTGGAAACCGAACGCCACGCAGGCGGGGTACTTCGTCGCGGATCGGAACGGCTTCTACGAGGAGGAGGGGCTGAACGTCGAACTCGTGTCCGGACAGGGCGGCGGGTTCGCGGCGAAGCAGGTCGGCCTCGGAAATCAGGATATCGGGCTGGGGACGGGCGTCGCGCTGCTGCAGGCGCGCAACCGCGACCTCGACATCCGTTCGTTCGCCGGGGCGCAGGACTCCAACGCGGCCATCTACACCGTCGAGGAGCAGTTCGGCGAGGAGCTCACCGAACCGTCTCAGCTCGCCGGCAAGCGCGTCGCCGTCGTCGCGGAGTCGGCCAAGACGATGACGTACCTGGAGATGCTCCTGAAACAGGAGGGAATCCGGGAGGACGTGGAGCTCGTCAACGTCGGCGTCGAGCAACAGACCTCGAACCTCCTCTCGGGCAACGTCGACGCCGCGGTCGGCATCTTCTCCGACTCGCTCGGCCTCGACGACCAGGGCTACGACGCGTCGATGCTCTGGCTGGCGAACTACACGCCGGCCATCGGACGGACCGTCTTCGCCAGACCCGGCTACGCCAGCGAGCACCCGGACGTGATTCGGGGCTTCCTCCGCGCGACCGCAAGGGGGTGGGCGTGGGCGTCGAACAACCCCGAGGGCGCGATGGACCGGATGGTCGAGGCGCGACCCAGCCTGTCGAAATCGCGAGCGATCGGCCTGCTCAAGATGAAGTACACGGCCAAGCACCTCGTGTTGACCGAGACGGTGCGCGAGAACGGCTGGGGCTACCAGCGCGGCGACGCCTGGGAGCAGGTCGTCACGAGCCTCACCGACAGCGGCGTCGTCGACTCCGGCATCGCGACCGCGGACGTGTGGACCAACGAGTATCTCGATACGGGGACGAGCTACGTCGGCGACTACGCCGAACAGGTCTCCACCGACTACGACCTCCCCGTCTGACTACGACCTCCCCGTCTGAATGTCCGCGGTCCGCGCTCGCACTCGCGCCGGTGCCCGCCGGGTGATCGACGGCCTCGGGCGCCCCGCGGTAGCCGCCGTCACGGTCGCGGTTACGGTCGGCCTGTGGCAGGTCGCGACGATCGTCACCGGCGTCCCGGCGATCCTCCTGCCCGCGCCGACGGAGGTGGCCGCCGCGCTCCAGGGCAATCGCGCGGCGATCGCACGCCACCTCGCCTACACGGGCTACGAGATCGGTCTCGGGTGGCTCACCGGCGTCGGCGTCGGTATCGCGTTCGCGGGCCTCATGGCCGCCTCCCGACGGCTTCGTCTCGCAGTCTACCCCCTACTGGTGTCGATCCGTATCGTTCCGCTCGTCGCCATCGCGCCGCTCCTGATCGTCGCCTTCGGCGCGACACTCTCTACACGCGTCCTGATGGCCGCCATCCTCACGTTTTTCCCCGTGACCGTCGCGACGCTCGACGGCCTGCTGGCAGTCCCGTCCAGTCAACTCGACCTCCTGCAGTCGGTGGACGCGTCGACGTGGGCGCGGCTTCGATACGTTCGGCTCCCGAACGCCCTGCCGAGCGTCTTCGCGGGCGTGAAAATCGCGACGCCGCTGGCGGTCGAAGGGGTGTTGCTCGCGGAGTTTCTCGCCGCATCGCGCGGCCTCGGCCACGCCGTCCTGCAGGCGGCCGCGAACCTCGATACGCCCCTGCTGTTCGCGGAGGTGGCGCTGATCGTCGGCGTCGGCTTCGCGCTGTTCGGACTGGTCGCGGGCTACGAGCGGCTGGCCCGCTGGACCGACAGCGACGGGGTGGAGCGCGGGTTCGGCACCCGCGCGGCCGGCGCTCCAGCACCGACGCCGGAGCGCGCCCTGTTCGGCGCCGTCGCGCTGGCCGCTCTCGGCGCCGTCTGGGTGGCCGGAACGGTCGTCCTCCCGAACGCCGCCGTCTTCCTGCCGTCACCGTCGGCCGTCGCCGCGTCGCTGCTGGAGACGCCGGGCCTGTTCCTGACGGCGACGGCGGGATCGCTCCACAAACTCGCCGCCGGGTGGGCGTTCGGTGCCCTCGTCGGCGGGACCGTCGGCGCCGTCGTCGCGTTCGCCCCCCTGACACGCCCCGTCGCCGGCCCGTTTCTCGTCGGTGCGCGCGTGACGCCGACCATCGTCGCCGCACCCCTCCTCCTCGTGTGGCTCGGCATCTCCTTCTCCGCGGCCACCGTGCTGATCGCGCTCGCGACGTTTTTCCCCATCGCCGTCGCGACGGCGAGCGGACTGACGACGCTGCCCGAGACGCACCGGTCGCTGCTCGACTCCGTGGACGCCCCCCGCCGGGCGCGGCTGTTCGTCCGCCTGCGCTACGGGCTGCCGACCGTGCTCGCCGGCGTGAAGCTCTCCATCGTCAGCGGCCTCTCGGGCGTCGTCATCGCCGAGTGGTTCGTCGCCAACGGCGGCCTCGGCGTCCTCGTGAATCAGGGAATGCGGAACCTGCAGCCGACGCTGACGTACGCGGCCATCGCCTGCCTGTTCGTCCTCGGGATGGCACTGTTCGGCGGGGTGACGCTCCTGCAACGGCGGCTGGACTGGTAGTCACTGCCACGTCCACCGCGAGTCGAGCACGTAGCGGTAGACGCCGCTGATCACGATGCCGATGCCGTTCGCGACCAGGTAGGGGACGGCCGCGGCGGAGACGAGGGCGTACAGCACGCCGACCTGAATGGGGATGGCCGTCCCGCGGACGACGTTCGTCCGCAGGAGGCCACGAGCGTACTCCCGCCAGCCCTGGTGGCGGGAGGCGTGGAACGTCCAGCGGTTGTTCACGCCGTACTGGAGCAGGATCGTGATCTCGATGGAGACGATCGCGGCCAGCAGGTACTGGACGTGCCCCCACTCGACGAGTGCGCCGAGGAGGCCCGTCTGGAAGCTAGCAGCCACCGCACCGACGACGAAAAAGCGCCGCAGTTGCGGGGCCTCGGGACCGACCAGTATCGCCCGCAGGAAGCGCCGGAGCATCCGCGGAGCTATCGGTAACCGAGGGCTTCCAGTCTCGTTTCGAGGTCCTCGTCAACACCCTCGTCACGGGCGTCGGCGTCGACCGACGCCAGCATCGACGCGTGATCCTCGACGACCGTCCGGAGATGTTCGCGGGCCGCCGCCGCCGCCGGATCGTCGTCGGTCGAGCGATCCGTCCGCTGGTCGGGGTCCGCCTGCCGGTCGTACAGTTCCTCCGCCCCCGTCTCGGTGTTTCGGATATACACCCAGTCGGCGTCGCGGGCGCTGATCAAGAGGTCGCCCTCGTCGAGCGATCGAGGGATCGGCTGCTGGGTCACGTCCTCGCCGCGGACGGTGACGGTCACGACCGGCGCCTCGGGCGGAGCGTCGCCGTCCCGAAGCGTCGGCAGGAGGCTCTCGCCCACCCACTCGTCGGCCGGATCGACGCCGAGCAGGTCACAGATCGTCGGCGGGATGGCGTCGAGACCGACGTGGTCGGTCACCCGGCGGGCGGGAAGCCCCGGGACATCGACGATCAGGGGGACCTGCACCAGTTCGTCGTAGAGTTTGGGGTAGTGTGCGAGGTGACCGTGATCCATGAACTCCTCGCCGTGGTCGCCGGCGAGGACGACGGCCGTGTCGTCGGCGACGCCCGCTTCGTCGAGCGAGTCGAGCAGCCGCCCGAGGCTGGCGTCGACTTGCCGGACCGCCCCCTGATACAGCGTGCGCAGGTCGGCGAGGGTCCGATCACCGACCGACCACCCCAGTCCCGTCCGGACGTGAGCGATCAGCATCCGCACCTTGCCGACACGGCGGTCGGTGTCCCGGAGGTATCGCGGCGCGGGGACGTACGGCGTGTGGGCGTCCATGTAGTGTACCCAGAGGAAGAACGGTTCGTCCGTCTCGGAAATAAAGGAGGTGGCGGCCCGCTCGGTGTCGAGCATCCGCGAGGCGTCGGTGAAGGGTCGGGCGTCGCTGCCACCCCGGAGATAGTTGCCGGCGCGACGGAAGGGGGAGGTGAACAGTTGGAGCCACGCCCCCCACGTCGGATGGGCGGCGACGAACTCGCCGGCCCGGCCGTCGGTGCTCCCGCCGACGAACGCGTCGAAGTCGTCGAAGCCGGCGTCGTAGCCCCAATGTTCGGTGAGGAAGCCGTTGGCGGCGTTGAAGCCGCCGGTGGCGACGCCCGCCGCCTGTAACCGTTCGGCGAGGGTCGTCACGCCCTCGCCGTCGACGCCGATGCGACCGGTGTCGGCGAAGGCGGGGCGGGAGGCGAGAATCGACGGGAAGGACATCGGCGTCCAGTTGCCGTGGGCGAAGGCGTTCTCGAAGACGGTCCCCCGCTCGGCGAGCGACGAGAGCGTCGGCGTGTCGTATTCGCCGCCGTACGGCGCGATGGCGTCGCTGCGGAGCGAATCGACAGTGACGAGAACGGCGTTGGAGACGGGAGAGTCTGTCATGAGTGATGGGTGTCGACGGCGTGTGACGAGCCGAATCCCGACGCCGTCAACGACCGCGGTTGTGCCACTTATATGTGGATGGTGGTACTCAACCTTTTGGTCGACGGCGGCGGAGTCCGGCACGTTCAAGACGGCGGAGCGCCGATACGCGGCGCACGGGCCCTTAGCTTAGTCCGGTTAAAGCCCCCGGCTCATACTGGCCGCGACAGCCGTCGCGGACATGGGACACCGGGTGATCGCTGGTTCGAATCCGGCAGGGCCCATCGAGTTTCTGCGAACGTCAGTGAGCAGGAACTCGTCCGTTCTGCCGGTTCGAGCCACGGAAGACTCGCTCCGGCACAATCTCTCAAGCCGTGTTCGGATCGCTCCCGGAGACGGTCGGCGAAGAAGAGGATCGGACCGGTGTGATGGGACGTGGTCCCGAGGAAACCAATGTCTATTCGACAAGCATTATTGCGGCGGCTGGAGGTGTAACGCGTATGTACCTCATCATTATCGGTGCTGGCGATATTGGAACGCCACTCATCGATATTGCAACCAAGTCCGGTAACGAGGTCGTCGTGATCGAGCGGAATAAAACACGCGCGAATCGAGCCGCCGACCAGTTTGACTGCATGGTCCTGAACGCAGACGCCACGACGAAGGATACGTTGGACGATGCCGGCGCTGGGCAGGCCGATGCGCTCATCTCGACCACCGATCAGGACGCGACGAACGTGATGACCTGCCTGCTCGCGAAGGAGTTCGAGATTCCGGCGATTCTCTCGGTCGTCCACAACCCGGAGCACATGGGGTTGTTCAAACAGATCGGCGTGAACACCATGGAGAACCCGCAACAACTCATCGCCGAGTATCTGTATCGGGCCGTGGCACGGCCGGCGATCGTCGATTATATGCGGATCGGCGAGGAGGCGGAGGTGTTCGAAATTACAGTCACCGAGGAGGCACCGATCGCAGGGAAAACACTCCAAGAAGCAACGGAGGCAGGACTCCTCACCCACGATATGCTCGTCGTCGCAATCGAACGTGACGGGGACGAACACCCGATCACTCCTCGCGGAAATACGAGAATCGAGGGAGGCGATCTGTTGACGGTGTACTCCGGTGTCGGCGCTGATCCCGAGGTTACGGACATCTTTGGCCACTATGAAGACCACCCCGAGTAGACTGATACTGTCGGCTGTAACTGTTTCAAAAGATTCGCCACCCCGGGGTGGCGAATCTCCTGATCGACTTACAGCCGACAGTATCACCATGTATTCCGGGACGCTCTCAACAACGCTTGTCGCGAGCACAGGGAACGCATGAACGGATCCGTTGCAACTGTCGGCCGAGACATCGGTCGCATTCTGGAGGCGCTTGGCGGGCTGATGCTGGTCTCGCTCGTCGTCCCCATCCTCTGGGGAGAGTACTATGCGCTCCCGGCACTGCTGGTCTCCGCAGTCATTCCGTTGGGGATTGGCTGGTTGCTTTATCGACGATTCCGGGAGGCCGAAGCGCCGGGCCGACTCCACGGGATGATCGTCGCTGCCTCGGGGTGGCTTTCGGTCGGTCTCTTCGGCTCGTTGCCGTTCCTCCTGATCGCGTGGAGCGTTCAGCTCGGCGTCCCGGAGAGTGCTCCAGCACAGACAGCGACCCTCGCAGCGTTCACTGATCCACTCAACGCCATTTTCGAGAGCATGAGTGGGTTCACGGGGACGGGGCTTACCATGACCGACAACGAGGAAGTCCTTCCACGCACGCTCCAGTGGTGGCGAACCTTCACCGAATGGATCGGCGGCGTCGGTGTCATCGTCTTGACGACGGCAATCCTCTCACGGCCTGGCAGCGGCTCGCTGACACTCTACGAGAGTGAGGCTCGCTCCGAGAAGATCCACCCGAGTATCGTCTCGACGGTCCGAACCATCTGGTGGATCTTCATCCTGTTCACCTTCATCTCCGTTCTCGCGCTGTGGTTGGTCGGAATGCCGATCTGGGGGGCAATCAATCACGCTATGACCGGCCTCGCGACCGGTGGCTTCTCGATTACGGACAACTCGATTGCGACCTACGACAGCGTCGCGATCGACTTCACGTTGATTCCGATCATGCTGTTGGGGAGTATCGCGTTCCCGGTCCACTACCTCATCCTGAAAGGCGATCTTCGAAACTTCTACTCGGACCTCCAGACGCGGTGGGTGTTCGGCTACATGGGCATCGGATCGGCGTTACTCTGGGGGTTTCTGTACTACGCTGGCCCCTACGAGACGGCATTTGCGGCCTTGCGCTACGGTCTATTCCAGTTCGTCTCGGCTGCCACCTGTACGGGGTTCCAGACGGCCGTCGACGCGACCAACGTCGCACTCGGCCGGTGGCCGTCGTCCGCCCAACTCACGGTCGCGTTCGGGACGTTTATCGGCGGGGCAGCCGGGTCGACCGCAGGTGGCATCAAACTCATCCGTGGATTGACGCTCGCGAAAGGAATCCGGTATCACATCGCGGATATCTTTTATCCTGAAAGCGCAGTCCGACGACTGACCATCAATGGACGCCGCCTGAACGAGGAAGAGGCCAGTCGCGAGTTCATGGAGGCGGCGATTATCGTCGTTCTCTGGATTACGTTCCTCGTTCTTGGCACCTTCGTCTTGCTACTCACGCTCCCATCCGCGGAGTACTCGCTCGCGAATGTCGTGTTCGAGGTCGCCAGCGCACAGGGGAACGTCGGCCTCTCGTCGGGGATTACGGGACCAGAGTCGCTTCCCACGATCGGGAAGATTGCGTTCCTCTTCAACATGTGGATCGGGCGGCTCGAAATCATTCCGGTGCTCGTGATGCTCCGAACTGTCCTCAAGCGTGGAGGACTCTACACATGAAACTGAGCGACGTCCCAGTCGTCTCCTCCGTGTTCGAGGCCGGTGCGGACAACCGAGTCTTCGATTTACTACTGCTGCTTGGCCCACTCGTCATCGGGCTAGTCGTCGTTCTCGGGCGGTCATTCGTAACCGAGGTCCTTGCCGTCGCGTATATCTCCGTGTTCGTTACGTATACTCTGTATCACGGAATGCAGAGCAATTGACATCCTCCCCGCCCTGAAGGGCGAGGATTCCCGATCCCGGTAAGCAAAAGTTCGACAGCGTAAGTGATTCGACTGCCCCCGGCGGGTCCGACTACGAGCGGCGACTCTTGAACCACCGAGTCACGCGTGACGTAATCCCGAGATCCCGTTTCGCCATGATGACGGTACTTTTCGCCCGCTGGCCGACCGCCTCGGGAATGGCCCCGAACACGACCTGCTGGAGGAGTCCTTCCCGGGACGCTCCGATGATCGTGAGGTCATGGTCGGCCGATTCGTCGACGATGGCATCAGAGATATCCGTGCCATCGACGATCTCCGTCGTCGTCTCGAGGTCTTCTAGCTCAGCAACGGTCGAATCGAGAATCGACTGCGCATCGTCGTCACGGTCCGACTCGTCCGACCGGACGTATATCACCTTGATATTGGCATCGTTGCGCCTGGCAACAGCACGGGCGATTTCGGTCGCGAACTCAGCGTGCGGACCGCCAGCCGTCGGCAGGAGGATCGAATCCACGCTTCCGACAGACTCACTGTCCGCGGCAGGGCCGACCCGCTCGACGAGGACATCACAGCGGGCCTTGGTTACCACCTCGTCAACGTTACTCCCCAAGACGAAGTCACGACGGCGGGGATTGCTCCGCCAGCCCATCAGCACGAGGTCTATGTCGTCCTGGTCGATCGTATTGAGGATTGCCTGAGACACGTCGTGTCCGATACGGATTTTGCCACTCACCGGGACGTCCGGGCGCTCTTCGTCGGCAAAGTCGATTGCCTGGTCGATAACAGCACGTTCCTCGGCGACGAACTGACGCCCCTCCGAAAGCGGCGTCTGTTGTGGGACCGTGGCGACACTTACCACTTCGATCTCGGCGTCTCGCTCTTCGGCAAGGTCGAGTGCCGTCCGCATCAACTGCTCGACGGTCGCCGGATTCGCCACGGGGACGAGAATCCGCTGCTCGCGTTCCCGCCGTGCTTCGGCGGGCGCTTGCTCGGTCGTGACAGTCGGCGTCTCCTCTTCGATCTTTTCGGCCTCCTTCCGTTGCGAGTAGCCGTAGTAGAGGGCGAGTCCGAGTCCCATCCAGATGGCCGTCGTCACGAGGGCGATGAACCCGTGCGAGTCCGGCCCCAGGCCGATTTCCATGCCCAGCGCCGAGAGGAGGAACGGCGTCAACAGGAACTGGAGGACGATCCCGATGAGCGGGGGCCACGGCATGTAGGGGACCTCGTACGTGCGTGGCAGGTCGGGGTGGGTCTTGCGCATCTTGATGACCGTCCAGTTGACCTGCACGAACAGGAGAATGAACATGATGTCCGCCGACGCCGCGACCGACTCGATCGGCAGTGTGACCGCCATCAGCGCGATTAGCACCGCCGAGAGGAAGATGGCCACGTGGGGTGTCCGCTTCTCGGGGTGGACCGCACTGAAGAGTTCGGGGAGGGCCCTGTCGCGCCCCATCGCGAACGACACGCGTGACGAGGAGTAGACGGTCGCGTTCAGCGCACTCATCGTCGCCGTCAGGCCAGCGACCAGGAGTAACGGGACGCCGTAGGGAACGAACTGGCCAGCCGCCTCGATGATGCCGAGTTCGCCCAGATTGCCGAGCAGTTGCCACGTGGGCGCACCAGCGGCGACGCCCGCCCGTTCCGCGAGTTCGGGAATCGTCTCGATGCCACCGATCGCGGCGAACGCAACGAGAATATAGATCGGCACGACGATGGCCAACGAGTAGAAGACTGCCTTCGGGACGTTCTTCCCCGGTTCGACGACTTCCTCGCCCGACTGAACGATGATCTCGTAGCCCTCGAAAGCGATGTACGTGAAGCCCATCGCACCAATAATCCCGATGATACCGTTGGGCGCAAACCGGGGACTGTTGACGAATTTCGCGGGCCAGTTGGGAGTCTGCACCGTCGCCAGAATGCCGAACGCGACGAAGATTCCGAGGATGACGACCTTGATGAACGTCACGACGACGCCCGCCTTGCCCGTCTCCTCCGCGCCGCGATAGTTGATGTACGCGAACAGCGAGACCATAAGGACTGCGAGGATTTTATCCAGCAGGCTACGGCCGATGAATCCCAAGAGCTGGAATCCTTCCGCGAGAACACCACCGTAGACCAGAAACTCGGTGAGGAACACGCCGAACGTCACCGCGTACAGCGAACAGGCGACCGCGTGCGCGAACCAGGACATCCAGCCCGCGTAGAAACCGTTCGGATCGACGAGTGCCTCTTTCACCCAGAGATAGCCTCCACCTGCCTCCGGGAATGCAGCCCCGAGTTCGGCATAGGAGACGGCAGTAAACAGCGCAACGAAGCCGTTCAGCGCGAACGCGAGAATCAGCGCCGGCCCCGCGAGCCCCGCAGCGAAGCCCGTGAGGGCGAAGACACCGGCACCGATCATCGCACCGACGCCGATGAACGTAATATCGAACAGGCTCATGTCCCGCGAGAGTTCCGTCTCTACCTCGCCCGAAGCTTCTCCTGCGGACGCTGACGGCGCAGAGTCGGCCGGAGGCGAGTCATCACTCATATGAGAATACCAACCCCCCCGATTAGTTAAAAGATATGTGACCCTCGGAAACGGAGCCTCACACCCCCATTCGGGGCATGGACGGCATCTGTGGCGCACACTCCCGAGTCCCATCTTCAACGAAGGAACCGTCGCCTCCGAGGCCCCAAACGACCGCGGCTTCTTGGAGGAAATACCCACAAAACGGCACCTGAGGGCGTTATTCCTCCGTCTCTTCGGGAGGTTCGCGCTGCACGACGAGAACGGGACCGAGGAACCGGTCGGCCACCTGATCGGCCGGCATCCCGAAGACGAACGTCGACAGGGAGGGATCCGTTTCACCCATGACGACCGTATCGAACGCGTCGGCCGCCCCGACGATCGCATCGAGTGCCGCCTGATCGCGGTCGACACGCGTCTCGATCCTCGAGGCGTCCACACCCTGGTCCTCCAGCCGATCCGCCAATCCATCCAGCAGTGTCTCCGCGTCCGCATCCGTCTCGTTCGGCTCGGCGACGTGGTACAGCGTCACCGACGCATCCGTCCCCCCGAACAGGCCGGCGACGACACGGGCGAGGCGGTCGATGCCTACCGCACCACGGATGGCGACGAGGACATCCTCGACCGGGCCGGTGGCGTTGGGGACGAGCGCGGCCAGACAGTCGTGTTCGCGGATCGTTCGGTCGACCGTCTTCTGACCGTCGTGCGTGAAGACGAGCCGTCGCTCGACGGTCGCGCCCGCCTCCTCGAAGATCGCCTCGTATTCGTCGAGACGGTTGGTGGCGCGCTCCTCGAACTGCATCTGCGCCTGGCCCGGTGCCGTCTGCTCCGGAATGACGTGGTACCCCAGGAGGACGACGTGGGCGTTCGCGAGGAGGTCGGGAACGCCCTCCGGGACCGATTCGCCTTCGAGCACACGAATCGGGACGAGTATGGGTGGTCGGTCCGTCATAGTCAGATGTCTCCTTTGAGTGTCACGTCCCCAGCGTAATAACGGTACCAGAGGTACGAGACGAGCATCACCAGAATGCCGATGCCGATCGACGTGGGCTGCATGAACGCGATCAGTCCGAAACTGGCGAGCGCACCGACGGCCGGGACCACCGGATAGCCCGGCACCCGGTAGCTGGGCGAGTACCACTCGGGATTTCGCCGTCGCAACACGATCAGCGCGACGCACATCAGCCCGTACATGATGAGGTGGAGGAACGAGGCGACCTCCGCGAGCAGTTCGACCTGGCCGGTCGCCACGAGAACCAGAATCGGCCCGCCAGCAGCGAGCAAGGCAACGTGTGGCGTCCCGTATCGGAGGTTGACCTCGCTGGCCCTCCTGGGGAGCAACGCATCGCGGCTCAGCGCGTACACCGCCCGCGAGGCGCTGAGAATCGACGCGTTCGCACTCGAGAACGTCGCCAACAGTCCGGCACCCAGGATCGCGACCGCACCGGGCAGCCCGAGGAAGTCGCGGGCGACTTCGACCATCGCCGTCTCCCCAAACTGCCCAAGCCGGTCGGCCCCGAACGCGCTGGTCGCGACGAAGATCGTCACGACGTAGAAGACGGTGACGACGAGGACCGACCCGACCATCGCCAGCGGGAGATTCCGACCCGGCTGTTTGATCTCGCCGGCGACGGTCGCGACCTGGGCGAACCCCAGATACGACGTGAACACGAGCGCCGCGGTCGTCAGTACCGGAAAGTACCCCCGGGAGAAGAACTGCTCGGGGACGCTTCCCCCACCGAACACACCCACGGCGTCGAGGACGCCGTACGACAGAAAGCCCGTGAGTACCACGAGGAGGATTCCCACGACGACGTTCTGAATCTTCGCGGTGTTCTCCGTGCCGCCGATACTCAACGCGGTCAGCGCGACGCCGAACAGCAGTCCGATGCCGATGACCGGGCTGAACGGGAGCGCGACGCCGAGTTCGGCGAACACGGCGCTCGCGTAGTGACCGAGTCCGACCAGGTAGAACGCGGAGGCGAACATCAGGCCCAACCACAGGCCGAGGCCCACGATCGCGCCGTAGGCCGTTCCCATCCCACGGGAGATGAAGTAGTACCCGCCACCGCTCCGGGGCATCGCCGTGGCGAGTTCGGAGGTCGGGAGCGCTACCAGCAGCGCGACGACGCCGCCGATCGCAAAGGAGAGCGTGGCCGCGAGGCCCGCGTTATCGGCCGCCAGGCCCGGGAAGACGAAGATCCCCGCACCGATCATCGTCCCGATTCCGATCGCCAGCCCGCCGACCAACCCGATGGTCCGCTCCAGTTCGACGTCGTCGTCGTGGACGGTCGTGTCGTCGGTGACGGCGTCAGGCTCCGCTGCGGGTTTCTCACCAGCGACGTTCTGACCAACCGGCTCGACGTCGACAGGCTGTTCGGCCATACAATCCGATTGTTTCAACTGCCGGATAAATTCGGCGGTGGGGTCGTATCAGACGAACGCAGCGTGGAACCGGCTAATGTTCTCGTCGGGCCCGGCGACGACGGGTTCGTCGTCCTGCTCGATCACGAACGAGGCTCCAGAGTTGGTGACGACGGTATCGTTCCGTTCGACAGCGATCACGGGACCTCCGTCCGATCGCGGATGTCTGCCTCGTCGAGCGATACAACGGCTGGGGCCGACCCTCCCACGTGGCCATTCCGTAGTTGTACAGCACAACGAAGCCGGAGAGCACGCTGACGACGACGGCGAGATAGTAGACGGAGAGACGCGTTCGCCGGTCCACCCTATTTGGTATCGACAGTCGTAATAGCCACTCCCCGACAGCGGAGTCCCGAGCAACGGCGCCCACCGATGGGACCCACGACAGGCGACGGATGGCGGGGCATACGCGGCGCTGTCCGCCTCACTCGTCTTCAGCGTCCGTATCGGCCTGTGTTTCCTCCGTGAGGTTGAGTTCGGCAACGAGACGGGCAGTCACGACCTGGTCGACGATCGCGACCAACTGCGCATCGTCAGTGGTGTAGCCTGAGAAAATACCGAGCGGCACTTCGCCACCGGCCATCTCGCGGTGGCCGCCGGCGCTGCCGACATCGGAAAACGCCCCGTCGAGCACGTTACCGATGTGAATCCGAGAATCGGTCGATCGCGCCGAGAGTTGAATCCCGTCCTCGACGATCCCGAACACGATGGCCGTCTCGATGCCCTCCAGGGTCGCGAGGTAGTCGGCCGCCTGGGGTAACGCGTCACGCTCGCTCGTCCGGCCGATCCCCGAGATGAGGACCGAGCCACGCACAGCCCGGTTCGTGATCGCCTCCGCGATCGCATCGACAGTTGCGCCGGTGATCGACGGTGTCGAGAGCGTCCGGAGCAACGCATTGTCCGCGTGTTCGTGGAGCCATCCCGCAGCGTCGTACTCCTCGCGTGTCGCTCCTCGAAGGAACCCGAGCGTCTCGCGACGGATCGCGAACAGGAGGGCCGTCCCGAGGGCGGCGTCCATCTCGGTGGCCAACTCTCGCACGTACTCCGTCAGAATCGTCGCCGTCGCGCCGACCTGCTCGCGGTGATCGACGAACCGAGCCACTATATCCTCGCTCGGATGGTGGTCGATCACGATGTCGACTGGCGTCCCCTCGGGGACCCGATTGTTCACCCCCGGAACCGCATGATCGACGAACGCAAGCAGTGACCCCTCCGGGCGGTCTTGGACGGCTGCGGGATCGAAGGATTGCAGATCGATGTCGAGGAGATTGACGAACGCCCGGTTCTGCTGGTGGGAGATATCACCGCTGTACAGGATGTGGTGTTCGTCGATGCCGGCGGCGAGAGCGATCCGGCCCAAGGCGAAGGCGCTCGCGAGACAGTCCGGATCGGGATTGTTGTGACAGACGATGGTGAGTTCCTCGCCATCCGTGAGGAGTTCGTCGAGTTCCTGTGCAGGATGCATGCCTCACTATTGTGAGAGCGTCCACATTAGTTAGCAAGGGCGAGTGCCCCGCGCCACCGTGCACGGAGGGTGAAGCCCAGACGAGATGGCGCTAGAATCGCCGATAGCGACGCTTCCGTCCGGTAACCACCGTATTCAACGTTTCGCCCGAGACGAAAATGACACGATCGATCATAGTGAATATCGACGCCTCCGTATCCAGCGACCGGATATGAAGGGCAGAACACGCGCTTCGATCGTTGGCATGACACTCGGCGTGGTCGTCGTCACCGGACTGGCGTTGGCCGCCGGCATCGAACTGTTGCCGGCGCTCTCCCTGTCGCTGATCGGGCTGGCGTTCGGGGGCTGGCTGGCCGAACGGCGCTACGAGACCGACGACGCGGGCAGCGTTCGAGAGGACGCCCGCTCGGCCTGATACGGATTATTGTAACTGTTTACCGGTGGTTCGTCGGACCGTCTCGTCGACCCACCGGGACTGACGTACAAGAGACCGTATCAGTCGAGCTGCGCTACCGGGAGCGACACCGTCGATTGAATCCACGCGCCGTGGTTCTCTCGGTCGTAGATGATACACTCCCCGTTGCCGGTGAGCAACTCGGCGTATCTGCGCTGGTCGGCGTCGTCGACCGGTTCGTCTCCGGCCTCGTCGTTGACGTTCGAACTCATGGGTGTCGGGAGCGGCGTCGCCGCCCCCAAGGGTGCCTCCGGTCCGAGGTGACGGACACGAACGCTTAAACGCTCCTGTCAAATTATCAGTATTGGTACGGGGGCACACCCGCGATTCAAACCGGATGGCGCGGCCACCGATCCCGTGCTCACCTTCAGCGGACTCGCGCGGGCGGCCTACTGCCCCCGACAGTACTACTACGCCGAGCGGGAGAGTACGGGTCCGCCACCGGCGGCGCGTGCCCGTCGCGACCTGGCCTTCCGCTACCCCGACCTCCGGGCGGCGAGCGACGCTGCCCTCGCGACGGAGCCGATCGAACGCTCGCCGTCGGCGTACCGGGCGGCGCTCGACCGTCTCGCCGACCGCGACGACTGGGCGGCGCTGACCGACCCGACCGACCGAGAGCGACGGCTAACGGGACGGGAGTGTCGCGGCGTGGTCCACAAGATCCTCCCGGGCGACCCACCGACGCCGACGTTCGTCTCGCCGGGCCGGCCGCCGGAGCAGGGGGTGTGGCGGCCCCAGCGCGTTCGGGCGGTGGCGATAGCGAAGGCGCTGGCGTGGGAGCGGGGGGAGGGGGTTCCGGCGGCGCTCGTGGAGTATCCGGCCCACGGCGTCGTCCGCCGGGTACGACTGACGACGCGCAATCTGGCCGCCTACCGGCGGACGATCCGAACGATCCGGGGAATCGACGGGCCGCCGCCGCGGCTCGACGACGAGGCCAAGTGTGAGGCCTGCGACTACCGCGAGCAGTGTGGGGTTCGGACGCGCTCGCTCAGGTCACTGCTCGGCCTGGATGGAAGTTGAACTACGATAACCACGCTTCGATGGCGTCGGCCATCGCGCCGCGGCGGTGGATCACGCCCCGGCCGGGATCGACGACGGTGCTCTCGGTGCCCGGCGTCTCGCCACCGTCGACGACGACGGCCGCGCCATCCCGGATTCGGTCGGCGAGGTCGGCGACGCGGGTGACACTCGGCGATCCGGAGCGGTTGGCGCTGGTGGCGGTCAGGGGCGGGCCGCGTGCCAGCAGATCGAGCGCGATCTCGTGATCGGGGACGCGCACCCCGACCCGGTCGCGGCCGGCGGTGAGAACGTCGGGAAGCGTCGACCGACGCTCGACGACGACGGTCACGGGGCCGGGGAGGAAACGGCGCATGAACCGCTCTTCGAGCGCTGTCGGCCGGGTGTGTTCGAGCGCGGCGTCGACGGAAGGGACGCCGAGCGAGAGGGGGTTGTCCCGCGGCCGGTCCTTCAGGTCGAACACCCGTTGGACGGCGTCGGCGTCGGTGGCGTCGGCGCCGAGACCGTACACCGTCTCGGTGGGGTAGACGACGGCGTGGCCCTCGCGGACGGCAGCGGCGGCGTCGGCGAGGGACGCTCCGTCGTGAGTATCGTCGGCAGTCATCGTCGTCCGGCGTCGGAGCGGGGTTCGTCGGCAGGCCGGCAGGCCCGAACTCTCCGGATGGAGACGATACTCACGATCAGTCGACGAGCGCCCGAATCTCGGCTTCGAGGTCGTCGTAGGGCGGGAAGTCGGGCCACTCCTCGGCCACCCACGCGTACTGCACGGTGCGGTCCTCGTCGAGCAGGAAGGTAGCGGGCCGGGGTTCCGAAATCCCGGCCATGCCGTCGAGGTCGTGTGCGACACCGTACGCCTCGGCGACGCCGTTCGCAGGGTCGGCGAAGAGGTCGTAGGGCATGCCCCGTTCCTCGATGAGTCGCTTGTGGGCGTAGGGGGTGGAGATGGAGACGCCGACGACGGTGAGGAGGTCGTCGAACGCGCGGTCCCGGAGTTCGTTCCAGATGTAGGTCGCGGGGAAGGCGCCGTCCATGGGGTAGAAGACGAGGCAGACGGGGCCGTCGTCGGTCAGGTCGGACAGCGAGGCGTCCGCCCAGTACTCGTCGTTGACGAGGGGGCGAGTGAAGTCGGGCGCTCGCTCGCCCTCCGCGACGTGGTCGGCGTCGGGCAAGGGGACGACATCGAAGTCGACCATCAGTCCGACCCCCCGTCGACGAGACCGTCGCCGTACGTGGATTCGAGATACTCGACGACGTTCGCCGACTCGGACATGGTGACGCCGGTGCGTTCGTCGACGATGGCGGGGACGGGGCGCGACCCGGCGACCCGTTTGACGGCGTTGCGCTCGGAGTGCATCGGCTCGACGAACCGCGAGGTGTAGTCGAGGCCGAGATCCTGAAGCGTCCGAACGACGCGTTCACAGTACGGACACGCCTGCAGTCGGTACAGGGTGATCGGTGAGTCGCTCGCTGACATGGGCCGTCGTAGGGTAGGCCCGGGCCTAAGCCCTTCGCTCGGGTACTGTGAGCCTCGTGAGGGCAACGCTTAATTCAGGCCCGTGATTAGGGTCAGTACTTCCATGGGTTTGTCGCCGACAGCGAGCGCCGCCGGAGTCGGGAGCCCCGCGCAACTCGCCGATATCGTCCCGCTGACGGACACGACCGTCACCATCGCCGGCTCCGCGGCGATCCTGGTGTTGATCGCGCTGTCGGCGTTTTTCTCCTCCTCCGAGATCGCGATGTTCTCGCTAGCCCGTCACCGGGTCGAGTCGCTCGTCGAAGATGGCGTGCCGGGAGCAGCGGTCGTCCAAGAACTGAAGTCCGACCCGCATCGGCTCCTGATCACGATCCTCGTCGGCAACAACATCGTCAACATCGCGATGTCCTCCATCGCGACGGGGCTCTTTGCCATCTACATGTCACAGGGAAAGGCAGTGCTGGCGGCGACGTTCGGGATCACGACGCTCGTGCTCCTGTTCGGCGAGAGTGCGCCCAAGTCCTACGCGGTCGAGAACACGGAGTCGTGGGCGCTTCGGATCGCGAACCCGCTCAAATACTCCGAACTCGCCTTGCTCCCGTTGGTCGTGATCTTCGATTACCTGACCCGCGTCGTCAACCGGGTGACTGGCGGGCGCTCGGCCATCGAAACGACGTACGTCACCCGCGACGAGATCCAGAACATGATCCAGACCGGGGAGCGCGAGGGCGTGATCGAAGAGGAGGAACGCGAGATGTTCCAGCGCATCTTCCGGTTCAACCGCACCATCGCCAAGGAGGTGATGACGCCGCGGCTGGACATGACCGCGGTGCCCAAAGACGCCACGCTCGACGAAGCCATCGAGACCTGCGTCCAGAGCGATCACGAGCGCATCCCCGTCTACGAGGGGAACCTCGACAACATCATCGGCATCGTCACCCTACGCGATCTGATCCGGGAGAAGGATTACGGCGAGGGGGCGAGCAGCCTGACCGACGTGGTCCAGCCGACCCTCCACGTCCCCGAGTCGAAGAACGTCGACGAGCTGCTGGAGGAGATTCAGGACAACCGGATGCGGATGGTGATCGTCATCGACGAGTTCGGCACCACCGAGGGTCTCATCACGCTGGAGGACATGGTCGAGGAGATCGTCGGCGACATCCTCGAAGGCGACGAGGAGGAGCCGTTCGAGTTCATCGAGGACGAGGTGGTGATCGTCCGCGGCGAGGTCAACATCGACGAGGTGAACGAGGTGCTGGATCTCGATCTGCCCGAGGGCGAGGAGTTCGAAACGCTCGCGGGCTTCGTCTTCAACCGCGCCGGCCGCCTCGTGGAGGAGGGGGAGACCATCGAGTACGACAGTATCACCATCCGGATCGAGCAGGTGGACAACACCCGGATCATGAAGGCCCGGATCACGATCCACGAGGACGCGGACGGCGAGGAGTCCGTCGACGAGGCGGAAGTCGAGGGCTGATTATGCCAGCGCGTCGATCGCGGTGAAGGTGCCGTAGCCGAGCGCGAGCGCGAGGACGAGCGATCCGATCCAGGCGAGCACGGTGTAGAGCATCTTCCGTCGGCTGACGCCGCTCCCGCCCGCCGCGTAGCCCGACCCGATGATCGCCGAGACGACGATTTCGTTGAAGGAGACGGGGATGCCGAAGGCGACGGCGGCCTGCGCGATGGCGAAGGAGGGGATGAGCGCCGCGATCGACCGCCGGGGGCCGAGCGAGGAGTAGTCCTGGGCGAGCGCCTTGATCATGCGCGGGGCGCCGGTCCACGACCCGAGCAGGAGGCCGATCCCGCCGCCCGCGAGCACCGCGGGCAGCGGAACCGCGAAGTCGTCGAGGAGCGGGACGAGCGGGCCGATAGCGAGGCCGACCTGGCTCCCGCCGGCGGAGAACGCGACGAGCCCACCGAGGGCGAGGAGGAAGCGTCGCTGGGTCGCCTCGGGGTCGGTGACGAGGCCGCGATAGAGGACGGCGACGACGAGAAGGGCACAGCCGAGCGTGACGGCGACGGTGCCACCGGGACCGACGCCGGCGGCGGTAGAGAGGGCGCGGGCGATGGACGCCGACTCGCCCGCGGGGCCGAGCAGGCTGAACTCGATGGTGGCGACGAGCGCCCCGACGAGGCCGCCGAGGAGGGAGACGGCGTAGCGTTCGGGCACCGAGGGAGCGCGGAGCAGTCGCGCCGTGGCGTACGCGACGCCGCCGCCGACGAACGGGGTGAGGAACCACAGCGTCGCGATCTGTCGGTACTTCGCCCACGCGGGGTCGCCGCCGAGGGCGAGGCCGACGCCGACGACGGCGCCGGTGACGGTGAACGCGGTGGCGATGGGGTAGCCGGTGAAGACGCCGATGGCGACGAGGATGGCGGCGGTGAGGAGGCCGACGATGGCGGCGGTGGCAGTGAGCGAGACGCCGCCGATGAGCTGGGTACCGACCGCCTCGGTGACGTTCGCCCCCTGTAACACCGCGCCGGCGAAGCCCAGCAAGCCGACGACGAAGCCGGCCCGCATCACGGAGATGGCGTTGGCGCCGACGGCGGCGGCGAACGGCGTCGATCCCGAGGAGCCAGCGCCGATGGCCCACGCCATAAAGAGGCTGGCGAGGGCGGCGACGACGAACGTCAACAGTGTGCCGGTGGCGACCATCAGACTGTGTCCGTCTGTGTGAGGGGGGTACTAAGGGGTGTCGGGCCGGGACGAGCGGGGTCGATCAGCGATACCCCTCGTCGAACCCCTCGCGGAGCGAGAGGAGCGTCCGGCGGACGAGCAGGTAGCCGAAGAAGACGAGCAGCAGCATCAGGGCGACCAGCGCGAGGAAGATGGGGTCTTCGAGGAGCGCGGAGAGCGCCAGCATGGTCGTGAGGAGAGCCGGAGCGCACAAAGCCGTTTCGACGGGGTCGGTCAAACGACCGTTTGAGTCTACGCCGTTTATAATATGTCCGCAGTCGTACATCGATCCGCGTGGTCCCCCGACCTCGCTTCGGCCCTCCCCTTTTCGTTCAGTCCGGCGTCGGTACCCGAATCCGGCCGATCACCGCGCCGTCCGTCGATCGGAGGACACCGACGAGTCCCGACGCGACCGCACCGGCCACCTCGGCGGGTGCCTCGTCGCTCCCCGCCGGATGGAGTTCGGCGTATGCGGCACGGTGGCCCCGCGGATCGGCGTGACTCCCCGGATTGAGGAGCGTCGGCCCGGACGGGAACGTGTCGACCGTCGGACGGTGGGTGTGTCCCGAGACGACGAGGTCGGCGCCACGCTGGCGGCCGAACATGGAGAGCGCCGTCGCGCCGCCGCGTTCCGTGTGGGTAACGGCGATCGTGACGCCAGCGTAGGTAGTCGTCGCGGCCGGCGGGAGGCGTTCCTGCACGGCGACGGTGTCGGCGTTGCCGTGGACGGCGACGAGGCGGTCGGTGCGGGCGCGGAAGGCGTCGAGGACCGCGGGCGTGGTGAAGTCGCCGGCGTGGATCACGAGATCCGCGGCGTCGACGGCCTCGCCGGTGCGACCGGTCAGGCGGGGGTCGTCAGTGCCGTGGGTGTCGGAGCAAACGACGAGCATAGGAGAGAACGCACCCCCACCGGCAACTCGATTTCGGTCGGAAGGTTGAATCGGCGGCCGGTCGACGGGGCGTACATGGCAGGCAGTAGGTCGGTCGTTCTGGCCGCACTCGTCGCGAACGGGGCGATTGCCGTCCTGAAGTTTGGTGCATTTCTACTCACCGGGAGCCCCTCCATGCTCTCGGAGACGTATCACTCCATCTCCGATACGGGCAATCAGGTGTTCCTGCTGATCGGCATCAGATACAGCGGCAAGCAGCCGAGCCGCGCCCACCCCTTCGGCTACGGCAAGGCGCAGTTCTTCTACAGTTTTCTGGTGTCGGTGCTCCTGTTCGGCATCGCGGGCTGGGAGAGCCTGAAACACGGCTACGACGCCATCCTCCACGGCCACTCGGCAGCGCCGGGGATGGTGACGTTCGCGGGCGTCACCTTCGACGCCGTCTACGTGAGCGTGGTCGTCCTCCTGGGCGCCATCGCGTTCGAAAGCTACGCGTTCGTGAAGGCCCACGCGGAGCTTCGGCGCCAGATGGAGGCGTACGGCTGGTCGAACCTCGTGGAGGCGTTCAGGGCGACCAGCGACGTGACGACACTCACCGCGTTCACGGAGGACGCCATCGCCCTCGGCGGCGCCGCCATCGCCCTCGTGGGCATCGTGCTCACGCGGGTGACCGGCAACCACATCTACGACGCCGTCTCCGCGGCGGTCATCGGCGTCCTCCTGATGGGCTTCGCGCTGGCGCTGGCGTGGGAGAACAAACGCCTCCTGCTGGGCGAGAGCGCACCCTCGCCGCTGGAGGCCGACTTCCGGGAGATCATCCGCACCCACCCGGGCGTGGCGCACGTGGACAACTTCCGGACGATGTTCGTCGGTCCGTCCGCCATCCTCGTGGCCGCCGACGTGAGTTTCGACGCCGAACTCGACACCGAAGATATCGACGCCGACATCAGTCGAATCGAGGAAAAACTCCGTGATCGCGACGACCGGGTGCGGTTCGCCTACATCGAACCCGAGCTATAGGACCGCCTCGATCCGCTCCAGCGCCCGATCCACGTCCCCGCGGTCCACGTCGAGGTGCGTACAGAACCGGACCGTCTCGTCACCGACGGGGACACACCCAACGTCGCGGTCGGCGCAGGCGCCGACGAACGCCGCGGCGTCGAGGCCGGTCCCGCCCACGTCGGCGACGACGATGTTCGTCTCCGGCGTCGGCGCCGACACGCCGTCGAGAGCGTCTAGTCCGTCGGCGAGGCGCTCGGCGTGTGCGTGGTCCTCGGCCAACCGGTCCCGGTTCTCCAGTGCGAGGATGCCGGGCGCGGCGATCACGCCCGCCTGCCGCATCCCGCCGCCGTGGAGTTTGCGCATCCGACGGGCCTCGGCGACGAACGCCTCGCTCCCGGCGAGCATCGAGCCGACGGGCGCGCCGAGGCCTTTCGAGAGACAGAAGAGGACGGAGTCGACGGACGCGACCATCGCCGCAGGATCGGTATCGAGGGCGACGCAGGCGTTGAACAGGCGGGCGCCGTCGAGGTGGACGGGCACGTCGTGGGCGGCGGCGGCGTCCGCGGCCGACGCGATCCGATCGGCGGGGATGGCGGCACCCCCACGGGCGTTGTGCGTGTTCTCCAGACACAGGAGGCCGGTCCCGGGTCGGTGGAGGTCACGCGCGTGACAGTGGTCGTGGACCTGTTTGGGGGTGAAGACGCCGTCGCCGGTGTCGACGGTGCGGGTCTGGAGGTCGGCGTGCCAGGCGAGGCCGCCGAGTTCCCAGCGGACGATGTGGGCCTCGCTGTCGACGAGAGCCTCGCTTCCGGGATCGGCGTGGACGCGGGCCGCGATCTGATTGCCCATCGTCCCCGTCGGGACGAACAGCGCGGCCTCGCAGCCGACCACCTCGGCCGCGCGGCGTTCGAGGTCGTTCACCGTCGGATCGTCGCCGTACACGTCGTCGCCGACGTCGGCGTCGCGGGCGGCGTCTCGCATCGTGTCGGAGGGACGCGTGACGGTGTCGGATCGGAGGTCGATCATAGTCGAGGTCCGGGCGGCGACGGCAAAAAGAGACGGGACGAACCGCCGGCCGAGGACGGCGTCAGGGCAGGCCGGCGATCAACTCGCGGTAGTCGTCCTCGGGGAACGCCCGGAGCGTCTCGGTGCGGACCGCACCCGCCCCGGCGATGGTGATACCGGCCTGGGTCGCCGTCTTCGCGTCCGGCAGTTCCATGACGACGACGGCGTCGTACTGTCCCATCGTGAGGTAGAACTCCAGCAGTTCCCCACCCATCGACTCGACGACCTCCCGCGCGTCGTCGAGCCGGTCGGGGCTCTCGTCCATGTGCTGCACGCCTTCGGCCGTGTACTCGACGAGGCTGATGAACGTCGGCATGCTGGATCGGTCGCTCGTCTCAGCGACCGCATGGTATTTGGTAGCACAGAACAAAAAGCTGCCCCTCGCGACTCAGAAAGGCTTTGCCGCCCGCGCCAGAAGACGGGTGTATGGACCCGCGGATTCGGACGCATGCGGAGATCATCGTGGATCACTCGACGGCTATCGAATCGGGCGACAACGTCGTCATCAGCATGCCGGCGGTCGCGGAGGAGCTGGCGGTGGCGCTCCACGAAGTCGTCGGAGACCGGGGCGCGAACCCCGTCTACCTGAACAACTCCGATCGCGCGGCGCGGGCGTATCTCCGCGCGAGCGACGACGAGGACATCGAGACGCCGAGCCACCAGCTCGCCCTGTTCGAGGAGGCGGACGTGTTCGTCATCGCCCGCGGGGGCGAGAACGTCTCCGAGCAAGGCGACGTGATGCCCGAAACCAACGCCGCCTACCGGCGGGCGATGCGGCCCGTCCTCGACGAGCGGCTGGGCAAGCGCTGGTGTCTCACCCAGTACCCCTCCTCCGGCCACGCCCAACTCGCGGGCATGAGCACCGAGGCCTACGAGAACTTCGTCTGGGACGCCGTCACGCTCGACTGGGACGAACAGCGCGAGCACCAGGCCCAGATGGTCGAAATTCTGGACGGCGCCGACGAGGTGCGGATCAAAAGTGGCGACGAGACGGACGTGACGATGTCCGTCGCGGGCAACCCGACGATCAACGACTACGGCGAGCGCAACCTCCCCGGCGGCGAGGTGTTCACCGCCCCAGTCAAGGAGTCCGTGGATGGGTACGTCCACTTCGACATGCCGCTGTACCGCAAGGGCAAGGAGATCGAGGACGCCCGTCTCCGGTTCGAAGACGGCAAGGTCGTCGGCCACAGCGCCGAGCGCAACGAGGAGGTACTCACGGGCCTTCTGGAAACCGACGAGGGCGCGCGCTACCTCGGCGAACTCGGCATCGGGATGAACCGTTCCATCGACCAGTTCACGTACAACATGCTGTTCGACGAGAAGATGGGCGACACCGTCCACATGGCGCTGGGCCGCGCGTACCCCGAGACGGTCGGCGAGGGCGTCGAGCGGAACGAGTCCGCGAAGCACGTCGACATGATCGTGGACATGAGCGAGGACTCGTACATCGAGGTCGACGGCGAGATTGTGCAGCGCGACGGGACGTTCACGTTCGAAGACGGATTCGAGGAGTAGCGCGGCGCGACGCAGTCGGGCCCCGGAAAACGCGAGCGGCGGGTCGACGACAGTTTTCGACTTTCTCGGTGGCTGTGGTCAGTGGTATCCGTGACCTGGTTCGGAGTCGGATCGCAGTCGAATCGTTGTTTGCAAATCCGCGTTTTGCTGCCCCGACGAGTGATTAGGAAGTTCTTAATTCGAGTGCGCTGCCACAAGACGTTTGACAGCAATCTTTCCCCTGGGTTCGGTCGGAACGCGCGATATCCGGTTCGTTGTGGCGTCTCTGGCGCTGGTATGTTATCAATTACCAACCCCTGTTTTAAGTTAGTGGAATGTTTACCCTTGTGACGTGCCTAAGCTCGACTGCCCGGACTGTGACCGCGGTATCGCGATGCACGAACTCGAAACGCGAACTATCGCTCAGACCACGGGATTCGAGACGAGCTATCGCTGCCCGTTCTGCCGCACCGACTTCGACGAAGTCAAACAGTTGATGTAACTGTCGTCGGTGCCCACCCGGTCGAACCAACGGGTTCGGCCCGGGACCCGGGCACGACTACTCGCCGCCGCTCGCCCCCGCGCAGTCGCCACGAACGGTCGGTTTCTCTGCGAGTCGGTGCACGTGGCGACTGCTACTCCGATGTGGAAACGGGTTGTTGGACCAGCCGACAGTCTCAACCCGGCGATGACGCTCGCTAGCGACCGGTCGGAGAGCCGTCGTTCGCTGCTCGAACAGTCATCGCGTGTAGCTGTGTGTCTAACTCGTAGTTTGCAG
>ENA-ORDC01000386-ORDC01000386.1-marine-metagenome-genome-assembly--contig:-NODE-386-length-44699-cov-6.875062_pt1 | contig 44699 bp, 47 predicted proteins | sample MGYA00237783_ERZ508515 | MGnify/ENA primary metagenome ERZ508515 (study PRJEB26186, sample SAMN06268792) | marine metagenome | isolation source: Eden Landing Ponds, San Francisco, CA, USA | place... | reverse complement strand
ACCCTGTTTGCGGGGGACCGTACTGATCGAGTAGCTGCTACAGTACGATGTATCAAGCACGTCTCGCCACCGGGCTTACGTGGCTTGAGACACGACCGCGATACATGGTTCTTGACTCTGGAGTCAAGACCCCCGGTTCGTTCCACACCAGTCTCACTACCGCAATCGAACGGGCACTCTCATTGGAGGCTTGGGTATCTAGCTCCCGCGAACACGTCGCCTCAGAGTCGTTCATTTGTCGCCACACGCAGTTTGACTCGGTGGATGAATTCTGCGGGGCCAGTCCGTCCTGCGAGGATACTATTGGGGGCGTCGAACGACTCTCAAGGGACGAACGTAACGCGTTCATCGCGCGGACAACTGATTTCGAGACGTGGGCAGAAATGAAGGACAGTGCAGCTCTCGAAGACTTGGTCACGCTTCAGAACGTCTAATTACCCCAGCCCCGGGAGTGCAGCGAGCACGTGGTAGAGCGCAAAGCTAATCGCGCCCCCACCGACCATTGAGGCAATCCATGCGGCGACCGTATACCCCGTCTTCGTAGCGGAGACTCCGTCCGAGTTCGACGACCCGCCGACCAGTTCCGAGCCGGCGTGTCGGGCCGTCGCCGCCGTGGTCGCCGGCGGGGCCGTCGCGGGCGACGGCGAAACGGTCGCGGGCGACGAGGAGACCGGCGGCGAGGCGGTCGATAGCGGCGCGGCCGCCGAGCGATTCCTGCGGGCCTGTCGGGAGGCGACGTTCGTCCGCCGGCGGAACCTCGACTCGCCCGCCGCGGTGTGCGACCTGGCGCGCGACGTCGACGGCGTCGACGCCGACCGCGTCGAGGTGGCGCTCGCCCGCGACTCCGATCCGACGCCGACGGCCGACGCGCTCGACGTGTCGGGGGTGACCGCCGCCGGCGACCGGCCGGAACTGCCGACCGTCGTGGTCCGGGGACCGGCGGGGGCACAGGGGGCCTCGGGGCGCCTCGACTGGAACGTGCTCGCGGGGCTGGTCGAGGCGGCGACCGGCGCCCGCCCGGATCGCCCGTCGCTGTCGGTCGACCGGGCGCTCGACCGGTTCTCGTCGGCCGGGTGGGTCGCCACCGCGGAACTGGTCGAACTGTGCGGCGCCGACTACGAGCACGCCGCGTCGACTGCGGCCGACCTGCCGGGCGTCGTCAATCGCGAGTTCGCCGCCGAACCGTTCTGGCGCCGCCGCGAGGACGTCGAGGCGGCCGCCGAGCGATGACACTCCGCGTGTTCGAGGTGCGCGGCGTCTGTCTGTTCCGCACCGACCGGGAGGTCGCGCCGCCGCTGCGGCGGCACTACAACGCCGCCGAGGACCGCTACGAGGTGCCGTCCCGCGCGGACCTGGACGCGCTGGATCCGGCCTGGGAGCTAGTCGAGGACCCCGACCGCTTCCGGGTTCGGTTCGTCGGGACGCCGCCCGCGTCGGTCGCCGAGGCGGCGCTGTTGCTGGAGGAGGGGCCCGGGACGACGACGGCGCTCTGCCCGGACGAGGCGGCCGTCGAGCGCGCGCTCGCGGCCGGCGGCGACCGGGTCGGGGGCGCCGGGACAGATCAGCGGCCCTCCGACACGTAGCCGGCGACGTAGCCGAAGACGGTCCAGGTGATCGCCAGCAGCAGGAACACCGTGAACGTCACCGGCCAGAGCGTCACGCCGAAGTTCGCTGTGACGAACCCCGGCCACATCCCCGCGATTCCGGTGAGCAGGACCACCAGCGCGGTAACGAGCGCGCCGAACGCGCCGGCGAGCAGGGCGCTGACGCGCTCGTCGCTCGCCGACAGCCTGGCCGCCACCGTTCCGCCGACGAGGGGCCACCCCGCCAGCAGGACGAGGAAGCCAACGAGGCCGCCGACCTGCAGTACGTACAGGTGGAGCACTCCCAGCGCCGCGACCACGATTCCGCCCGCTACGTCCGCCGACACCGGCACCCGCCGCCCGCCGATCCGCCTGACATCCGTTGCCATACTACGAAGTGTGTTCACAGCCCGCATAAACGTACCGTCGTCGCAGTGGTGATCGGCGGTGGATTCGGCCGTCGCGGCCATCAGCGTCGTCGCGGCCATCAGCGTCGTCGCGGCCGTCAGCGCCGGCGCGGTTCGTGGCGCTTGACCGCCCGCCAGTAGTCGGCGGGCGTGTCGACGTCGACGAAGATCCGCTCGTCGTCGACCTCGACGTCCACGACGTCGGTGGCGGGGTCGTAGACGACCGCGCGCGCGCCCTCGTCGTCGGGCGCGTCGAGGAGCGCGTCGAAGGCCGAGGCCGCGAACAGCGGCGGGTGGCCGCGCTCGCCGTCGACGACCGGGTGGACGACGTCCGCGGTCGCCGCCGGGCCGGCGAACGCGGCCGCCAGGCGCTCGATGGCGGCCGCGGGGATCAGCGGGTAGTCGACCGGCGAGAGGAAGATGCCGTCGGCGCCGCGCTCCCGGGCGGCCCGGACGCCGGCGCGAACCGACGAGAGCATCCCGTCCTCGTAGTCCTCGTTCTCGATCACGGTCGCGTCGGCGAGGTCCGCCCGGGTGCGGACCTCGGCGGCCTCGTGGCCGAGGACGACGACGACGTCGTCGACGCCGGCGGCGCGGTACGCGTCGAGCAGTCGCTCCACGAAGCGGCGCCCGTCGAACCACAGGAGCGGCTTGGGGAACCCGCCCATGCGCGTCGACTCGCCCGCGGCGACGACGAGGCCGACGGGTTCGTCAGGCATCACCGCGTTCGAGGTGGTCGGTGAGTTCGTCGAGGAAGAAGAACTTCATCATCACCGACTGGAACACCGACATCCCGTTCATGTTGTCGACGAGCGCGGAGGTGATCACCTCCTGTTCGGCCAGCAGGTCGACCACCGTCCGGGCCTCCTCGACCTCGCCCTCCATGGTGTCGAGGAACGAGCGGTAGGCCGCGGTGTCGAACTCGTCGTGGACCTCGGGGACCGCCCGCGCCGCGGCGAAGCCGTCGGCGACGCCGGTCTCGAACTCGGCGACGTACTCGCCGACCTTGCCGGTGTCGGACTGGACGCTCTCGCGGCCGATCCCCCGGCCAGCGAAGGAGATCAGGAACTCGTAGGCCTCTTCCATCTGGTCGATCTGTGCGCGCAGGTCGGTGACGGGTGTGTCAGTCTGGGTCATGGTAGATGCATCCGCGAGGTGGGTGTTCACTCTTCGGGAACCCGGCGCCACGCGCCGGTAGCGGTCGACGTGACGTCGCTGGCGAGCACGAGGTCCCGGGCGGCGTCCCGCACCGTCGCGGGATCGAGGTCGAGGCAGGCGGCGATCTCCGGGGTGAACGCCGGGCCGTCGTCCGCGAGGAACGACGCGATTCGCTCGCCGTACTGACCGTGGGTCAACTGCTCCGCCGCGGCCTTGGGCATGCCGTAGGCCCGCATCGCGCGTCTGCCCAGTTTGTCCGCGGTGTGGTCGAGGTGGCCGAGATCGGGGTCGATCCGCCCGAAGACGTCGACGAACTCGTCGAAGCCTGCGCGAACGTCGACGACGACCGTCTCGTCGCCGGCGTCGATCCGGACGACCGGCGGGGCGAACACGGCGGCCTCGGCGTCGTCAGTCGGCGTCGTCCCCTCGTCGTCCATCGGCGTCGTCCCCTCGTCGTCCATCGGCGTCGCTCCGTCGTCGTCAGTCGGCGTCGCTCCGTCGTCGTCCGCCGGAGTCGTTCCCTCGTCGCCGGCCGGCGCGTCGGTCAGCAGCCGATCCCCGAGCGGGAGCCTGTCGGGGGCGCCCCGGACCTCCAGGTCGTCGAGGGCGGCCACCGTCGCCCGCGCCCGTTCCAGGTCGGCGCCGACCGCGGCGGTGGCGCGGCGGGAGCCGACGGCGGCGGCCACCTCGTCGGCGTCGACGCCGACGTCCGCGGCGAGCGCCCCGAGCGCCCGGGCGTCGGCGGGCGGTCGACCGCCTCCGAACGCCTCGGCCTGGACCCGCCGGTGGAACGCGAGGGCCCGGCCGGGCGCCACGGCCCGAACCGCGGCGAGCGCCTCGCAGGCGGCCCACGACGCGGGCACCCCCTCGGCGAACGCGTCGTCGGCGAGCGGGAGCCCCGTCGCCTCGGCCGCGTCGGCGGCGGTCGCGGCGAACTCGCGGGCGCGCTCGCCGTCCAGTCGATCCGGGAGCGCGACCGCCGCCCGCGGCGTCCAGGCCACGTCGCGGAAGACGTACCCGAGGCGACGAACCGTCGGCCGGTGACGCCAGGAGTCGATCGAGAGCGGGTCGGTGAACAGCGTCGCCCGAATTCGACCGCGCGAGCCGTCCGCGCCGGATGCGGCGTCGGGTCCGGCGGTCATCGGGGAGTCGCGTCGTGCACGTCAGTCGTCGTCCCGGCGCTGGCCGCCGTCCGCGGCGCGCTCGCCGCCGATCTGCCAGCTCGACGGGGAGTAGCGCTCCGCGTACTCCCGAACCGGGAGGGTGCCGGTGATCATGCTCCGGGTGACCGCCCACTCGTTGGGGCGGAGCGCGAAGTACACGTGGCCCATCACGAGCGCGAGGATCCCCGCCGCGAAGAAGTCGTGGAACACGAAACTCCAGCCCACGAGGCCGATGGCGTCGGCGGTGCCGAGGCCGAACTCGATCCCGAGGAAGGAGAACTCCCGGGCGGCCGACCACAGCGGTTCGAGGCTGACCCGGCGGACCAGCACCAGCCCCGTGATCGTGACGCCGAGCGTCGCGCCGGTGATGGCCCAGTGGAGGAGCTTCTGTGCACTCGGATACTCGAACTGGCGGGGGTACTCGTCGGTTCGCCCGATCAGGTTGGTAAAGCGCGTCCAGAGGTCCCTGGCCTCCGCCCGCCCGAACCACATCTTGTTCCAGGTCCCCTTGTAGGCGACGTGGCCGACGTGGAACAGGGTGTAGCCGATCAGCACGACCGCCGAGACGATGTGGAGGTCGAGCCAGGAGAGCCCGGCGACGACCTTCACCGTGACGCCCGTGTTCATGATGATGAACCCCGACAGCATCAGCGCGAAGACGGCGATGGCCATGATCCAGTGCGAGGCGCGCTGGGCGAGCGTAAAGCGGTTCACCTCCTCGACGCCCTGCGCTTCGAGCGACTCGACGACCTCCTCTTTCGTGGGGCCGTCGCGCGAGTCGGTGTGATCGGTCGGGTTCCACAGTTCTCGAAGGACGTAGTGGACGAGGAACGTGAGCGTCGCCACGAACGCCAGCACCAGCAGGACGTCCCAGCTCAGGCCGACCACCACCTCCCGTCCCGCTCGTTGCGCGTATCTGAAGACATCGATACCGAATGGCATGTGCCAGCGTTTCCCACGATAGAACATAAAGGTACGGACGACTGTCGCCCGTCCGCCAGGTGCCGTCAGGTGGTTCAGGTCGACGCCGGGAAACTGTGGTTTTTTTAGCACCCGGTCACCCAACGCCGGGTATGCACGTCGCGTTCGTCTCGATGCTCACCGTCCACGACCTGGACGCGGGGGCGACGAGGCGAACCCGACGAACCGCGCGACTCCTCGCCGGGCGAGGCCACGAAGTCACGGTGCTCTGTGCGCGCTGGTGGGGCGGCGACCTGCCGACGTTCGAGCACGACGGCGTGACCTACCGGGCGGTCACGGACGTCCCCGCGGCGGGCACGTTCGCCGCGCGACTCCCGCTCGCGCTCCGCGACGTCGACGCCGACGTGATCCAGGCGGTGAACTCGCCGCCTTCGCACGTTCGTGCCGCGAAGGCGGTCGCGCGGTTCCTTCGCGTGCCGCTCGTGGTCGACTGGTGGGCCGACCGACCGGGGGACTCGCCCGCCGGCTACCGCCGCGCGGCCCGCGCGGCCGACGAGATCTTCACCCCCTCGCGGATGATCCACACGCGCGTCCGGGAGCACGGCGCCGCCGGGGAGGACGTCAGCGTCATCCCCGAGCCCGTCGACATGGACCTCGTGCGGTCGGCGCCCGTCGACGAGCGCGCCGACCTCCTGTACGCCCGCGACCTCGACGGCACCTCGAACGTGGAGACGTTTCTCCTCGCCCTGGCCGAACTCCGCGGCCGCGACTGGCGTGCGGCGGTCGTCGGCGACGGCCCGAACCGGACGGACGCCGAGCGGATGGCGCGCGACCTCCGGATCGACGACCGCGTTGAGTTCATGGGGGCGCTTCCGCCAGAGGAGTTCGTCCCGATCATGAAGGGCGCGCACGTCTTCGCTCAGACCGCGACGCGCGAGCCGTTCGCCACGAACCTGCTGTGGGCGCTCGCCTGTGGCTGCGTGGGCATCGTCGAGTACCAGGTGGATTCGAGCGCCCACGAACTCGTCGAGAACTGCGCCCGCGGGGTTCGCGTCACGAGCCCGCAGGAACTGGCCGACGAGATCGTCGCCGCCGCCGACGTCGAGCGACTCGCGGTCAACGACGCCTTCGACGACTACGACCAGCGCGAGATCCTCGAACGGTACCTCACGCGCTACCGCGCGGTGATGGACGAGTACGGCCTGTTCTGAACGTGGTCACACGAGTCGGGGCTGGTCCAAACGTGATCGTCTCCACCGCTCGGAGCGGCCCGGGCTGCGGCTCCCGCCCGTGGGGGCGTACGTTTATGTCGGTGACGGCACCTGATACAGTCGCTGCTTCCACCTGAGATCGTGCGAGCCGTGCCTGCCGACCCCCACCGATGAGCGTATCCAACGCGTCCGATCCGACCCGAGAGGCCCCCCCCGCGGCCGACTGGCACGCGACGTCCGCCGACCGCGTCGTCGAGCGGGTGGACTCGGCCGCGGAGGGACTGACCGTCGCCGAGGCCAGCGACCGGCTCGCCGCCCACGGCCCCAACCGGATCGGCGTCACCAGCGACGTCTCGCTGCTCGGGTTGCTCGTCGAGCAGTTCCGGAGCGCGCTCGTCTACGTGCTGGTCGCCGCCGCGGTCATCTCGCTCGCCGTCGGACTCGTGCCGGGGAACGAGCCGAACTACACGGACGCCGCCCTGATCCTCGTCATCCTCCTGGTCAACGGCCTGTTCGGCTTCGTCCAGAACTACCAGGCCGAGCGGTCCATGGCGGCGCTCCGGGAACTCTCCTCGCCCGAGGCGACCGTGTTGCGGGACGGCGAGAAGGTCGTGATCGACGCGAGTCAGGTTGTGCCGGGCGACGTCGTCTTCCTGGAGAGCGGCGACGCCGTGCCGGCGGACGCGCGGCTCCTCTCGGCCAGCGAACTGGAGACCGACGAGGCCCCGCTCACCGGCGAGAGCACCCCCGTCTCGAAGTCCGAGGGCGTGCTCGACCCGGACGCGCCGCTGGCCGAGCGGACGAACATGGTGTACATGGGGACCACCGTCGTCGGCGGCCGGGGGACGGCGGTGGTGGTCCGGACGGGGATGGACACGGAGGTGGGCGCCATCGCCACGCGGGTCCAGACCGCCGAGGACCGACAGACCCGCTTCCAGGCCGAGGTCGACCGGCTCGGCCGGCGGATCGGTTACGGCGTGGTCGCGCTGATCCTGCTGGTCGCGGCTGTCCAGGCGCTGCTCACGGCGGCGACCCCCCTCTCGATCCTGCTGGTCGCCGTGACCCTCGCCGTCGCGGCGATCCCGGAGGGCCTCCCGGCGGTCGTCACGCTCACGCTCGCGCTCGGGTCGCGACGGATGGTCGAGCGCAACGCGCTCGTGCGACGGCTGCCGGTCGTCGAGAGCCTTGGGGCCGTCGACGTGATCGTGACCGACAAGACCGGCACGCTCACCGAGAGCCAGATGACGGTCAGGCAGGTGTACGCGGGGGGCGAGACGTTCGCCGTCACCGGCACCGGCACGACCCCCGAGGGCGACGTCCTGCTGGACGAGGCGCCGGTCGATCCGGCCCGGATCGCGCCGGTCCTCCGTTGTGGCGCCGTCTGCAACAACGCCGAGCGGGCGCCGCCGGGCGAGGACCGGGCGTACTACGGCGACCCGACCGAGGTCGCGCTCCTCGTCGCGGCGCGGAAGGCCGGTGTCGCCCGCAGCGGGCGACGCCGCCGCGAGATCCCCTTCTCCTCAGAGCGCAAGCGGATGACGGTCGTCGTCGAGGACGCCGGAATCGACGGGCGGTCGTCGCGCGCCGGCGAACCGAGCAGCGACGGCGCACCGGGCCACGACGGGGCACGGCGCGCTGCCGACGGGGAACTGACCGCTCCGCACGACGGGGCGCCCGACGCGACCCCGGTTCCCGACGACCCCCCGTACCGCGGCGACCTGACCGCGTACATGAAAGGCGCCCCCGAGCAGGTCCTCGATCACTGCGATCGGGTGCTCGACGACGGCGAGGCGGTCGACCTCACCGACGAGCGGCGGGCCGAGATCCTGGAGACGAACCGGGCGTTCGCCGGCGACGCGCTTCGCGTCCTGGGGTTCGCGGCCCGGGCCGTCGACGACCCCGACGCGAACGCCGACGAGATCGAGCGGGGGATGGTCTTCCTGGGACTCCAGGGGATGCTCGATCCGCCGCGCGCCGAGGTCCGTCAGGCCATGGCCGACTGCCGTCGGGCGGGGATCCGGGTCGTCATGGTCACGGGCGACAACGTCGAGACCGCCAAGGCCGTCGGCGGGGCGATCGGGTTCGACCCCTCGGATGCGCTCACTGGCCGGGAGGTGGAGGCCATGGACGACGCCGAACTCGAAGGGGCCGTCGAGGAGGTCGAGGTGTTCGCGCGCGTCAGCCCCGAGCACAAGGTCAGGATCCTGGAGGCGCTCCAGCGAAACGGCCACAGCGTCGCCATGACCGGCGACGGCGTCAACGACGCCCCCGCCCTCCGGAACGCCGACGTCGGCGTCGCCATGGGCGTCCGGGGGACCGACGTCGCCCAGCAGGCCAGCGACATGGTGTTGCAGGACGACAACTTCGCCACCATCCGCGACGCCATCGCGGAGGGGCGGGGCATCTTCGACAACATCCGCAAGTTCGTGAACTACCTGCTCTCGGCGAACGCCGGCGAGGTGCTCGTGGTGTTCGTCGGCGTCCTCGTCGGCACGGCGCTGTTCCCCGACCTGTTCGCCCGGAACGCCGAGGCGCTTATCCTCACGCCCGTCATGCTGCTGTGGATCAACCTGGTGACCGATGGGCTCCCCGCCCTGGGGCTTGGCGCCGATCCCACGGCCGCCGACGTACTCGAACGCTCGCCCCGCGCGGCGGACGAACCGGTCATCGACCGTCGGCTGCTGGCCTCGATCGGGACGATCGGGGCGATCATGACGGCGACGGGGCTCGCGCTGTTTTTCGCCCGGCTCCAGGCCACCGGGAGCCTCGTCCGCGCCCAGTCGGTGCTCTTTACCTTCCTGGTGGCCGTCGAGGTTGTCCGGATCCAGGTGATCCGGTCGCGGTACGGGCTCTCGCTTCGGTCGAACCCCTGGCTGCTCGGCGCGATTGGGCTCACGATCGTCCTGCAGTTGCTCGTCCTCTACACGCCACTGGCCGGCCTGTTCGAGGTGCTCCCGCCGACGCCGGTCGAGTGGGCCTGGATCGGCGCGGGGTTCGTCGTCTTCCTCGCGCTCAACGTGGTCGCGAGTCGCCTCCTCGATCGACTGTTCCCGTCGACGACGGGTGATCGATCCGACCACCCCGCGACTTAGGTACGATGACGCGGCCACCCCGTCCCGTGAGCTGAGATCCGCCGCGGAGCGACCCGCGGGCCGGCGCCCGGCGCGCCGAGGCCCGGACGGGGCCGACCGGACTCCGAGCGTGACGCACCGCTCCGCGAACCCCGCCGCAGCCGCGTCACCGGTCAGCCCCCCGCGCCGACGCGACGCCAGCGCCGTCTCCGCGGCCCACGTCGGAAGCGGGTCCGGTCGAGGGATCGCGGCCTCCGGCTCACCCGGGGAGCACGAGCGTGAGGGCGGCGACGACGAGGCCGGCGAGCCCCATCCGGAGCCCCGAGACGTACCAGCGCTGGGTCGAGATCGATCCGAGGTACGCGCCGAAGGCGAACAGGACGCCGCTGCCGATCGCGACGCCGGCGACCGCCGCCTCCAGCATCGTGAGGGTCCCTGGTGCGACGAGAAAGGGTACCAGTGGCAGGAGTACGCCCAGTACCGGCCCGAGGCCGCTCGCGGCGGCGTTGACTGCGCGCGCGCTCCGCTGGCGGCGCTGTACGCGCGTGTCGTCGAGGTCGGTGAGCATCGCCCGTTCGATGGCCTGGATCTCGACGCGCTTCTCGGCGCGTTCGATCTCCCAGACGCTCCACACGCCCGAGGTCGCCAGGCCGATCGCCGCCCCGAGCCCGATCTTGACGACGGTGATGCCGTCGGGGATCCCAGACAGCACCGCGCCGACGACGACGCCGATGCTGGTCAGGGTCCCGTCGAAGCCGTTGGAGATGAAGTACCGCCTGGAGATCGAACGCACGTCCTCGTCGCCGAGTCGCTCGACCAGCGAGTCGAGCCACCGACTCACGACCGGGCGTCCTGGGGCGTCGTGACCTCTTCGACGAGGCGGTCGCCGCAGACGACCTCGTCGATCGAGTGGACCGTCGCCCCGAGGTCCTCGGCGAGGTCCTCGACCGCGGCGGGATGGAGGTCCTCCCCCTCGACGGTGAGCTTGATGTTCTGGACCTCTCTGTCGGTTTCGACCAGCGTCGCGTTGACGCCCGAGACGCTCTCGGCGTCGGCCACGTGGCGGGCGAGCGTCACGATATCGGGGTCGTGGGGCTTCAGCACGTCGAGGACGAGTCGCAAGACGGGTGGCATCGCGTCGACGGTTGGGGACGAAGCCCAATAATTGGTCCTGCCGGTCGCCGTCCGGTCATCACCGTGGCCGGTGCTCCCGTCACCAACACATTTGGTCCCGGAACCAGTCGGTACCGTCGACGGATGCTCCTCGATCTGGCCGGCTTCGTCGCCGGGCTAGCGGTGCTCGTCTACGGGGCCGATCGGACGGTTCGAGCCGGCGCCGAACTCGCGCTCTACTACGGAGTCTCGGACTTCTTCGTCGGCGTCACGGTCATCTCGGTGGGGACGTCGATCCCCGAGATGACGACGTCGGTGTACGCCGCCTACTACGGCGTGGGCGACCTGGTGGTCGGGAACATCGTCGGGTCGGAGGTCGCCCAGATCACGCTGGCCGTCGGGATCGTCGCCCTCGTCTCGCCGATCGTGGCCGAGCGCCGGAACGTGCTGGTCTACGGCGGCGCGATGGTGCTGGCGATGATCATCATGATCCTCACCCTGGAGGACGGGATCACCCGGTCGGAGGGGCTCCTGATGATGCTGGCGTACGTGATCTTCGTCCACGATCTGTACTCGAACGAGGGCGGGGCGGAGATCACTGAGGAAGTCATCGAGGAGGAGGAACCGCCCCGACGGGCGCTCCCCTGGATCGCGTTCGGGCTGGTGCTGGTCGTCGGCGGCGGGCAGGTCATGGTTACGAGCGGCGTGGCACTGGCGACGTCGGTGGGCGTCCCGACGTACCTCGTCGGTCTGTTGACGGGCCTCGGCACCACCGCCCCCGAGATCGCCGTCGCGGTGGTCGCCGCCCGGGGCGGGATGGGCGGCATCTCGGTCGGGTCGCTCCTCGGGAGCAACATCACCGATCCCGTGTTCTCGCTCGGCGTGGGCGCGCTCGTCGCGGACGTCGTCGTGAGCGACCCCGCGGCGGTGTGGGTGTCGGTCGGGTACATGCTGTTCGTCGCGCTGACCGTACTCGGTCTCATGTACTGGGGCCGCGGCATCGATCGGCGCAGCGCGATCGTCTGCCTCCTCCTGTACACGCCGACGCTCGTGCTCTACTGAGCGTGAGCCTGGCGGAGTTCGAGACGGCGTCGAGAACGGACGTTGCGGCGGATGACTACTCGGGCGTCTCGTAGTCGCCGCCGTACCTGATGAAGAAGTAGGCGAGTCCCAGGGTGACGATCATGGCGAAGGTCGTGGCGACGCCGAGCGCCTTCGCGGAGTCGGGTAGCGAGGGGCCGCCGCCACCGCCGCCACCGCCGCCCTCGCCACCGCCGCCACCGCCTTCGGAGGGCATGGCGCCGACGACGACGACGCCCTTCATGCCGAGCGACAGGTGGGGCTGGCAGAAGTACTTGATGACGCCTTCCTCCTCGAAGGTCTGTTCGAAGGTGAACCCCGCCTCGGCGCTGAGTTCGGACTCGAAGTCGGCGCCCTCCTCGGACTGGACGTTGTGCTGGCCGCCCTCGCCGGTCCACTCCCAGACGATGGTGGTCCCGGGGTCGACCTGGACCGCGGGGGGACCGAACGCGAAGGCGCCGCCGTTGCCCTGGGCGCCGACCTCGACGGTGACCTCGGACTGGCCCGTCGCGTCGGTCACCTCGCTGTAGTTGCCGACGTCGTCCATCCACCCGTCGAAGCCGGGCTGTGCGGCGGCGGTGCCGGCGGCGCCCGTCGCCGCGGCGCCCGCGGCGGTGGCCCCGGCGGCGGTTCGCAGGAACGAGCGCCGCGACATGTCCGTCTCACTCATAGTCGGCGCTTGGTGACCCCATGTAGTGAATATGTTGGTTCCGGTCGGCCGGCGACGGCGACCCGCGCGGGGAGATCGCGGGTCGCCGATCCTCCTCAGAGCGTGTAGTTGCGCTCGCCGCTCTCTCGTTCGAGGAACGCACAGAGCAGGTCGACGGTCGCGGCCACGTCGTCCCGGTGGGCGCACTCGGTCGGGGTGTGCAGGTACCGCGTCGGGACCGACAGCGCGCCGACCGGCCGGGCGCCGCCGGCCCGCTGGAATCCGGCGGTGTCCGTCCCGCCCCGCGACAGGATCTCCAGCTGGTACTCGATGCCGGCCGCCTCGGCGACCTCTCGCAGCCGGCGGTGGAGCTTGTGGTTCGTGATGACGCTCCCGTCCTTCAGCTTGATCGCCACGCCGTCGCCGAGGCTCGTCACCCGGTCGCCCGGTTCGAATCCGGGAACGTCGTTGGCGACGGTCACGTCGAGGGCCAGCGCCAGGTCGGCGTCGACGTCGACGCCGAGCGCTTCCGCGCCGCGCAAGCCGACCTCCTCCTGGACGGTCGCGGCGAAGTGGACGTCCACCGCCGGGTCGTCCAGGTGGCGGGCCGCCTCGATCATCGCGTACAGGCAGACGCGGTCGTCGAGGGCCTTCCCCGTGACGAGGTCGCCCAGTTCCTCGGTGGTCTGCTCGATCGTCACGAGATCCCCGACCGACACCCGCTCGTCGACGGTCTCCGAATCGAGTCCGAGGTCGACGTGGACGTCCTCGACGCGGTCGGCCTTCTCGCGCTGCTCGTCGGTGAGGGTGTGCGGCGGCACCGAGCCGATCACGCCGCGGTGGTCGCCGTCCTCGGCGTGGACCGTGACGCGCTGGGCCCGGAGGATCCGGGGGTCCCAGCCGCCGAGGGCGTCGAGCTGGAGAAAGCCGTCGTCGGTGACGTGCCTCACCATGAAGCCGATCTCGTCCATGTGGGCGCCGACGACGACCGAGCGGTCGCCGTCGCCCTCGACCGTGCCGACGACGTTCCCCATCGCGTCCGACCGTACGTGGTCGCACGCGGTCGAGAACTCCCGTCGGACCACCTCGCGGATCCGGTCCTCGTACCCGGGGACCCCGCCCGTCTCGGTCAGCTCGCGGAGTAGTTCGAAGTCCATGCCTCCGCGTCGGACAGGGGCCGCTTAAACGCAGGGCCACCGGTAAAAACGAGAAACCGATTGTCCGTTGTTCCGGAACCCTTTTCCGGGTAATGGACGGAGAGAGGCCCATGGCAGATGTCGAAGCCGAACTCCGCGAGCAGTTCCAGGACGCGTTCGGCGGGGCCGACTACCCCGTCAGCAACCAGATGGACCTCGTCCCGGCGCTCCCCGACGGGCCGGGGACGAAGTTCGAGGCTGGCGACGTGAGCTTCACCGCGATGGAGCTGGCGGCCAAACTGGGCGGCCACCAGGAGTTCCCCTACGAGAACGCCGACGACCTCGTCGACGACGTGATCGAGGGGCTGAAGGCCGAAGGGATGATCTGAGTCGATCCGACGGGCGATTGCGGCCCTCCGCCGCACCGGGGCCGACCCCAACCGCTTTTTCCTCCCGACGCGGGGATTGTGTATGCACGACATCGAGCGCTATCTCAACATCAGGAGCGCGTACGGTGCCAGCGTCGGGCCGGACGGCGACGCCGTGGCGTTCCTCATGGACACGACGGGGACCCCGCAGGTGTGGACGCTCGACGGCCCCGGTCGCTGGCCCGAACAGCGCACCTTCTTCGACGAGCGGGTGACCTTCGCCGACTGGTCGCCGGAGCGGCCCGAACTCGCCTTCGGCATGGACGAGGGGGGGAACGAGCGCGCCCAGCTCTACCGCCTCGACGCCGCGAGCGGCGAGATCACGAACCTCACCACCCACCCGGACGCCAAGCACCGCTGGGGCGGGTGGAGCCACGACGGGGAGCGGTTCGCCTTCGCCTCGAACCGCCGGGACGCGTCGGTGTTCGACGTGTACGTCCAGGGGCGCGAGGAGACCGGCTCGGCCGCCGAACGGGTCCACGAGGGCGACGGCTGGCTCAGCCTCGGCGGCTGGTCGCCCGACGACTCCCGGCTCCTGATCGTCGAGTCCCACTCCAGTTTCGACCAGGACCTGCACGTCCTGGACCTCGACGACGGCGGGGTGACGCACCTCACGCCCCACGACGGCGACGTGCGCCACCTGTCGGCCTGCTGGGGGCCGGAGGGCCGGAACCTCTATCTCGCCACCGACCGCGACGCCGACACGCTCCGGCTGGCGCGCCTCGACCTGGCGACCCGCGAGTTCACGACCGTCGTCGACGGCGGCGAGTGGAACGTCGACGGCGTCTCCGTCGACGAGGAGTCGCGCCGGATCGCCTACGCCCGGAACGTCGACGGCTACACCGAACTCCACTTCGGCGAACTCGTCGACGCCGACCGGATCGACGAGTTCCCGTCGCCGGATCTCCCGCGCGGAGTCGCCGGCGGCGTCTCCTGGGGGCCGGCGGGCGACCGGGTGGGCCTGACCGTCACCGGGACCAGGGACACCACGAACGTCTACGTGGTGGACGTCAGGACCGGCGAGGCCGAGCGGTGGTCCCGCGCGTCGACCGCCGGCGTCCCCCGGGACTCCTTCGTCGACCCGGAACTCGTCCGGTACCCGACCTTCGACGGGCGGCGGATCCCGGCCTTCTTCACCGAACCCGACGACGCGGGCGAGAAGGACACCCCCGTGATCGTCGACATCCACGGGGGTCCGGAGTCCCAGCGCCGGCCCTCCTTCTCGCCGCTCACGCAGTACTTCGTCGCCCACGGCTACGCGGTGTTCGAGCCGAACGTCCGCGGGTCGGTGGGCTACGGGAAGGCTTTCAGCCACCTCGACGACGTCGAAAAGCGGATGGACTCGGTCGCGGACCTGGAGGCGGCCGTCGAGTGGCTCCACGACCACCCGGCGGTCGACCCCGACCGGATCGTCGCCATGGGCGGCTCCTACGGCGGATTCATGGTGCTCGCGGCGCTCACGGAGTACCCCGACCTGTGGGCGGCGGGGATCGACGTCGTCGGCATCGCCAACTTCGTCACGTTCCTGGAGAACACCGGCGACTGGCGGCGCTCGCTCCGGGAGGCCGAGTACGGGAGCCTCGACGAGGACCGCGAGTTCCTGGAGTCGATCTCGCCGATCAACAACATCGAGAAGATCCGCGCGCCCCTGTTCGTCCTCCACGGCGAGAACGATCCCCGGGTGCCCGTGAGCGAGGCCCACCAGATCGTAGAGGAGGCCCGCGAGCAGGGCGTCCCCGTCCGCGAGCGCATCTACGACGACGAGGGCCACGGCTTCACCAAGCTCGAGAACCGGATCGACGCCTACCGCTCGATCGTCGAGTTCCTCGACGAACACGTCCGGGGGGCGCTCCCGACCGCGCGCTGAACCGGCCCGACGGACGCGCATCCCGCGCCGTCGGACCCCGGTCGACGCGTCGGGGGAGGGGCGCGTCTCGCCAGGCGCGAAACTGTAATGTGTGGCGAGACCGAACATGTGGTGGCGCTTGGTAACGCACCACAACCACTACCCGTGTGCCAATCCACGCCTGTTTTTTAGGCGGGGGCGAAACGAGACCACAATGGACGAGGAGTTACGCGAGCGCGTCGAGCGCGAGGCCGAGAAGCACGCGCTGTTCAACGCGCTCAAGCACGACAGCGACCCCGACGTGGGCGCCATCATGGGCCCGCTGATGGGCGAGAACCCGGACTTTCGCCCCCACGGCGACGAGATTCCCGGCGTGGCCGGCGGCGTCGTCGCCCGCGTGGCCGACCTGAGCGCCGAGGAGCGGCGTGACCGCCTCGCCGAGATCGATCCGGACCTGGTCGCGGAACTGGAGACCGAGGACGAGACCGACGAGCGGACCCTGCCGGACCTCCCGAACGTCGAGGCGTACGACGAGGTCCGGATGCGCCTCGCCCCGAACCCGAACGGCCCGTGGCACCTGGGTCACGCCCGGATGCCCGCGGTGATCGGGACGTACAAGGAGCGGTACGACGGGTGGATGCTCTGTCGCTTCGACGACACCGACCCCGAGACCAAGCGCCCCGACCTCGACGCCTACGACGCCATCCTCGACGACGTCGCGTACCTCGGGTTCGAGCCCGACGAGGTGATCCGGGCCTCCGACCGCCTGGAAACCTACTACGACCACGCCCGCGACCTGATCGACGCCGGCGGCGCCTACACCTGCTCCTGCCCCGGCGAGGAGTTCTCGGAGCTGAAGAACGCCGGCGAGGCCTGCCCCCATCGGGACAAAGACGCGGAGACGACCCGCGAGGAGTTCGAGGCGATGATCGACGGCGAGTACGCCGGCGGCGAGATGGTCCTCCGGGTCCGGACGGACATCGAGCACAAGAACCCCGCCCTGCGCGACTGGGTCGCCTTCCGCGTCGTCGACACGCCCCACCCCCGCGAGGCGGCCAGCGAGTACCGCTGCTGGCCGATGCTGGACTTCCAGTCGGGGATCGACGACCACCTGACGGGCATCACCCACATCATCAGGGGTATCGACCTGCAGGACTCCGCGAAGCGCCAGCGGTTCGTCTACGACTACTTCGGCTGGGAGTACCCGGAGGTGCTCCACTGGGGCAAGGTACAGATCGACGCCTACGACGTCAAGCTCTCGACCTCGACGATGAAGGAGCTGATCGACGCGGGCGAACTGGACGGCTGGGACGACCCGCGGGCGCCGACGATCGCCAGCCTCCGCCGGCGCGGGATCCGTGGAGCGGCCATCGTCGAGGCGATGATCGGGCTCGGCACCTCCACCTCGAACGTCGACCTCTCGATGTCGACGCTGTACGCCGAGAACCGGGACCTGGTCGACGACGAGGCCGACCGGTACTTCTTCGTGCGAGACGGCGTCGAGAAGGCGGTCCTGGGGGGCCCCGACGCGGGGACGCCGCCGGTCCACCCCGACCACCCCGACCGCGGCCGTCGCGAGATCCCCGTCGGCGGCGCGGTGCTGGTCGAACCCGACGACGTGCCGCCCAACGGCGGGCGCGTCTGGCTCAAGGGCTTTGGCTGCGTGCGCCACACGCGGGACGCCTTCGAGTACGTCGGCGACGACGTCGAGGTGGTGCGCGAGGAGGGCGTCGACGTCGTTCACTGGGCGCCGGCGGACGCGAACGCGCCGGTTCGGCTCCGGACCCCGGACGGCGACGTCGAGGGCGTCGCGGAACCCGGCTTCGTCGACGCCGACGTCGACGAGGTCGTCCAGTTCGAGCGGATCGGCTTCGCCCGCGTCGATCTGGTCGCCGAGGACGCAATCGACTCCCGCGACGAGTCGGTCGCGTACTTCGCCCACCCCTGACGGTCGCCGACTTCGCTAACCCCCGACGGTTCCGGACTTCGCTAACCCCCGACGGTCGCGGACCACGTCCGCCTGCCCCGTTCGACCCACCGTCGCCCCGTCTAACCGGCCCTCGCCCCGTCTAACCGGACCTCGTCCCGTCTAACCGGCCGTCAGCCCGTTTAGTTCGCCGTCCCGACCGTCTGTATGCCGGACATTTTTCTCTCGTCGGGGCCATCCTCGGAGACGATGACGCCGCTGGAGATCGGACTCCGACTGGTCGCGGGCCTGTTGCTCATCCTGACGAACGCGTACTTCGTCGCCATCGAGTTCGCCCTTACCCGGGTCCGGCAGTACCCGGAGTCCGAGTTCGACACGCCGGCGCTCCGGCGCGCCTGGGAGATGACCCAAGACCTGGAGATCTACCTGACCAGTTGCCAGGTGGGGATCACCGCCTCCAGCATCGCGGTCGGCATCGTCGCCGAACCGGCGCTGGCGGCGTTGTTCGAGCCGTACTTCGCCGGCACGAGGCTGGCGTCGATCGGCGCCGGCGCGCTGATCGCCTTCGGCATCATCAACCTGGTCCACCTGACCCACGGCGAGCAGACGCCGACGTACCTCGGCGTCGAGCGCTCGAAGTTCGTCTGTCGGTACGGCGCCCGCCCGCTGTACTGGTTCGCCAGGTCCATCTCCCCGATCATGCGCGTCGGCGACGCGGTCGCCAAGTGGACGCTCGGCCTGTTCGGCGTCGAGATGACCGGCGCCTGGCTCGAAACCGAGGAGGAGATCGTCGAGTCCCGGGCCGACCTCCGCAATCGCCTCGGGTCGCTGTTCGACGAGGTCGACCTGCCCGAGGAGCGCCGGGAGGAGGTGCTCAACGCCCTCTCGGTCGACGAGATGCCGATCAGCGAGATCATGGTCGACTCGACCGACATCGTCGCCCTGTCGACGAGCGCGTCCGTCGAGGAGAACCTGGAGGCGATCAAGAAGACGCCCCACACCCGCTTCCCGCTGGTCGGCGAGGAGATGACCGACTTCCACGGCATCGTGTACGTCCCCGCCGTGTTGAACCGGATCGAGGCCCTCCAGGACGGCGGCCTCGACTTCGAGGACGTCGCGGCGCCCCCCATGACGCTGTCCCCCGGGACGAGCGTCAGCGACGCCTTCGACCAGTTCCAGGCCGAGGGACAGGAGCTCGCGCTGGTCCTCCATGACGGCAAGGTCGTCGGCCTGCTCACCGCCACGGACACCCTGGAGGCGGTGATGGGCCAACTGGAGGACCCGCTCGACCAGGTCTGGGGCGCGTAGCGTCGACCCCCTGCTCTCCCGACGGGCCCCGCCGCGCTCTCGCCCCCGACGCCGCCCCACCCCGCGGGTGCCGCTGCAAAGCTTAAGTACGCGCCTGTAATGGGCCTAGGCACCGATGGCCATAGACGCGAACTTCGAGCAGAACCGCGAGCGGGTCGAGGACGTGGACGACGAGGACTTCGAGGACAGCGTCGCCATCTGGGGGCCGTACGACCCGCCGGAGAAACAGGGGATCCACGGGACTCACGTCGCCGTCGACTTCGACATCTGTATCGCCGACGGGGCGTGTCTGGAGGACTGCCCGGTCGACGTGTTCACCTGGGTCGACACGCCGGACCACCCCGAGTCCGAGATCAAGGCCGAACCGACCCACGAGGACCAGTGCATCGACTGCATGCTCTGCGTCGACGTCTGTCCCGTCGACGCAATCGACGTCGACCCCGGGCGCGCTGGCCGCATCTGAGCCCCGTCCGGTTCCGCTCCCTCGTCCGACTCGTTCTCGCGGCATCTCCCCCCGACTCGCCACGCCGGGAGCGTCGCCGCTCCCGACGTCGCCGTCCGCTACGAGGGCCGGGAGTCCCTTCCGCCTCGTCGGTCGCGCCGGACCGCCTCGTCGGCGCGCCGCGCTGTCTCGCCCGTCGAGTAACGCCCCGGGTGTCACACATCTGCACTCCGCCCGTCGACCGTCACACATCTGCACTCCGGCCCGGTCGTGAGGCGGGCGGTCGCTACCGCGCCGAATCGGCAGATAGCGACGGCTTCGTCAGCCGATCACGCCGCCTCTCACCGCCGGGAGTGAAGGACCATGATAATAAAAGATTTTTACCGACTCTTCCTTGTTCTCACACGAGAATCGATATCTATGCACACAGTTGTCCTGACAAAGGGCGTCCCCGACTTTCGAGAGGGCCAGGTCTCCTTCGACGAGGACGGCCACCTCGAACGCGGGAAGACGCCGACGGTGATGAATCCGAACGATCGCTTCGCGCTCCAGGCGGCGCTCCAGACGAAGATCCGCCACGGGGGGCGCGTCTCCGTGATGAGCATGGGGCCGCCCGGGTACAAGGACGTGCTCCGGGAGGCGATGGAGTCGGTGTACGCCGACGACCTCTACATCTGCTCGGACCGGGAGATGGCCGCCGCCGACACCTGGGCGACGGCGATCACGCTGACGACCGGCATCGAGAAACTGGCCGAGGCCGAGGGCGGGATGCCCGATCTGGTGTTCGCGGGCTTCAAGACCGCCGACGGCGAGACGGGCCACACCGGCCCCCAGACCTGCTGGGGCCTCGACATGCCGATCATCACGCACGTCGTCGCCCTCGACGTCGACGAGGACGAACGCACGCTACGCGCGAAGCGCCTGGTCGAGGGCGACATCGAGGAGATCGAGACCGTCGAGACCGACCTCCCCGCGTTCGTCGTCACCGACCCCGAGTTCGAACCCAGTTACCGAAAGGCCGAACACCGCCTGCTGTGGAAGGACCTCCGCGAGGAGACCCAGGAGCGGGCCGAGGACTACGAGGACCACCTCACCGAGTGGAACCACGAGGAACTCAACCTCGACCCCGACTACATCGGCCTCGACGGCTCGCCGACCATCGTCTCATCGGTCGATCCGATCCCGAAGGCGCCCGCCGAGCGCGAGGCGACGGTCGTCTCGGCGGACGACCCCGAGGGGATGGAGCAGGTGTTCGAGGAACTCCAGCCGTTCGCGGCCGACGCCGCCGAGGCGGGGGGTGACTGACCGTGCCCGAGATCGACCCGAACGACTACGACATCTCCGAACTCGGCCCGGCGCTGAAGGACGTCGAGGACGTCGAGGAACTGGAGGCGATCCTCGAAGCCGAGGAGGCGGGCCAGGACCGCGTCGGCGCGAAGACGCTCATCGAGAGCCGCATCGAGAAGTTCGCCGGGGAGGACGAGGAGGACGTCGACCCCGACGCGCTGGACCTGGCGTCGATGTCCACGGCGGACGTCGGCAACGCCGTCCGCTCGATCGAGGACGTCGACGAACTGGAGTCGCTCCTGGAGCGCGAGGAATCGGGCGAGGACCGCGACAGCGTCAAACGCCTGATCGAGAACCGCCTGGAGTCGGTCCAGGGGAGCGACGAGGAGGAGGGCGACGGCGAGGTGGTGATCCAGTCGCCCGAGGAGAAGCACCCCGAACTCGACCACCCCACCGCGGACAAGCGTCACGTCCGGGCGCTCGACGACGGCGACTACCGCGACATGTGGGTGTACTGCGAGACCCAGGCCGGCGGGCTGATCGACGTCTCCCGCGAGATGCTCGGGAAGGCCCGGGAGCTGATGGACGCCTACAACGACGAGTACGACGCCGACGAGCGCGTGATCGCGGTCGTGATCGGCGACGACGTGGCCGACCTCGCCGAGGAGACCATCGCCTACGGCGCCGACCTGGCCGTCTACTACGAGGACGACCGCCTGGACCGCTTCTACCACAAGCCCTACACCGAGGTGTTCTGCGACATGGCCCGCGGGGCCGGCCACCCCTTCGGCCGCGAGGACCGCCCCGAGGTCGACTGGCACGACTACGACGAACCGCGCTACACCGTGTTCCCGGCGACGAACAACGGGCGCGACCTCTCGGCGATGGTGCAGGCCGAACTCGACTCCGGCCTCGCCTCGGACTGCTCTGACCTGTACATCGAGAACGCGATGATCTCGAACCCGGCCAAGACCGGGGAGCCCGGGTCGAACAGGGAGTTCGAGCGCATCCTGCACATGAAGCGCCCGGACTTCTCGGGGTTCGAGTACTCGACGATCCTCTGTATCGACAAGCCCGACCGCGAGTTCCACCCGCAGGGCGCCTCGGTCATCCCGGGGAGCTTCGAGGTGCCGGAGCCGGACCCCGAGCGCGAGGGCGAGGTCGTCGAACACGACATGCCCCTCGACGACGACTGGCTCCGGGTCGAGGTGACGGAGTACGACCGCCTGGAGGGCGGCGTCGACCTCACCGGCCGCGAGGTGATCGTCGCGCTGGGCAGGGGGATCGGCGAGGAGCCCACCCGGGGGATCGAACTCGGCCTCGACCTCGTCGACGCGCTGGACGACGCGGACCTCGGGCTCTCCCGGGGGGTGATCACCGCCTCCTACGAGTTCGAGGGCCACGTCGAGCAGTACGTCACCGAGGAGCGCCAGATCGGCGAGAGCGGCCAGGTGGTCGAGCCGGCGGTGTACGTCGCCGCCGGCATCTCCGGGGCCGTCCAGCACAAGGTCGGCATGGACGAGTCGGACACGATCGTCGCCATCAACAGCGACCCCGACGCCGACATCCGGGACTTCTCCGATTACTACGTCGAGGGCGACCTCTTTGAGGTGCTGCCGCGGCTGACCGAGGCCCTGGAGGCGGGCGAACTCGACCTGGGGGCGCTCGCCGACGGGGGACGACCGACGCACCGTGCGCCGACCGACGCACGTGAGCGAACCGACGACACCGACGACACCGACGGGAGCAACCGATGAGCCAGGCAGTCACGACGATGGACGGGGACGAGGCGCACGAACACTACGAGGCGGTCGTCGTCGGCGCCGGGCCCGGCGGGGCGGCGGCGGCGGCGACGCTCGCCAGCTACGGCGTCGAGACGCTCGTCCTGGAGCGCGGCGTCGACGCCGGCTCGAAGAACGTCTCCGGGGGGCTGATCTACGCCGAGGAGTCGGCGCCCTACACGATAGACGACCTGTTCGAGGGGTTCCGCGAGGAGGCGACCGAGCGCCCCGTCCAGGACTACTACATGCACAACGTCGCCGGCGAGAAGGTCCAGACCCTGGACCTGGGCGACGTCCACCACGCCGACACCGAGTGGTGCGACGCCGTCCTCCGGCGCACGATGGACTCCTGGCTCGCCGAGCGCGTCCACGAGAAGACGAGGGAAACGGGCGGCGGCCTGCTGACCGACGTCCGGGTGAACGGCTTGCTCCGCGAGAACGGGCGCATCGTCGGGGTGACCTGCGACGAACTGGACCCGATCAGGGCGGACTTCGTCGTCGCCGCCGACGGCGTCAACTCGGAACTCGCACGCGACGCGGGCCTGATGGACTGGGACGACCCCGAGGAGTGGTTCCAGGGCGTCAAGGCGGTCGTCGACATGCCGAGCGACGAGATCGAGGAGCGCTTCGGCGTCGGGAGCGAGGAGGGCGTCGCCCACCTGTTCTCGGGCGACCTCTTCGAAGACGTCCGCGGCGGCGGCTTCCTCTACACCAACGAGGACACCCTCTCGATCGGGACGGTGTTCCACCTCGACTCGCTGGTCGCCGAGGAGGCCGAGCCCCACGAACTGCTCGACGCCCTCCTCACGCACCCCCTGCTCGGCCAGTGGCTCGACGGCGACTACCACGAACTGGAGTACTCGGCCAAGCTGGTGCCCGACTCGAAGAAGGTCGCCCACCCCGAGCCCCACCGGGGCCGCCTCGTCCTGGTGGGCGACGCCGGCGGCCAGATGCAGGCCCAGGGGCCGATCATCAAGGGGATGAACCACGCCGTGACGGCGGGCGCGCTCGCCGGCGAAGCGTTCGCGGAGGCGCGCTCCCGCGGGTCGCCCGAGACGGCGGGCGAACTGTACACCAAGAAGCTCCACGACGAGGGCGTGATGGACAAGCTCCGGCCGGCCCGCTACCGCGCGGGGCGGATCGCCGAGCGGGAGCCCGTCGCGAACGTCGTCGAGTCGGTCGTCGACTCCTCCGTCGGCCGACTCGGGATGCGCCTCCTCGGCGGACAGGTGGAGAAACTGTTCAACTCCCCGTTCCTGCTGGGGATGGTGCCCGACACGAAGACCTCCTACGTGACGATCCCGACCGTCCTGGCGGAGGTGCACGGCGACCGGGTGACCGAGACCAACGACGTCCAGCCGCCGAAACTCGCCGACCGGATCGGCGAGTTGACCTACGACATCGGCGAGCCACACATCGACCTGCTCGACAACTCCTGGGCCGCATCCGGGGCCGCCGTCGCCGCGTGCCCGGTGAGCGCGCGCGGCTTCGGCGGCGGGTGCTACCGCGAGGAGACGGTGTCGAAAAACGGAAGCGAGAAGCGGGTCGTCAGCCTCGACACCCAGCCCTGCGTCGAGTGCGGCACCTGCGCCATCGTCGCCGACACCGAGTGGACCCACCCCAGCGGCGGGAAGGGCGTCGAATTCAAGCAGGGGTGACCGCGGATGGCCCCCGACGCGGAACGGGACCGGACGGCGGACGACCGCTCCCGGTACTTCCCCCGGATCGCGACCCTCGCCGAGGAGGCGCGCGATGCCCGGGAGGCGTTCGACCCGCCGGCCGCGCCGCCGGACGAGGACCGCGCCCTCGCCTGCGCGCGGGACGGCCTCGGGCCGGTCGTCGGCCTGTACGTCGAGGCCCGAACCGCCGAGTGGGACGTCCGGTTCTCCCAGCGGGAACTCGACCTGCTCCACCGGGCGACGAACGACTGGCTGGCCCAGTACGCCGCCTGCTACGGCGTCGAGATCGATCCCGACGTCACCGTTCGAGAGGCCGCCGAGGCGCTGCTCGACACGCACAACGTCCGCGACGTCGCGGCGGTCCTGACGTCGGTGCCCGGCCGGGAGGGGCGCTGACGCGCGGGCGGCACCGTCCAACGAACGGGGTGCCGTGACGTTCAGGGACGACCCACAGTTCCGTCGGCTGCACAACAACTCATTACTGTGGTCGCGACGTAGGTAGCGTATGGGCGACCGAACCGACGACGCCGGCGATACGGGGATCCGTCCGAAGACGGGGGATCCTTACGAGGACCCGGGCGAAAAACGGACCTACGAGTGCGCCGACTGCGGCTACCGGACGCAGGCCGACCACCAGCCACAGAAGTGTCCGGAGTGCGCCGGCGACATGCTCGACATCAGCGTCACGCGGGAGTGACGTCGAACCCCTTCGCGACCGACGTGCAGACGGTCGGAGAGCGCCCGCGCCGTCGGTCGATCCATAACCGGGGGTCGCGGCGTCCGTACCGAGAGGCGACGACAGGCACGCCCTCGACGGGCGCCGCTCACACCGTCGGACTGGTTCTCTCGTCCCCCGTCGTCGAGCGGTCGCTACGCAGGCGCCAGGCCAGCGCGAGGAGCGACCCCCCGAAGAGGACGGCGTAGGCCGCGATCAGCCAGACGACGGCCAGGGCGCCGGCGCCCGGCATGATCGCGATGAGGACGCCGAAGACGACCGACAGCAGCCCGCTGGCCCCCAGCCACAGTTCGTCCGCGAGTTGCTTGCGGAGCTGGATCGCCGCGTAGAGTTCCAGCGCCCCGGTCAGGATCGCCCACCCCGCGATCAGGTAGACGAGCACGACGGCGGTGATGTTCGGCCACAGGAACGCGGCGGCGCCCGTGACGACGCCGAGGACGCCCTCCAGCAGGAACGGCCACACCGATCGGTGGTTCTCGGCCGCCCAGTACGCGCCGACGAACGCGAACACGCCGTCCGCGAGCGCGTACGCGCCGAACAGCAACACCAACACGACCAGCGTGATCTCCGGCCAGGCGAACGCCAGGACCCCGAACAGGACCGCCAGCGCGCCCCGTATCCCGAGCATTACCCAGTTCTCCTCGGCGGTCGTGACGAGCGCTTCGGACGACGTGCTCATCTGTGGGCCACGTAGTTACCAGCTAGAGAGCAAAAGGGAACGCCTTGCTACAGAAAGGGGGGTGGCAGCGGTCCCCCGGGTCTCGTCCCGAAGGAGCGAGCGAAGCGAGCGAGTTCGGACTTTTTTGGTCGAGCTTTTGTGTCGCCAGAACGCGAAGCGTTCCGGCTGAACAGCCAGAAGCCGGAGGCTTCCGGCGGTGGCCGAGTGGTGCGCCGAAGGCGCACCCGAGGCGAAAAAGGTCGTACATAATCGTTAAGTAGCGTAGTGTGGTACCAGTCCGCATGGAGCTGACGGAGACACTCAACTTCAGCCACAAGGACCGGAAGGACATCTACGACTACGTGGAGGGCCACGGGACGGTTCGGGAGGACAAGGCCCGGCGGGCGCTGAACATGGACCCGGCCGCGTTCGGCCACCACGTGACCATCCTCCGGCGCGACGGCTACCTCCGGAAGCTCGACAACAAACTCCAGGTCGCCTACCAGGAGGACGACGCCGAGACCCACGAGTCCGACGGCCTCACCTACACCATCCGGACGGCCCAGCAGGTCGACCTCTCGGGGCTGATCGGGGCGATCCGCACCGTCGCGGAGGAGGGAACCTACATCGAGGCCGAAACCGTCGCCGACATGATCGACCACGAGGAGGTCGTCCTCCGGCACAACGAGGTCCGGTCCCGGATGATCTTCGTCGCCACCGTCGAGGAGGAGGTCATCGGCTGGGTCCACCTCGACCTCCCGGAGGCCGAGAAGCTCTCCCACACTGCGGTGTTGACCGTCGGCATCCTCCCCGAGTACCGCGGCCACGGCATCGGGTCGACGCTCCTCGACCGCGGCTGCGACTGGGCGCGCGACCACGGCTTCGAGAAACTGTACAACTCCATCCCGTCGACCAACGAGCAGGCGATCGACTTCCTCCAATCCCACGGCTGGGAGACCGAAGCGATCCGCGAGGACCACTACAAGATCGGCGGCGAGTACGTCGACGAGGTCATGATGGCGGTGTTCCTGCGGTAGATCCTGGTCGCCGCGTCCTCGCTATCGCCAGTCGTCCTCCGCTCCCTCCAGCGGCATCGCCACCACGCCGTCCCGCTGGACCAGCGACCGCGCGTGGGCCGTACAGACGTTCCGGTCGTCCGCCCAGGGCACGTAGAGCCTGACGGCCGCCTCGCGCTCGCAGTCCGCCTCCGCGCACGTCGCCATACCCGTGGCACGCCGGCGAGCGTCTTCGGTCTTCCGCCCGTGCGGTTCAGTCTCGGTCGTCGCCGGCGCCTCCGTCGTTCCCGCCGTCGGCGTACCGCTCCCGGTGGGACAGCGCCGCCGGCGGCCCGTACGCCTCCACGAGCGGCTGGTAGGCCCGCCCGAGCGCCTTCATGCACCGGCCGGTGGAGACGTAGTCGAGTTCGTCCGCGACAGCCTCCCACGGGTGCCCCTGGAGGACCTTGCGCACGAGCAGGCGCTCGGCACGCGCGTCGAGGTCGGGCGACGCGGGGTCGGTCAGCGCGCGCGTCGCCAGCCGACGGAAGGGGCGGGGATCGACCGAGTAGAGCCCCGGGCCGTCGGCGGCGTCGACGACGAGTCGCCAGGCCCGTTCGGAGAGGGCGAGGTCGGGCGGTTCGGCCGCGTCCGTCGCCCGGAGCGCCCCGCGGACCACGTCCGGGTCGAGGTCGCGGTGGGCGTCCGCGAGGGTGGCGCCGGTGCGTGCCGCGAACCAGGCGACGTGCCGGTCGGCGAGCGCCCGACCCCGGTCGCTGGTCGGCGAGAGCATCACCGCCGAGTGCTCGCCGCTGGCGTCGTTGCGGGAGGTCGACAGGTAGACCGTCGAGAAGCCGTTCCGCCGCCAGAACCGCAGGAGGTCGGGCGTCGCCCCGTAGCCGACGCCGAGCCAGTCGACGGCGCCGCCCACCTCCTCGAGGATCCGGTCGAGGAGGTGCGACCCCAGTCCCCGCGATCTGACCGCGTGGTGGGTCGCGATCCGGACGACCCGATAGCCGACCGGGCCGCCGGCGTCCTCGTCGCGTAGCTGGCTCGTCAGCACGTCGGGGAGCATGTTGCCCCGCACCCGCTCGCCCTCGTACATCCGCCGCCTGGTGGCCGCGTCCAGGCCGCCCTCGCGGGCCAGCAGCGCCACGGCGACGACCCGACCCTCGTGGCACAGCGCGCGGAGCGCGAGGTTGGGGGCGTCGAGCAGGCGGGCGAGGTCGTTCGGTTCGGTGCGGTAGTGCGCGAGGACGAGCAGGCCGAACGCCTCCCGCAGGCGGTGCTCGTCGGCGGCGAGGTCGTCGGGGGCGAGCGCGGCGTACTCGACCGTGTCCGGGCCCGCCCCGGTCACGAGCTGGTCGACCGGGGGCCGGGCGTCGAGCAGGAGCGCCCGGAACGCCCAGGACTCGACGGGGTCGCCGCGGGCGTAGCGAATCGGCTCGTCGATGCCCACGTCGACCACCTCGCGGTCGGCGTCGGCGAGGCGCTCGCGGAAACGGATCGAGAAGCCGCGGCCGGCGCCCTCGTAGCCGTGGACGGTCGTGCAGAAGGCGGCGCTCGGCGCGTCGAGCAGGCGGGCGAGCAGGCGGACGGGCACCGCCGCGGCCTCGTCGACGATCACGACGTCGGGGTCGCCGGGCAGGTCGGCGGCCGCCGGCGGGCGGATGAAGCGGACGCGTCCGCCGGCTCCGTCGCCGCCGCCGCCGGCGGTCGTTCGGCCGCGCTCGTCGGTCCCGCCAGACGCGCGCACCGCGAGTTCCCGGTCGGTCGACGCGCCGGCGTCGAGAGCGCCGAGGTCGTCGAGCAGGGCGCGGGCGCGCTCGAACGCGGCGGCGGCGTTGCGGAACTCGGGGGCGGTCACGAGCACGTCGCGGCCGGCGGCGGCGAGCGACCCGGCGGCCAGCCCCGCGGCGCTGGACTTCCCCCGGCCGCGGTCGGCCTCGACGACGACGGCGCGCCCCGGGTCGCGTAGCGCCTCGAACGCGCGGAGCGCGCGCGACTGGTCGACCGTCAGGCACGCCTCGTAGGCGGCCGCCGGGAACGCGTGGTTACGGGGGGCCGAGGGCGGCGACCCGCGCCGCGACGACCCGCGATGCGACGACCCGCGATGCGAGGACGACCCACCAGGGCCCGAGCGAGCGGGGGTGAGCGGGTCCTCGTACGCCCCGTCGCGGACGACGCGCTCGGCGTCGACGTCGTAGACGGCGACCCCGGGGTGGGTTTCGAGCGTGTCGACCAGCCGGCGGCGGAACCGGCCCGCCACGTCCTCGACGGTGCAGGGCGGGACTGCGAGGGTCGCGTCGAAGGCGTCGCGCCGGGTCGGCCAGTCGTCGAGGGGCGGCGTCAGCAGGACGAGGAGGCCGCCGCCGTCGACGGCGCCGGCGGCCCGGCCGAGCGCGTTCGGCTCGCAGGCGTGGTGGCAGTCGAGGACGACGGCGGCGCGGGTCGTCCCGAGGAGGGTCGCCGAGCGCCCGGGCGGTCGCAGGTCGAGCGCGCCGGCGTTGAGGCCGGCGTCGTGGGCCTGCCGCCCGAACGCGTCGTCCGCCGGCGTGAGGACGGTGGTGCCGGCCGCCGGAACGTCGGCCGCGGCGAGCGCCGCCGCGGCGGCCGCCCGCCCCGCGTCGGGGTCGCCGGCGAGGACGAGGAGGCGACGCTGGTTCGCGTCCAGCGCCGCCGCGCGGAGATCTGCGACGAGGGGGGTGAGGCCGGCCGAACCGCCGGGGTCGTCGCCCGCGGGGCCGGTCGAATCACCGGCGTCGTCGCCCGCGAGGCCGGCCGAACCGCCGGGGTCGTCGCCAGCGAAGTCGGCCGAATCGCCGGCTTCGTCTGTCATGGCCGCCCGTTTGCCGCGGGGCGGTAAGTCGCTTCCGTCGCGGTGTCCGCGCGTCGTCGGCGTCCGGACGCCGTCCCCCGCGCCGCCGTCGGACGGGTCGGCACGGTCGCCGGCGCACCGATCCCGTGTCGGGGTTTCGCACGGGCGAACGGTATTGAAAGCGCTTTTATGGAGTCCCCTGCAACCCAGGAGTACAGCCCGCACGGGGTCCATGACGCCCCTCGTCGTCAGGGAAACACATCGCCGCCGCGGTGGCGGCGACGGGCCTTCGAGCCCGGACCGGCGAGGGGGGCGAGCCCCCTGTGGGAGTAGGTGATCCAAATGCCAGTTTACGTAGACTACAACGTACCCGCCGACCTCGCCGACCGAGCCGTCGAGGCTCTCGAGGTCGCCCGAGACACAGGAGTCGTGAAGAAAGGAACCAACGAGACCACCAAGGCGGTCGAGCGCGGCAACGCCTCGCTCGTCCTCGTGGCCGAGGACGTCTCCCCCGAGGAGATCGTCATGCACCTGCCCGAACTCGCCGACGAGAAGGGCATCCCGGTCATCTTCGTCGAGACCCAGGACGAGATCGGGCAGGCCGCGGGGCTGGAGGTCGGTTCGGCCGCGGCGGCGATCGTCGACGCCGGCGAGTCCGAAGACGACGTCCAGGACATCGCCGAGAAGGTCGAGGAACTTCGGTAAGCGACCATGAGCGCGAACGAAGGCAGCAGTTCGACACCCGCCGAGGTCATCGAGGTTGTCGGCAAGACCGGCATGCACGGCGAAGCCATGCAGGTCAAGTGCCGCATCCAGGAGGGGTCGAACCAAGGACGAATCATCACCCGGAACGTGCTGGGGCCCGTCCGCGAGGGCGACGTGCTACAGCTGCGCGAGACCCAGCGCGACGCCGACTCCATCGGGGGGCAGTAACCCATGGTCCAGACGCGGACCTGCGACTTCTGCGGCGCGGACATCGAGGCCGGCACCGGCACCATGTACGTCCGCACGGACGGCGCGGTCGTCCACTTCTGTTCCTCGAAGTGCGAGAAGAACGCCGAACTCGGGCGCGAGGCCCGCGACCTCGAGTGGACCGCCGAGGGCGGTGCCGCCGAGGCCGACGCCTCCGCGGAGGCCGCCGAGGCCGAACCCGACGTCGACGTCGAGACCGTCGAGGGCGAGGACGAGTCCGTGGCGGAGGCCCCGGAACCGGTCGCCGAGGAGGACATCGACACGGAGGACGTCGACGAAGACGACGAGGCTGAAGCCGACGACGAAGCGGAGGCCTCCGAGGACGAGGCCGCCGACGAAGACGACGAGGCTGAAGCCGACACTGACGAGGCCGCCGACGAGACCGAGGAGGACGAAGCGTGAGCCACCACGACGAGCGCACCTTCGTGATGGTCAAGCCCGACGGCGTCCAGCGCGGCCTGATCGGGGAGATCATCTCCCGGTTCGAGGACCGCGGTCTGAAGCTGGCCGGCGCGAAGTTCATGCAGATCGACCGGGACCTCGCCGAGCAGCACTACGGCGAGCACGAGGACAAGCCGTTCTTCGACGACCTCGTGGGGTTCATCACCTCGGGGCCCGTCATGGCGATGGTCTGGGAGGGCGCCGACGCGACCGCCCAGGTCCGCTCGATGATGGGCGAGACCGACCCCGCCGAGTCCGCGCCCGGCACGATCCGCGGCGACCTCGGCCTCGACCTGGGTCGGAACGTCATCCACGGCTCGGACACCGAGCCGGGGTCCAACGAGCGCGAGATCGACCTGTTCTTCGACGAGGACGAACTCGTCGACTACGAGCGGATCGACGAGACCTGGCTCTACGAGGACCACGGCGACCACTGACGGTCGCCGCGGGCGCCCCGAGCCGCGTGTCCTGTCCGACCCCACTCTTCCGACTGACCACACATCCGACGCCCGGCGGCGTCCCCCCGAACGAACGCCCGACGGCGGCGGCACGAATCGCCCCCGCAGGCGACAGGGCAAGGCTTAACCGCATTTCACCACTTCTCTCGTACAGATGACGTTCCCCGCCGCCGACCGCCTGCTCCGGGTCGACCTCTCCGAAGAGCGAGTCCGAAGCGAGCGCGTGCCCGAGCGGTGGCGACGCGACTACGTCGGCGGCAAGGGACTGGGCGCCCGCTACCTCTACGAGGAACTCGAAGCGGGCACCGACCCCCTCGCCCCCGACAACGTCCTGCTGTTCATGGTCGGGCCGCTCACCGGGGCGCTGCCCGGCGAGCAGCGCTACGCCGCGATCACCAAGTCGCCGCTGACCGGCACCTTCCTCGACTCCTACAGCGGCGGCGAGTTCCCCGGCGCGCTCCGGGGGTCGCTCGGCGACCACGTGGGGCTGCTCGTCCGCGGTCGGGCCGACCGCCCGGTCAGGATCGACCTCTCGGACGGCGACGCCAGCGTCGAACCCGCCGACGACTGGGGCGCCAACGCGGTCGAGGCCTGTCGGGCGTTTCCGGACGCCCGGGTCGCCTGTATCGGCCCCGCGGGCGAGCACCAGGTCGAGTGCGCGACCATCGCCTCCGACGAGGCCGACCACCACGCCGGACGCGGCGGCGCCGGCGCGGTGATGGGGTCGAAGCGGCTGAAGGCCGTCGTCGCCCGCGACGACCCGCCCGACCCGCCCGCGGAACTGGCCGCCCTCGCCGAGCGCGACGCCGCGGCCTTCCGCGAGGGCGACACCGGGCGGTGGCTCGCCGCTAGCGGCACGGTCGAGACGGTCGACTTCGCCGACGAGACCGGCGTGCTCGCCGCCCGCGGCTGGCAGGAGCGAGGCTTCGACGGCGCCGCCGACATCGGCGTCGAGGCCGTCAGGGCGGCCGCCACCGGCCGCGAGCGCGACGGCCCCGACCCGGGTGACTTCCGCGTCGAGACCGGGGAGGGCGAGTCCGTCCCCCGGGGCGCGACCGCGATGACGCTGGGCGCCGGCCTCGGCATCGAGTCCTTCGACGCGGTGGCGGAACTCGGCGAGCGCTGCAATCGGCTGGGAATCGACCTGATCGACGCGGGCAACGCGGTGGCCTGGGCGATCCGGGCCGCCGAGGCGGGGATCCTCGACCGGGACGTCACCTTCGGCGACCCGTCCGGCGCCCGGGGACTCCTGGACGAGATCGCCCACCGGAGCACGCCGCTCGGCGACGCGCTCGCGGACGGCATCGAGACGGCCGCGGGGCGCTTCGGCGGCGACGACCTGATCCCGACGGTCAAGGACATGGCGCTGCCCGCCTACGACCCGCGGGGCGCCGCGAGCATGGCGCTCGCCTACGCGACCAGCGACCGCGGGGCCTGTCACCGCCGCGCCCGCCCGGTCGAGCGCGAGGCGTTCGACGAGCCGTGGGACGCCGAGACCGTCGCCGCCCGCGTGATCGAGGCCCAGGACGTGCGCTCGATCCGGTGGAGCCTCGTCGCCGACGACTTCGCCGGCGAGGGCATCGCCGACCTCGGCGCGGCGTGGCTCGACGCCGTCTCCCACCCGCACGGGGACCTCGGGCGGACGGGCGAGCGAATCTGGAACCTCGTCAGGCTGTTCAACGTCCGCGAGGGGTTCGACCGGGACGACGACGCGCTGCCGGCGGCCCTCGACCCATCGGACGCCCTCTCGGACGGACACTTCGAGGCCATGCTCGACGCGTACTACGCCGCTCGCGGCTGGGACGCGGACGGCCGGCCGACCCGGGCGACGCTCGATCGGCTCGACCTCCTCGACGTCGTCGACGCGGCGACGCCCCTCGCCGACTGATCGGCGGCGACGCTGGCGGGGTCGGCGACCACCGCCGCGCCCCCTCAGTCGGCCGCCGGCGCCGGGTCGTCGAGGTCGATCTCCCCGGCGTCGAGGGCGGCCTCGACGTTGCGCGCGGCGGTCACGAGGTTCGCCAGTTTTCCCCGGGCGACGTCCCGCGGGAGCAACTTGAGCCCGCAGTCGGGCGAGACCGTCAGCTTCTCCGGGGGGACGACCCGGAGCCCCTGGCGGACGTTCGCCTCGATCTCCGCCACCGACTCGACCCGGGCGGCGTGCGCGTCGACGACGCCCAGCCCGAGGTCGGGTTCGAGCGGCGGGTCCTCGAACGTGGGGAGTTGCTCGTAGTCGTCGTTGCAGAGTTCGACGTCGAACTCGTCGATCGGGAAGTCGTTGACCGCCGGTTGGAGGCGGCCGTAGTCGCCGTAACAGACGTGGAAGCTCACCCGCATCTCGTCGGGCAGGTCGGCGACGAGTCGGTCGAGACACTCGCCGACGACGGGGTGGTCGTCGGGTTCGGCAGCGAGCGCCGGCTCGTCGAACTGGACGTAGCGCGCGCCGGCGGCCGCGAGCGCCCGGACCTCGGCGTTCAGGATGTCCGCGAGGTCGGCCGCGAGGGCGGCGTCGGAGTCGTAGACCTCGTCGAACGACCAGCGCGCCAGCGTGTACGGCCCCGTGATCGACACCTTCACCGGCCGGCTGGCGACGTCGCGGGCGAAGGCGTACTCGTCGACGAGCCAGGGGTCGCCGCCGCTGACCTCCCGGACCACCGAGGGCTTCTTGATGTAGTTGTGGTCCCACACCTTGACGGGGCCGTAGAACTCGAAGCCGTCGACGTTGGCGGCGACGTGCTCGACCATCTCGTCGCGGCGCACCTCGCCGTCTGAGACGGTGTCGAGCCCGGCCTCCTCGTGTTCGCGCGCGACGAGGCCCGCGGCGTCGTCGTGGGCCTCCGCCAGGTCGTCGGCCGAGAACTCCCCCTCCTCCGCCAGTTCCCGCGCCCGGGCGAGCCAGGTCGGCCGCGGGTACGAGCCGACCACGGTCGTGAGCAGGAAGTGGTCGTTCGGGTGGTCGGCCGGCCGGAACTGCTCGCGGTTCTCGGCGCCCGTCACGTCCGGACCCCCGTCACGCCTGGACTCCTGTCACGACTGGCGTCCATCACGCCTCGACCTCCCCGGTCGCGGCCGCGAGGACGCCCAGCTTCTCGCGGGCGATCGTCGTCGGCAGGTAGAACAGCTCCGTGCTGGCGGTGACGTACACGCGGTCGAACTCCTGGGCGGGCACGCGCTCGTCGATCCAGTCGACGCGCTCGCGAACCGTCTCGGGGTCCTCGACGCGCGTGTTCTGGCCGTCGACGACGCCCGCCGCGATCGCGTCCGTCGTCCCGTACTCGGTCACGTTGTAGAGGGTCCGGTCCTGCTCGGTCACGAAGTCGAACCCCAGGGCCTCGACGGTCGCGTCCATGAGGTGGGCGTACACCTTCTCCTCCAGCGCACCCCAGTAGGCGTAGACGACGACGTCGGCGTCCGTGGCGTCCGCCACGACGTCGACGGCCTCGGGCACCCGGGCGTCGAGGTCGTCGCCGGGCGGGTTCACGACGAGCGAGGGCTCCAGCAGGAACAGCGTCTCGACCTCTGGGAAGCGCTCGACCTCGCCCGCGAGGAACTCAGCGACCGCGGCCAGGAACTCCGCCGGATCGCCGTAGCGGTCGTCGATGGCCAGATCCGACAGCGAGTAGGGGCCGGGGAGGACCGCCTGCAGCGGCGCGTCGCCGACGTGGTCGCGCGCGGCGCGCAGTTCCTCCGCGACGGCGCCGGTCGGCGTCGGCTCGGCGACGACTCGCGGGGCGCGGTAGAAGTTGTTGTTCTCGTAGTACCGGCGGACGTCGCCGCGCTCGGTGGCGTCGCTCGCGACGAGCGGGTGCGCGAGCATGTCCGTCCACCGGAGCTGTCCCTCCACGATTCGGTCGAGCCCCGCCTCGACCTGGTCGTCGAGCACCTCCCGCCGCGCTCGGCCGTACGCCTCGGCGACGGCGCCCCGACCGTCGCCGGGGTGGCGGCCACCGCCGGAGCCGGCTCGATCGGCGACCTCCGTCTTCGCCCAGTCGGGCAACGGAAACAGCCCGGGCGTCGTCGCCACGAGTTCGGTCATCGGCGACGGTAAGAAATGCCGGCGCTTAATATTTGCCAAATGGTCTTATGCATTTCAGTAATTTTGCGGGCGAGTCGTCGTTCGTCTCTCTCGGGCCGCGCTTGCCGACGACGACGCGACGGTTCGGTCGCTCGCCGAGGCGTCGTCCTCTGCCGTCACGCCGACGGGTCGAGCCGGAGGATCGTCAGCACCTCGAAGGGGTAGGACTCCTCGCGGACGCGCTCGGCGTCGAAGCCCGCGTCGGCGGCCCTGTCGAGCACCGCGTCGAAGCCGGTGAGCGAACTCACGAGCAAGAGGACGAACCCGCCAGGGGTGAGCACCCGGCCGACCGAATCGAGGAACGGCTCGATCACGTCCCGGCCGCTCTCGCCGCCCGACAGCGCGAGTTCCATCGGATCGTCCCACTCGGCGTCCGGGTCGGTCGGCAAGTAGGGAGGATTGAACAGCACGACGTCGACGGCGCCGTCGCGGACGGGCGCGACGAGGTCGGCGCGGACCACGTCGTAGCCCGGCTTTCCCTCGCGCCGGTCGGCCCGGGCGCGCTCCCGCGCCCGCCGACAGGCCGCGGGGTTGAGGTCGCTCCCGATCACCGACGCCCCCGTCTCGGCCGCTACGCGCGAGGCGACCCAGCCGGAGCCGGTGCCGACCTCCAGCACCCGGTGGTCGGCGGCGACCTGGTCGACCGCCGCCGCCGCCAGCAGCGCCGAGTCCTCCGCGGGCTGGTACACCTCCGTCTCCAGTCCCCGACGGGCCGCGAGGTCGTCCCGGGTGCGCGGTTCGTCGCCGGCGTGATCGTCGGTCATCCGTGGCCCCCCCTGCTCATCCGTCGCCCCCGTCGGTCGACGCTCTCGTCCCGGCCTCCCGGCCGTCCCCCTCCGCGTCCGCGTCGTCCTCTGCGTCCGCGTCGTCCCTACCGTCCTCGTCGCTCGCGCGCTCGCCGTCCGCGGCGGCCGCGGGCGGTTCGCCGGCGAGCGTGATCGGGCCGTCGCCCGCGTCAGCGCGGCCGGAGACCGAGCGCTGGGGGAACGGGATCGTGATGCCCTCGGCCGCGAAGTCGGCCTTGACGGCCTCGATCACCGCCGTCCGCGCGCGCCACAGTCGGCGGGCGCTCGGGTTGTCGATCCAGACGCGGACGCCGAGGATCACCGCCGAGTCGGCGAACTGCTTGAGCACGACCTGCGGCGTCGGCACCCGGAGGATCCCGTCGAGGCCCCGCACCGCCGACTCGGCGATCTCGGCGGCCCGGCGCGGATCGTCGGCGTAGTCGACGCCCACCTCGACCTCGACCCGCAGGCGCCCCTTCCGCGTCCGGTTGGTGATCGGCGTGCCGCTGACGGTGTCGTTGGGCAGCATCACGTACTCGCCGTCGAACGTCTGGATGCGGGTGTTGACCACGGTGATGTCGGTGACGACCCCCTCGTACTCGCCGATCTCGACCCAGTCGCCGAGTTCGAACGGCCGCGAGAACATCAGGACGAACCCCGCGAGGACGGCGCCGAGGGTCTGCCGGGCGGCCATCCCGACGACGATCCCGAGGAAGCCGGCCCCCACGATCAGGCTGGAAGGGTCGTTCGTGAACAGCGAGACGATCGTCAGCCCGGCGAGGGCGTAGAGGCTGACCTGTACCAGCCGGAAGACGATCTCGCGCTGGTGCTCGCTGATGCGCCCCTCGCGGCGGGCGAACTCCCGGATCAGCTGGCCGGTCAGGCCGCTGAGCGCGTAGGCGGCGGCGATCAGCAGCGTCGAGAGCACCACCTCGCCGCCGATCGTGGCGAGCCCGAGCGTCTCGAAGCTCCGGAGCAGCGGATCCAACAGCCCCCAGACGCCGATCAGGAGGACCACGCCGACGGCGGTGAGGACGGTCGCCGCGCCCGATGCGGTCACCCGGAGCCACGCGGCCCCGTCGGCGTGCCGCTCGCACCACCGCCGCGAGAGGGCGCGCGCGCCGAAGACGGCCGCCGCGATCATCAGTGTCACCACCACCTCGCCGGCTCCCTCGGGCACCGACTGCTCCAGGTCGGACAGCACCTCGACGACGCCTTGCACCGTCGCTCACCTCCCCTGTCGATTCGGTTCGTTGGCCCCGTCCGTCGCAGACGCGAACGCCGGATCGACCTCGCGGGCCACCGACGCGAGCGCGGCGAAGTCGGCCGGCGCGAGGTCGCCCGCCCGCTTCGAGAGCAGCGCCTCGGGGGCGGCCTCGACGACGGCGTCGGCGTCGGTCAGCCCCGAGATGTGGGCCGTGTTCCGGATCGCGTTCCGGACCGTCTTCCGGCGCTGGGTGAACACCGCCTTCACGAAGTCGAGGAAGAAGGCGGGGTCGTCGACGGCGTAGTCCGGGTCGCGGGGGGTCACCCGCACCACGGCGCTCTCGACCGCCGGCGGCGGGGAGAACGCCTCCGGCGGGATCACCTCGACCACCTCGACGTCGGCGTAGTGCTGGGCGCTCACCGACAGGCGGCCGTACTCGGCGGTTCCGGGCTCGGCGGCCATGCGCTCTGCGAACTCGCGCTGGAACATCAACACGGCGGGCTTCCCCCGGGGGAGCAACCGGAACGCGATCTCCGAGGACACCCCGTAGGGGAGGTTGGAGACGCAGGCGGTGAACTCGGGCAGGTCGACCGACAGCGCGTCGCCGGCGACGACGGTCAGCCGCCCCGCGTCCACCTCCGCCCGGAACTCGGTTTCGAGGAAGGCGGCCAGGTCGGGGTCGCGCTCGACCACCGTCACGCGCTCGCCGAGTGCGAGCAACCGATCCGTGAGCGCGCCGGTCCCGCCGCCGATCTCGAGGAGGTGCCCCACGTCGGCGTCGCCCGGGAGATACGTCGGCACCCGGTCGAGCACCCGGTCGTCGACGAGAAAGTGCTGGTCGCGATCCGGGTCCCCGCGGACGCCGGCGCGGCGGAGCAGCGCGTCCGGGTCCCGCGGCGACTGGACGGGGTCTGTCATCGCCGGCCGTACACGGTCGAGGGGCGTAAACCTCCCGCTCCGCGCCGCCGAACGCTCGGCCAAGACCCGGTCACCGCGGTGGTCGGCTCACTCCTCGCTGCTCTCGCGGCCGACGAACGCCTTGTACTTGAGGTCCTCGTCGCGGAGTTCCTCCATGACCCGGTCGACCAGGACGCCCTTGGGGTCGTGGAGCCCGGCGATCCGCTCTTCCAGGTCCTCGAAGCTCTCGAACGGGCCGCGCTTTCGTTCGTCGAGCACGTTGTTCCGCAGTTTCTTGCCGATCCCCGGCAGGAGGTTGAGCTGGTGGAGCCGGAGGGTGATCGGCTGGGCGTCGTTGTAGAAGTCGACGAACCGTTGCTCGTGGCGCTCGACGACGTCCTCGACGACGTACTCGAGTTCGGAGCGGGCGGCGTTGGAGACGTCGTCCCAGTCGACGTCGCGGACGCGCGTGACCAGCTCCCGGGCGCTCTCGGGGGCGATCGCGATCCGGTCGCCGATGCTCACGTCGGCGTCCTCGGCGACCGTCAGTTCGAGCAGCCGAAAGTCGGTCTCGCCCAGCGCGTAGGCGATGGGGGACTTCTTGTACTGCGGTCGGTCGTCCCCCGGGCGCCCGTGCGGCAGGTAGTCCAGGACGACGGCGTGTCGGACGGTCCCCTCGCTCGTCTCCTCGGAGGCGCCACCCTCCGCTCCCTCGCTGCGCTCGGACGTCGTCATGTCAGGAGACTACGCCGACGAAGTATTTAAACGGTGGGCCGCGGTCGCCGCTCAGATGTACTTTGCGACGACGTTCAGGATTTCGTCGAGTTCGTCGCCGTCGAGCGCGTAGCGCTGCTGGGCGAAGACGGCGCGGAGTTCGTCCCGGTCCTGGGGCAGCAGGTCCGCGATCTTGTAGGCCGTGGGCTCGTCGACCTTCTCCAGTTCCCGGAGGTCGTCGGCGAGTTCCCGGGACTCCTCGGGCGTGAGCACCGCGAAGCGGTTGACGTGTTCGATGGCGCGCGCGAGTTCGTAGCGGAGTTCCCGCTCCTCGTCGGCGGCGCGGTCGGCCTCGACCTCCTGGAGGAGTTCCTTGACCTCCGACGTGGTCAGGTACTCTTCGTCCAGTTTCTCCTTGAAGATGGTCATCGGTCGGGAGCGTGGATCACTGCTGGGCGCGCAGGTGCGCCGGGCGGACCAGCAGCGTCTTGGCCTTGCCCCCGTCGTTGATCTCGACCTTGAACGCCCGGCCCTGCTTGCCGACGACCTCGCCGGTGTGGCCGTTGAAGCGCGGGTGGAAGCGGCCCTTGCGGACGCTCGGGTCGATCTTCAGGTGGACCTTCTGGCCCTCGTCGTACTCCTGGATCGCCCGCTGGGGCGGGGACGTCCCGCGCTCCCGAGGCTTGTTCTTGAGCTTGTTGCGAGTGCCCTTCATTGGACCGTTGGAACTGGGCATAGTCGTACCACGGCATACTGCGGGTTCGGTTATAAAACGTGCGTTCCCGTCCGAGGGCGTGAGGCGCTGGCACGGTCTCGGCCGCGTTCGAGGCGGGCGCGCCCTCAGTCGCCGTCCCACCGTGGCAACCGGACGGGCGCGTACACCGCCGCCACGACGGCGGCGCCGGTTCGCTCGACGACGTGTTCGACCAGTCGGGTCCGCACCTCGCCGTCCCAGTCCCACTCGCGGTGGGCCATCGCGTCGCGGACGCCCCGGCGGAGCAGGGTCTCGCACTCGTCACTTGAGTCGGCGGTGTGTTCGACGAAGACGCCTCCCTGCGGCGTCGTCGCCCATCCCAGGCCGGCGACGACCGTCTCCCCGGCGACACTCCCGACGGCGTCCGAGAGGACGGCGGCGACGACCTCGCCCACCGGCCACTCCCGCCGCGCCTGCCCGCGCTCGATCACCGTCGCCTCCGCCGGCACTACCGAGGAGAGGCGGACGAGGTTGTAGTTGTGGATCCCGCCGGCGGCGAGCGCGCGGTCGAAGGCGGAGAGCGGCGTCTCGCCCTCGGCGGCCCCCCAGACGACCTCGATCTCGGGCCCCTCCCCGGTTTCGCGCTCGGCCCCGGTTTCGCGCTCGGCCCCGGTTTCGCGCTCGGCCCCGGTTTCGCGCTCGGCCCCGGTCTCGCGCTCGGCCCCGGTCTCGCGCTCGGCGGTCATGCGCCTCCGGGCGTCCCCGCCCGTCGAACCGGCCGCGCTCCCGGCGACGCGACCACGTCACGGGCGCGCCCCCGGCGTCTGCGTGTGGTGTCCATTCGACGTCCGGACGTTCCCGAACGACGGTCTAATATCCATCGGCACGCGGTCGCCGCAGGCGCTCGACTCGGCGGCACGATCGCTCGACTCGGCGGCACGATCGCTCGGCTCGGCCTCACGATCGCTCGATCGGGGTCGCGGCCGCCGACGCGCGGCGGCCGTGGAGGGGCGAGCGACGGCGCGACGATTGAGCAAGGCATTTGGTCCGGCGTCGCAAATCAATCCTCCATGAGTCAGAATGCCGAACCGTCGACCGCGGCGACGGGTGACGACGGCAGCGCGACCGCCCACTCCGGGCCGGCCGAGGGGGTCGAATCGGCTGACGCCAGCGTGCTCGCCGCCCGCTTCGGGACGGGCTTCATCGCGGGGATGTTCGCCGGCGCCATCGCCGGCGTCGCCCTGAACTCCCTCGCGCTCGGAGTGTTCTGGGGATTCATCCTGGGGTCCGTGCTCGGCGTCTACACCGCGGTCCGGTAGCCCGCTCCGCCGACGCATCGAGACGTGCCGATCGCCGAACGACGGCGGTTGGGGTCGCAACCATCCTTTTCGCGGCGCTTTCCGCCCGTAGCGTCCGCTCGGCGCGGCGGAGAACGGAGAGAGTGGTGGGCCGTTCCGGTCGACCGGGACCGGCCGATCGGATTCGGCCGGTCAGATCCGGCCGACTTCGTCGACGCTGACGCTCTCGACGCCGTCGACCCCGGAGAAGGACTCCTCGACGGCCTCGGTCCCGCCGGCGTCGTCGGGGACGATCACGGTCGGGAACAGCGCGACGAGGCCGAAGGCCACGTCCTCGCGGTCGACGCGGTTGATCTTCGCCCCCTCGGGCAGGGAGTTCTCGAGGCGGTCCTGGAGTTCGTCCAGGTCGACCTCGGGGCTCTGCGGCATGACCTTCATCCGGGCGGCGACCTTCCCCATCGTTACGGCCCCGTGAATCCGCAGTCCGGGCACTCGTAGAGGTTGCTCTGCTTGCGGCACTTCGCACAGCGGTGGATCTGGTGGCCGCACTCCGGGCACTTGAACCGCGCCGCGCTCATGCCGGAGATGTTGATGCCACAGGAGACACACTGGCTCTCCTGTCGCTGGTCCGTCTGGCTCATACCAGTTCTGACCCGCCGGCGACTTTTAACGGTTGTCTTTCCACCCCACTACCCGCCGAGCAGGGGGACCGCGAGCGCTCCCCCGATCACCGGCCGGACGAGCAGCGGCCCCACGAGCACACCCATCAGGTGGACCCGCCGACACCGCACCGCCGGCGGCACCAGGCCGACCGCCGTCGCGGCCGCGAACACGCCGATCCCGACGACGCCGGCGAACAGCCAGGCGCTCGCCGCGAGCAGGCCGAGGACCGCGGCCGAGAGCGCCGTGGCGTCGACCCGTCCCGCGGCGGCGAGGTAGCGGTCGCCCGCGAGGGGGACGAGCGCGAACCCGACCGCCGCGGCGAGCACCGTGACCGCCAGCAGCCACGGCAGGCCGAGCGGCGGTCCCACCTCGTCTACGGCGACGAGTACGCCCGTGCGCGGCGTGCCGAGCGCGACGAGCGCGAACAGGCCGAAGACCGCGGTCGCGGTGTTCGCCCCGCTCGTGGCGACGAGGAACCCCCGGGCGCCCGGCCGGCCGGGGAGCCCCGCCAGCGACAGCACGGCGGCGACGGCCGAGGAGACGCCGGGGAGGTACCCGACGAGCGCGCCGCCGACCGCCCCCGCCGCGGCCGGGCGCGCGACCGCCCCCACCCCGACCGCGAGGCGGGCGTCGTCCTGCGGCGGGACCCCAGACCCGCCCATCGCGGCGAGCAACACGGGCGCGCCGAACAGGCCGGCGAACAGCGGCGCCAGCGTGCCGCCGACCGACAGGGGCGCCGCCGGCGACAGGTCGAGCGTCAGTAGCCCCAGCCCAGCCGCGAGCGCGAAGGCGACCACGGCGCCGACGGCCGCCCGGCGCGACCCCTCGGTGAACACGAGGAAGCCGCCGACGGCGACGAGGACGAGCGGCAGGTGCGCCCGGAGGGTCGGGTAGCCGGCCCGGACGACGGCGGTGACCGGGGCTGCGAGCGCGAGCGCGGCGACCAGTGACTGGTGGGACCTGGACTGGCCCCTGCGTCAGAACCTGGCCATAACCACGGGCGGGACGGCACCGGACAAGGGCTATGACGGCTACACGGTTCGCTTGACCCTGGACACCGCAACCCTGATCAACGACGACCAGCTTGCGAATGACTGCTCCGACCTGCGCGTGCTCTACTGGGATGGCAGCGCCTGGACTGTGGTTCCCTACCACCTCATCGACTGCGATAGTGCCAGCAGCGATCTGCGCTTTTCCCTGCAGGCGGATATCAGCAACAACAGCACGGATGACAACTATTACCTGTATTACAGCAATCCCAATGCTTCCGCCCCGGCGCCCCTGACGCCGACCAATGTTTATCTCTGGTACGACGATGCGCAGACCAACCGCGTCGGCACGGGCACCGGCACGGGTCGAAGCGGCTCCAGTTATGTTCATGGGCGCATGGATGCCTGGCATGGCACCAACTGGGACGACAGCACGAGCTGGAACGCCGCCGGGTACTACGAATATGACACCGGCGACAACTTCACCTCCGGCTACAGGCAGGCTGTGAACGAGCGCGATGTGCTGATCGAGGCGGAGTTGTTCCACACGGGCTGTTACCAAATCAATATGACCACCGGCCTGGCCACGCGCATTATCACGTCGGGATCGGGATCGAGTGAGAGCTCCAGCAACTATATTGCCGCGCACCGGGGGCATAACAGCAACTGCGGTACCGGCTACGGCAATGACGGTGACGTCGAGGAAAACCAGCGCACGAATACCGCCATTGCTGGGCCTGATCCACCCGCCGTGACGCTCAACCAATGGCGCAAACAGGCGCTCGCGACCTTCGGCGGCGGTACTACTGAAGTGCGGTACTGGGAGGATGACAACGGCTGGTCAACGCTGGGCTGGCCCGCGGCTTCCGTGGGCGCCAATGTGTCCAGCAGTTATTCCACTTCGGTGACGAGCCGCGGCGAGGCCGGCCTGATCACGGCTCAGGACAGCGCGCGGTGGCGCGGCATGCTCATCCGGCGCTTTGTGGAACCGGAACCCTCGGTCGCCCTCAACGGCGGCACCGAGGTCAAGGTACCCAATATCGCCGTGAACCATACGGTCGACCAGCCCACGCGGGATCCGGGCACGGTAGCTACCTGGCAGGTAACGGCCACCAATAACGGGGATGGTTCCGCCGACACCGTAATCTTCGAGCACGATCTGGACAGGTACACGTTTTTCGACCTGGATCCGACAGCGGCCCCCGGAGGCCCCCTGGATGGCTCGGTCTCGATCATCTGCGTGACCGGCTGTCCGGGCAGTGAAGGCATCGCCATTGACACCCTGGCTTTCTCCGATGATGGCGGCGCTACCTTCACCTACACCCCATCAAGCGGGGCCGGCGGAGCGCCCAATGGCTATGACGCCAATGTCACGGATGTCCGCGTCATCATGCAGGGGCGTCTCGCACGCAGCGAGAGTGTAACCCTGGAGTACAAGGCTCAGCTTCGGTGAGGCCAGACTGAGGCCCGGGGCCAGGTTCCCGACGGGCGTACAAGCGGGCGTGGTGACTCCTGTCAGGCTCGGCACGAACCCACGGAACAACTCTGGAAACAATCCAGAATCGAAGCCCTGTTCACTGCACCTGCATCCGGTACAGAAGATCAAAACCGGCTCCCGGTGACAGGGTCCCGTTCAACGGAACAATAAAGTCGGTCACATTGCCGTCAAACCCAGACGGCGCGCCGCCGGCGCCGCTACTGGGTGTGTAGGTGAAACTCGAGGCGTTATCTTGCGAGTACTCGGGCGTGCCCAGGGAAATTCCCGAAGCGGACGGACCGGGGATAAGATCAAAGGGATTGCCATTGGCGAAGGGATTCAGCTCCAGGTACATGAACTGCCCCAGATCATCCTCATGGCTCACATTGAAGGCTTCACCGTTGCCCGTATTTTCCACGCTGATCGTGAACGTCAGCGCATCGCCCGGGGCGACATCCGTGGACGATGACGACTTCACCACCGTCAGTTGGGGTTTTCCGATAAAGCACAGATCGTCCACATGCCAGAAGTCGAAATCGGCGCCGCTGCCCCCGGTCAGGGTAAAACGCACCTGAAAGGTAGTGTGCTCCGCATCCGCGGGCATGCTGAACTCCCGGTCAAAGATCTGGCCC
>ENA-ORDC01000384-ORDC01000384.1-marine-metagenome-genome-assembly--contig:-NODE-384-length-44825-cov-3.855010_pt1 | contig 44825 bp, 46 predicted proteins | sample MGYA00237783_ERZ508515 | MGnify/ENA primary metagenome ERZ508515 (study PRJEB26186, sample SAMN06268792) | marine metagenome | isolation source: Eden Landing Ponds, San Francisco, CA, USA | place... | reverse complement strand
CCGACAGCTCTGTGACGACGACGTGACGTTCATGCTCTCCGGCCAGCCGTGTTACGGCGCGTGCGACCTCGACACCTACCTCATGCGCCGGACCGACGTGTTCGTCCACTTCGGCCACTCGCCGATGAAGGAGTCGGACAAGATAATCTACGTCCCGCTGTTCTCCAACGTCGACCCCTTCCCCATCATGGAGGACGCCCTCGACGACATCGAGGGCGACGAGGTCGGTCTCGTCACCACCGCCCAGCACATGAACCGCTTCGAGGAGATGTGCGACTGGCTCGAAGAGCGCGGCTACACCGTCCAGACTCGCAAGGGTGACGACCGCCTCACATACGAGGGGCAGGTCCTCGGCTGTAACTACGCCTCCGCGGACATCCCGGCCGACGACGTGCTCTACGTCGGCGGCGGCAAGTTCCACCCGCTCGGCCTCGCGATGGAACACCCGGACAAGAACGTCGTCATCGCCGACCCCGTCAACAACGTCGTCACCATCGCCGACACGCGGAAGTTCATGAAACAGCGCTACGCCTCGGTCCACAAGGCGATGGACGCCGAGAAGTGGGGCGTCATCTTCTGTACGAAAATCGGCCAGGGCCGCATGGAAATCGCCGAGAAGATTCTGGAGGACAACGACAACGCCTACCTCATCACGATGGACGAGGTGACGCCCGACAGGCTCCGGAACTTCGACATGGACGCGTTCGTCAACACCGGCTGTCCGCGCATCACGACCGACGACGGCCCGCGATTCCACAAGCCGATGCTGACGCCGCAGGAGTACCGCATCGCCGTCGGCGACGAACCCCTCGACGCCCTCGAATTCGACACGTTCCACGGCACCTGGTAACTCGTGACGCTCCGCGACTCCCTCTGAGCGGCCCCGCACGCCGCCGGGTGTCGCGTCCTGTCTCGATTCTCTCGTCGCGCCTCGTCTCGAACGTGTTCGATTTCCGGACAATCTCTCCAGAATACCTATACGGGTCGCCCGTTCACGGACACGTATGGTCCCTCCACGAACGTCACGAACCGCTCTCCTGAGTCTGCTCGGCGTCCTCGCGCTCGCGGGAACCGCCGCCGCGCAGAACCTCGAATCCGCACAGCAGATTTCGCCGGTGTTCCGCGCCGGCGGGAGCTTCCTCCTCGACCTCGTCGTCGGCGGCATCCTCGTCGCCGCGGCCCCGGCGTACACCAGAGACGCCATCGCCGAGATTCGAGACGACCCCGGCGGCTCGTTCCTCTGGGGCCTCGGCGTCGGCATCGGCGGCCTCATCGCCCTCGCCCTCCTCGCAATCACTATCATTGGCCTCCTCGTGGCGATTCCGGGCTTCCTCGCGCTCATCCTCCTCAGCATCGTCGGCGGAGCGGTCTCGACGGTCCTCCTCGGTTCGCTCGTGACCGGCGTCGCTTCGGGCGGGTCGCCCTCGCTGGGCGTCTCGCTCGTCGTCGGTGCGCTCATGGCGGCGGTCCTGTCGCTCGTGCCCATCCTCGGTAGCGTCATCCTGTTCGTCGTCGACATGCTCGGACTCGGCGTCGTCGGGCGAAACCTCTACCGAGCGTGGTCCTGACGCCGCTCCGGCGCTTCTGACAGGCGGTCCTCACGGGCCACCACAACATTCAGGGTACAGGTAGCGAATGGGTCAGACAGATGCCGACGACCCACCTCCCCGTTCTCGGATTCGACGTGCAGCGGGTCGTCACCCCGCTCGAAGCCGCCGACGTCGACGCAGACCGGGTTCGGCTGGTCCGCGACGAGGCCGACCCCGAGCAGGGTCGCGACCCGGACGACTGTACGCCCGGCGCGCCGCGAGCGAGCGCCCACGCCGCGAAAGCCGTCTCCAGACGCCTCGCGGGACGGGGGACGCTCGACGAAGCGCGACTCCCCTTCACCGCGTCGTTCGAAGAACTGTACACCGCGACGGCTGACCTGCTCCGCGAGGCCGCCGCGGACGGCAACGTGCAGGTGAACCTCGCGGGCGCGCCCCCGCAGGTTGCCGCCGCCTTCTACGCCGCGCGGACCGCCCTCGTCGACGGCGGCGACCTCGACCGCGGGACCGTCTTGCTCCTGACGATTCCCGCGACGGACCACCCCGACCTCGCGGCCATCGACGATTTCCGGACGCTCGTCGCCGACGTCGAGGCCGCGTCAGACGCGTTCGCCGAGTTCCGGCGCGTCGCCGACGGCCCCGCGGCCGCGGCCGTCGCTCGGCCGCTCCGCATCGCCCTGTCGGACCTGCGCGACGCGCTCGCCGAGGCCAGCGGCGAGTCACAGCCGTCCCGTCCGAACTCTCGCGTCCGCGGTCCCGCGGGCGCTCGCGGGGCGCGCTCCGGCGGCGACTCGCCGTTCGGCGCGATGAGTTCCTACGTCGGTCGCGCCCGCGAACAGTTGGCCGACCTCGTCGAGTCCGAGGCTCCCCGCCCGGACCCCGAAGACACGCGCGACCCGAACGCGGTCCTCGACGCGCTCGACGCGTGGCTCGACACCGAGAGCCGCCTGCTCGCGTCGGTCGAAGACGACCCCCGCGAACTGGTCGCGCGCTTCCGAACGAGCTGTGAGGCGCGCTTCGGGAAGTTCGAAGACCGGGCGACTATCGAGCTGTTCGAGTCGCTCGACCGCTTCGACGCGCACCTCGACGCCTATCTGGACGCCCGGTCGCAACTCTCGGCCGCCGCCAGCCCGGTCGCCGAGCGGACGGCCGACCTCTCCGAGCGGGCCACGGCGGCCGCGACGAGCCTCTCCGAACTCGACGAGTCCGGCCCGGTGACCGGCGAGTCGGCCCTCGAACTCGACGCCCACGCGCTCTCGCCGCTGGGCGACCTCGAAGCGGCGGTGCTGTCCGTCCTCGCGACGGGGCCGCCGCGCTCTCGCCCGCGGACCCGCCGCGCGGTCGCCGCCGAACTCCGCGAGCGCGCCGAACACCACGGTATCGTCGCCGGCGCGCGCGACGAGGAGACGTGGTCGGCGTTCGATTCGTTCTGCGTGGGCGTCGCTCGCGATAGCGTGACCGGCGACCGTTTCGAAAAGCGGCTCTCGAACGCGCTCGTCCCGCGACTCGACGTGGCCGTCGAGGGGCTTGCCGCAAACGGGTTCGTCGCGACGCGCGAGCGCGAACGCGGCCGCGACGCGCTCGAACCGACGGACGCCGGCCGGCTGTGGGCGTCGACGACCGACTGGGAGTCGTTCCGCGAGACCGTCGTCGACGACCTGCTCCGCGACTGCGTCGAGCGCGACGAGGGCGTCGCCGACGCGTAGCACAGAACAACGCGACCGAACTGGATTCTCAGACCGCGTCTTCGACGAACGCGACGGCCGCTTCCGGAGAGTCGCACCGCTCGAACCCGTCCAGCGAGCCGACCTGTTGGGTTCTGATTCCGGCCGTCGGGCGGTCGAAGACGTTAGCGTAGCCGATTTCGGAGAGCGTCCCGCCGCCGCCGTCGACGGCGATGACGGCGTCGCCGTTCATCGCGACGAGCGCGTTTCTCGCGTGGCCGAGACCGGTCGCAACGGAGATGTCGACGTAGGGGTTCGCCTCGCCGCGGTCCTCGCCCGGGAGGACGCCGATGGTCGTGCCGCCGGCGTCCTTCGCGCCGCGGCATGCCGCCTCCATGACGCCGCCGAGGCCGCCGCAGACGACCGTGTGGCCGCGCTGGGCGAGCAGGCGACCCAGCTCTTCCGCGATGGTCTCGACCGGGGCGGGGACGGCGCTCCCGCCGACGACGCTCACGCGCACAGCGGGGCCTCCTCTCGCCGCCCGCGGGTGTCGTCTCGGCGCTCGCCGACGTTGTGACTGATAACTGTGCGCATGAGATATCGGACCGCGTCGAAGAAGATAAGTGCGGGGCCGCGTCGCCCGACCGGAGTCGGACTGGTGTTGCTCGGTCGCGTCAGAACTCGTCCGTTCGCCGCGAGTCGTCGTCCAGCGGGGAGACCGCTTCCCACGTACCGCACGCGCGCATCGTCCGAGCCATCGACGAGAAGTTCGCCGTTTGCTTGTGGGTTCCTGACATGGTACTTACTAGCACAAGCTTGTCCATTAAATATCTTGTCGGAGTACTACCTTATACACCACATATATCTTCAAACCATTCCGTATCCCGGACGATTCTATCACAAATATCACGAGATTGTTGTCTATTTCGCGTTCGTGTCTGTGCTTCGGCGGGAGGAACGGGGCGGAGAGCGGGCGGTCGGGAGTGTGGAACCGCTCGCGGCGAGTCGACGGGAGAGCGCAACGCTTAGTCCCCCCGCGCGAGGACACGTCTCTATGACAGTCAGCGACTGGGGCGACTGGCTCCCGCGCGCGGTCGAGGCGGCCGACCCCGAGACGGTGGCCATCTGGTATCTGGGATGCAACGGGTTCGTCATCAAAGGTAGCGAGGGGACGACGGTGTTCGTCGACCCGTACGTCGGTATCGGCGACCCGCCGCGGACGGTCCGCATGATTCCCGTCCCGTTCGACCCCGAAGACGTGAGTGAGGCCGACGCGGTGCTCGCCACGCACGAGCACACCGACCACGTCCACGGCCCGAGTCAGGCACCCATCCTCGAGAACACGGGCGCGACGTTCGTCGCCCCCGACGACTCGCTTTCGGTCGCCTACGACGACAAGGCGTGGGTCGACGACTACGACCTCTCGGACGACCAGTTCGAGGAGGTTACGGAGGGCGAAACCGTCGAAATCGGCGAGTTCACCGTCCACGTCGAACCCGCCTACGACCCCGATGCGAGCCATCCGGTCGCCTACGTCTTCGAACCCGAGTCGGGCACGTTCATCCACGGCGGCGACACCAAGCCCGCCGAGGAGTTCGTCGACGTCGGCGACCGCTACGACCTCGACCTCGGCATCCTCGCGTTCGGGACCGTCGGTAACATCTCCGACAAGGAGACGGGCGAACCGGTCCGCACGAAGTGGTACAACGACGAGAACCAGATTATCGAGGCCGCGAGCGACCTCGACCTCGACCGCCTCGTGCCGACCCACTGGGACATGTGGAAGGGCATGACCTCCGACCCGAAGGTACTGCACCACCACGCCAAGAGCTTCGAGGCCCCGCGCTCGCTCGACCTCGTCGAAATCGGCGACCGCGTCGACCTCTGAGGTCGCCCCCGTACTGATTTTTCGGCGGCGGCCGTCCCCACGACGGCCATCGCCGACTGATAGCCGCCGCATCGAAACCGTCGAATCGAAAGACGGCGGTGGGGCGGACCCGTCGCCCCCGGTTGTTTTATAATGGATGTCGGGAAAGTGGCGGCCATGAGCCGCGAGTCCGAAGGGGTTACATCGGTTTCCGACGGCGAGGTCACGGTCGAAAAGACCTTCGCCGCCGACGAGTTTCCCGTTCCCGCCATCAAGTTCGTCATCAGTTCGACGCGAGACGAGGCGACCCGAATCCGGGTCATCGACCGCATCCCGGAGTCGTTCCCGATGGAGAGCGTCGGGTTCCACCCCGACTTCGAGAGCGACAACTGGACGGCCTACAAGGACCACCGCGTCGAGTACGAGCGGACGCTCGACCCCGGCGAGGAGCTCGTGACGGTCTACGGCATCCGCATCACCGACGGCCACGACCAGACGGATTTCCTCGAAGAGCCGACGCTCGAACGCATCCCGGTCGACGGCGGCATCGACCCCGACGACATCGACGACATCCTCGGCGAAGACCGCAGTCAGATCGTCCGGGACGTGCTCGCGGGCAACCGCGACCCGCCCCGTGACGAGTCGTCCGCCGCCGACGCGGACCGAGAGGACGAAGGGGAAGTCGTCCTCGACGCGCCCGCGGACGCCGATTCTGCGCCCGAAGCCGCCGTCGGTTCCGAGGCGGACGCGACCGCCGACGCGGGGGCCCTCGGCGACGAGCCGAGCGACGGCGACCTCGCGGCCGCCTTCGGTGGCGGAGACGACGGGGACGTCGAGACCGACGCGACGCCTGACCCCGACGTGCTCGGCGACGACGAGGAAGCCGACGACGAGCCCGCCGACCTGACCGGCCCGCGCGCGGTCGCCACTGACACCGCGCCGGCCGTGACCGCACACCTCGAACAGCCCGATGTCGAGGTTGAGGCCGCCGAAGACGCCGAGGTCGAAGCGGACGCCGAGGTCGAAGCGGACGCCGATGTCGAAGCAGACGCCGAGCCGTCGGCCGGCGAACCGAGTGTGGACGACGACGCGACTCCGGCCGGAAGCGCGCCCGCGACCGACGCGGGCGGCCTCGTCGGCGCGCTCGCCGCCGAGATTCGGTCGGGCGCGGCCGACGAGGAGGACATCGAAGTCCTCCGCGAGGCGGTCGACGCCGAGACGCGCCGGAGCACCGACGTGCGCATCCGCCGCCTCCAGTCGCAGATGGAGGACCTCGCGGCGTACTCCGACGCGCTCGCGGAGTTCATCGACGAGGAGGGGACCGGGAGCGAACTCGTCTCCGAGTTCCGCGCCGAGATGGCCGACTTCCGCGAGGACCTCGACGCCCTCGACTCGATGGTCGACGGCGCGGTCGAGTCGGTCGACGACGCGACCTCTCGGCTCGACGCGGCCGAAGAGACCATCGCCGCGGTCGACGAGCGGTCCGACCGCGTCGCCACGCGAGTCGCGGACGCCGAGAGCCGCCTCGACGACCACGACGGTCGGCTCGAAGGCCTCGCGTCCGACCTCGAAACCGCGGACGACACCCTCGACGACTACCACGGCTGGCTCGAATCCCACAACGAACAGTTCGAGACCGTCGAGGGCCGCCTCGACGACCACGACGGTCGGTTCGATGACCACGACGAGCGGCTCGAAACCGCCTCGCGGAACATCGATGCCGGTTCCGCCCGCCTCGACAGCGTCGAGGAGACGCTCGCCAAGCGCGAGGAGGAACTCGTGACGGTCCGCGAGCGCCTCGACGACATCTCTGGTCGGCTCGACGAGACGGTCGACCGGCTCGAAGGGGCCGAAACCGACGCGGCGGAAGCGACCGAGCAGGCCTCGACGCTCCACGCCGAAGTCGGCGATATCCGCGAGGACATCGCCGAACTCGACGGGGACATCGTGGAGACGCGCGAGGCGCTCGACGACCGCCTCGCGGACGTTCAGTCGCGGGTCGAAGACGCCGCGGCCGACGAGGAAATCGACGCCCTGCGCGACGACATCCGGGAGCTTGACGACACCGTCGCCGAACTCGAAACCTTCCGCGAGCGCCTCGCGGGGGCCTTCGGAACCGGTATGGGCGGCGGTCCGGCCGCCGGCGACGACGACGGCGACGGTGACGACGGCGACAGTGACGACGGCGACGCGGAGTAGCCCGACCGAGCGCGTTCCCGAGAGACGTTTTCCCGAAGCGCAACCTGTTTAGCGGGCCGCCCCGACGTTCCGATGATGACAGAGACGGTGCGCGTCGCTGTTCCGCGAAAGGGTCGCCCCCTCGAAGCGGTGCTCGAACGGTTCGCCACGACCGAGAGCATCGCCGAGGTGGCGGACGAAATCACCTCGACACTCCGATACGAGAAGTCGGTCACGAAGGGCCATACCCAGCCGGAACACGACGTGTACGAGCGACTCGCGGACTACAGCGACCTCTCGGACCCGGCCGGGCCGGAGTACACGCTCCTGCGCGACGACCGAGACGGCATGCCGCGGCGCATCGTCTTCGACAGCGTCGTCCTCGACGTCGACGGGGTCGACATCCACCTCGTCGGCCGCGAGGAACCGTTCCGCGCCCTGCGGACCCACGAGTTCGGCCTCGGCTTCGACAGCGCCGACCTCGTCCTCGAAGAGGTCGTCGGGCTCCGCCCCGAGGGGCTCGGGAGCATCGAGGACGTGAACGCCCGCATCGACCCGATGGACACCGACGTACGGGTCGTCTCCGGCCTCGGCGACACGGTGTATCACACGCTCATGGCCGACCCCGAACTCCTCCCGCCCGGCTCCGAACTCGACCGCGATTTCGTCGCGGACTACGCGGGCGACCTGTGTATCTCGCCGCGCTACGAACGCCTCGTTGAGGCGGTTCTCGGCACGCGGTGTCTCGACGGCGTGACGTTCGCGTACCCGGACGACGCGCCCGAAGAGGAGGCCGCCATCGCGGAGACCGGTCTCGGCGTCTACCTCACGATGACCGGGTCGACCGCGCGCGAACACGGCCTCGTCCTCGGCGAACACCTGTTCCCGAGCGAGACGGTCCTGATGGAGAACGTCGCGGAGGCGACGCCGGCCGCGGAGACGGTCAAACGGGCCATCGCGTCGCCCGAGCTGGAGACCGAACTGAAGGTCTAACTACGCCGACGACTCGTTTTTCGGTTCCGCGTCGCCACAGAACATCAGCGTCGAGAGCGTCCGCGACTCGAAGCCGCCGTCGTCGGTGAGCGAGACGGTCGTGCTCGACGCGTTGCAGTCGAACTGCGACTGTTCGATGGTGACCGTCTCGGTCGCCTCGTCGCCCGAGTCGCTCCGCCGAGCGACGCGGAGCGTGACCTCGCGGGCCTCGGTCACAGACGCCCCGACTCGCGCGCCGGGTTCGAGGCGGTACGTGCCGCCGAAGGCCGCCGCGCCCGTGGGCGTCTCGTAGGTGAATTCGACGACTTCGGCCGTGTCGGTCGGGTTCGAGACGGCGACGCCGTGTGGCTTCGTGGCCTCGGTGGGGAGCGACCCGTCGCCGAGCGCGACCATGACCGCGTCGTCGGCCTCGACGGTGTTGGGGCTACAGGCCATCCGCGTCGACCCGCCGGAGACCGAGACACCGCTGTCGCCGGGAGAGAACGCCGTCCACGAGCGGTTACAATCGAACTCCTCGGGCCCGACCGTCTCGGTCGCTTCGTCGCCCGAGTCGATGTCGGTGACCGACACGTCGTAGTCGGCGGGGACGCGAAGCGAGACGGTCACCGTCGCGTCGCGGGCGAGTTCGTAGGTCTCCGCGTGGCCCGCGCCGAGCGGGCGCGAGACGTCGATGCGGGTGGTCCACGGCTCGTCGGTCGGGTTTTCGAGGCGGACGTGGCGTGGTTTCAGCGTCCCGGCGTCGCTGGCGGGTCCGTCGCCGACGACGGTCGTGAGGCGTTCGCCGGTCGCGACCGAGACGGCTTCGACCGGGTCAGGCGTCGGCGTCGGGTCGGGGGTCGATTCGGTCATCGAGTCTCCGTCGTCAGAGTCGTCAGAGCCGTTGCCGGCACTCGCGGTACAGCCAGTCAGCGCCGCCGCGAGGCTGGTTCCGGCCGCGGCGAGGAGGGTTCGTCGTTGCACACGGCACCCAACGTGTAGGGGTCACTTCCCCCTGTGTGTGGCTCAAACGCGCGTTTGAGTCCAGACCGCGCCGAGGCTCACGAGGACGGCGAGAGCGACGCCGACGATGAAAACGAGCGCGCCGGGGCCGGCGAGGAAGGCGGAGACGAACTCCGCGACGCCCGGTTCGGGGATGGGAGCGGTCGGAGCCGGCGCGGCGTATCTGACCTGCGGCCGTCGCGCGGTCCACAGCGTCTGCACGGCGACGCTTCCGACCAGCGTGACACCGACGCCGGCGACCAGCGTCCGAAGCCCCGACGAGAGCTTCGATTCGGTTCGCTCCGCGCCGGCGAAGAGAACGACGGCGGAGCGTGTCGGGCCGTAAACGGCCATCTCGCGGCCCTGCGCGGAGACCCACGTCGTCACGGGCTCTATTAACTCGGCGTCGACCAGTCGCTCGACGTGGTAGCCGACGGTCTGGAGCGTCGTGTCGAGCGCGTCGGCCAGTTCCGAGGCGGGGCGCGGGTCGTCGTAGACGGCGGCGAGGAGTCGCCTCGCGGTGGCCGACGAGAGCGCCGACAGGACCTCGTCGGCGTCGTCGTCGTCGAGTGCGACGAGAAGCGGCGTCAGGGCTCGATCTCGAACCGATGCGGCGGCGGGTTTCAACGGGAGCAACGAACTCACGGTCTCGGCCGTCGTTCTCGCTCCACGGATAAAGAGGCCGGCATGAGTCAAGCACCCGTTTGACCCTCTCGTCCCCCGCGTGAGAACGCCTCTCTCGGAGTTAGTACATGCTAGCGACACGTCGATGGCCGCTCGCGGGGGAGTACGACCGTGAACCAGATTCGAACGAATCCCACGGAGGAACAGCTGTGAACGGCGAGGCGGTTCGGTACGAGAGCGACCACTTCAAGGCGACCGCCGGCTACGGCGCCCGAAAGCGGAACCTGCAACTCGTCTTCTTCGACGCGCAGTATCCCGAACCGGAACAGACGGCGGACGGCCTCCAGTCGGTCGAGAGCCAAACGATGAGCGCGCTCGAACGCGTCGAAGCGGCCGTCGAACGCTCGGGGCTCGACTTAGACGACGTGCTCCGAACCACGGTGTACACGACCGACCTCGACCGAATCGACGCTATCGAGTCGGCCTACGACGCCTCTTTCGCCACCCGACGGCCGGCGATGACCGTCGTCGGCGTCTCCGAGCTCCCGAACGACGCCGCCGTCCAAATCGAGGCAACGGGTGTTAAACGATAGGTCGCTCATTCACCAATTCTATATAGCGAGATAAAGTTTACAAGTCGCGCTTCGAACAGCGTTCGCTCGCTCCTCAGCGGAGCGAGTAGATGTTCGATTCGTATGTCTCGCGCACTCTATCACCCCAGTTGTGGGTGTACGTGTCGATGATATCTCCGGCCACGTCGCCGCGGAGGTACTTGACGATGCCGCGGTCGCCGGTGCGGTCCCGGAGGTGGGTCGTAAAGAAGTGTCTAAAGTAGTGCGGCGTGACGTTTCCCTCGCGGTCGCCGCCCGCCCGGTACCAGCCGGCGTCGGCGGCGTGAGCGGTGACGATGTGGTGGACGGCGTCGGGTTCCAGTCGCTGGCCCCACCCGGAAGCGGTGCCGACGAAAAGCGGCCCGGCCGGTGACGGCGAATCGGGCCGAACCGCCAGCCAGCGACGCAGAACGTCCTCCAGTTCGTCATCGACGGGGACGACCGTCGACCGCTTTCGCTTGTTGGAGGCGGTTCGCTCCTCGCCGTTGGTGACGCTCCCGACGCTCGGGTCGGCGGCGACGTATATCGACGGTCCGCGGCCGTCGAGCGCGGCGCGGGTCGATACACCGCTTACGGGTGTATCCGCCTCCGCCGCCAGCGACACGTCTCGAAGGTCGAGGTTGCACAGTTCGCCGACGCGCATCCCGGTCTTGAGGAGGGTGACCACCAGCGCGTGGTCCAGCGGATGGGCGATTCCGCGGACGAACGCCCGCATCTGCGGGACCGAAAGCTCCCGTCGGGCGGGGTTGGTGTCGATGCGCTCGTCCATCTCCTCCATCACGAGGCTCATCGGGTTGGAGTCGAACGCGCCGACCTGCGCCATGTAGGCGTAAAACCGGTGGAGGTAGGAGGCGTACGTCGCCACCGTGCTCGGCGCGACATCCCGGTTTCGCAGGGTGTGTATCCACGCCATGCAGTCGCGGTGGGTCGCGTCGTCGACCGACCGGACGGTCCCGGAGGGGTTTCGCGAGGGGTCGCCGAGGAACGACTCGAACGCCCGGAGGACGCGCTCGTAGGCGTCGCGGGTCCGGTCGGTCTTCCCGTGATAGGTCATATCCTGCAGGAAGTAGCCGACCGGGTCCTCCGCGTCGGCGGGTCGCTCAGCGGCCATCGCGCTCCGCCAGCGTGTAGCCGCCGTGTCGCCCGCTGTACACGACTCGGCCCCTCGATTGCAACTCCTGAAGCGTCGATTCGAGGCGGTCTTCGATGCCGTCGGTCAGCGCCTCGACGAGGTCGTCCCACGACCGATGCGAATCGGCCGCGAGCGCCTCGACGATTCGGGCCTCGAACCGGTCGTTATGTTCGCCCACTTTGTCCTGATTCGAACCGTCGTTCTGGAGGCCTGTTTCCACCCCTTCAACCCCGGGGGTTGTGGCCGCTTTATCGCCCCTCGCCGGAACGTCGAAATCGCGCCGACCGGCCTGTACCATCGTTCTGACAAATTCGCTCTGACTCATCCCGAGTCGGTCCGCGTGGTCCTTCCAGATTGCCTTCTGGTGGGCCGGGAGGTAGGTTTGCACCGTCGCGCGGTCGGTCTCGTCGCTCATGCACGGGTCGACACGGGGGTCGATATTCAATCCACCGGCACAGTCCAGAATAAGAGAGATTATCCTGAGTAGTACATGCGGGTTTTTGGCGGTGAGATTTAGTTATCCTGAATACTGCAATCATGGTTTCGGCGATTTACATGCAGTATTACGGATATCTGATTTTCTCGGAAGACGCCGATTTCGGGCGTTTCGAGCGAATTTGAGACTCGCCCGACATTCCGTTGCTTTCGATAGGTCGAATTTTGCACGTCACCTTCTCTTTTCTGTGATGACGACCGATTTTTGGATGGTGTTCCTCTCCCCATTTACCCCTGGGGTAACGCATGGACGAACCACGTACACGGGTTTCGTTATTCCATCTTTTATTTTACTGAATTATTACAAAACCGGATAACACTGGTTTGGCTCCAATTTTATTTCTCTCATCAAGACGCGAACTATTTTAAATATAATTTCCGTCTATTTCTTCGAGAATTTATATGCGGGACGACACGTCACCCGCGTTCTCTCGTACAACTATATTTCAACCAGAATCAAACCGATATTTTCACCGATTATACCCGTTATCCTCCTCTGAATATCTGTCGTCGGACGTGACTTCATTTCGATATAAAATTGCCTGTTATCATGTTGGTGTCATCACGACGAACTCCGTAGAGTGTTGTCTAATTCGAACACGCAACCACCCGGGAGACGCCGTTCCGAATGCTTGACGACGAACCCAACCGAGGTCTTTGCTGGCCGGATTCGTTCTCTTTTGACGCCTCCACAGCCCTCGTCTTCGCGGTGAGAACAGTAACTCGGCGTGTGTCCTCCATCTCAGGTGAAGCGGCGCTCAAGCGCGCTGTGGCCGTCCTGATGGACTCCTGTGAATCTGGGGCTTCGGGTCTCGCTCACGGTCGGATTCGACGACTCACTTTCGGCGGCGACGACCCGTGTGAGTGAACCAGCTCCCCGGCCGCCGACTCGTTCGAGCGGACCGCCCGAATTTCGAATGCGACCCCAGACTCTGCCTACACGACCGGACCTGCGGCCGACGCACTCTGTGTACTCCCGACTGCGATACGAACCACCCGAACCGGGGCGTGATGCGACTGTCGCGCTGTGACGTTGAGCGGGCTCAAACGCTATCGACCGCTGGAACTCCGAGTTTCCGCGTCAACGCGACTCAATCGCCGACTCTCTGTAGATTACGGTCTCTCTGTCGGGTCGTCGATTGTCCGATTCGAGACTCGTATATTATATCTCGCTATACACAATTCCGGTTCGCGATTTCGACCGACTTCGGAAGATTCGGGGTCTCGTTGACTCCGGCTGATTCGCGTTCGAGTCGCCGAAACGGCCGGATGTCGACGATTTTACCCGGCACGCTACGCTTCGACTCGCTCTATCAGTTCGGGGCCGTCGTTGGCGGGGCTGTTCACCCGCGCCGACACGGGGTACGCCGTGAGTTCGTCGTCGGGGTAGGTGTCGAGGAGGGCCGCCGCCTCGTCGGGGTCGCCGTGGAGCCACGTCTCCTCTTCGTCGGGGTCGAGAACGACCGCCATCCGGTGGTGTAACTCGGAGACGAGGTCGTTCGGCTCGGTCGTGACGACGGTGAACGTCTCAAGCGGTTCCTGTTCGCGCGAGGGACCGCCACTTCCGAAGTCGCCGAGGCCGGTCTGTTTGGTCGGGGGCGTCCATCGCTCCCAGAGGCCGGCCATGGCGAACGGGCGGTCGTCCTCGAAGGCGACGCGGTAGGGCTGTTTGTCCCCGCCGCGGTCGACCCACTCGTAGAAGCCGTCAGAGGGAACGAGACACCGGCGGGCCTCGTAGGCGTCGGCGAAACTCCGCTTCTCGCGGACGGTCTCCGCGCGGGCGTTGATTCGGTCGTTGCCGACGCTTTCGCTGTCGGCCCACGAGGGGACGAGACCCCACTTCAGAAAGCGGAACTCCTCGGGCGCGTCGTTGGTCACGACCGGGAGTTCCTGCCCGGGCGCGCAGTTGTACCGCGCCGAAAGCGGGCGCGTCGGCGTCGCGTCGAACCGCGTCTCGAGTTCTTCGGGAGGGGTAAACAGCGTGTAGCGGCCGCACATATCTCCGACTTCGCGCTCTGCGGGTAAAACGCCCGCGACGGGGACGCGGGAAGCGCGTCGTCGCCTCAGACGACGCATTTAGGGTCGCCGACGCCCCCCTGTCGGACATGCGAATCGAGAACAGCTTCATCCCCGTCCGCGGCGTGGGCGAGCGGACGGAGCGGAATCTCTGGCGGGCGGGGGCGACCCACTGGGACGAGTTCGACGCCTCGCTCGTCGGCGCGAAGACGGGCGACCGAATCGAGACGTTCATCGCCGACGCCGCCGCCAACCTCGACGACGGTAACTCGCGGTTCTTCGACGACTGCTTCCCCTCGGGCGAGCGCTGGCGACTGTACGAGAACTTCCGCGACGAGACGTGCTTTTTCGACATCGAGACGACCGGCCTGTCGCCCGAGCGCGACTCGGTGACGACCGTCTCGTTCTATCAGGACGGCGAGACCACGACGCTCGTCAGCGGGGAGGACCTGACGGCCGATGCCCTCCGCGAGCAGTTCGCCGACGCGAAACTCATCGCGACGTTCAACGGCGCGCGCTTCGACGTGCCCTTCCTCGAGACCTCGTTCGACGTTTCCATCGACGTGCCGCACGTCGATTTGATGTATCCGTGCCGGACGCTCGACCTCACCGGCGGGCTGAAGCAAATCGAGACGGACGTCGGCATCGACCGCGACCGCCCCGACATCTCCGGGCGCGACGCCGTCCGCCTCTGGCGCGAGTACGAGCGCGGCGACCAGTCGTCGCTCGACACGCTCGTGTCGTACAACCGCGAGGACGCGGTCAACCTCGAACGCCTCATGGAGACCGTCACCGGCCGCCTCCACGACCGCGCCTGCGAGGGGCTCGACGCGGACTTCGCCTGAGGCCGGCGGCGAGCCGACTCCACGCCCGCGGCCGGACGACAGCCGACCGGCGCAAGCATGACGGAACCCCGCGCTTTTTTCATCCCCCAAAGCGACCCGCCGCACATGACCGACGACCCCGACGCCGACTCAGGGGCGGACGACCCCGGCGATTCGACCCCGCCGTCCGACGACGCGACCGAGGCGACCGACGGCGACGAGCCGGTCGACGCCGACGCGGCCGTCGAAGCGGCGGACGGCGGCACAGACGAGCGCGACGATAACGGCAACGGCGACGAGACCGTCCCGCACGTCGAACTCGATCTCTACGAACTCTCCGTCCGCGTCAGCGGGCAGTCCAACGACGAACTCGACGACGTGGAGGCGTCGGCGACTCGACTCATGGACTACCTCGTCGACCACGCGAAAGAGCTGGAAGACCAGCCCGACACCCGCGGACTCAGCTAACGCCGGCACTCGCACCGCTTCGGTTTTGGCAAACCTAAACGCTCAAGAGCGGCCGTCGACAACCCCGCCCAATGACCGAGTTCACCTTCGACGACCTCGCGGTCGTGATGGGGACGTACAACGAAGAACAGGCCATCGGGTCCGTGTTGGCCGACATCGACCGGGTTACCGACGGGCGCGCCGAGGTCGTCTGCGTGGACGGCTCGGACGACCGGACGCCCGAAATCGCCCGGAAGATGGGCGCGCGCGTCATCGAACAGGAGCCGCGGGGGTACGGCGTCGCGGTCGAGGCCGCGGTGCTCGCGCCCGACCGCCCGGTCGTCGTCACCACGGACTGCGACGACACCTATCCGATGGAGTATCTCCCGAAGTTCCTCGACCTCATCAACGACGGCTACGACGTGGTTTCCGGCGACCGAATCACGACTGGCGCGGAGACGATGCCCCGACTGAACCGCGCGGGAAACGTCGCGTTCGCCCGCCTCGCCAGCGTTCTCATGGGCGCGACCGTCCACGACACGACCACCGGCATGCGGGCGTACCGCCGCGAACTCCTCCACGACATCGAGTGGACGGAGAACACGGGACTGTCCGCCGAACTCCTCATCCGCCCCGCGATGCGCGGCTACAACATCGCCGAGGTTCCCATCCCCTATCGCGAGCGCGCGGGCGAGACGAAACTCGACCCGTTCGCCGGCGGCGCGGCCATCGGGAAATCCATCGTCAAAGTCTGTCTGGAAGAACGGCTTCGGTTCTGAGTTCGCACGGCGAGCGCGCGTGATTCGAGAGCGATACGCGGAAACCGAGGGGGTCGGTCGTTCAGGCGGCCGTCACGACGAGTTCAGGATGTCGCGGACGCGCCGCGGTTCGCCGGAGAGAGCGGGCTCCTTCTCGACGATTTTCAGCACCTCGTGGTCGGTCACGTCGGGGTAGGACTTTCCGATGGCCTCCTCGATGAGGGCCTTTTCGAGGCGGAACTCCGTTCCCTCGTAGACCACGTCTACGCCGTCGTCGTCGAAAGAGAGAATCGTCATACCTCTCGTTGTATCCCGCGCGTAGTTAAATACGCGTCGTCGTCGCGAAACCGGCCGCCTCCGTCGCGTCTGACGGTCGTCTTGCGGACGGTTTATTACGGCACGGGTGTTGGTTCGGAGCGTGTCACTGGGTACGGACCCGCTCGATGCGCTCGACATCCCCGACGGGACGACGGTCGAGGAACACGACCTCGTCACCGACGGCGACGTGGTCGTCGGCGGGCAGAGCACCGTCGAGTTCGGCGTCCGCGGCCGGAACGTCCTCGCGGGCGAGCGCGTCACCTTCGGCGGCGACATCGAGGCCGAGGCCGACTGTCGACTCGACATGCTCAACGACGTGGCCGGCAACGTCCTCGTCGGCAACGACGCCTACCTCGGCGAGCGCGTCCACATCGCCGGCCGCCTGATGGTCTCTGGCGACCTCGACATCGGCGACGACGTCGACATCGAAGACGGCTTCGAGGCCAACGGCTGGATCGTCATCCGCAACCCGATTCCGACGCTCGTGTTCTACTTCATCGTCTTCTCGCAACTCCTCCGACTCGGCGAGGACGAGGCGGCCGACGAACTCGCCGAAACGCTCGCGGGCGAGTCGCCGCACGACCCGCTCGTGATTCCCCGGAACGCCACCGTCTCCGACGACGCGTGGCGCGTCTCGACGCCCGCCCACGTCGGTTCGGACTGCCGCATTCACGGCAACATCCGCGCGAAGTCCATCGACCTCGCCGAGGACAACAACGTCTTCGGGAGCCTCCGCGCTCGCGACGACGTCGTCGTCGGGAGCGGGACGCGCATCCACGGCGACGTGACCACCCGGAACGGTGAGGTCCGCATCCACGAGGGCGCGCGCGTCCTCGGCGACGTGTCCTGTAACGACCTCGTCCTCGAAGCCGGTGCGCACGTCGACGGCACGATGCGCGCCCGCGGTGAGATGCGCATCCACCGTGACAACCTCCCCCGCGAGGCCGAGTAGTCGGCGTCGCGTCCGACTGACCGACCGCGGCATCTGCGGGCCCCGATAGCAACAGTCGCCGTTTGTGTTTACCCAACGATTAATCCTTCACGTCGAGAGTGTCGTCTATGGACAACCGACTGAAACTTCTCTCGGTCGCCCTCCTCGTCGTCCTCGCCGGCTGTTCCGGCGGCGCGGCGGACGGGGGTGCCGGCGGTGCAGAGAGCGTCTCGCTCACCGCCGACGCGTCCGGTTCCGCCGAGGTCGAACAGGCGGGCGGCGACGACCTCCCGCAGGTCCAGCGGCGGGCGGTCATCAGGAACGGCCAGATGGAGCTGACCGTCGACGACTTCAACGAGTCGCGCGACGCGGTCGAGGCGACCGCCGAATCCTACGGCGGCTACGTCAGCGATTCGAACGAGTACGTCAACCGTCGGAGCGGCGGCACCTACCGCTCGGGGCAACTCGTCGTGCGCGTCCCCTCCGAGAACTTCTCGGCGTTCATGTCCGAGACGCAGAACCTCGGCGAAGTCGAGCGCGTCGAGACGAGTTCGGAAGACGTGACCGACCAACTGGTCGACCTCGAAGCGCGCCTGAGCAACCTCCGCGCCCAGCGCGACCGCCTCCGCGACCTCTACGAGTCGGCCAACACGACCGAAGACGTGCTCGCGGTCGAAGAGCGTCTGACCGAGGTCCAGATCGAAATCGAGCGGCTCGAAGCCCAGAAGCAGTCGCTCGAAGACCGGGCCGCCCTCTCGACCGTCCGCGTCTCGCTGTCCGAGCGGCCGCCCGGCCCGGCGCAGTGGTACGACACGCCGGTCTTACAGGCGTTCTCCGAGTCGGTCAACGGCGCGTTCGTCGCCCTCCGGGCGCTCGTCGTCGCCGTCGCCTACGCGGCCCCGTACCTCGTCGTCTTCGGCGGCCTCCTCGCGATTCTCGGGAGCGGGGCGGTGGTCGCCGGCCGCGCCGTGCTCAGGCGACTGACGAACTGACCCTCGCGTCTCGCCTGTCGCTTCGTCGTCAGTCGCTTCGTCGTCAATCGCTTCGTCGTCAATCGCTCTGTCGTCAATCGCTTCGTCGTCCGTCGCTCCGTCGTCGCTCGCGCTCCCTCGCACGCGAGCGTTTTTCCGCGTCCGCGACCATCGTCGAGCCATGCTCTCTCTCGCGTTAGCCGGCAAGCCGAACGCCGGCAAATCGACGTTCTACACGGCCTCGACGCTCGCCGAGGTCGACGTGGCGAACTATCCCTTCACGACTATCGACGCGAACCGCGGCGTCACGCACGCTCGCACCCGCTGTCCCTGTCTCGACCGCGACGAGCGCTGTGGTAACTGCGAGAACGGCATCCGCTACGTTCCGGTCGAACTCGTCGACGTGGCCGGCCTCGTCCCCGGCGCGCACGAGGGTCGCGGCCTCGGCAATCAGTTCCTCGACGAACTGACGAACGCCGACGCCATCGTCAACGTGGTCGACGCCTCCGGCGGGACGAACGCCGAGGGCGAACCCGTCGAAGTCGGCACGTTCGACCCCGTCGAGGAGGTCGACTTCATCGAAGAGGAACTCGAACAGTGGCTCGCGGGCATCGTCCACAAGAACTGGGAGTCCGTGGTCCGCAAGTCGCGGTCGCCCGATTTCGACATGGACGACGCCCTCTCGGACCTCCTGACGGGCGTCGGCGCGAGCGAGTACGACATCGCCGCCGTCCTGCGGGACCTCGACTACTCGCCGAACCCCAAAGATTGGGACGACGAGGACCGCGTCGAACTCGCCCGCGCGATTCGCCAGCGGACCAAGCCAATCGTCCTCGTCGCCAACAAGGTCGACATCGCGCCCCCGGCAAACCTCGAACGACTCGCCGAGACCGGAAAGCCCGTCATCGCCGCGACCACGGACGGCGAACTCGCGCTCCGGCGGGCCCGCGAGGCGGGCATCATCGACTACCACCCCGGCGACGACGACTTCGAACTCGTCGGCGACGTGAGCGGCGCACAGGAGAAAGGCCTCGAACGCATCCGCGACCTGATGGGCGAACACGGCGGCACCGGCACGCAGGAGGCCATCGACACCGCGGTCTACGACGTGCTCGACCGCATCACGGTCTACCCGGTCCAAAACGAGTCGAAGTGGACCGACGGCACGGGCAACGTCCTCCCCGACGCCTTCCTCCTCCCGCGGGGGTCGACGCCGCGGGACCTCGCGTACGCGGTCCACTCCGACATCGGCGACGGCTACCTCCACGCGGTCGACGCGCGGGCGAACCGCCGCATCGCCGAAGACCACGAACTCGAAGCGGGCGACGTCATCAAAATCGTCTCGACGGCGAAGTAACTGTCAGTAACTCGTCTTTTCTGCCGGATTTAGTTGTTTCTCATCGGTCAGTTATTCGTCTGTCACACCACACGTAAACTGAATTTCGCTATACAGAATTGGAGAGTGGGCGCAAGTTGTGGTTCACCGAGAGCGGACCAAACACAGGAGGCGGAGCCGTCGCTGTCGACTCGGCTGTCGCGCGGAAAATGATTCGTCGCGGCGGCGGCTCAGAGGTCCTTTGCGACGCGAAGCTCCGAGTCGGTGACCGTCTCGACCGACTCGGCCGGGACCTCGATGTCGTCGCCGTCGGCGTCGCCGAAACCGAGGCCCTGCAGGACCGCCTCGGCGAGGTCCGGGTCGGGTTCGACGTACGCGACTTGGGCGTCCGCGTCGACTTCGGTCACGATTCCGATTTGTTCGGCCTCCTCATCCATGAGGAACTTCCCTTCGTCGGCGGTCGAGAGAACTGACATTCGACCAATCGTTATGTCCGGGTGACATAATACCCTCCGGCCGGCACGAACGCTGATACGTTCTGCCCGCGTACGGAGCGCATGACAACTGGTTCACAGGTCTTCGAGACCGACGCCCGCCGGCTTCCGCTGTCCGAGACGCGGGTGCTCCTCGGCGTCGGGCTGGCGATTGCCCTCGTCGCCGGCCTCGTCTTCCGCGTCGTCGGCCAACTCGTGTTGGCTCCCTCCCACCCGCTGGTCACGGCCGCGGTGTTCGCGTTGACGGTTCCCGCGATGTGGGCGCTCGCGGTCGGGGTCTTCCGGTGGCGGGGGCTCTCCGGCGGCGCGCGGCGGGAGGCCGCGGTGTTGCTCGTCGTCCCCGGGATGCTCGTCGACGCGGTCTCGACGGCGCTGTTTTCGGTCGTCTACCCGAACATGGGCCTCGAATCCGCGGGGCTCTTCGGCGGGCTGTTGCTCTTGGCGTACGCGACGGTGCTCGTCGCAGGGTTCGTCGGTCGGTGACGGCGGCGGCGACGAAGCGACGATACGGCTCTTTTCGTCTCCCGAGCGGGACGCCGCGACCGAAGAATAAGACGCGAAGCGGCGGTCGAAGTCCGACTCGTCAGTCCGACTCCGACGAGGTACCGAAGGCCGTCGGGACGCTCACGTCGGCGTGTTGGGAGAGGTAGTACGCGAGCGCGAACAGCGCGAGGACGCCGATGCCGAGGAGCGCCAGCGAGCCCACGCCGTAACCGCTGGCGAGGAACAGCCCCGTCGCGACGGTTCCGCAGAGGACGGCGTACGGAATCTGCGTGTTCACGTGGTCGACGTGGTCCGCGCCGGCGAACATCGACGAGAGAACCGTCGTGTCGCTGATGGGCGAACAGTGGTCACCGAACAGCGAGCCGGTGAGGATAGCGCCGATGGCTCCGGGGAGCGGCGCGCCGAGCTGGTAGGCAAGCGGCACCGCGACGGGGAACATGATACCCATCGTCCCCCACGACGTGCCTATCGAGAACGAGATGATGGCCGCGGCGAGGAAGACGACCGCGGGCAGGAGTTCGGGCGTGATGATTCCCTCGGCGATGCTGACGACGAAGGGACCGACGCCGAGCGCCTCGCTGACGCCGCCGATGGTCCACGCCAGCGAGAGGACGGCCACGGGGAACATGACCATCTTGAATCCCTCGAAGATGGCGTCGCTGACGGCTTCGAGTTGGACGCGGGCGTGGCCGACGAGGATGGCGAGCAGGAGCGCGCACGCCGAGAAGACGCCCCAGAGGATGGCGTCGGCGGTGGCCGCTTCCTTCAGCGCCTCGACGGGTGCGACCCCGGGCCAGCCGCCGGAGTACAGCAGGCCGAAGCCGGTGACGGCGACGAGCGCGACGATAGGCGCGGCGAAGTACCACCAGCGCGAGTCGACGTGGTCGGGCGTGACGATGTCCTCTTCGCGCGTCTCGATGAGGGGGTCGGCGTCGTCGCCGAGGACCTTCCCCTCTTCTTTCGCGCGGCGCTCGGCGCGCTTCATCGGCCCGAAGTCCCAGTCCATCACGACGAGGATGAACACGAGCGCGACCGCGAGCAGGCTGTAGAAGCGGAACGGGATGCTCTGGAGGAACACCACGAAGGCGCTCTGGTCGATGCCGAGCGAGGCGAACTGCTCGCGGATGAGGCCGACCTCGAAGCCGACCCACGTCGAGACGACAGCGACGCTCACCACGGGCGAGGTGGTCGAGTCGAGCAGGTACGCGAGCTTCTCGCGGCTGATGTCGAACTTGTCGGTGATGGGCCGCATCACCGAACCCGTAATCATCGTGCTCGCGTAGGAGTCGACGAAGATGAGCATCCCGAGGACGCTCGTCCCCAACGCGGCCTGTTTCCGGGTCTTGATTCGGGCGATGATGCGCTGTGCGAGCGCGTTCATCCCGCCCGAGAGGAATATCATCCCGAGCATCGCGCCCGAGAGGAACGTAAACAGGAGGAGTTTGCTGTTGAACGACTCGGTCACGTTGTTGATGACCAACTGGAGGGAGTACGCGGCCCCGCCGATTGGGTTCCATCCCACCAAGATGGTCGCACCGATCCAGATACCGGTGAAAAGCGAGAGGAGCACCTGCCGACTGACGAGCGTCAGCACGATTGCGAAGAGCGCCGGCAGTAGGCTGATGACTCCCTGCGTCTCTACGGGCATGACAAACGTTTCGTCACCTGCTCCCGAATTTAAGGGTTTTCACTTCGAACGCTGAGAATAAGACGTATCGGATGCCGTTAGTTGACGTAGTTCGGCCGACGAATCGGCTGATTTCGGGCGCTTTAGGGCCTCAGACGACCGCGTCGTACGCTTCGCCCATTATCTCGATTGCCTCGCGGAGCGACTCGGTATCAGTCGCGTACGACAGGCGGGCGTAGCCGCGGCCGTGCTCGCCGAACGCCTCGCCGGGGACGATAATCACGCCGCGGTCGATGCACTCGTCGACGAAGCCCTCGGGCACCTCGGGCATGACGTAGAACGCGCCGCCCGGCGACGGGACAGTGAGACCGATGTCCTCCAGCCCCGCAACCACGAGGTCGCGGCGCTCGCGGAACGTCTCCGTCATCTCTTCGATGCGGTCCTGCGGGCCGCTGAGCGCGGCCTCGGCGGCGAACTGCGCCGGGGCGGAGGCGCACGCCTGCACGTACTGGTGGACGCGGAGCATGCGCTCGACCCGGCGGGTGGAGCCGTACACCCAGCCGAGCCGCCAGCCCGTCATCGAAAACAGCTTCGAGGCCGAGTTGACGACGACGACGTTGTCGGTCTCGGCGAACTCGATGGGCGAGCGGTGTTCCCCCTCGAAGACGGTGTACTCGTACACCTCGTCGGAGATGCAGAGCACGTCGTGCTCGTCGGCGATGCGGGCGAACTCGGCGATGTCGTCGGGCGGCGAGACCGCGCCCGTCGGGTTGCCGGGACTGTTGACGACGAACGCCGCGGTGTCGTCGGTGATGGCGTCTTCGACCGCCTCGGGGTCGAGCGTCAGGTCGTCGCGGAGGGGGACCGGCACCGGGTCGCCGCCGGCGAGTTTGGTGAGCGCGTCGTAGGAGACGAAGCCGGGGTCGGGGATGATGACCTCGTCGCCCTCGTTCACGTGCGCCTCGATGGCGATGTGGAGCGCTTCGCTCCCCCCGGCCGTGGCGATGACGTCGTCGGGGTCGAGGTCGACGCCCTGGTCGCGGCGGTGTTTCTCGGCGATGGCCTCGCGCAGGCTCGGGAGGCCCTTGTTCCCGGTGTAACCGTCGGCCTCGCCGGCCTCGATGGCCTCGACAGCCGCCCGTCGGGCGTGGTCCGGGGCCGGGAAGTCGGGCTGACCCAGCCCGAGGTTGATAGCGTCTTCGCCAGCCGCCTCGAACACCTTGCGAATGCCGCTGATGGAGATGCGCTCCACTCGGTCGGAGAAGTGCGTCATATCCTATCCCGTGTCGCCGTTCGGGATAGTTCTTCCCACGCACGGCCGCGATTGACCCGTTGTCTCGATGATGTGACCGGCGTCGTTTGTCGGAGGTTACTGCCGCTATCTGGGAGGCGTCGATTCAGAAAAACCGACCGCTCAAACCCCGGATACGGCCGCAGACCGGACTTTCTCCGGTTTCGACGCGTCATCTACCGCGTCTATCGTTACCGGGTACGCGCCCGGAATAAGGCGCTGATTCGTAACGAGGACAATGACAGAGGCACCACGCTCGACTTCGATTAGCCGTAGACGATTCCTGCAGGGCTCCGGCCTCGCCGCGACCGCCGGCCTCGCGGGCTGTCTCGGCGGCTCCGGCGGGAGCGGGCTGGACGAACTCAACGTCGCCTACATGCCCATCTACCCGGACATGCAGTACTTCGTGATGGAAGAAGAGGGGCTGTTCGACCAGCTCTCGGTCCCGGTCGCGGGCAAGAAGTTCTCCGACGGCCCGAGCATCGTGCAGGCGTCCGCGACGGGCGACTTCGACGTGATGATGTTCGGTATCGTCCCGGCGATGATTGTCATGGACAAGGGCATCCCCGCGAAGATAACCGCGGCGAACATCAAGAACGCGATGCAGATTCTCGCCACCGACGAGTTCGCCGCCCTGTGGGAGGAACACGGTTCGGACGCCTTCGCCGAGTTCGAGGCACAGAAGGGCCGGAAGTTCACGTTCGGCACGTTCCCGCCGGGGTCGGTCCCGGACATCCTGCTCCGCTACTGGATTCAGAACACGCTCGGCCTCGACCCCGAGGAGGACGTAAACATCAAGGGCCTCGGCGGCGCGGCCGCGGTCCAGCAGGCGCTCCTCTCGAACAACGTCGACGGCACGAGCATCATGGAGCCCGTGCCGACGGTCATCGACGCTAACGACGCGCCGTTCCAGTCCATCGCGTGGGCGGGCGACTTCATGCCCGGTCAGCCCGCGGCGGTCACGCTCATGCACGACCGCCTCCGGCAGGACAACCGCGACCTCGCCACGGAGTTCGTCGAACTCCACCAGCAGGCGACGGACTTCGTCGCCGACGACCCCGACACGGCGGCCCAGCACGCGAGCTCGGTCATCGGCGAGAGCGCGCTCCCGGTCGAGACCGCCCGCGCGGCGCTCGACTCGCCCGCGTCCGACTTCATCACCGACCCCCACGACATCGAAGGCGGGGCCGAAATCTTCGCCGACTACGCCCAGACGCTCGGGAAGACCGAAGCGCAGTTGAGCATCGACGAGATGTTCGACTACGGGGTCTACGGCTCGCTATGAGCAACGACGAAGTCGGCGCGGGCGTCACCCTCTCGGAGACCGAGGCGGACGAGCGACTGCTCGACCGACTCGCGGCCGTCTCGTCGGAACAGACGGGGCTCGCGGTCGCCGGCTTCGCGGGCTTTCTCGCCGTCTGGTACGTCGCCGCGCTGTTCCAGCCGACGTATCTCCTCCCGTCGCCCGTCGAGGTGCTCGCGGCGTTCGTCGTCGAGCTCACCGCGCCGGCCTCGCTGTCGATTCCCCTCACCGGCGTGGAACTCCCGGCGACCCGACTGCTCGTCAAGCTAATCCAGAGCCTCTACCACTACGTGCCGGGACTGCTCATCGGGACGTCGCTCGGCGTCTTCGCGGGCGTCGCCATGGGCTGGAACGCTCGCGTCGACAGCGTCTTCACGCCCGTCACGCGCGTCCTCCGCCCGATTCCGCCGCTGGCGTGGATCGGCTTCGCCATCATCTGGCTCGGCGTCAACCACCGTGGCGCGACGTTCATCGTCGCCATCGGCTCGTTCTGGATTAACTTCTACAGCGCCTACGGCGGCGTCGAGGGCGTCTCGGAGGACCTCAAAGAGGTCGCCGCGACCCTCGGCGTCGACGACGACTGGACGATGATTCGGAAGGTCGTCATCCCGGCGGCCAGCCCCTCAATCATGACCGGCATCCGGACGAGCATCGGCCAGTGTTGGATGATCGTCGTCGCGGCCGAACTCATCGTCGGCGTCGGCGTCGGCTACGAGATTCTCAACACGGCGCAGAACCTCGCGATGGACGTCTCTGTCGCCTACATGCTCGTCATCAGCATCGTCTTCCTCGTGAGCGACGGCCTGTTCCGCCGGGTCGAACGGCGGGTTCTGGAGTGGCGAGCATGAGCGACGACGCGAACGCGGGCGCGGACGCGGGAACGACCGCGGCCGCGACGGGCACCGACGAGGCCGCGAAGGTCAGCGTCGACTCGCTCGGCAAGACCTACGCGTCCGACCGGCGGACGGTCGAAGCCCTCTCAGGCGTGGAGTTCGCCGTCGAGGACGGCGAGTTCGTCTGTATCGTCGGCCCCTCGGGGTGCGGCAAGACGACGCTGTTCCGCATCATCGCCGGTCTCGAAGACGCCACGACGGGCGCGGTTACGCTCGACGGCTCGCCCGTCACCGGCCCCGGCACCGACCGCGGGATGGTGTTCCAAGAGTACGGGCTGTTCCCGTGGCGGACCGTCACCGAGAACGTCGCCTTCGGGCTCGAAGAACAGGGCGTCGAGGAGCCCGAACACTCGGAACGCGTGACCGAGATGCTCGAACTCGTCGGTCTCGACGGCTTCGCGGACGCCTACCCAAAAGAGCTGTCCGGCGGGATGAAACAGCGCGTCGGCATCGCCCGCGCGCTCGCGGTCGACCCCGAACTCCTCCTCATGGACGAGCCGTTCGGCGCGGTCGACGCGCAGACCCGCGGCATGCTCCACGGCGAACTGCTCGACATCTGGGCGGAGACGGACAAGACGGTGCTGTTCGTCACCCACGACGTGGAGGAGGCGGTCACGCTCGCCGACCGGGTGGTCGTCATGGCCGCCAACCCGGGTCGCGTCCGCGAAATCGTCTCGGTCGATATCGACCGCCCGCGCGAGCGGACCGAAAGCGAGTTCGCGGAATACGTCGAGCGGATTCGCGGGCTCATCGGGGAGTAGCTCTGGCTCCCGGTTCTCGCGTCTCTCCCCGCTCGTCTCTCGTACCTACTCTCTCGCCTCTCGCAACTCGTCGATGTGCGCGTCGATGACCGACAGCGTCGCGTCGGCGTCGACGTAGCCCTTCTCGTACTCCGATATCGCGCTGTTGTAGTCGCTGAGGAACTGTGCGACCGCGTCGTCGAGGTCGTCGCTCATACGGGTCCGTAGCCCCGCCATCGGATTTGAACCTTCGGCTCGCGGACGGCGGGTCAACGGGTCGGCGACCCGCGGCGGTCCCCGTGGACACCACCCACAGCGAGGACCGTCGGTTTATCACCGCGGCCCGCCAACGCGCCGGTAGTGACGACCCTCCGCTTCGAGGACGGCACCGTCCACGTCGGCACCGATGACGACGGCGACGACGCCGACGCCGACGTTCGGGCCGCCCTCGCCGACGTGCCGAGCGTCGAAGCCGACCCCCGAAGCGGCGGCTATCGCGCCCCAGCGATGCGGTACGCCGCGGTTCGGGACGCGCTCGACGCGGCCGGCATCGACTACGACGACCGAGTCGCGGCCGCGCTCGACTCCCCCCTCCCGCTTTCGACCACTTACGACCTCCGCGACTACCAGCGCGCCGCCCTCGACGCGTGGCTCGATGCAGACGCCGCGGGCGTCGTGGAACTGCCGACCGGCGCGGGCAAGACGGTGCTCGCGGTCGCCGCGATGGTCGCCCGCTCGGTGCCGACGCTCGTCGTCGTGCCGACCATCGATTTACAGGACCAGTGGATACGCGAACTCGAAACCGAGTTCGACGTGCCGGTCGGCCGGTTCGGCGGCGGCGAACAGACGCAGGAGGCCATCACGGTCTCGACGTACGACTCGGCGTATCTCCGCGCCGACGACGTGGGTGGCGACTTCGGCCTCGTGGTCTTCGACGAGGTGCATCATCTCGGCGGCGAGGGATATCGAGACATCCCGCGGTTTCTCGCGGCGCCCGCCCGCCTCGGCCTGACGGCGACGTTCGAGCGCCCTGACGGCGCACACGAGCGCGTGGCGGAACTCGTCGGCCCGCGGGCGTACCGCCTCGACGTGGACGACTTGGCGGGCGACCACCTCGCGGACTACGAGGTCCGCCGCGTCGAGGTCGAACTCACGGCCGACGAGCGCGAGACGTACGACGAGGCACAGGAGACGTTCGTGAACTACCTGCGCACCTCGGGGCTGTCGATGCAGTCGGGAAGCGACTACCAGAAGCTCGTGATGCGGTCGGGAAACGACCCGCGAGCGCGGCAGGCGCTTCTCGCCAAACAACGCGCCCGCGACGTGATGATGAACTCCGAGGCGAAGGTGGACAAACTGGCTCGGTTGCTCGCGCGGCACCGCGAGGACCGCGTCATCGTCTTCACCGCCTCGACAGACCTCGTCTACCGCATCTCGCGGCGCTTTCTCGTCCCGCCGATAACGAACGAGACCGGCACGAAAGAGCGCCGCGAAATCCTCGACCGCTTCCGCGACGGCACCTACGACACCGTCGTCGCGGCCAACGTGCTCGACGAGGGCGTTGACGTGCCCGACGCCAACGTCGGCATCCTCCTTTCGGGGTCGGGGTCGGAACGCGAGTTCACCCAGCGTCTCGGTCGCATCCTCCGCCCGAAGGCCGACGGCTCGACCGCGACGCTCTACGAACTCGTGAGCGTCGAGACGGCGGAAGAACGGGTGGCGGCCCGCCGTCGGTGACGCGACGCGGACGCGGGTCGACGCCGGCGGGAGAGTCGACCGCCTTCGACCTCAGACCAGCGAGACGTTCAGGTCTCCGTCGTCCGAGAAGGCGTCGTACTCGACGTCGAACTCGATTTCGAAGTCTGCGGTCCCGCCGGCCGGAACGGCGAGTTCCTGCGACCGCGTCGACCGTTCGCCGCCGACGGTGACCCGGACTTCGACCGTTGTGAGCCGCTCGGCCCCGCCGTCGTTGAGGACCGACCCGAACACCCGGAGACGGCCGTCGCCGGTCGCCTCGTAGTCGATATCTTCGATTCGGACCGGGGAAACCTCGGGCGTGTTTCGGGGGTCGCCCGCCGGTGCCGCCGGTGGGTTTCGCGGCCCCGTCGCGCCCGGTAGCGAGCCGAGACAGCCCGACGACAGGCCGACCGCGACCAGTCCGAGGAGGCGTCGTCGCTCCATACGGTGGCGTCCGCCGCGGGCGCAATGAACCTTGTCGTCCGTGTCGTCGTCGGTCTCTCAGCCGTGTCGTCGGTCGAGCGACGCCCGCGCTGTCGGCCGTGCTGTCGGCCGCGCCGTCGGTCGCGTCTCCCTCGCCGCCCGAGTCGCTTTTGTCCCGCGGCCCCCTCGTGGCGAGCGTGCTGACGAAGGACCTGCTTCGCGTGTCGCGGGCGGGCGGCGGCTATCACCCGCAGTTCGCCGACCGGGGCGACCGCCCGCTGGCCGCGAAGGCAATCGGCGTCTTCCGGCGACACGTCGGCGACGCGCGGGCCGCCCTCGACGACGCTCTCGCCGACCTCGAAGCCGAGGCCGACGACTTCAAACTCGCCCGCGGCTTCGCGTCGCTCCTCGACCGCGAGGCGGTCTTCGAGACGGCGGCCCCCCTACCGCCCGCTCGCGCCCGCCGCGCCGCGTTCGAGGCCGCGATGGCGGTCGGCGGCGTGACGACGCCCGACGAGCGGGCCGCGGCGCTCGACCGCGCGGCGTCCTCGCTCGGGTCGTCGCCCGACGGCGTCGACGCGTCGCTGACCGCCGACCGCGAGGTCGAACAGGTGCTGTCCGAGTTCGACCCGCGGTGGACGCCCGACGAACTGCTCGCGCAGTACAACCTCTCGCTCGCCCAGACAGCCCTGTTCGACGCGACCGAGGTGCGCGTCCGAAGCTCCGACCCGAAGGCCGTCGTCTCGGCGGTCAAGCGACTCCGGCTGATGTACGAGGTTCGGAAGACCGACGCCGGCCGCGAGGTCGTCGTCACCGGCCCCGACGCGCTCTTTCGGCGAACTCGGCGGTACGGGACCGCCTTCGCCCGCCTGCTTCGATCGGTCGCCACCGCCGGCGACTGGCGACTCGTGGCGACCATCGACGACCGCGGGACCGAGCGCGAACTGACGCTCACGAGCGACGACGTGTCGGTCCCCGGCGTCGAGCCGATGGCCGAACCCGGCTTCGACAGCGACGTGGAGGCCGACTTCGCCGCCCGTTTCCGCGGCCTCGACCTCGACTGGTCGCTCGTCCGGGAGCCGGAACCCCTCGAAACGGGGACGAGCGTGATGATTCCCGACTTCGCGTTCGACTACGCGCACGCCGACTTCCGCGTCTTCTTCGAGGTGATGGGCTTTTGGACGCCCGAGTACGTCGAGAAGAAGTTGGGCCAACTCGCCGACGTGGAGGACGTGGAACTCGTCGTCGCCGTCGACGACTCGCTCGGCGTCGGCGAGGACATCGCCGCCCGCGACCATCGGGCCGTCCCGTACGCCGGCTCCGTGCGCGTGAAGGACGTGGTTGACGTGTTGCGCGACTACGAGTCCGACCTCGTCGCCGACGCGGTCTCGTCGCTCCCCGCGGAACTCGCGCCCGACGACGACGTAGTGACGCTGTCGGACCTCGCGGCCGCCCGCGGCGTCTCGGTCGACGCGCTCGACGACGTGGCCTTTCCGGAACACGAACTCGTCGGGCGGACGCTTGTCCGCCCGGCCGTCCTCGACGCGCTCGCCGGGGCGGTCGAGGCGGGGATGTCGCTGTCTGCCGCAGAAGCCGCCCTCGACGACCGCGGCCTCGACGATTCGAGCGCGGTCCTCTCGCGGCTCGGCTACCGGGTCGAGTGGGAGGGGCTGACCGGCGGGACGGTCAGAGAGAAGTAGTCGCGGATGGCGAATCCGAGCCGCTCAGTCGAGTTTGACGAGGTCTTCCTGCCGGCCCTTCGGGACGGTCGAGCGGAGCTCCCCGTGGAGGTAGAGGCCGACGCCGAGCGGTTCGAGTTCGCCGGCGATTTCGTGGGCGGCGGTGAGGTAGCCCCAGTCGCCGTCCCACCGGTCGAGCTGTTGGTCGCGGCCGTCGACGAACGCCTTCGCCTCGCCCGGACTCAGTTCGACGACGTTCTTCGTCGCGTCGCCGCAGAACCGCTGGACCGCGTTGGTCGAGGGCTTCCAGTGGCGCTGGCGGGTCCGCAGGATGCGCATCCCGAGCCCCTCGACTTCGATGGGGTCGACGACCTCGCCGTGGAACGCCCAAATCTTGCCCGCGCCCTTCTCCCAGAACGTGTAGCTGTCGAAGACCGAGGGGCCGACGCCGAACCGTTCGTCCCACCAGTCGACGACCTCCTCGCGGGAGGGGCGACCTTCGACGACGCGGTCGGCGGCCGTCGGCGGCAGGCGGTCGAACTGCTGGCCCCAGTTCTCGTCGGGGGCGGTGTCGTCGCTCATGCGGTCACCTCCAGTTTGGCGGTGAAGAAGCCGCCCGTGTCGTTGTGGTGCGGGTAGACGCGGCGGCCCTTCGCCACCGACGGGTCGTACTCGTCGCCCTCCCACTCGGTGATGCCGGGCGCAGTCTCGAAGCCGTCGGGAACGTCCCACTCGACGACCTCGCAGTCCTCGCGGTCGAGGACGAAGTCGAGGACGGCCTCGTTCTCCTCGGGCGCGAAGGTACAGGTGGAGTAGACGACGGTGCCGCCGGCTTTCGTCACCTGCACGGCCCGCCGGAGGATGCCCTTCTGGATGCCGGCGACGCTTTTCACGTGGTTCATCGTCCACTCGTCGAGCACGTCGGGGTTCTTCCGGCAGGTCCCCTCGCAGGAGCACGGCGCGTCGACGAGGACGCGGTCGAACTGCTCGAACGACCCCGCCTTCTCGGGGGTCCGCTCCCCGAAGGGCTTCATCGAGAAGTTGCGGGCGTCCTGATTCGACACGACGAGGTTCGTCACGCCGAGGCGCTCGGCGTTGTGGCGGAGCGCCGACAGCCGACCGAGGTTGTTGTCGTTGCCGACGAGGACCCCCTCGTCGTCCATCATGGCGGCAATCTGAGTCGTCTTCGACCCCGGCGCGGCGCAGGTGTCCCACACCCGCTCGCCCGGTTGCGGGTCGAGGGCGATAGCCGGGAGCGCCGACACCTCCTCCTGACCGTGGAGCCAGCCGTGGAAGTACGGCCAGTTCGTCCCCGGACTGCTGTCTTCGAGTTTCAGGATGCCGGGGTGCCAGTCTGTCGGTTCGTAGGCGACGCCCTCGTCGTCGAGCGCCTCTCGGGCGCGCGCCACCGTCGTCTTGATGGTGTTGACGCGGACGACGGAGGGAAGCGGCCGCTCGCAGGCCGCGAAAAAGGCCTCCTCGTCGTCTACGAGCGGCGCGTACCGCTGGAGCGGGTTCATGACTACTCGATTCCGCGCGGGCGCGTTTGTCGGTTTCGGAGTCGCCGGCGTCGTCGCCGGGAGACGCCACGGTCGAAGCAGTCACGCCGGGGCGGGGCCGGCGGCTGATGACCGCGCACTCGCCCGTCGGATTTACTTCGCCTCGGTGACCATGTTCACGTATGGCACGCATTCGCGTCCTCGCGGAGGAACTCACCGACGAACTGGAGTCGCCGACGCTGGTCGAGGGACTGCCGGGCGTGGGGTTGGTCGGCAAAATCGCGGCCGACCACCTGGTAACGGAGTTCGGCATGACCCACTACGCGGACGTGTTCTGCGAGGGCGTCCCGCAGGTCGCGGTCTACATGGAGGACGACCCGGCGTTGCACCCGCCGGTCAGGCTCTACGCCGACGCGGAGCGGGACCTGCTCGTCCTCCAGAGCGACATTCCCATCCGCCCCGAGGCGGCGACCGAGCTCGCCACCTGTCTCGGCCCGTGGTTCGACGAGCTCGACGTGCTCCCCGTGTTCCTGTCGGGCATCGCCCGCGAGAAGTCCGAGGAGGTGCCGGCGCTCTACGGCGTCGGCACCGACGGCGCGCGGTCGCGGCTCGAAGCCGCCGATATCGACCGGCCGACGGAGACCGGCCTCGTTTCGGGACCGACGGGCGCGCTCCTGAGCAACGCCGTCTCGGTCGGTCGCCCGGCGCTCGCGCTGGTCGTCGAGTCTGACCCGCAGTTCCCCGACCCCGAGGCCGCCCGTGTCGTCATCAAACACGGCATCGAACCCCTCGTCGGCATCGAGGTGCCCGTGGACGACCTCGTGAACAGCGCCACCGAGATACGGCAGGCCAAAGAGCAGTTGGCCCGGCGGATGCAACAGTCCGACGAGGAGAGCACGCAGGCCCGACCGCTCGGGATGTACCAGTAAGCGGCGCTGGCCGTCGGTCGCGGGGAGTCTCGACCCGCGCGACCGCTCCGCCCTGAGAAGCGTTTCGGCCGACCCGCAGTCTACACGTTTAAGCCGCGTCGGACACTTCTCCCGCCCATGAGCGACGACCCTGCCGAGTCGGTCACGGACGCGAACGCAGACACCGAGACTGACGCGGCATCCGACGCAGCGGCGCAGGCGGCCGAAGACGCGGCGACGGACGCCGACGGCGAGGCGTCGAGCGCCGAGTCGGCGGCCGAGCAATCCGACGCGGCGGGTGACGGGCCGACCGTCGCCGACCGCGTCGCCGAGTACGACGACGACCTCGCGGCCGAGGTCGCGGCGCTCGAAGCCCGCGTCGCCGACCTCGAAGCCGAGCGCGACGAGGCAGAAGCGACGGCCGAGGAACTCCAGTCGCGTCTCAAGCGCACGCAGGCCGACTTCCAGAACTACAAGAAGCGCGCGAAAAAGCGGCAGTCCCAAATCAAAGAGCGCGCCACCGAGGACTTCGTCGAGCGCGTCGTCACCGTCCGCGACAACCTCGTTCGCGCGCTCGACCAGGACGGGGACGCCGACATCCGCGGCGGCCTCGAATCGACGCTCAAGGAGTTCGACCGCATCCTCGAAGACGAGAACGTCGAAATCATCGACCCCGAACCGGGGACCGACGTGGACCCGAACCGCCACGAGGTGATGATGCGCGTCGACAGCGACGAACCGGCCGATACCGTCGCCGACGTGTTCCAGCCCGGCTACGAGATGGCCGACAAGGTCATCCGCGCCGCGCAAATCACGGTCAGTAAGGGCGACTAGCGCGCCGTCGACCGGGCGCTCGCCGTCGTCGGGGCGGTCTCGCCCCCCACCGACCGGGGAGGACTTTTGTTCTCACCTCGCTATCACTACGCCATGCGACTTCGTTCTCGTCGGCGGCGGCCGACCGTGCGTGTCACCCAACACGGCGACCCCGGCGACGACGACCTGCTTTTCGTCCTCGGGTGGGGCAACAAGCCGGGTCACCGGAGCGTCAAGTGGCTCCTCGACCGCCTCACCTACGAGGGCTACCACGTCCACGCCGTCGAACTCCCGACGAACGGCTGGGAGTTCGAGCGCCAGTACGTGAGTCCGGTGCGGGCGTACGCAGTCGACCGCGACATCGACCTCGTCCTCAGCCACAGCACCGGCGGCCTCGTCGCCGCCCATCTCGACCTCGCGGTCCGGAACGTCTTCGTGAGCCCGTGGTGGGGAACCGCGGTGTCGGGGCTCGCCACGCTCTTTTTGCCCCTCATCAGCCGACTGCCGACGACCAAAGCCGTCGTCCCGTCCGGCATCTCCCGCGACGACCTCGGCGAGCTGAAGCTCGCGGCCGAGCTGGCCGACGCCCCGGACAATGCTTCGCCCGCCTTCCTCCGCATGATTCGCGGCGCACAGGAGTCGTTGCCGCCGTTCAGCTCCGACGACGTGGTGTTCGTCTCGCTTTCGGACCGGGTCGTGGACGTGCGCGCAATCGGCGACCGGACGCCCGCGGCGAATCTCGTCCCGTACGACGGGGGTCACGAGTTCTTCGCCAGCGAGGGCCGCGAGCGGACGCTCTCGACGGTGCTCGACGCCCTCGATGGGGCCGACGCGTCGTCGCTTCGGGTGAACGGCGCTGACGCGCCCGATTCGGCCGACGGAACCGAACCCCCGCGGCCGACCGACTGACGGTTCGGGGGCCGCGCGGTCGGTCGCCGACCGGGCGTCGGGTCGCCGCCGGGCGCTCACGCTCGGAGCCGTCGCCGCGACGCGGTCGGCGGTTCTACATAAATCGACCGACCTGTTTCGACGCGAGAACAGAAAATCGCAAGACAGCGTCGACTTCGTCGTACACCGTGCGTCGCAGTATCTAGTAACCTTTAACCGGCAAAAGACGGTATTTGCGGGCAAGATGGCGAGCAACAAGATTCTGGGTATCGACCTCGGCACCACGAACAGCGCGTTCGCGGTGATGGAGGGCGGCGACCCGGAGATTATCGTGAACGCAGAAGGCGACCGAACCACCCCCTCCGTCGTCGCGTTCACCGACGACGGTGAGCGGTTGGTCGGCAAGCCGGCGAAGAACCAGGCCATCCAGAACCCAGAGCGCACGATTCGGTCCATCAAGCGCCACATGGGCGAGGACGGCTACAGCGTCGACATCGAGGGCGAGGAGTACACGCCGGAGCAGATTTCGGCGATGATTCTCCAGAAGATCAAGCGCGACGCCGAGGACTACCTCGGCGACGAACTGCAGAAGGCCGTCATCACCGTCCCCGCGTACTTCAACGACAAACAGCGTCAGGCGACGAAAGACGCCGGCGAAATCGCGGGTCTCGACGTCGAGCGCATCGTCAACGAGCCGACCGCGGCCTCCATGGCTTACGGCCTCGACGACGAGTCGAACCAGACCGTGCTCGTCTACGACCTCGGCGGCGGCACCTTCGACGTGTCCGTCCTCGACCTCGGCGGCGGCGTCTACGAAGTGGTCGCCACGAACGGGGACAACGACCTCGGCGGCGACGACTGGGACGACGCCATCATCGACTGGCTCGCACAGGAGTTCGAAAACGACCACGGCATCGACCTCCGCGAGGACCGACAGGCTCTCCAGCGCCTCAAGGACGCGGCAGAGGAAGCCAAAATCGAGCTCTCCTCGCGCAAGGAGACGACCATCAATCTCCCGTTTATCACGGCAACGGACTCCGGGCCGGTCCACCTCGAATACGACCTGACCCGCGCGAAGTTCGAATCGCTCACCACTGACCTCATCGACCGGACGGTCGAGCCGACCGAGCAGGCGCTCGAAGACGCCGGCTACGACAAAGGCGACATCGACGACGTCATCCTCGTCGGCGGCTCCACCCGGATGCCGCAGGTCCGCGGGAAGGTCGAAGAACTGCTCGGCTCCGAGCCGAAGAAGTCCGTCAACCCCGACGAGGCCGTCGCGCTCGGCGCGGCCATCCAGGGCGGCGTCCTCGGCGGCGAGGTCGACGACATCGTCCTCCTCGACGTGACGCCGCTGTCGCTCGGTATCGAGGTCAAAGGCGGCCTCTTCGAGCGCCTCATCGACAAGAACACGACGATTCCGACCGAGGAGTCGAAGGTATTCACCACCGCGGCCGACAACCAGACGACGGTGCAGGTCCGCGTCTTCCAGGGCGAACGCGAGATGGCCGAGGACAACGAACTCCTCGGCGAGTTCACGCTCTCCGGCATCCCGCCGGCCCCCGCCGGAACCCCGCAGATCGAGGTCGGCTTCAACATCGACGAGAACGGCATCGTCAACGTCTCCGCCGAGGACAAAGGCTCCGGCAACGCCGAGTCCATCACCATCGAGGGCGGCGCGGGCCTCTCCGACGACGAAATCGACCGCATGCAACAGGAGGCCGAACAGCACGCCGAAGAGGACAAAGAGCGCCGCCGCGCCGTCGAGGCCCGCAACGAGGCCGAGGGCGCGGTCCAGCGCGCGGAGACGCTCCTCGAAGAGAACGAGGAGAACGTCGACGACGAACTCCGCGACGACATCGAGGCGGCCATCGAGGACGTCGAAGCCGTCCTCGAAGACGACGACGCCTCCACGGACGAACTCGAAGACGTGACCGAAGACCTCTCGAAGGAACTGCAGGAAATCGGCAAGCGCATGTACCAACAGCAGGCGCAGGCCGGCGGTGCCGGCGGTGCCGGCGGCGCTGGCGCTGGCGCTGGTGCGGGCGCGGCCGGCGGCCCCGGCGGCGCTGACCCCGAGGACTTCGTCGACGCCGACGCGGACTTCGACGAGGACGAAGCGGACAACTGACCGACTGACCGACTGACCGACTCTCGAGTCGCCGAGGGACCCGACGCCGGCGGTCGAATCCGGGTGAACTCCACGGTTTGACCCCGCTCGCGCTCGCCGCGATACGAGAGACGGACTTTTCAAATACCTTCACCGGCTACAAGATAGCAACTGATGAGCGAGGACTTCTACGACGTACTCGGGGTCTCGCGGGACGCCTCGAAAGACGAAATCAAGAACGCGTACCGCAAGAAGGCCGCGAAGTACCACCCCGACGTTTCCGACGAGGACGACGCCGAGGAGAAGTTCAAGAAGGTCCAGAAGGCCAAGGAGGTGCTCACGGACGACGAGAAGCGGCAGATGTACGACCAAGTCGGCCACGAGCGCTTCCAGCAGTCCCAGAAACGCGGCGGCGGTGGCGGCGGCCGCGGCGGTGGCAACCCCTTCGGCGGCGGCGGGAACCCGTTCGGGGGCATGGGCGGCGGTGGCGGCGGCTTCGAGGACATCTTCAACAACCTGTTCAACGGCGGGGCGGGCGGCCAACAGCGCACCCGCCCCCAGCAGGGCCGCGACGTGGCCCAGCGCATCTCAATCGACCTCGAAGACGCCTACCACGGCGTCGAGCGGGACGTGACGGTTCGCCGCCGCGAGGTCTGTCCGGAGTGCGACGGCGAGGGCCACCCCGACGACGCAGAGGTGAACACCTGTTCGGAGTGTAACGGCTCGGGCCAGCAGACGACGGTCCAGCAGACGCCCTTCGGCCGCGTCCAGCAGACGACGACCTGTCGCGGCGAGGGTGAGACGTACAGCGAGGACTGTTCGGAGTGCCGCGGGAGTGGTCGCGTCCGCCGCACCCGCGACGTGACCATCACCATCCCCGCCGGCTTCCGCGACGGCCAGCGCCTCCGCTACCGCGGCGAGGGCGAACCCGGCGAGAACGGCGGCCCCAACGGCGACCTGTTCGTCGAGGTTACCGTCCGCGACCACGACGAGTTCGAGCGCGACGGCGACGACCTCCGCTACACCCATCCCATCTCCTTCCCGCAGGCCGTTTTCGGCGCGACCATCGAGGTGCCGACGCTCGACGGCGAGGAGGAACTGACGGTGCCCGCTGGCACCCAAAGCGGGTCGACGTTCACCGTCTCCGACGCGGGGATGCCCCACCTCGACGGCCGGGGCCACGGCGACCTGTACGTCGAGGTCCACGTCGTCACGCCGGAGGACCTCAACAAAGAACAGCGCGAGGCGCTCAAGGAGTTCGCCGAGGCCGGCGGCGAGGAGGTCAAAGAGGGCCTCTTCCAGAAGCTGAAGAACTCCCTGTAACGGATTTCCGGCACCGTCACGCTCTCTTGTCCCGCGGCCGTCAGTTCAGGCGATGTCCTACACGAAAGCGAACTACGAGGACGTAGACCCGGTCGGCGGCGGGCTCCACTTCCTGCGGGACGCGCTCGACTGCGCCGAACTCGGCTTCAGCGTGTTGGAGGCGGACCCCGACTGGTCCGGCCAGCCCCACGACCACGCCGAACAGGGCCACGAAGAGGTGTACTATCTCGTCTCCGGCGGGGCCACGCTCGTCGTCGAAGACGAGGAACTCGACCTCGAACCCGGCGACGCCGTGCGCGTCTCGCCGGAGGACACGCGCGAACTGCGAAACGGTCCCGAGGAGAGCACGTTCGTCATCGCGGGCGCGCCCTGACTCACATCGAGGGACGACGCCGTTTTCCCGTCGCGTTCTCGAACCGCGAGCGCGCCTCGGGGGCTTTTTTCACACCGACTCCGTACGGTCGGCTATGGACGTTATCGGCGACCTCATGGCCCGCGACCGGCGGAGCGACCGACTCGCGCTCCGGGTCGACGGCCCCGGCCGGACCTACACGTACCACGACCTCATCACGACCTCGTACAAGGCCGGGAACGTCCTCCGCTACCTCGGCGTCCGTAAGGGCGCTCGCGTCGCGGTCGACCCGCTGTCGCTTCCCGAACCGCTGTTGACGTTCCTCGGGGCGGCGCAACTCGGCGCGGTGACGGCGTTCGACCCCGCGGTCGAGGCGCGGGCGACCGTCGTCGCCGTCGCCCGCGAGTCCGAGTTCGACGACCTGCCGCCGGGGCAGAAACTCGCCGTGTTCGGCGGCCCGCCGAGTTCGCCCGCGACGACCCACTGGGAACAGGAGGTCTGGAGCGAGAACCCCGCGGTCCACCCCGAAGTCGTCGCGCCCGCCGACCCGGCGCTCGTCGCCGACGACCGCGAGTTCGCCCACGGCGACCTGCTCGACGCGGCCCGCGAGGTCGTCGCCGACTTCGACCTCGAAGCGGGCGACACGGTCGCGGTCCGGTCGTCGCTCTCCCGGCCCGGCACCGTCGTCGCCGGCGTGCTCGCGCCGCTTTTGGCCGGCGGGACGATTCGGGTTCCCGCGGGCGGCGAGGCCGTCGAGGCGGCGCTCTCGGTCGGCGACGGGGCTCCCGAGCCGGTCGCGCTCGCACCCGGCGACGCGTGGTGACGACGGCTCTGGCGGTCTATTGTTCGAGAGTCAAATATTTATTCGATACTTGAGTTTAAATTCCACGAACGTGTTAAATCCTGATTTTCAACCGTTACATTTATGATTTGGCTGTAGGGTTAGTTCACACACATTATATGTCACAGACTGGTATCGTCTCTCTCTGGAACCGGTATCGCTCGGTCGGCATCGTCTACCGAATCGGAGTCGCGTTCGTCCTCGGGTCGCTCGTCGGCCTCGTCGTCGGCGAACCCGCGACGGCCCTGAAACCGGTCGGCGACCTGTTCGTCCGACTCCTGAAGATGCTCATCGTCCCCATCGTGGTGTTCACCCTCCTGATGGGCGTCCGACAGCTCTCGCCGTCGTCGCTCGGTCGCGTCGGTGCGCAAGTCGTGGGCCTGTACGCGCTCACGTCCGCGTTTGCGGTCGCCATCGGACTCGGTGTGAGTAACCTCGTCTCCCCCGGTTCCCGCGGGCTCGAAGAACTGCTCGCCGGTGCCGAGGCACAGAGCGCCGAGGCCCCCGACGCCGTCGAAGTCGTCCTCAACATCGTCCCGACGAACCCCGTGGGCGCGATGGCCGACGGGAGCGTGTTGCCGACCATCTTCTTCGTCGTCGTGTTCGGCCTCGGTCTCACGCTGGCGTGGGAGGAGACCGACGACGAGCAGGTCAAACGCGGCATCGAGGCGTTCTTCGACCTCGCCGACGCGGGCGCGGAGGCGATGTACAAGGTCGTCTGGGGGGCGATGGAGTTCGGCGTCCTCGGCGTCTTCGCGCTCATGGCGAACGTCTTCGGCACCGCCGGCGTCGACGCTATCGTTCCCTTCGCGCTCCTCATCGGAACGATGCTCCTCGCGGCCGTCGTCCACATCGGACTCGTCTACCTCGGCGCGTTCGTCGTCGGGGTCGCGGGTCGGTCTCCGGTCGCGTTTCTCTCCGGTGCGCGCGACGCGATGGTGACCGCACTGAGCATCCGGTCGTCGTCCGGGACGCTCCCGGTCACGATGTCGGACGCGGACGAGAACCTCGGCATCGAAGAGCGCATCTACGGCTTTACGCTCCCGCTCGGTGCGACCATCAACATGGACGGCACGGCGATGTACCAGGGCGTCGCGGCCATCTTCGCGGCGAACATCGTCGGCGTGAACCTCTCTCTGGCCGACCAGTTCGCCGTCGTCGCGGTGGCCGTGCTGGCGAGTATCGGTACCGCCGGCGTGCCCGGGTCGGGACTCATCATGCTCACGCTCGTCTTGACGCAACTCGGCCTACCGCTCGAAATCGTGGGGCTCGTCGCCGGCGTCGACCCAATCCTCGACCGGATTCGGACGATGGTGAACGTGACCGGCGACCTCGCGGTGACGACGGTCGTCGCCACGTGGAACGACGCGGTCGACTTCACCGCCGACGCGTGGAACGACGGCGTCGGCGCGGCGCTGTCCGACTGAACGAAAGCCGAAACCGCCTCAGGACGCGTTCGCTATTTTTTCGAGCGACTCCGGGTTCTCGATACTGCTCATGTCGCCGAGGTCCTCGCCCGTGTAGATGGAGGCGATGGCGCGGCGGATTATCTTCCCCGACTGCGTCTTCGGGAACTCGTCGACGAACAGGAGTTCCCGCGGGCGGAACGGCTTGCCCAACTCCTCGCCGACGACGCCCCGAAGCTCCTCGCGGAGGTCGTCGCTCTCCTCGATACCGTCTTCGAGGACGACGTAGGCGACGACGGCCGTCCCGGTGGTGTCGTCGGGGACGCCGACCGCGGCGGCCTGATTCACCGCGTCGTGTTCGATGAGCGCGCCTTCGACCTCGGCGGGACCGACCTTGCGGCCGGCCACGTTGAGGGCGTCGTCGGCGCGGCCGTGCAGGAACCAGAAGCCGTCTTCGTCCTTCTGCGCCCAGTCGCCGTGGTCCCAGCGGTTCTCCCACGACGACCAGTAGGTGTCGAGGTAGCGCTCGTCGCCCTCCCAGAGGCTCTTGGTCATCGAGGGACAGGAGTCGCGCGCGACGAGGAAGCCGCGCTCGTGGGTGTCGGCGATGGACTCGCCCGCGGCGTCCACGATGTCGATGTCCATCCCGAGGCCGGGGCCGCCGAGCGAGCAGGGCTTGAGCGGTTGGGTCGGCATCGGCATGAGGAAACAGCCGCAGATTTCGGTGCCGCCGGAGATGTTCATGATGGGTGCTTCGCCGCCGCCGACGTGTTCGTAGAACCACATCCACGACTCGGGGTCCCACGGCTCGCCGGTCGACCCCAGCAGGCGCAGGCTCGACAGGTCGTGTTTCTCGACCGCCTCGTCGCCGTACTTCCGTAGGGCGCGAATGGCCGTCGGCGAGATGCCGAAGGTGGTGATGCGGTGGCGCTCTATCATGTCCCAAAAGCGGTCCGGGTTCGGGTAGTCGGGCGCGCCCTCGTACATGAAGACCGTGCCGGCGAACGTGTGGTTCCCGATGAGCGTCCACGGGCCCATCATCCAGCCGATGTCGGAGACCCAGAAGAAGCGGTCCTCGGGCTTCTGGTCGAAGCCGAAGTGAATCTCCTTTGCGGTCTGCATCTGGACGCCCGCGTGGGTGTGGACGATGCCTTTCGGCTTGCCGGTCGTCCCCGAGGAGTACAGCAACATCGACTCGGCGTCCGACGGGAGGGATTTGGTTTCGTACTCGGAGTCGGCCGCGCCGACGGTGTCGTCCCACCACTCGTCGCGGTCGTCGTTCCACGGCACGTCGGCGTCGCCGCTCTCGTCGCCGAACCGCCGGTAGACGACGACGTTCTCGACGCATCCGGCCTCTTCGACGGCCTCGTCCGCGGCCGCTTTCAGCCCGATTTCGGAGCCGCGGCGGTAGAAGCCGTCGGCGGTGAAAAGCACCGAGCACTCCGGGTCTGCGAGGCGGGTCGCGGTGGCGTCGACGCCGAACCCGGAGAAGATGGGGACGGCTATCGCGCCGACCTTGAAACAGCCGTAGAGAATGGAGATGACCTCGGGCACCATCGGCATGTACAGCCCCACCGTATCGCCGGTCTCGACGCCGTACGATTCGAGGACGTTGGCGACGCGGTTGGCCTCGCGGTAGAGGTCGTGGTAGGTCCGCTGGACGACCTCGCCGTCTTCGCCCTCCCAGATGCAGGCGACGCGGTTCCGGTTTCCGGAGTCGACCGCGGCGTGGCGGTCGAGAGTGTTGTGGGCGACGTTTAGCTCGCCGCCGGGATACCAGCGGGAGAACTGCGGCCCCTCCGAGTCGTCGCGGACCGCGTCGTACTCCTCGTAGAAGTCGATGTCGAGGTAGTCGACGAGCTCGTCCCAGAACCACTCGACGCCGGACGCGTTGACCCCCGGAACCTCGGTCGTCGTCCGCTCGATGAGTTCGTCGTAGTCCTCGATGTCGTGTTCCCGCATGAAGCGGGTGACGTTGGCGTCCTCGACGAACGCCGGGTCCGGTTCGTGTACCACGGTGTCGGTGTCGGGCACGTCCATGAACCGTGGTTCCGCGAGCGGAACCATGAATCTTTACTGTTCTTTCGTTGCGTTCGGCCGACGCGGCGGGAATCGGCGTCCCCGACTGAGGCGTAATCGGCGTCCCGGCCCGAGGCGTTTTTGTCGGGTGGTGTGCTACTGATAGGCATGTACGTCCGAGACGCGAAGAACCGAGACGAGGTCTGGTTGCTCGACTCGCTTGAGGAACTCGGACTCGACGACGGCTCCTTTCGGTCCCGCGATTACGTGATTGCGCTCGACGAGGAGTCCGGCGAGAAGGCGGGATTCGGGCGCATCCGGGTCCACAAGACCGACGAGCCGTTCTGCGAGGTCACCTGCGTCGGCGTCTCGGAGCGGTGGCGCGGGCAGGGCGTCGGGGCACACGTCGTCGAGCGACTGGTCGACCGCGCCGCGGCCGAGGCGTTCGACACCGTCTACGGGTTCACCTCGGACCACGGCTACTGCGCGCAGTTCGGGTTCGAGCCGGTCGACGCCGAGGACCTCCCGGCGGGGCCGCGGACGCGACTCGACGGAGTTAGGGGGGACGACGCGGACGCCATCGCGCTCCGACTCGACCGCGAGGCGTTCTCGATGCCCGAGCGCCTCCGCGAGCGGTTCAAAGTCGCCGCGCCCGCGAGCGCCGGGGACGCCGACCCGGAACTGACCGCCGAGGACTTCGGCTACGACGAGGAGACGCCGACGAAGTACTCCACGAACCTGCGGCGCTGAATCGAATCCCCGGCACCGAGTCGCGGCCGGCTCAGGTCCGGTCGTCGAGGAAGTCGGTGCTGAAGACGATCCAGGTCAGCACGCTACAGAACAGAATCGGCGGGAGGATGGCGAAGCCCCAGAGCGGTTCGAGGCCCTGCAAGAGGATGAGTACCACGTCGGCCAGCCCGAGCGCGAGGAACGGCGCGGTCGCCAGCGCGGCGCGCTTTCGGTTCTTCCCGCTCGTGTCCTCCGGGAGCGGGCCGGGGGTGGCGTCGCCGGCCGAGGCGTCCGAGGTCGAGGTCGACGAGGGCGCGTCCATGCGGGTCCGTCGGGGCCGGACGAGCAAAAGCGGTCCGCCTTCCGGTCGCGGTTCCCCGACCGAGACGGGCGTTTCGATGCGGTGCGAGCCCCCGTTACTGAGCGTTCTCCACGCGCGAGGCGTACTCGACGAGCGCGAACAGCACCGCGAGGATGACGGCCGAGAAGGCCATCCCGTAGAGGCTGAAGGCGAGCGGACTGGTCGGCAGTGAGAGGACGCCGAACAGCGATATCTCGGCGGCGACCTGACCGCCGTTCTCGCCGATAAAGACGCCGAGGATGCCCGAGATAACTACGACGCTCGCGCCGACGAGAAGCAGGATTCGTCGTCCGCCGGATGTGTCGTTCACGACGCCGCGTTAGGGCCGCGTCGTATAGTCGCTTGCGGGACGACGCGATTGGAGATGTCCCTCGGAGCCGCCGCCCGCGCCCATCGGCCGAGGCGACAGTCTCGGGGAGCCGAACGAACTAAGCCACCCCACGCGAATGAGCGCCCAATGCCCGACTCACTCGTCGAACGCGCCCGCGAAGCCCTCGACAACGCCTACGTTCCCTACTCGGAGTACGCCGTCGGAGCGGCGCTCAGGACCGCCGACGGCGAGGTCTACGTCGGCTGTAACATCGAGAACGCGAACTACTCGAACAGCCTCCACGCCGAGGAGGTCGCCATCGCGGAGGCCGTGAAAAACGGCCACACGGAGTTCGACCGCCTCGTCGTCACCTCGGGCGCGCGCGACGGCGTCACCCCCTGCGGGATGTGCCGCCAGACGCTCGCGGAGTTCTGCGACGAAGACCTCCCGGTCGTCTGCGACCTCGGCGGCGACGACGTCGTCGAGTACACCCTGAGCGAACTCCTCCCGAACACCATCTCGCTGGACACGCTGGAAGCCGCCGCGGCGAACCGCGACGCCGACGAGTAACGTGTCGCTCGCCGCCGACCGCGGAATCGCCGCACTCGCGCTCGCTTTTCTCGTCGTACTTTCGGGGTGTGCGTCGCTGTCGCCGTCCCCGCCGGTCGTGGACGCCGCCCTCGGTACCCCGTCGGCCGACGCGAGCGACGGCGACGACGGGGCCGTCTCTGCCGCCGTCGGTAGAACCGGGTCGTCGGCGATGCCGGAGACGCGCCCCGCCGACAACCCGTGGGGCCACGCGCCCGTCGTCGTCGGTATCGACGTGCCCGCGGACGGCCGCAATTACGCCTCGCTCGTCGAATCGGCGGTGAACTACTGGCGGGC